>VOFE01000787.1_pt1 | contig 40959 bp, 53 predicted proteins | sample 5384071 | NCBI WGS metagenome assembly VOFE01 (sample SAMN12384724, study PRJNA508395) | human gut metagenome | isolation source: healthy gut D | host: Homo sapiens
ATGATTTTGTCATAACGAAGCTTCTCAATATTGAAATTCTCACGAATACCGGTACCAAATGCAGTAATCATGGCTTTAATCTCTGCATTTTCCAGAATCCGGTCAATTCTTGCTTTCTCTACGTTCAGAATCTTACCACGCAGGGGCAGGATAGCCTGTGTTGCACGGGATCTGGCAGTCTTTGCGGAGCCACCGGCGGAATCTCCTCTACGATGTAGATTTCGCAGTTCTTTGGATTTGGATCCGAACAAGCAACATCCCTTGCTTTTCTGGCTGCTTCACGGGCACGCTGTGCGACAACTGCTTTTCCTACGATAGCCTTTGCCACCTGAGGATTCTGCTCTAAGAAATACGTAAGTTTCTCTGTCACAAGTCCTTCTACCGCGGTTCTCGCTTCTGCATTACCAAGCTTCTGCTTTGTCTGTCCTTCAAACTGTGGCTCCGGAATCTTGATACTTACGATAGCGGTCAGACCTTCTCGCAAGTCATCACCGGAAGTTTCCTGCAGAGACATCCGGTTCATACAATGTTTTTATAATTTCCTTCTCTCCGGTAAGATTTTTTTGCAACTTGAAGAACAATTTTATCTAATTCATCCACAAATTGCTGCCGTCTTACAATGATTTTTTCTCCATACTCGATCAATTTCTCATCCCATATGGACAAAGTACTTTCCAAAGATGGCGAAAAGGATATCTGCTTTAGCAGTTTATTACGCTGCATAAGCACCTTATTGTATTCAGCCAGATCATACAAATACAAAGGATCTAACTGACACAATTCCATATTTACAAATCTTCTTCTCTCGGACGGACCATTTTTTATAATCTTTAAATCCTCCGGAGAAAAAATATAACATGTGCAAGACCCATTAATTCACTAGAGCGTTTGATCGGAACACCATCAATAGCAATTCCTTTTCCTTTGCTCTTTCTCAAATGCATATCAATCTTATGAGTCATTTCTCGTTTAGTGAGAAACATACGTATGTGTGCTTCATCTTCACCAAACCTTATTAATTCCTTATCTTTGCTTCCTTTGTGAGAATTGGTCGTTGCACAAACATAGATAGACTCTAATATATTTGTCTTTCCTTGCGCATTATCCCCATAAAGAATATTGGTCTTTGGATGAAATTCCAACTTGGCATTTTCATAATTTCTAAAATTACCCACCTCAATGGATTCTAATTTCATTATGATTCACCTATTACTGTAACTTCCTGCCCTTGATAGCAAAAATTATCCTGCGGATACAATTTACGTCCGCGTCTTGTATCAACCTCCCCATTTACAGTAACTTCACCATTTTGAATCACAATTTTAGCTTCTACACCAGAGGATACTAATCCAGCCAGCTTCAAAGCCTGACCAAGTTTAATAAACTCATCACTGATCTCAATTGCCTCCATTTAAGCATTCCTCCTTATTATCACACATTAAAGTTGACAGGAAGAATTAAGTAAATATAGGTTTCCTCCTGGTCTCTAATGAAACATGGTGCTTTTGGATTGATCATATACATTGTAATCTCGTCTTCATCAATAACACGCAGTGCATCCATGAGAAAGCGAGGATTGAAACCAATCAAAATATCTTTTCCTTCTTTTGAAGCATCAATATCCTCATCCATCGAACCGATTGCTGAATTCATGGCAAATTTCATATAATCATCCTGAACATCAATAATAACCGGTTTTTTGTCGGATTCTTTCAAAAGAAGCGTAGATCTATCAATACATTCTAACATTTCCCTCTTATTTACGGTTACTTTCGTCTCGTAGTCCGTGGAGAGCATCTTGTCAATTTTATAATATTCTCCTTCGATAAGACGGGACAAAACAATCGTATCTTCAAATTCAAACAATACATGTTTATCTGTAAAGAAAATAGAAACCTCATCGTCCATTCCACCGTTGATGATCTTACTGATTTCGATCAACGTCTTACCCGGAATGATAACACTAACATCATCATAGGACTGATTCAATTTTACTTTACGAATAGAAATACGATGTCCATCTAAGGATACAACTTTCAACTCAGAGTCGTGAATCTCAAATAACTCACCAGTCATGACTTTCGCATTTTCATTATCAGAAATAGAAAACACAGTCTGACGGATAATATCTTTGAGTGTAAATTGAGAGATATTTACGTTTTTTATCTTTGACAATATTAGGCAGATACGGAAATTCGTCCGTTGCTTTTGCCATAATATTGAATTTTGCCTTACCACAACTAATATTCATATGATAGTCTTCATCTACCGTGATGGATACATTGTCGGATGGGAGTTTACGTATAATTTCAAAAAATACCTTAGCTCCAACTGCAACAGATCCTTCCTGCTTAATCTCACCATCAATCAAAGTTTCAATTCCCAATTGAAGATCATTAGCAATCAATTTGATCTGATTATCTTTTACTTCTATAACTACACATTCCAAAATCATCATTGTAGTTTTACCGGGAATTGCTTTCATAACAATATTCATTCCCTCAATGAGTTTGGATTTGTCACATATGATATGCATGTTTATAACTCCTTTCAAAAATCAGAGAAAATAAATAAATAATATTTAAATATTTTTCAGTAGTAGCAGTAGTAGGGGTTGTGGATTTGAGGAAAAGTGGTTTTAGCCTTAGAAATCATTGAATCGAAGCTTTAGGACAAGTTCATAAATAAGTTTCTGATTTCTGTGAAAAACCATTCTTTTATACACAATCCGAAAATTTGCTGCTAAATCGAGCTTATGCTTTATTCACAAAAAATGTCGATATGTCAATAATATATCCACATATTCACAGAGAATAAGCTATTATCGGAACAAAACGATAGGAAAGAAAACGGTGTTTCTACCTATTATAATGTTACTTCTTATTGAGGATCGATCTTTTTGGTCAAAACATCAATCGTCTTGATAGACTCTTCATCACCCTCATCTAATTTTTTTGATGATTTCTTCCCCATGAAGAATGGTTGAGTGATGACGATTACCAATTTTGCTTCCAATCTCTTCGTATGTGCTATTTGTCAATTGCCGGCACAGATACATACAAATATGTCTTGGATAAACAATATTGGAGTTTCTTTTTGGAGGAGAGGAGATCTTTCATTGTAATATGAAAATGATCTGCTACAGTCTCCATAATATAATCAATGGTAATCTGCCGCTTCATATTAGGATTGATGATGTCTACCAATGCTTTTTAGCAGATTCCAAGGTGATTTCTGTATTACAAAAATCTGAGAAGGATAGCACTTTATTAATTGCTCCCTGTAGCTCTCGAATATTGGAAATAATGTTGCTGGCAATATAATCGAGAATAGAATCATCAATATTTATATTTTCTTCAGCAACTTTTTTCCTTAAAATAGCCATCCTCGTTTCGTAGGTAGGAGCCTTAATATCTACAGTCAGCCCCATTTCGAAACGGGAACGAAGTCTCTCTTCTAATGTTGTCATCGTAGAAGGATGTTTATCTGAGGAGATAATGATCTGCTTCTGCGATTCATATAAATGATTAAAGGTATGGAAAAATTCCAACTGAGTAGATTCCTTACCTATAATAAATTGAATATCGTCGATCAATAGAACATCAACGTTGCGGTATTTATTGCGAAACTCCTGCTTTGTCATTGTATGTTCATTATGATGGCTGTCACGGACAGCATCGACAATGTCATTTGTAAAGGTTTCACTGGTTACGTAAATAACCTTTTTACTTGCATCGTGTTCTTGAATATAATTAGCAATTGCATGCATAAGATGCGTTTTGCCAAGTCCCGGTCCACCATAAATGTAAAGCGGATTGTATGTGTCACCAGGCTCTTCAGCAACTTTTAATGCTGCTGCGTGTGCATAATCGTTGTTATCACCAACGACAAAGGTGTCAAACGTATATTTGGAATTGATCGTTGGATTATTATGCTTCTTTTCTTTCTTTTTCAGGATCATCAGCTTTTTGCTGACCTAATTCTGAACGTGATACGAAAGAAAATATCATATTGAATCCCAGTAAACTCTTCAATCGAGATTGCCAAAAACAGCGAATATCTCTGTTCAACGAAGGATTTACTGTTTCAATCTTTACGTCATCGATCAAAACAGTAAGCTTATTACCCTCCACATGGTAAATGCTTAAGGTTTTAACGAAAGTGCGATAGATAGGAGCAGATATCTCAAATTCCGTCTTCATATTTTCTAAAATATCATCCCATTTTTCGTAAAGTTCGTTTTTCACAGTAACTTCCCTCTTTTCCAACAATAATCATTACTTATATAAATGCATTATAAGGCTTATACAGCCATTTTTCGGAGAAAAAGCCTATTTTGCACCATATAACATTATTTTATATCAAATAAGGGAAAATTACAAGTTCTAAGATGGGTTATAAAGCAAACTTCGCACATAAATAAATTATCATTGAAGAAAATATCATCGCAATTTGATGTCAATAATAAGAATAGCCTTTTGTGAATAATTGTGGATAAAATGAAAAGTATAATATCCACAGTTATTAGTGTGTTATCCACAAAATTTGTTAATAACTGTGTAAAACTGTTAAAAGCCCCTATTTTACGTTGTTTTTACATTAAAAAGTGGATAATGTGAATAACTTTGTTAATAACTGTGAATTGAATTAGGACAAAACAAAAAGTTATTCACAAAATGTGTATAGTGTGTTTATAACTTTATACAGAACGTGTATTCTGTCTACTGATGTAGAACTATGAAAATTCAAGGATTTTTTTCGTTTAAATACTATTGCTGTATAATGTGTATATTAATGATACTTCGTGTGTAGAATAAAATAAATGGAAATGAGTTTCTTCCTATTATATAAGATTAAAATTTAGTTTAGTGTGATGTGAATTTTAAATTCACATTATTAACATGTGCATTATATTGTGGATAATGAGGGGAATAATTCACATTTTACAATTTGATTCATTTGTTCTTATCTGAGGCTCATTAACAAGCAAACAAACTTTTTACTTCAGTTTGTAGGAAAATTAGAGTTATAGCTAGAATATGCTTGACGAAATGGGCATTTACCGTTATAATATGGGCTGTATGCGTTTTATGCATTTTATTTGTATGTGATTTTTCAGGGACAGTCCTGTTGAGTCATGATGTGTTAATTTTGAAGAAGGAGGTGTTTTGAGTATGAAGATGACATTTCAGCCTAAGAAGAAATCCAGAAGTAGAGTTCATGGATTCAGAAAGAGAATGCAGACAGCTAACGGACGTAAGGTTTTAGCAAGCAGAAGAGCAAAAGGAAGACATAAGTTATCTGCATAGGTCGCATTTATGTGACCTTTTCTTCTTATAAAGTAGCCTTACTTTAAGTTTGCTTTTGCAGAGGGATTATTGTGTTTGAATCAATTAAGAATAATAGTGATTTTTTGAAAGCATATCGCCATGGAAAATCCTATGCCAACAGGTATTTAGTTATGTATGTTCGTAAGAATGACCTGGACAGAAACAGATACGGAATTACAGTCAGTAAAAAAAAGTTGGAAACAGTGTTGTAAGGCATAGGGTTACCAGGTTGATAAGAGAAAGTATCCGTTTGAATGTGGAGAAGTTTGAGAATGGATATGATATTGTAATAATAGCTAGAAATACGGCAAAGGGCAGAAAATGCCAGGAAATTGAGAGTGCTGTATTACATTTGGGGAAGCTGCACAATATAGTAGTGAGATGATGTTAGAATGAAAAAATCGTTGATTTTTTTAATAAAGGTATACCGGAAGATAATATCTCCCTTGAAAGGAAGACCTACATGTATCTATACGCCAACATGTTCGCAATATGCAATAGAGGCATTAGAGAAGTATGGTTTTATGAAGGGAGTTTTTGAGTATAAAACGTATATTGAGATGCCACCCGTTTGCGAAAGGTGGATATGATCCGGTACCGTAGCTTGCCCTGTTAAATCAGGAGGATTAATTAGAATGGTTGATGTTATATTGACGACCTATCAAGGATCCATTTTGGGACCGATTGCTAGGATGCTTGGACAGATTTTGGAATGGCTGTATCTGTTCATGTCAAAACTTGGAATTGAGAATGTAGGAATTTGCATGATATTGTTTACTTTTATTGTAAACTTATTAATGTTTCCTTTAGTATTAAAACAACAGAAATTTGCTAAGATGTCCAGTATTATGAATCCGGAGATCATGGCAATTCAACAAAAAGTATAAAAATAAAAAAGATCAGGCATCTCAGCAAAAGATGTCAATGGAGACACAGGCTGTATATCAAAAATATGGGGTAAGCCCGGCAAGCGGATGCTTGCCAATGTTGATCACAATGCCTATTCTTTTTTGCTTTGTATCGCGTTATATATAATATACCGGCATATGTAACACCAATATACAATATGTACACAAACGTGGCTGAATCTGTTCGTAAGTTAGAATTAGCGTTTCTGATCTGAGTCAGATGACAAACAGTAAGACGTATGTTATTCAGAATGCAGTTAATGCGAAGAGTTCTGCGCTTAACTATTATATAGATGTGTTAGGACAGTTTAATCAGGATGCATGGGATAGTTTGGCGAATACATGCAATAGCAAGGGATTTTCATCAATTGCTGACATGGTATCTGATGTAGGAAGTCAGGCATTTCATATTAATTCCTTTTTGGGTCTTAATATCTCAGATCTGCCAGTTGTTCCATTTATCGGAGGTGCAGCATTATCTGCCAGTGTATTGATCCCGATATTATCTGTAATTACTCAGATTATAAGCATGAAGCTTAGTATGGCATCGACACCACAGACGCAGAATTCCGATAATACTGCGATGGCATCCATGAATATGATGAATAAAGTTATGCCATATGTAACTGGTGTAATGTGCTTTATGTTCCCAATTGGTGTTGGTATTTATTGGGTTGCCGGCAATGTATTTCGTATATTGCAGACATTGGCTATTGATGCATATTTTAAGCATACTGATATGGACGCAATTATTGCAAAAAATACAGAAAAGGCAAAGAAAAAGTATGAAAGACTTGGGATTGATCCCAATACTGCTTTTTTCAGATGTGACAAAACAGCGTACAAGCAACATTAATACTACAACAAAGACAACGCAGCAGCGTAAGAAAGTAAAAACCGACCGAAGAAATCTTTAGCAGATAAGGATTATAAAAGGCCGGAGACAAATAAAAAATATAAAGAGGGAAGTATTGCTTCTTATGCAAATATGCTTGCAAGAGACAATAATGATAACAAATAGTAATTTACTTTATGTCTACGTACACTTGGCATGAAGTAAAAGATACGTGAAAGAGTGTGCAGAAATGAGGTTTATTATGTCAGAATGGCAGGAGTTTACAGCAAAAACAGTTGATGAGGCATTAACAAATGCAGTTGTATCTATGCAGACATCAAGTGATCAGTTGGAATATGAAGTAATTGAGGAAGGATCAAGCAGATTGTTAGGATTGATCAGCAAACCTGCAAAGATTCGTGCTCGCGTAAAACTTTCTTTGGATGCTATCGCTTTTAATTTTTTGGACAAGGTGTTCCAATCAATGGGAATGCAGGTAAACATTGAAATTACGATCGATGAAGTTGAAAATCAGATGAACATTGATCTTTCTGGTGAAGAGATGGGTATTTTGATCGGTAAGCGCGGAATTACCTTAGATTCTCTTCAGTATTTGGTTAGTTTAGTTATTAATCGTAATACAGAAGATTATATGAAGGTAAAGCTTGATACTGAAAATTATCGTGAAAGAAGAAAAGAAGCACTGGAAAATTTAGCACACAACTTGGCACATAAAGTTAAGAGAATTCACGGACCGGTATATTTAGAGCCAATGAATCCTTATGAGCGTCGAGTTATTCATTCTGCTTTGCAGAAGGATAAATATGTTGAAACACATAGCGAGGGAGATGAGCCATATCGCAAAGTGGTAATTACATTGAAGCCGGGTGAGGATACAGGTTACGAGCGTCGTGGGAAATATTCTTATGGCAATTCTCGTTATGGAAAAAGAAATAACGGAGGATACCGTAAAAAATATAATAATTCTTATCAGAAGAAATATGATGAGTATGAGAAAGATTCTTCTGAAGATGTTCAGGATAATGAATAATAGCATTAGGAATCGAGGAAAGGGGCTGGTTTGGCTCCTTTCTTTTTCAATTGAAATAGTTTTTAAATAATGTAAAGGTGGATTTAGATTTACACATTTTGTAATAAGACAAATAGGAGACAGCAATGGAAGAAAAACAATTGTTGGAATTGCTAGTGCTGCAGGTGGCGGGATTGGCATCATTCGTGTAAGTGGATCAGAATCAATGAAAATTGTTGATTCGATTTTTCATCCGGGAAAATTTAATAACGAAGAAAACGAAGCATTGATAGATAAATCATATCTCCAACAACAGAAATCGCATACCATTCATTATGGATTTATTATAGATGGTAATAATGAGGTTGTAGATGAAGTTATGGTTTCTGTTATGAAAGCGCCTGCAACTTATACGCGAGAGGATGTTGTTGAAATTAATTGCCATGGTGGCAATTATATATTACAGAGAGTTATGCAGCTTTTATTAGAAAAAAGGTGCTTTTTGGCAGAGCCGGGGAATTTACAAAACGGGCTTTTTTAAACGGGCGTATTGATCTTTCACAGGCAGAAGCAGTAATGAAAATGATTTCATCTAAAAATGAATTTGCATTACAAAGTGCTGTAAAAACAGTTGGAGGGGTCTGTATCAAAATATATTCAGCAGATCAGAGAACAGATTTTATATGAGATGGGACGTATTGAAAGTGCTTTGGATGATCCGGAACACTATGATCTGACAGGATATTCTGATGAATTATTTGATAAAACAGAGCAGCAGATTGTTTCTTTGCAAAGATTATTGGATCGTTTTGAAAATGGTAGAATGAAATCCGAGGGGATTAATACAGTCATTGTTGGAAAACCAAATGCCGGAAAGTCTTCTTTGATGAACATTTTGCTCGATGAAGATCGTGCAATCGTAACAGATATTGCAGGAACAACAAGAGATGCTTTACAGGAGTCAGTTCGGCTTGGTGGATTGATGCTTAATTTAATAGATACTGCAGGTATTCATAATACGGAAGATACAGTTGAAAAAATTGGTGTTGATCGAGCAAAACAATATATTGAGCAGGCTGATTTTATTCTATTTGTGGTTGATGGAAGTGAAGAATGGTCTGATGAAGATGAACAGATTATTCCATTGATCGCACAGAAAAAGGTGTTATTCTCTTGAATAAAGCAGATCTAAAAGCAAAGGTATCCGAACAATTACTGAAAGATAAACTTTCATGGGATACAATTGCATTTTCCAATGAGACAAAACAGGGATTGCAGCAATTAGAACAATATATTATGGACAAGTTTGAACGGGGAGATCTGCAATTCAACGATCAAATATGTCTTACAAGTATTCGACACAAAAATGCTGTTATGCAGGCAGTGAATGCATTGCATCGTGTAGAACAAAGTATTAAGGATGGAATGCCGGAAGATTTTTTTTACTATTGATTTGATGGAGGCTTATCAACAATTAGGATTGATTAATGGTGATACAGCAACGGAAGATTTGGTAAATAAGATCTTTGAAGAATTTTGTATGGGAAAATAGTGGGTTTAAGTTGGTTGAATAGGAAAGCTAAGCAATAAATTAGCAGAATGGAGTGGACTATGTCATATACATACGAGGAGTACGATGTTGTTGTTATTGGTGCAGGACATGCAGGTTGTGAAGCAGCACTTGCCTCCGCAAGATTAGGAATGCAAACATTGGTATTTACAGTTAGTGTTGATAGTATTGCAATGATGCCTTGTAATCCAAATATTGGAGGAAGTTCGAAAGGACATCTTGTTCGAGAAATTGATGCACTTGGTGGTGAGATGGGAAAAAATATTGATCGAACATTTATACAATCTAAGATGCTCAATATGTCCAAAGGACCTGCAGTACATTCGCTGCGTGCACAAGCAGACAAAAAGAATATAGTAATTCCATGAGACATGTTCTAGAGAATACAGATAATTTGGTTATTAAACAAGGAGAAGTTGCAGAAATATTGGTGGAAAACAAATGTGTTGTTGGAGTTAAAACAACATCAGATGCTATTTATCCATGTAAGGCTGTTATAATGTGTACGGGAACATATTTGAGAGCACGTTGTATTTATGGGGATGTTAGTCAATATACCGGGCCGAACGGTTTAACTGCAGCAAATCATCTGACACAAAATCTTATTGATCTTGGAATTGAAGTTCGACGTTTTAAGACAGGAACACCTGCGCGAGTAGATGGAAGAACAATAGATTTTTCAAAGATGGAAGAGCAAAAGGGAAGTGAAAGAGTGGTACCTTTTTCATTTACAAATACACCGGAAGAATTAGAGCGAGAACAGGTATCTTGTTGGCTGACCTATACCAATGAAAATACACATAATATCATACGTAATAATATAAATCGTTCGCCACTTTACTCTGGGGATATTGAGGGGACAGGACCAAGATATTGTCCATCAATTGAGGATAAAGTAGTTCGTTTTGCAGATAAAAAACGCCATCAGGTTTTTCTGGAGCCGGAGGGTAATTATACAAACGAAATGTATGTTGGCGGAATGTCAAGTTCTCTTCCCGAGGATGTACAATATGCGATGTATCATTCTGTACCGGGATTGGAACATGCAACAATTGTGAGAAATGCATATGCTATTGAATATGATTGTATAAATCCAACGCAGTTAAAGGCATCCCTGGAATATAAAAAAGATCAGTGGATTTTTTAGTGCGGGACAGGCAAATGGTAGTTCTGGCTATGAAGAAGCTGGCGCACAGGGTATTATTGCAGGAATTAATGCCGCAAGAAAATTACAAGGAAAAGATCCTTTGATTTTAAATCGTTCACAGGCATATATCGGGGTTTTAATTGACGACCTTATTACAAAAGGAACGAATGAGCCATATCGTATGATGACATCAAGAGCAGAATATCGTTTGCTTTTGCGTCAGGATAATGCAGATCTTCGATTAACAAAATTGGTCACGAGGTCGGATTGATTGACGATAACCGCTATGAAAAATTATTGATCAAGGAGAAAATGATTGAAGAAGAAATACAACGATTGCAGCATACTACAATTGGTGGTAAAAAGGAAGTTCAAAAATTATTAGAACAATATGGTAGTACGTTATTACAGTCGGGTTCCACATTAGCTGATTTATTAAAGCGACCGGAATTATCATATGATATTTTGGCTCCAATTGATGAAGACAGACAGAATTTACCTGAGGATGTCTGTGAACAGGTAAATATTTCCTTGAAATATGAGGGATATATAACAAGACAACAGAAACAGGTGATACAGTATCAAAAATTGGAAAATCGTAAAATTCCAGAGGATATTGATTATACAAAAGTAAATAGTCTTCGTAAGGAGGCTGTTCAGAAGCTGGACGATCTTCGTCCGATATCAGTTGGTCAAGCATCGAGAATATCCGGTGTTTCTCCGGCAGATATTTCTGTTTTACTGATTTATCTGGAACATTACAATCAGAAAAAACTGTAATGGTTAATTAGTACTTGTATAGATTTATTATTTTTACCGACTGTAAGAAATATTTACCATAAATATATTGTAGTAGAAATGAGGAATGATATGATTGACTTATTAAGTGATTATTGTAAAAAAATAGAGCTTGATATAACAGATACACAGTTACAACAGTTTGATGATTACTTTCGTTTTTTGGTAGAAAAAATAAAGTAATGAATTTAACGACAATCATAGAAAAAGAGGATGTTGTGTTGAAACATTTCATTGATAGTATATATATCATGAAGTATACTGATTTCGATGAAAAAAAGTTATTGATATTGGAACAGGTGCAGGATTTCCAGGAATTCCTCTTGCTATTATGAATCCGCAGACTTCGTTTGTATTATTGGATTCTTTGAATAAGCGAATTAACTTTTGAATGAAGTGTGCAATCTTTGTAACTTGAGTAATGTTATTACCATACATGGACGAGCTGAAGAAATATCACGTAAAGAAGAATATCGTGAAAAATTTGATTATGTTGTTTCAAGGGCTGTGGCTAACATGTCTACTCTGTTAGAATACTGTACGCCATTCTTGAAAGTTGGTGGTCAATTTATTTCATATAAATCTGGTAAGGTGGAAGAAGAATTATCCGGTGCACAAAATGCTATGAAAATATTAGGATGTAAATTGAACATTTCTATTGATTTTCAATTGCCAAATACGGATATGGATAGAAAATTTGTTATTTATGATAAAATTAACAAATGCGCAAAAAAGTATCCTCGGCAAGGTGGAAAACCAAGAAAAGAACCACTTTGATAGTGGTTCTTTTTTGAAAAATATGATATACTTAAATGGTGAAATGTTTCACGTGAAACATTTTCTAAGACCAAAAAGAAAACTGCGTAGGCAGTTCAGTTATTTGGTGATGCAAAGTATGATAATATCCTTATGAAAAATAAGGAGTAGTGTAGATATGCTCACTTTGATCAATACAATTGTAAAACTATGGAGGAATATATGGGAAGGGTAATCGCAATATCAAATCAAAAAGGTGGCGTTGGTAAAACAACGACAGCAATTAATTTGTCTGCTTGTCTAGCAGAAAAAGGAAAGAGAGTGTTAACAATTGATATGGATCCGCAGGGAAATACTACTAGTGGATTGGGTATTGATAAATCAACAGTGGAACATACAAGTTATCAGTTGTTGACGAATGAAACTACAATTTGGGAGGCTATGACTCCTTCAATTGTCCCTGGTCTTTCTGTAATTGCGTCTGAACGTAGTTTGGCAGGCGCTGAAATTGAATTAATTGGAGTTGAAGATCGCGAATTTATTTTAAAAAAAGAAGTTGATAAAGTTCGTGATAATTATGATTTTGTGATTATTGATTGTCCCCCTTCCTTAAATACACTTACTGTTAATGCAATGACAACAGCAGATACGGTTCTGGTTCCAATCCAGTGTGAATATTATGCGTTAGAAGGATTGAGTGAACTAATTTATACTATTGAGCTTGTTAAGGAACGTCTTAATAATAAATTGGAAATAGAAGGTGTTGTATTTACGATGTATGATGCTAGAACCTGTCTTTCATTGCAGGTAGTTGAAAATGTAAAACAGAATCTTCATCAAAATATTTATAAAACAATAATACCAAGAAATGTAAGATTGGCGGAAGCACCAAGTCATGGACTTCAATAAATCTTTATGAGCCAAAATCTGTGGGGGCAGATGGTTATAGAAGCCTGGCAGATGAGGTTATAAATCGAGGAAAAGAAGAGGAGTAAATGTTTCACGTGAAACATTTTGCAGAAATCTTTATGAACAGTACTCTTGACATGAAGATTAAAAAGAAATTTTAGAGAGTGCAGAAATGGAGAAAAAAAAATGGCTAGAGGATTAGGAAAAGGAATTGATGTTTTAATACCGGAAGTAAAACATTCGACAGGTAAAGACGAAAAGAAGGTTGTCAAAGAAGTTGTCAAAGAAGTTTTGAAAGAAACGAATGAAATTGACATCAATAAGATCGAGCCAAATGAAAATCAGCCAAGAAAAGAATTTAATGAAGATGCATTACAAGAGTTAGCAGATTCTATAAAACAGCATGGTTTGATTGAACCAATTATTGTTCAAGAAGGTAAAAAGGGTTTTTATCAGATTATTGCTGGTGAAAGACGATGGAGAGCTGCGAGATTAGCAGGATTAAAAAAAGTTCCTGCAATTGTTAAGGACTATACCGACCAAGAAATTATGGAAATTGCTCTGATTGAGAATATTCAGAGAGAGGATTTGAATCCTATTGAAGAAGCAGAAGCATATCAGAGATTAATAAGTGAATATAAACTAAAACAAGATGAAGTCGCTGATAAAGTTTCAAAAAGTCGAGTTGCAATTACGAATGCATTACGCCTCTTAAAATTAGATGAGCGTGTAAGAAGAATGGTTGTTGAAGATAAGATAAAAAGCGGACATGCCAGAGCATTGCTATCTATTAAAGACGGAGAATTGCAATATGAAACAGCTTTGCAAATTTTTGATGGAAATTTAACAGTTCGAGAAACTGAAAAACTGGTCAAAAAATTGTTAGAGGAACCTAAGCCAAGCAAGAAAGAAGATGTAGAAATAAATAAACAATTACAGATTATTTATGAGCAGTATGAAGAAAAATTGAAAAATAAACTTGGTACGAAAGTCAAAATCAATCAAAAGAATAATGGAAAAGGAAAGATAGAAATCGAGTACTATTCTGCTGATGATTTTGACAGAATTATTGAGGCTATCACACAAAAGTAATGGAGGAAAAATAAATGTACTTATTTGAACAATATGGTATTGATATAGGATATGTTGTAATTGGTTTAGCAGGTGTAGTATTATTACTATTGATCATGATAATTGTAATGATGGTAAGAAACCATTTGCTACGGAAAAAATATAAACAGTTTATGGAAGGAGAAAATGGCAGATCATTGGAAAAGGCATTTTCCGATAAGTTTGAAGCGATTGATCAATTGCAGGATGATGTTAAAAATATTAATGGACATATAATAAAAATTACAAAACAATTGACTACAGCATACCAGAAAATTGGATTAGTAAAGTATGATGCTTTCAAGGAAATTGGTGGAAAGTTAAGTTTTGTATTGGTACTGCTGACAGAGGACAATAATGGTTTTATTATAAACTCGATGCACAGTACAAAAGATGGATGCTATACGTATGCAAAGAAGTTGTAAATGGAGAGGCATTTGTGATTTTGTCAGAAGAAGAACAGCAAGCTTTAGAGGCGGCAAAAGCAAATAAGCCATTGCATAAAATAGAAGACTAATATAAAATATTGTATTATATCACAGGGTCCCTCAAATATGAGGGACCCTGTGATATTTAATACTATAATATTTAATGCTTTACTCTTCAGAATTTAGTTGAAACCATAAATGCGGTTGAAAAAATAATATCCCCAAACAATAATCTTGCGACCGGCTCTATTCTTAGACTGAAGAGGAAGTCCAAGTTTGCGATGTGTAATAATACGATAGACTGTCTTGTTTTTGACCTTTAAATAATGCCAAAGTTCATCTCTTTTATTAAGGTTATCTGGGGATCCAGATTTTACTAATAAAGCAGAGCTGACGATCATCATCATTGCAAGGTATTTCATCATATAATTACGTAATTTCTTGTCATGGATCAACATTAAATCCTGTGAATCAATCATCAATTTAGTAACTTTAATTTGCTGATCGATTCGTTTGGTCATAATTGCTTCATTAACAGATTGTCCTTCTCGACCTATATAATAACGATAAAGATCAATATTTAGATAATACATCTTCTTAACATATGGAAGAGGCGTATATGCATAAATATTGTCTACATAGAACGTGTGTTCTGGAAGGTGCAAGTTACAATCACGTAGTAACTTAGTTTTTGTAGATTATCGAGTGCATCAATAAGTTTTGACTCATACGAAAATGTTTTACGTCGCTCCAGCTGATGATCTTATTCTTAGGAATCGCCATATTATAATTGATGGCTTTTCGCTTGTGGGCGCTTGGTTTTTCATAAACATAGTTGGCAATGATCATGTCCAAAGACATAGATTCTACTACTGACTGACGTAAAAATTTGATTAACTTCAGCATAGCAGTTTTGTCAAACCAATCATCGCTGTCTAATACCTTAAAAATAAAGTCCGGTAGCGTTTGCAATTCCCATATTGACTGCAGAACCATGTCCACCATTTTCTTTATGAATTGCACGAACGATATGTGGATATTTGGATTCATATTGTTGAGCAATAGATAGAGTATCGTCTTTAGATCCATCATCTATCACTAAAATTTCAACATCGTCGCCACCTAGTAAGGCAGACTCTATTGCCTTTGCCATGTAATCCTGCGAATTGTAGCAGGGTATTGTAACGGTTAATAATTTCATAGTTACCTCATTTCTTTATGCAAAACACGAGAAAGAACTATCGAAAATCGACAATTCTCTCCAATACTATAGTAAAATCATAACATGAATATACCCATTATTAAAGAAAAAAATTCTGAAAGTTTTCTAACAAAATAAGAAATCACGCAAAAACATTGCGTTCTGCGGCAATTATTATGACATAATAAGCGATATGCGGTCGTAGAGGATTTGTGGTATGGAAAGTTTGAGTTATAAATAATAAAAATAGTGTTAAAATGGAAATTATATGATACATTAGAATAAAAGCAGAATAATGATGTAAGCTAGAATTTATTATTTGTTGATTAAAAAATGAGGAGGAGAGCAATGGTAAAAAAGACAGCAAAAGAAATGCTGGAGATAGCAATAGAAATGAGAAAAAAATCATATGCACCTTATTCGAATTTTTGTGTAGGTGCATGTTTAGAATGTACGGATGGAAAATATATTACCGGGTGTAACATTGAAAACTCCAGTTATGGAGCAACCAATTGTGCAGAGAGAACAGCTTTTTTCAAAGCAGTAAGTGATGGAATAACTCATTTTCAAGAATTGCTATTGCGGGAGGACAACGAAATGGAGCACTTCAAATATGTCCACCTTGTGGAATTTGTCTGCAGGTCATGATGGAATTCTGTGATCCGGATCATTTTGAGATAATTTTAGGAGATGGTGAAAATGATATCACATACTTATTAAGGGATTTGCTGCCAAAAGGATTTGGGCCAGAAAATATAAAAATAGCGCAAGAGTAGGACAAGATAGAAAAACAGGTTTTACAGGAAACGCAGAGAGATGATGAAAGAGGAGAAGAAATATGAATGTGTATGAAATTATTGATAAGAAAAAGAGGGGTTTGGAGCTTAACCAAACAGAAATTGAGTATTTGATCAATGGATATGTAAATAATGAAATTCCTGATTATCAAATATCGGCTTGGTTGATGGCAGTTTACTTTCAGGGGATGACAGATCGTGAACTTTTGGCGTTGACAAATTGTATGACAAAATCCGGTGAAATTGTGGATTTATCAAGTATTATGGGAGTAAAAGTGGACAAGCATAGTACTGGGGGAGTTGGTGATAAAGTTACTTTAGTTGTTGCTCCAATTGTTGCAGCGTGTGGTGGAAAAGTTGCTAAAATGAGTGGTCGGGGGTTAGGATTTACGGGAGGAACGATTGATAAGTTAGAAGCAATTCCCGGCTTGAAAACTACTTTGGCGGAAGAAGATTTTTTAATATGGTGAATGAAATAGGATTGGCTGTTATGGGGCAATCTGCAGATATTGCACCAGCGGACAAAAAGCTATATGCGTTGAGGGATGTGACGGCTACAGTGGACAGCATTCCGCTGATAGCATCTTCTATCATGAGTAAGAAGCTGGCTGCCGGAAGCGATAAGATTGTTTTAGATGTTACTGTAGGTAGTGGTGCTTTTATGAAGGATAAAGAAAATGCAGTGCAATTGGCTGAAAAAATGGTTGCGATTGGAAATGGGGCCGGGAAGAAGACGGTTGCAATTTTGACAAATATGGATGTACCGTTAGGAAAAATGGTTGGAAATAACTTAGAAGTAGTTGAAGCAATCGAAACTCTTAAGGGAAGAGGTCCGGAGGATTTGATAGCGGTAGTTGTTGAAATAGCATCGACGATGCTTTATTTGGCACAGATAGGTACAAAAGAAGAATGTATGAAGAAAGTAAAGCGAGTTATTGCAGATGGATCTGCACTTGAAAAATTAAAACTTATGGTAGAAAGACAGGGAGGAGACGGCAGTTATATCGAAAATCCGGATCAATTTGAAAAAGCAATATATCAGCATGAGATAATAGCAAATAATAGCGGATATATTGGAACAATGAATACGGAAGAATGCGGAAAAGCTGCAGTTTTGCTTGGAGCAGGAAGAGAGGTTAAGGATGATCCAATTGATATGACGGCTGGCATCAAATTTAATAAAAAACAGGAGATGCTGTGAAACAAGGGGATATAGTTGCAATAGCATATAGTTCCTCGAAAGAAAAACTGCAGCAAGGGGTGCAAAAAATTAGTGATATTTATGATATTGTGGACAAGAGACCGCAAGTAGTACCTGAAATTATTGGTTATATTGAGTAACATAAGCATATAAGAGGTAAAAGGCTGATCCGCATGAGATTGGGACGTTAGATGATGGTTATATTGAGTAACACTAGCATATAAGAGGTAAAAGTCCTCTGCTAGTGAGAAGTAAGAACCAAATTAATAAAACTTGGTATTTTTATAAGAGGCCTGAGTGGTTTTTATGGATTTGCCGGTTTCCATTTTATCAAAGAAAAGATATTATGTGAACTTGCATAAAAAGAATGTCCTTCATTGGAATTGACATAACAGGCGGATATAATAGTTCCATTCTTATCGTAATCAACAAACACACAATCTTTCTTGTTCTGCGCATTTAGCAATACATTTTCTGCAATAATAATTTGTTTTATATTGTGGTGGTGTAGTGTTGCAGTATGGGAGGATGCTAATACTTCTTGGCACTTAAATTGCAGATTGAAGTAGTATTATTGAAATTCCATGTTGTATTAATTTCGGCAGAATCAACAAAATCGATGTAGGGATTTCTAGAGCACAATTTGTATTGCTGTCCGATTTCTAGGACAGGAAGTGATATGGAGGAACGATAAGATTGATCGGAAATATGTTCAAATGAAGAACTTTGGAGCGAGGTAAGTGCAAACCATTTATTGTCCTGTTTTTGGTACAGTGTATAAGGAAGAGAGGAATAGACCTTGTTCGTAAAATTACCATACAATATTGCTGTTTTCGAAACACCCTTTTGAAAAAAGGCAGAGGTAGGACAAATAGTATTATTGGTAATAGAGATCTTTGATAGAAATGCTGTTGCTATGGGAGAATGATCCTCATTAAGCGGCTGAATGGAAATATAGTATTTTCCATCCGGCAGACAGATATTATAGGTAGTAAAAAAGGAATTTAGTGCATTGGTCAATTGTACTTGATGAGAGGAAAATGATAGATTGACAAAGGGGATAGTTGTTGATGTAATCTGACAGCCATCCTCTTGATATAAACAGGTTCGAAAGCTTCCCTGTGAGTTATTTATTGTAGAATCAGTGTTTATATAAGAAGATATTGTGTCCGTATTTGCATACAACGATTTAATCTTTTGTGGTGGGGATCTCTGATAAATTGCAGTCTATAAATAATTGTTCAGATGTACTATTATTAGGACAGAAAGAAATGGAAATGGTTTGGTAATTACTATATGACAGTCGATCATCGGAGAGAGGAGAAGCAGGTGAAACTTCCAAATAATATAATTTATTAGGGGTGTAAGAAGAAAGTTTTATCTGCGATGATGTGTAGGCATCCGGCAAAGTATTATTGCAATAAATACTTTCTTTAATAGTATCTTTATACGTGATTTTGGTATAGTTTTACGAGAAATATTCGTGTTATAAGAGAAAGTGATCATGCCGTTACTGTCTGTTAGACCAGAGGTCAAGACAGTGTTAGATTCGTCTTTCAGAGAAACAGAAACACCTTTCATATTTTGTTTAGCATTAGCTATTTTGCAGGAAAGACGAAGTTGCTTCTTTTTTTAGAGTAATGTTTTGACATAAAACAGTTTGTGAAAGATTAAATTTTTGAGAATAGGAAGTAATATATTCGTCCTTTTGAAAAGCGATGATGTATTGTCCGGAGTGAATGTCGGAAATACAGTAATGACCATTTTATCAGTTTTTGCAGAGGATATATTTTTCGTGATTCTATTTTGATCGTTGATTGAGCAAAGAGATACTGTTGTACCAAAAATAGGACGTTGCTCACTATCAAAAAACAAATCCCTGTACTTTGTTTGGAGTTAGACGTTCTTTATAGTTTATGGAAAGAGGCTTAGAAAGAAAAAGGTGCGGTAATTTTATAAACACCGTTTGCTGAACCATTTCCGGGACATAATTTTTCTTCACTATATTTGTCAAGCTGATATGTTATTTTTTTGCCATCAGAAGATAATGAATCGAAGTGTGCCTGTAGTTTAGGTGTGGTGGAATTTGATTTTCCGGTTAAAGTGATTTTGGAACTGCTTACTTCTTTTTGCAACAATATACGACTGCTGTATAACACAATAGAGTGATTCCATGGGTTGATTGCTGTACGAGTTTTAATAGTGGCGTTTGGCAAGAATTTGCCAGAAATTTTTGATGTTTTAGTCTGTTCGTAAATTTGGACAGATTTATGGAGTGATTTGTATTTCCTGTTTTTAATTTTAATGCGTACACGTATGGTGATTTTGCCAGATTTACGAGTGGTTAATTGCCCTGTTTTTTTGTTGATCTTGGCACGAGATGTTTTACTTAACGAATAAGATAATGTCGATTTTTTGGGACGATTTTTGACTTTTACATAATAAGATTTTCTAACAAATAATTTTTAGAAAATGACTTGATCTGCGGTTTTTTTGCTTTGCCTGTGCAGAAGCATTATTATGAAATGCAATAGAAAATAGCAGCAATGATAATAGAAAAAAAGTCGTCCTGTTTTTTTGAATAGTGTGTTCATAAGATCCTCCAATTCTGCACACTATATACAGAAAAATCTGTTTCAGTGTGCGCAGTGTTAATAATAACGGTAAATAGCAGCTTGCGTATGAAATGCAAAGTGCTAATGATGATAATGGCAGCTTGCGTATGCACAATGCTTGGTATTGATATTGTCAGTAAATAATGTTACAGGTGGGGAGAGAAACTTGTAACTTTTTGATACTTGCGGGGTCGACAGATGTATCCGAAAGGATAAGTATTCGAAGTTTTGTCAGAGAGGCAAGGCAATCAATGGATGCTAATTGTTGGTTGCCTGACAAATCTAAAACTTTCAGTTGCTTTAAGTTACTGATCGGAAGAAGATCGGTGCAACTATTATCGGATATAATTAAAGTTTCCAGGGTGGTGAGGTTTTCTAATGGTTCTAAGGATGAAATTTTATTTCCACTAAGAAATAATTGCTTTGTATTAGAAAAGTCACTGAGTTCATCAACTGAAGAAAACCTGTTATTTTCACCGTAGAGGATGGACCAGTTTTGCTCTAACATCTGTTCGTTACATAATTCAGCAATAGTAGATGCTTGCTTATTACTAATGTCTAAAATTTCGATGGAAGGGCCGGATGCTGTTTTTGCTGAAAAGTTATGTTCGGTTTCGATTCCGGATATGTATTTTGTGAGGTTTGATTTCGAAAAGGATGTAATAATCTGCTCCCGACAAAAAATAATAGGACAATAGCACAACAGATCGATATTCTAGAATCTTGTGAATACAAGAAAATTTAAAAAATTGAAATTTAGGTGATCGAACCGGTTTTTGCCTTCGATTAAAGTCGAACCTTATCGGGAGAGTTATGTGTGGCTTCGCAAAATGAAATGGCGAATTAGCTGTGTTTTTGGGACAATTGGTATCCTTTAAGGACGACTTGGCTAGAGATGTGGTGCGAATATTGAAGAATGGTTCCGTAACTTTAATTAATTGGAGATGATAGGAGGAAAGTGCCAATAGAGGATGCAATAATTGTTCTAAATTATCTACAAAACTAGTAACATCGTGATAACGTTGATGAACATCGGTGTGAAGTGCCTTTTGAAAACAAGAATATAATTCCGTTGGATACGAAATTCCATGAGTTTCCATCTTTTTCTGGTAATCAGCGTAATCGGAGAGAGATAAAGAGGCAATATTATCCGGAATCATTCCATTGTGAAGCAAACCAAATAGGAGAACGGCAAAGCTGTACAAATCCGATTGAATGGATGGCTTGAAAAGCTGATATTCAGGAGGTGCAAAATGTGGCGTGAAATAATTATCCCAATTGTTTTGAAAAACATATCTGGACGAGGAATAATCACCTAATACAAAAGAACCATCATAATCCACAAAGATATTATCCGGAGACACATCCAAGTGTAATATATTATGCTGGTGGAGAATTTCCAATGCAGAGCATAGTTGGTGAGCTAATGATAGGATATCCGACAAGGAAAGTGCATTTGAACGAATATAGTCTTTAAGAGGCGTGAGCATTGGAAAATAGACAAGACGCCATCCATGCTTTAACTGTATTTGTGATATTGGCAATAGATGTCTGTGCTTAATGTGGGATATGTCAAAATAAAGTTTGTGTTGAAAGTGTTCTTTGGCATATATGGATAAAACTTTAATTTCTCCAGAGTAAATATGCTGCACGGACAGCGTTGCATGACTATTAGAACAACGTATTACAGATAATATTTTCCAGTTGGAATCGAGTTTGAAGTGTATCATATCAAGTGCTCCTTTTTGAGTTATTATTTGATCACATAGTTATCATGTTATGGAAAAGGTTTTAGCCATCTATTGTTATTTCCTAGGAATTCAAACTTCGCACATTCGAAGTTTGAGTTAGGAAGAGGAATACGTAACCTTATGGCAGTAACAGTTCAAGGATCAACCTTTACGGTACATGAAGAAGAATAAGATCCATCTTGAATAATAATATAAAACAATCCGGCAGAGGTTGCATACACGATACCGTCGGTGATATGAAGAGACGAGGAAGAGGGTGTAAACGAAATGGGATGATTTGGGACGGTTGTGTATATTCTTTCTGCTAATGCGATAGAAGTTCCCTTCTTAAGCCGAATATAGTGTATGGCTGGAGTAACAGGGGAAAGAGTGGTGCCGGAAGATACATATTTTTTGGAAGAGGTGGACGCTTTATTCGTAGCAGCCGTTTTTCCTTTCCGGGAGGAAGAGCTCTTAGTGGCTTTCTGCCGGCTGTCATTCCGGGAAGAAGAGTTATTAGCGGTTTTCTGTCGGCTGTCATTCCGGGAAGAAGAGTTATTAGTGGCTTTCTGCCGGCTGTCATTCCGGGAAGAAGAGTTATTAGCGGTTTTCTGTCGGCTGGCATTCCGGGAAGAAGAGTTATTAATGCTTTTTTGTCGGCTGGCATTTCGGGAAGAAGAGCTCTTAGTGCTTTTTTGCTTATGTCGCTTGTGAGAGGACGCAATATTGGTGGCGTCTTTGTGGCTTGTTTTGGGAGAAGCAGTTGTATCGGTGGTGTATCGAATATTAATAGAGCCGGCAGAACGTATATTACGCTGATTATGAATTTTTATAAAATAGCGGTTTTCTGCAATAAAAGCATTGTTTTTTGAAATATAAGATATTTTTTTCTTTCTTGTGGTGGATATAGAGGATCCGTCGCTATTCATGACGGAGATGGAAAAATTAGAGAGATTACTAACTGTAACAGAAAGCGTATTTTTGGTGCGGGAGTAAGAGGAAGGCACGGTGTAATAGGCATAAAAATGTTCATAGGGTTCTAACTGAAACTTCTTTGTGCTATTGAATGAAAGAGAAATAGAAGAAGTGAGAGAGTCACCGGCTGCATAGGCAGACATCGGAGTAAGTGCCACAAGGCAGAGTATGAGCGAGAGGTGCAATATCTTTTGAACAAAGGGACAAAGATATAGAAGGTTGATTCGAGACAATAGTTGTTGTATGTACTGCATAAAGACTCCTTTCTTGTAATGCACGTTAATGTAATTCGGTGAGTAATGAGTATTGTAATAAAATGATAAGAAGTTGTCTATTGACAAACATTACAAAAAAAATGCAACGTATGTTTGTTTAAATACACAAAAATATTAGATTAAATCTTTTTTGCGTTATCGCAGTAATCACTATGCTGTGGCTGCAAACAGCACCGCTCGAGCGCGAAAGAGTCGCAAGCGACTCTTTGTTCTTGACATAATACACAATATGTGGTTAGAACAGTAACCTTAGGTATGGGGAGCATTAGTAAGTAATATGTGACCCGATAGCAGTTTTAATGAGTAAGGTTTGAGTTAAAAGCTCTACGCAAAATCTGCGTAGAGCTTTTTGGAAATTATAGATCAATTTAGATTTCGATATCAATCGACATAGCTGACAAATACATATCCTGCCTGCTTAAACATGTGCTCTGCCTGATTTAATGATACTTTGCGTTTTCTGTGTGTGGCAGGATCCATCCAAGTAACGGAGGAAGAATCATAGCCGATGATAAGGACGGCGTGTCCGCTGCTTTCCATCGCAATGACAGGTTTTTCACTGCTGACAAAATAGAGTATTTCATCGACAGTACATCCGGTGAGATTTACCGGAGTGTCGAGATGGGATCGCAGCATTTTCATAATGGTTGATCCTTTTTAACTCGGAGACTGTTGTAGTTACTTGAGCGGCTTGCAATAACATTTGCGTGCTTGCTTTTATTGTAGAAATATTACCGGATGGATATGTGATTCCGGCAATTTCTTTGCTTAAAAATTTACCGCCACGTTCCCAGATGATATGAGAATCACTATCCATAACAACGCCCATCTGTTCATCAGCGAGAGTGATCGCTTTAGAAGCATCGCCATAGGATCCGGTAATTCCGCCATATGCGTAAATATAGTATTTCTTAGTGGCGTTTGTATCTTCTTCTTTAAGATGAAAAGTAGTATCTTCCGTGATCATTACACTCTTTGTTGCGTGAGTTTTTGGAAGAGACTGCATCACATAACCGGCTGGCAGGGAAATATATTTTTCGGTCAATGCTTTATCGGTAATACGCGTAGTTAGCTTGATCGCCTGCGCAGCTGTATTTTTTTCTGGTTCATGATACTATCATCAGATGCCTTTTTCCAGGCACCGGAAACACGTTTCAGTCGTTTTAGTCGGATGACATTTCCATCGACTACAGCATTTGTTACATAGGTATTTCGGGTATTGTATTCGCGTAAAATGTTTCCTGTACAGTCGGAAATAACAAGCTTGTAAGCGGGACGAATAATATCACCGGTCGTTGATTCGTGAATATCTTTGTTGCGTACAAATCCATATACGACGTTAGAGTCTATAGTTCCAAGGGCAACCAGACTTTGGCCGGAAGGAGCCTTTAACGTTAATTCTTTGGAGGAATTAAGGTCAAGAATAGTCAGCTTGCTTGCGTTACCGTTTGCCGATGCATTGGACCAGATAAAGCAGTGAGCCTGTTCCAACATTAAGAAATTATCAGCTGAGGCATTTTGTGTAAGGATATCATATCGCTTGGATGATATGTTATACGCATATACCGTGTCCTGTAACGAGAAGTAAAAGATGTTTTTGTTGTTAATATAACAAAAATCACCAAAGTCTTCTTTAAGCTGCTCGTAAGTCGTGGTGAGAGGCAGATATACACGCTCGGTAATCTGGTTATCAGCAACGCTGTAATCATAGAGGAGGATACCAACTCGGCCTTCATAATCACCACAGTTCATATAGCCATAAACGACAAAGCTGATATTTCCATCATCGTCTAAGTTTAGTATGCGAATATTATGCTGGTCGTAGTATTCGCGGATATAATCATTGTTGCCGGTTTCAAAACTAAATACATTATTCAGCTCATTTTTTTTTGAGATCGTAATACCACAAAGAGCCATTGCGAACAAAAGCGAATTTTTTATTGGAGTCGCTGGAAGTAATATCCAGATCTTCAGCGGAAGAAATACCAATTTTGACCTCACTTTTGTTGATTGAAATCAGGGAAGGATCAAAAATTGCTTCCATAGTTCGCTTGAAATATAACAAATATATGCGCCCACCGGAATAACGCACACGATAAAATTCTTTCACCTGATACGTCTCAGAACCGGATGCTGTTGTGGCAGACACAAAGTATGTCTGAGAGATGGCAGCAGTTTCAATGTTGAGCTCTTTGACAGTAGGCACAACATCCGTTAATTTTCTAGGTTTTAATTTTCCCCAAGTGATAAGCTTGCGGCTGGAATGAATATCAACGGATTCATAAGAAGAATCATCGTTTGTGCCACTCTCTAAATACTGCGAAAGATCCAGATACTTACCCTGGTCAAAAGTTGCTGCATGAAATTTCGCTACAAAGTCCAATTTTTGGACAGGAAAAAGTCATTGTCATAATATTTTATACGAGTATAAAAATGAATCTTTTTGCTATAATTGGTTATAAGTGTCATGCAGAATCCATACTCAGTACTCGTGTCCATTGCCTCTTTTAAGTGGACGGTAGCAACTTTATATTTTTGTTTTTGTCAAAGGCAGTAATATCTCCGGTTTCAATGGATTTATTATTGGCAATATCGCGCAATTCATAAGAAAGTTTCTTGATCTTAGAATCGTTTTCGGCGATATTCACGGCAAAAAGTTTTGCCGGTGTCCAGTGGTGTGATGGATTCTCGAACTGTGCTGCTGTTAAGTTCGCTGCTGTATCCGTGCAGTGGATTGATAAACGATTCTCCTACCTGCAGATAAACCATAGGAAATGTAGAATCCTGAATGCTGCTTGCAGTCGTTGTACTTACGGAAATCGATGGAATACTTTTTGCTGAAAAAAAGCAATCCCTATCATAAAAATAAATACTAAAGCAATAAATTTATATAAATGTTTCAATGGTATCCTCCTCAAGATTGAATGTTATAAGGAAAAGTTCCTATCACACTCAATTTTCTTAACTGAAATTCATTTTCAAAAAATATTCACTACAATAGTATAAGATGTTTGTCCATAAAAGGCAATGAACATATTCTTAAATTTTGGGGATCATAAACAAGTAAATATTGTGAAAATGTGTGTAGATCACTCAAAAAATGTGCATAACTTATCACGATTTACGAAAAATGTGCATAGGATAACTAGCAAAGAATGATTTAGGAGAATCGATCTTATGCTGCATAAATATGGAAAAGGAACGATGATGACATTTCCACTGGAATTTACGGAGGTAACAGAAGAACAAAAAGAATGGGATGATCAGTACTTAATGCCGATGGAAGCCAAAAAGATACAATTAGAAGTAATGGAAATGTGTGATCAGATGGAATATGATGGAAGTCCAATGTTTGACTGCTATCCTGATCGCATAATAATAGGGCGAATGGTGCAAAAAATCTGTGGAGAACGGTGTAACGATCCATATTACAATGCATTGGTACAGGTCATGTTGTGTAAGGAGATGAGATGCAGAAGAAATCGTCGTGATTGCCATAAAAAACGTATTCTGCACTAAGATTAAAAGTCATAATCGATCTGTGGTGATGCAAGGTATATGTGTCCGTTTTTTGTGACAGCAATATGCAGATTCTGACCAAAAGAAGACGCAGGAAAGCCAAGTTTATTTAGCTTTGTGCTATACAGATAATAGTCTGCATAATTGGTTTCTATGTGGGAGGAAACTAATTGAAGTGAGGATCATGAAGCAGAGTAGCAAAATAGGATCTAACCTGGGAACCTTCTGGGAATGCGTCAGAATTATTGAGCTTATTATTTGTTTTGACAGAGTCTTTCGGGGTTAGTTCATAGGTGTGTTCTGAAACAGCGTTTAAGCGGAAATTGGTATTAGAGTATACAGGGGAGTGGGATGAATAGGCGGGGACCGCAGATCCTGCGTTTGCAGAAGTATCAGATAACTGAAACAAGATGGCAGTTAAAGCGAGTATCCAACAGACACCTGCAAGCAAGCTGATTAATATATATGAATTTCGTATTCGATGTTTTTTGTCATACATGATAAAGTAACCTCCTTTAAAATAACATTTGTTACTTTATCATGTTTCCCGTTTTTACAGAATATATACTTAAGTGTCTTTATTTAATAATTGTTGATAAATTTCCCTTTTTGGGACACCGCGGTCTTTGGCTACTTGTTTCATAGCATCTTTGCGATCCATTCCCTCGGATAAATAGTGCTGCATATGTTCGTCAACGGAAAGTTGTGCCCAGGCATCACGTGATTCCTGCTCGAGATCTGCCATATTGCGTCCTTCGATGACGAGAACATATTCACCTTTTGGTGCGTTTTGCTCATAATAATAAATCGCTTCTGACAGTGTAAATTGCATTGCACTTTCGTGAATTTTTGTCAATTCACGACAGATAGTCAGTCTGCGGTCTCCGAGAGCGGCGAATAATTCCTGAAGAGTTGCACGTAAGTGATGTGGTGCTTCATAAATTATTACTGTCCGTGTTTCGGTACACAAAGAATCCAAAATTTTACGGCGTAATTTTTTGTCAGATGGCAGAAAGGCTTCAAATGCAAAACGTCTGGTCGATAAGCCGGACAGAGTGAGTGCAGTAACGCACGCACAGGCTCCGGGGGAGAGGTGACGGGAATTCCCGCAGCATAAGCCTGTTTGACCAGTTCTTCTCCGGGATCCGAAATGGCAGGAGTACCCGCATCGGTAACTAAGGCAATATTTTTGCCGTTAGCAAGCTGTTCAACAAGATAGGCGGCTTTGTCCACTTTGTTGTACTCATGATAGCTTGTCATTGGAGTTTTTATTTCAAAATGATTTAATAATTTGATCGTATTGCGTGTATCTTCTGCCGCAATAACATCTACTTCCTGCAAGGTGCGAAGAACACGTAAGGTGATGTCTTCTAAATTGCCGATTGGAGTAGCACATAAATATAAAGTACCTGACATAATGAACCTCTTTTATTCTTATAATTATTTTTCTTGTCATGCCATATAATGCAAGCAGCTCGTCGGTATATGTTCCATCAGGGCGGTATACGATCAAAGGCGGCGTGATCTTTAACATTGGATTTCCGTCTTTCACACCTTCGATAAGCACCATGTTTGGTTCCTTGTCCGCAAAAGGGTACACCAGCTGCATTCGTTTTGGTTCTAATCGATAGCTATTCATGATAACAAAGATTTCTGCAAGCCGAAATGGGCGGTGAACCATGTAAAAACGCCCGTTTGGTTTGAGAAGATTTGCGCTTTCGCGTATGACATCCTCTAAGGTGCATAGTATCTCATGTCTGGCAATCGCCATTGGCATATTGGGATTTTTGAGACCATGTCCCTGATTCATATACGGCGGATTGACGGTGACAGCATCGTAGCAATTTTTGCCAAATTGATCAGAAGCGGTTTTGACATCACCTTCGTAAATGGTGATCCTATTCGATAATTCGTTCAAAATAATGCTTCTGCGCGCCATTTCAGCACTTTCTTTTTTGAACTTCTAAAGCATCAATGTGGTCAGCTTTTTGTTTTGGCTGACAGCAAAATAGGCAAGATTCCGGTACCGGTACATAAATCCATGACGGTATCTTTGTTTCGCAGTGCAGCAAAAAGAACTTAATAATACAGCATCCATACCAAAACAGAATTTACCGGGATGCTGTATTATTTGTAATCCTTGACACTGCAGATCATCCAGTCGTTCGCCCTCTCGTAGGAGACAATCTTTATTCTGCATCTTTGTGTTCTCTTGATTCTCTGCGTGGTTTGCGGTTGTGATATTTGCGTGTACGATCATTGCCACCATGTTCGTCACGGCGATGATCGTTATTATTTTTGTCACCACGGTTATTGTTACGATTGCCGCGGCCGCCGTTATTATTGTGGTCACGATTATGAGATTCGCGGTTATTGCTGCTACCGTGATCGCGATTGCTATTGCCGTTACGTTCGCGATTATTGTTGCTGCCACGTTCACGGTTGTTTGGATATTCGTTACGGCGGTTACCGGAACTACGTCGACGGTTGTTTGATCGATTATTACGATTGCGTTTCGCCTGCTCCGGTTTATCTTCCTCATCGATCAATTCTTCTTCCTGAGAAAGTTCTTCCAGAGCGATCAGCTCCTCTTCATCCAACTTTTCATCCGGAAGAGTCTGCTGCGGAATGTTTTTGCCAAAGTTTTTCTTTTGGTCAAACTGTAATTCAGCGACCGGATATTCGCGAACCTCTTTTTCACCATTGTCATTTGTAAAGACAACTTTTACAAGCTGGCGCAGTACGCTGACACTTTGAACTTCACCGGGATAGCCTTCCGGAGTTGTAGTTTTTGTTCCGATATGTGGCAGGGAACGATTGAGATGTTCATAAGCTTCCTGCTCATTTTTCAGACAGCACATCAAACGTCCGCATACGCCCGAAATCTTAGCCGGGTTGAGGGATAAGTTTTGCTCTTTTGCCATCTTGATAGAAACCGGCACAAAGTCGGACAGATAAGAGTGACAGCAAAGCGGTCGACCACATATGGCAATACCGCCAAGCATTTTTGTTTCGTCACGAACGCCGATCTGTCGAAGCTCGATTCTTGTGTGGAAAACGGATGCAAGATCCTTTACCAATTCGCGGAAATCAATACGACCATCCGCTGTAAAATAAAACAATAATTTATTGCGATCAAAGGTATATTCGAATCGATCAGTTTCATTTCCAAACCATGTTTTTTGATCTTTTCCAGACAGATTTGAAATGCATCTTTTTTCCTTTCTCTTCGTTGGAAGCACATACGGCAGCATCTTCCTCGGTTGCCACGCGCATTAATGGCTTGAGTGGCTGCACGACCTGATCATCGGTTACTTCCTTGGGACCAAGAACAACAGTACCGTATTCAACACCGCGTGCTGTTTCCACAATGACGTGATCCCCTTTTTGTACCGTAAAGCCGGTTGGATCAAAGTAGTATACCTTGCCGGGCTTACGGAATTTAACGCCAATAATTTTTATCATAGAATTGTCTTGCCTTTCTTTTAGTCTGTTATATTTAACACGTTTCCTTGATCACAAGCAGCATCAATTCGACGGCTAATTCAAAATTAACATTTGCGTCAAGACGAAGCTTTACTTTATTGATCGCTTCGATAATACGCTCTAATTCTTCATAGCTGCGTTTGCTTGCCTGCTTCGTGATCGTGCTGTATTCATCACGATATAAGAGCAGATTTGTGTCTTTCGTCGCCTTATACATTAAAAATATCACGGTACCACAGAAGCATCAGATCTAAGTAATCGTAAAAATTACCCTTTTCTTTGGAAAAACCGTGTACGATCTCCATAATAGAAGATAATGGAAGATCATCGATCTGTTTTAACAATTGCATCACCTGATTTTTCATGATCTGAAAATCTTCCGACTGCGCAAAACGGATCGCCTGACCGATATTGCCCTGGCAAAATCCTGCAGCGATTTCGGCGACATCTTGTTCCATCTGCAATTTCTGTACCAGATAGTCAGCAATATCCTTTTCTGAAACCGGCTTCATCTGCAGTGTGATGCAACGGGATACGATCGTAGGTAGTAATGCAGATTCATTATCTGACAAAGAATGATCACTGCGTAAGCAGGAGGTTCTTCCAACGTTTTAAGCAGTGCATTTTGAGCCTGTTCATTCATGCGGTGTGCGTCCGGGATAATATATACTTTATATTTGCTGCTATACGGTTTGATCTGAATGTCGTTGTTGAGCTGTTCGCGGATCTCATCAACACGGATGTTGAACTTTTCGTGTGTAATGACACGGATATCCGGGTGGTTAGCAGAAGCAGCCTGTAGACATGATTTGCAGTGCCCGCAGGCATCGTGATCCGGAGTTGGCTGTTCACACAACAATGCTCTGGCAAAGGCTTTTGCCAGGGTATGCCGTCCGGAACCGGAATCGCCGCAAAACAGGTATGCATGAGAAACATTATTTTGCGCCAATGCGGTCTGTAAATGCTTTTTAATTGGCTCCTGTCCTATAATATCATTAAAACGAATCATATCTGTCATCCTTTCTGTTGTGGTTGAAATATCAAGTGAAAATGTCCAGCAGTAATCCGCGTATCTCGTCTATTTTACTAAGAATGGCGAGGTGATCCTGCTCTTCATTCATCAGTTCTTCGGCGAGCTCATCCAGTGCCTGATTGACCTGCTTTACAATGCCATATACGCGGTGTCTTCCGTGTTTATCCAAAAAGTTTTCACGGCTGAACTTGTGTGAATGGCTGACGATCTCGTTCATAAATTCCTGGATCAATTTGCGGTACTGTTTCATATCGCGTATGTCTCTGCGTTTGCCAAGACGGTAACCCTGCTGCGTGATCTCTTCCATCATGCCGGAGAGGGCTGCCTGCAATTCGCTTTCCTCGATGTTGCTTAGCAGGGTAAAGCGAAAGCTGCCGTCTGCTTCCGGAGTCTGCGTAATGCGTTCCGGCTGACTGATCTGCTGCAGATTATGTATTTTTAAATCCATATGAATCCTCCAAGCCTTAGATCACTACGAGTACAAAGCCGATACTTGTGCCCAGATGTCATTGGCAATAGTATCTACCGGACGATTGCCGTCAACGATAAGAATACGCTCGGTGTCTTGAAATTGCTCAAACAACGATAAATACCTATCGCGTACTTTTTGTAAGGCGATCCGATGTTTCGTAGCGTTCTGTGTGAAAAAACGACCTGCGGCCATGCGCTCCATAGCAGTGGTTGATCTACATCAATGAATATATGACAGTCCGGGCGCAGAAGCTTAGCTGCCTGTGCATTTAATTGGACAAGCCATTCTAAAGGTACGGAGACACTTTGGTAAGCGTAGTTGGAGAAAACATAGCGGTCAGAGATGACGGATATGCCTTCTTCGATCTTGTGACATAAGCCATCTGTTTCATTCTGCAGATGATCAAGACGATCAGCTGCAAACATCGCGGAGATCGAGTATTCATCGATATTCATGCGGCCTGTCAAACATTGGCGCAGGAGAGATCCAATGGGACCATCAGTCGGCTCCTTGGTTTCCATACAGCGAACGCCCTGTTGCTCAATGCGCTTCTGTAATAGATGAATCTGCGTTGTTTTGCCACTTCCGTCGATACCCTCAAATACAAAAAAGTGTCCTCGCTTATTCATGATAATCCTCGTTTCTGCTCATGCAAGAAAGCATGGCTTTTGTTGTGATCATGGAGTTCTGATATAAGAACCCAATATCCATATTATTTTACTATTTTTACGCTTCATTGCAAGCTGAGGGGCGTTGACTTTATAATATAATATAGATTATAATGAAAATCGCAAATAGTAGAAGATAGATGGGAGCCACGAGTGTTCACAGGGTGGCATCGTGGAATGGAGTGAAAAATGAAAAGATCTACCAATTTACCGGATGATATGCAGGTTATTGCTGATCTGCTTAGGAAATCCATAAGTTATAATAAATTTAATGAAAATGTGATCCAGTCAGCAAAGACGCTGGAAGATTCGCTTTCTATGTTTATCACGAATGCAGATGGGGATCTGAGTAGTAATGAATTGCTGAATCAGACGAAAGAGATCATAGTTATGAGCGAAAATCCGATTCGGACATTTCATATGATGCATAAGATCCGCAAATATGATGATGCAACTTTTATTCATAGTCTGAATGTGGCAATATTATGCAACATGTTTGGGCATTGGATCAATATGCCACAGGATGATCTGGATGTGTTGACGTTAGCGGGATTACTGCATGATGTTGGCAAGATGAAAATACCGGAAGAGATCATCAAAAAGCCCGGCATTTTGACGGAAGAGGAATATACAGAAATTAAGAATCATCCGAGACGCGGCTATAATCTATTGAAACCAATGAAGTTGGATGAGAGGATTAAAAAAGTTGCGTTGATGCATCATGAGCGTTGTGATGGAAGTGGTTATCCGGATGGCTTGCGGGGAGATCAGATTGATGAGTTTGCGAAGATCGTGGCAATTGCCGATGTATATGATGCACTGACTTCTGCGAGGGTTTATCGTGGGGCATTGTGTCCGTTTGAGGTGATCAACATGGTTGTAGAACAGGATGGGGACAAGCGTTTTGATCCAAAGTATCTGCATCCGTTTTTAGAGGGGATTGTAAAGTCCTTTATTGGATGCGAGGTAGTGCTTTCTGATGGGGAAAAGGGCACGATTGTTGCAATGCATGCGGATGAATTGGCGCGACCCTCCGTATGTGTCAGTGGGAAAGTGTTGGATCTACGCGAAATGTCCGACGTGACGATACAAATGATGTTATAATTTTATATTAAGATATTTTCAGATAGCAGTCACAGATCGACTGCTAAAGCAAGGAATGTAAATTAGAACGAAATAAAAAAGGATGCCGTCTTTTATTATCAGACGACATCCTTTTTATAGAAAAATGAAATTCAATCAACCTACTTTGAGCTTAAACTTCTGAACTGCACGTTCATCGTCAACAGGAATTTTTTCAATATATCCACCTAAAGCGGCCAATTTATCTTCAAAGCATTCATAACCACGTTCAATGTAATGGATACAGTCAACGGTAGAGTAGCCTTCTGCCACTAATGCTGCAACGACCAGTGCAGCACCGGCACGAAGATCCGGTGCGCTAATAGCAGCGCCGGTAAAGCCTTCCACACCTTCTATGATTGCAACATTGCCACCCTCAACCTTGATGGAAGCACCCATACGCGATAATTCATCCACATATTTGAAACGGTTCTCGAAAATGCTCTCCGTAACAATGCTGGTTCCATCGGACAAAGCCAATAATGTTGCAATCTGTGGCTGCATATCCGTAGGAAATCCGGGATAAGGTAGTGTCTTTATCTGGGTGTGTCCTAAACGATGATCACTTGTAACACGGATACGTCATCAAATTCCTCAACAGTAGCACCAATTTCCATCAGTTTTACAGAAATTGCCTCTAAATGCTTAGGAATTACATTTTTAATTAAAACATCACCGCGTGTTGCGGCAGCGGCAACCATAAATGTACCTGCCTCGATCTGATCCGGAATAATGGAATATTCGCTCGCATGCAGCGATGTTACACCAGTCATACGGATCTTGTCAGTACCGGCACCTTTGATATTGGCACCCATACTGTTTAAGAAGTTGGCTACGTCAACGATATGTGGTTCTTTAGCAGCATTTTCAATAACTGTTTTGCCCGCTGCCATACAGGCAGCCAGCATAATGTTGATCGTAGCACCAACAGAAACAGTATCCATAAAGATATGGTTTCCTACTAATTCGTCGGCCGAGGTATTGATCATACCGTGTTCAATACTAACGGTAGCACCCAGTGCGCGAAATCCCTTCAAATGAAGGTCAATCGGACGGCTTCCGATCTCACAGCCACCCGGCAAAGCAACCTGCGCCTTCTTGTATTTGCCAAGCAGTGCGCCAAGCAGATAATAAGATGCACGGATCTTGCGGATGGAGTCATAATCAATGGTCATATCATTGATCGTGCTGCCATTAATAGATACTACATGAGGACCGATACGCTTTACAGTAGCGCCGATGCTCTCAATTGCTGTTAACAAAACATTAATATCTCTAACATTCGGAAGATTATCGATGACAACGGTTTCATCTGCCATAATAGCAGCAGCTAAGATGCCTAACGCAGCATTTTTGGCACCGCCGATCGTCACCTCACCATTTAATGGTGTTCCTCCTTTGATTATATACTGATTTTCCATATTACACCCACACAGTTTGTTAGGCTATTTCCAAATAAACAGAAGTCAACACATCACTATATTATAATTAAAAGTGCTAACATGTCAACCAAAAAAACATTTATTACGAAAATTACTTTCGGCGATTTTCGAAATACACGAAAGAGTCAATTGCATCAAAGATATCCTGAAAGGTTTCACGAGGAGCAACATCAATGTATTTTTGAGGATCGCCTGCTCATCACTACCATGATATCTGCCATAAAAAATGTCGAACAGATTGTGACCTCTCACATAAATTTTGATCGACTCAATATTGTCTTTGATGTCCTGCTTGCTGCGAATGCGGATGTTGAGAGTACGCTGCATTCGCTTTACGCTGTTAAGCTTAAACAGATAGTCCTTAAATTTCTTATACAATATATTGTAAAATTCTTCTTCATTTTTAATCACGCCAATCTTTGCCATAACCTTTGGATCCAAAAAATAGTTTTCAAATGAATAATATTTAAGGATCAGTACGTTTTTGGGTTCGACGCGCGGAAGATTACCAACATCTTCCGAAGAGCGTTTGCTATAATAGCTGCACAACTGCTTCTTGAGATATTTTGGATTTTTGCCATCGCTGTCACGTATCATCAAAAATTGGTCTTTTAAATACAATTTGTTGATATATTTCAAATTTGCATAAGTTTTGATGTTGGTGCAGCTATTGACGGGAACAATGGAAATACGCTGTAAATTGCCGTTTTCATCGTAAATTTCGGAGTAATATTTTTCTAAAAGAAGCGGCAGACGGTTGCTGTCCTGCTTGCCCTCCACGATAAAAACAAAGCTGACATTCATCAGATCATTCGCTGTATACCCCAGATCATCCAAAATCTCATCTACATCTGTTTCAGTATGAATCGTTGTGAAGTAACGCTCGTTCAAAACGACTTCCCGTATCTGCCGGGATGAAAAATTAAAAATGAGATTTGGTGAGTGTGTCGAAAAAATAACCTGATTTTTCTTGGAAAGGCGGTATAAAATTTCGCTGGCACTCTTTTGAAGCTGTGGATGGAGATAGATTTCGGATCTTCCATCATAATAATGCTTGGAAGCGTATTTTCTTCATCAATATAGGCTTCAAGGAGGGAAAGTGCGTAAATACTGCGCAACCCTTCGCTCAGCATATTGAGTGGTCCGACGAGATTATGCCGATCCTTGTTATAAATTTGTGTGGAAACATGCAGAAGGTTGTCGGTGTCGTAATCGAGTACGTAGCGGACTTCCTGTGAAGGACTTCCGTTCGCATGGAAATAACGGTTGACTTTTTCTGCAAATTGCGTAAGGTTGGTGTGAAACAATTTGTATTGTAAGAGGCGCACAGTTTCGAAAACGGTCAGTTCCTCCGGTGTTTTTTATTGATCAGCCCAATACACTGAAAACAGCGGTTGCAGGTACGGGCAGGGTCAAACGTACATTGATTATCTTTTAATTTCTGAAAAGATTCTTTGTCATAGAAACTGAATACATCATTCTGCAGCGCCTCGAGATTTCGGTTTTGGTCAATATGATAAATTTTGGGCAGTACTTCCGGGATATATTCGTTATGCTTTGAAAATCCATCGGAATATCGTGTTGCCATATTTGGTGTGACGATAAAAGTAAATGACAAAATACCATGCTGATAGGACGGGATCTTGCTCTGAAAATCTGCAAAGCCATCGTTCATAATCTTTCACTTTGCACAATACACTCCGTGAGTCTTAGCAGCATACTATCGCTTTCGGAATACTCGATATGAACCGAGATGGAGATGGGTTTGCCGGCATCTAAAAATTCATGTTCTGCACAGTTACGCATCCCCATTGCCAGTAAAATGGCATCGATTACTGCTGTTTTTCCGGTGTTATTCTTGCCGACTAAGATCAAAGCATTTTCAATATCAGTGATCTCAAGTTGTTCGATCGATTTGTAATTGCAAATCTTCAGATATGTTATTTTCATATTGCACTCCATTCTATCGCTATTTGCGATAAAGATAGGAATAAACGCTGCCTAAGCGCGACCTCCTAATACATTATATGTTTCCCAAAAAATTATGTTAATTATTTACCGTTTCTTTCGTTTTTGCTTTTTTCCGTGTGTCTTACGTACAGAATAACCAAAGTTCCCCGTGGCTTTGGCTAATTCGTGGTAAGTGCCATGTGAATAGGCAAGCAGACCGGTATCATTCAAATGAAAGGTCCCTTTTTCATCAATGTAGGCATCGTCCACGTGTACGGCGGTGACCTTGGTCCAAAAACATATGATGAGAACCAAGTTCGTTTATTTCTGTTACCTGACATTCAATGTTAACGGGCGATTCGGCGATCATCGGGCAGCGCACGGTATCTGCCGGGATCTTAGTTAGATGACATTCGTTCCATTTGTCAAGATCACGACCGGAACGTACCCGCAAAAATCCGTTGCACGTGCAAGTTTTTTGGTAGTGAGATTGATCACAAATTCGCCTGTTTCGCGGATCATGGCATAGGAATATCGTTCGGGCCGCACGGAAATATAGACCATCGGTGGGTTGGTACAGATGGTGCCAGTCCACGCAACGGTAAGGATATTAGACTCTTGTGCGATATCGCCACAGCTTACCATAACCGCAGGAAGAGGGTATAACATATTACCCGGCTTAAAATTTATTTTGCTCAAAAAAATGCCTCCTGTATTGAAATTTGGAATCCGTTAGCCGGCAGAATTTACATGCTGGCAGACATATCCGATATAAGTAGTATTAGTATACCACATGATACCCGCCTTGGACTACACAAACTGCATGATTTGTGGTACACTTTAAATACAAAAACGATAACAAAAAGATGGGTGACTCCCAATGTTTGACGAGACCGTTAAGAAAGGTGGTAACGATATGACGGATTATTTATCGATAGAGGGGATGACAGAAGATTTAGAGGGAAAAGTAAAACAGGATCTGAAATACAAAACGGGAAATTTTCTTTGGAAGGTAAAGTTTAATGTTCCGTTGGATCCAAAAACCGTAAATAATGTAAATTTGTATGTCACAACGGAAAATCTGTCTCCGCTTAAGACAGCGATCCGATACAATTCATTAGAAAATATTATCGAAATTGAGCCGCTTGAGCCATATGCACAAGATGAGACGTATATCCTGAATATCACAACGAATGTGACATCTTTGTCTGGCAAGGCAATGCGAGAGCCACAGCAGTTACGTTTTTAAAATATAATGGAGACGGAGCCGGTTCGCAGCATGGAGGATTGATGTGAAAAGCAGTTGGAGGACTAAATTATTTAAGAATATCCGATTTAGAGGGAAGATGATACTTGTCTTTGTGATAGGTGGCGTTATTCCCTTTTTGGCGTAACTGTATATTTAAACAATAGAACAGCCAACAGTTTGATCGAACAAAATAAGAAGGCGCAAAAACAAGAATTGCACTTGATGGCAAGTATTCTTGAAGATGTTGTGCCGGATATGGAAAAAGGTTTGCGAAAACATGAATATAAATACGGTGCTGTCTAATATGATCACAAAAGATTATACCGATGAAAAGAAATGGCAGAAAGATAAGGGGAAATTGTGGGAGATTGATCGTTATATGCAGGATTATAAGCAGTCGATTTCGGATATAGTGATCTATGTCAGCAATGAAACCCTATGTTATGATCGGCCGTTTACTTATCTGGGCATCTGTCACACAACAGTCTTGGTATAGCGATGTATGTGATAAAAAGGTGGATTGATCTGGTGTTATGGTGAAGACCGAGAAGAAAAGCAAAAAGTGCATACAGGTCGCAAAACAGATCATTAGTGCTGACGGGGAGCAGCTTGGCATATTGGCGGTGCAGATGAATATGGATCTGATCAATTCGGCAATTTGCAGAGCAGGGAAGAAAATACGGTTCTTCTGTACAATGATGTAAATGTGTTGTATACGAACTATGAAGTTTCGGGAACAGAGGAGCTCGCGCTGGAAACATATTTGCGTGGTACGACAAGATGGACGGGAAATACGCGTTTTAGTGTTATCGGAAAAGACAGATTTGTTACGTATAAGAAAGTACATCCGCAAAATACGACCAATTACTACTCTCTTGTCAGTGTACAGGATTACTCCGGAATCACGGAGCAGATCAATCAGGTTACCTTTAATGCGTATTTGATCGTGGGAATTGGAATGCTAATCTCGTTTGCGATGATCATAGGATATTCGACCAGCTTTTCCAGCCGATTGAAAGAATTGCGTCATCAGATGCATTTGGTAGCAAACCGGTCGTTATGATCGGGTAAAAATGGTGGGGAAACGACGAGATCGGCGAAATTTATGCCGAACTCGGAACGATGATGGACGATATCCAAAATCTGACAGAATCAATGGTAGAAGAAAAAGTGCAGAAAGAGAAAATGCATACACGGCAAAAGGAAGTTGAATTTAAAATGTTAGCTAGTCAGATTAACCCTCACTTCCTATACAATACATTAGAAACGATCAGAATGAAGGCGAGGGTTAATCATCAGCCGGAGATTGAAGATCTGGTCAAAATGCTTGCAAAAGATCATGCGGCGGAAATATACAGGTCAGTCATAAGCTGGTAAGTTTGCAATCGGAAATAGAACTGATCGATAATTATATGGGATCGTATCCATTCCGAAATTGTGGTAGATGATGACGTAGATATGACGCAGGGAAGTGATGCCACTCATCATTCAGCCGTTTGTGGAGAATGCCTTTATACATTACCTGGAAAATAAACCGAAGGACGGAAGGCTTGAAGTGAAAGTGTCTCAAGATGAAAAGACATTATTATAGAAGTGATTGATAATGGAACTGGGATGAATTATTATCAATTGGGTGAATTGCGCCACTCATTGACACAAACAGATGGAAGCAGGGGGCATATTGGGATCAGCAATGTGAATCAGCGATTGATCATGCAGTATGGAAAAGAGTATGCAGTAAAGGTGGATAGCCGTTTGAATGAGGGGACAGTTGTGACAATACGGATCCCGAAGAATGCTTCGACAGCAATCGAGCGAAGTGATGAGCAGGAATTACCATAATAAATAGCGGTTATTGGCAAAAATCGCATCCAAAACAGGACAATTATTTGGTAAAAATATGAAAAAAATATACGTGGCAAGGAATTTTTCGGGTAAATATGTCTAATAATTATGGTTTTAATATCGCTTCGTTCTGCTAAAATAAGCAAGTGAATAGTTTTGCAGGCAGCAAAACGAAAAGCAAACAAATATATTGATTAGGAGGAATAACAATGAGAAAATCAATTAGAAAAATCATTGCAATCGCTTCTGCCAGCGTAATGGCGTTGACATTTGCAGTAACATCTGCACCAAATGCAAGTGCAGGAACAGTCAGCAAAGCAGCAAAGGAAGCAGCAAAGGCTGCATTCGATGCATCTGGTAAGACTACATATCATGCATACTTTGGTTTACAGCAGACACAGTCTTGGATCTTCCGTGATGAATGGTATCAGGAAGAGAATGGTTTGAATGGTAAAAAAATCTTCAAACGGTGCTTATGAAGGTAAGATGTATCAGAGTAAAGACAATGCAAATTCAGAAGTTCCGGGCGCAACAGTAACAGATGCTGAGATTAAAGGC
>VOFE01001101.1_pt1 | contig 40156 bp, 28 predicted proteins | sample 5384071 | NCBI WGS metagenome assembly VOFE01 (sample SAMN12384724, study PRJNA508395) | human gut metagenome | isolation source: healthy gut D | host: Homo sapiens
AATACTTATCCCGTGCTGCACTTCAGCCTGGCTGGAGGCAAACATATGGAGAAGGAACAGCTGGATCGATACCTCTTATATATATTAAAGGAAAATGAGGATAGGTTTGGAGTAGATTGTGATTCTCCAGATCCGAACGTTCGTTTGCTCAACTTGATAAAAACTGTTACAGCAAAGACTGGTAAGCAGGCGGTGGTGCTCATCGATGAATATGATGCTCCGCTGCTGGATGTGGCTCACGAGAAGGAAAAACTCGATGTCTTGCGCAATACGATGCGCAATTTCTACAGTCCTTTGAAAGATTGCGAGCCATTGCTTCGCTTCGTTTTCCTGACGGGCATTACGAAGTTTTCGCAGTTGAGCATCTTCAGCGAGCTGAATAACATCAAAAATGTGAGCATGGACGAACCTTATGCCGGCATCTGCGGTATCACCAAGGAGGAAATGTTGACCCAGATGAGCGATGACATCAACGAACTTGCCGAGCATCTGGAGCTGAGCAGGGAGGAGACCATACAGGAACTCAAAGACCATTATGATGGTTATCACTTCTGCTGGCCATCGCCTGATGTCTTCAATCCTTACAGTCTGCTCAATTGCTTTGCTGATGGAGAAATTGATTCTTACTGGTTTGGAACCGGTACACCTACCTATCTCATCAATATGATGAGACAGTATGATTTCCTGCCTGCAGACCTCGGCGAGACCATAGAGGTGGATAAGAAGGACTTTGATGCCCCCACTGAAACGATGACCACCATCATACCTTTGCTTTATCAGAGTGGGTATGTCACCATCAAGGGTTATGATAAACCGACGAAATTATATCAGTTGGCATTGCCTAACCAGGAGATAAGGGTAGGGTTGTATGGTAGTCTCTTGCCTCATTATCTCACGGACAAGTCTGCGAAGGCTAACACGACCATCGCCAAGATGTCGGTATTGGTAAAGAAGGGGGATATGGATGCTGCCTTCTGCCTGCTGAACGACTTTTTGGAGACGGTGCCTTACTGTGACAATACTAACTACGAGGGGCATTGGCAGCAGACGCTCTACATCATGTTTGCCCTGCTCACCAACTACGAAATTATCGACAAGGCTTATCGCCCTTACAATAATCTCTCTCTTCTCGTCAGCCTCCAGAGCAACGGAACCATCGAGAAGAAGGTCATCGCTTCTATCACAGAAAGCCTCAAGGCGGATAAGCAGTTTGGTGAGGACTGGGCACGATTGGTCCAGATTTTCCAGGCACCAAGTCTGCAGATGGTAACTTTCACCATCACCGAGAAGGGATATTCTTTCAATGATGCCGATCTGGCACGTGGTCTCGATGCAGTATTTGCTATGGGTAAGCTTACCGCTCTTCTCTATGAGCGTTATAAGGCAGGCAAGTTGCCACTTACTCTTCAGTCTACCGACAACTGTTCTCACAACGGCGACCATGTTAAGGCTGGCGTAAAGGCTTATGCTGAGCGTTGGGCACAGGATGGTATCGTAGAGGCTGGTTTCGTAGATTATATCAATGACAGCAGCAAGATTACCTATCCTTGGTCTATGATTGATAAGATTACTCCTCGTCCACACGAGAAGGTACAGGCGATGCTCGCTGAGGATGGTTTCGAGGATAACAATACGATTATCACCGAGAAGCATACTTTCACCGCTCCTTTCGTAAATGCCGAGGAAGTGCAGTATCTCGTTTGCGAGGATACTTATACCAATGGTCGTCCGCCATTGGAGTTGGGCGGTGCGCTCTATACCACCCGCAAGACTGTAGATGAGGTTGAGACCATGAAGGTAACCACCTGTCTGAACCCTCTCCATACAGCGATGTCAATCTATGGCTGCCTGCTCGACTATACCTTGATTTCTGCCGAGATGGCGGATGAGGACCTGCGTGCCTTTATCCAGAAGATCGGTTATATCGAGGCGATGCCGGTGGTTACCGACCCAGGCGTATTGAACCCATACGAGTTTATCGGCACCGTAATCAACAAGCGTCTGCCTAATCCTTTCATGCCGGATGCTCCTCAGCGTATCGCTACTGATACCAGTCAGAAGCTCTCTATCCGTTTCGGTGAGACTATCAAGAAGTATATCGACCGTGGTCTCGACAAGAGCAATCTCGTGTTGATTCCTTTGGTATTAGCAGGTTATGCCCGTTATCTCAAGGCATTGGATGATAACCTGAAGCCATTCGAGCCATCTTCCGACCCATTGTTGGCAGAACTGCAGGCCATCGTAGCTCCTCTTGAAGTAGGCAAGGCTGATCAGGACTACTCTTGCCTGAAGAATCTCTATTCCCGCAAGGATGTATTCGGACTCGATCTCTACGAGGCTGGCTTCGGCGAGCAGATTGAGGGCATGGTGAAGGAACTCTTCGCCGGTAAGGGTGCCGTAAGAGCGACATTGCATAAATATGTTTCTGCAAGATAATTCATTTTTAAACTTATACATTATAATATATATATGGAAAGAACATGGCGCTGGTTTGGCAAGAAAGATAAGATTACACTTGCACAGTTGAAGCAGATTGGTGTTGAGGGCATTGTTACCGCATTGCACGATGTTCCTCTGGGCGAGGTTTGGACACGCGAGAAGATTCATGAACTCAAGGAGTACATCGAGTCTTATGGTATGAAATGGAGCGTGGTAGAGTCTTTGCCTGTGGTTGAAACCCTGAAATATGGTGGTCCTGACCGTGATCATCAGGTTGAGGTTTACAAGGAAAGTCTCCGCAACCTGGGCGAGGAAGGCATCAAATGCATCTGCTACAACTTCATGCCTGTTTTGGACTGGGCTCGTACCGATTTGGCACACGAGAATCCTAACGGAGCCAACAACCTCTATATGAGCTGGGGTGAGTTTGCCTACTTTGATATCTATATCCTGCAGCGTGAAGGCGCCCGTGAGGATTGGGCTGAGTTCTCTAAGGAGCACAAGTGGGGCAGAGACCTCGTGGCTGAGGCTGATGAAATCAAGAAGACTTCTACACCAGAGCAGGATCATGCCTTGGTAGAGAACATCATCATCAAGACCCAGGGTTTCGTATCGGGTAACTTCAGCGAGGGCGATTCAGCTCCTGTCCAGAAGTTCCGCGACCTGTTGAAGCTTTATGATGGTATCGACAAGAAGAAGTTGCAGGAGAACATGAAGTACTGGCTGGAAGCTATCATGCCTATCTGCGATGAGTACGATATCAATATGTGTGTTCACCCAGACGATCCTCCTTATCCTGTATTCGGTTTGCCAAGAATCATCGGTCGTGCCGAGGATATCCAGTGGATGTTGGATGCAGTGCCAAACAAGCACAATGGTTTGACTTTCTGTGCAGGTTCATTCTCTGCCGGCGAGCACAACGATTGTGTGGCGATGGCGAAGCAGTTTGCCGACCGCACTCACTTTGTTCATCTGCGCTCTTGCTACATTTTCCCTAACGGCAACTTTACTGAGGCTTCTCACTTGGGTGGTCGCGGCCATCTCATTGAACTTTGCCGCATCTTCGAGAAGGCTGAGCAGGAAGGCAAGTGCAATTCCGGCCGCAGATTGCCTATGCGAGTAGACCACGGTATGACCTTCACTGATGAGCCTGGTGGCGTATTCGATGAGAGCAATCATGGTCACAATGCCGGTTACACTCTCCTCGGCCGTATGTTTGCCATGGGGCAGATTCAGGGTGTCATCGCAACAGTAGATGATGAACTGGGCATTGAGTATAAGCAGCCGGGATTCTATGATTAGTTGATAGTTTATAGTTGATAGTTTATAGGCTATTAAGTGATTTGAAATTCAGGTTAGATAAAATACGAAAAAGGCTAGCGTGCGTTTTTGTATGCTAGCCTTTTTGTGCTGATTTTTTTGGTTATTGGCTAAAGCACCACCTCCTCAACATACTTCACCAGCGAATCCTTGCCGTTATGCAGATAGAAGTCTACACGAACTACGTGGTTGATGTCGGCATTGCCCTTCACCTTTATGTGTCGGGTCTTGCTGTACATCATCGTGTCGCGGCGTGAAGGATAGGATACGAGCTCGATGAGGTCTTTGGTAGAGTTGCTGCCCACATAATAGATGTCTACACTGTCTTTTCCGTTCTTGATGGCAGCAATCTTCGCCATCTTCTTGGCATGAGCTGCAGAGGTATCTATCGGGTAAAACTCGCTGGCAGCTACCGTGTCGCCGTCATGCTGGTCGGGTGCAAACTTGCAGCTGGTACTGGTTGTTGTGATAGTGGCAGTGGCGGCAAGGGCTGCCGCAAAATATAATATCTTTTTCATTGTCTGTTATTTCCTTTCTTTTTGAGTTTTTGTTTGCTTTATGCCTTTTCGGCTGCAAAAGTACAAAAAATAGTTTGAACGAGGGTATGGATGGGGAAACATTTTTTGCCAAAAATGTAGAAAAGGGGGTGGAATGGGCGCGGAGGATAGAATTCTGTGCAAAGATACGAATTTTCTCTGATACTGCCAAATTTGGGGGTGTGATAAGGATATGTTTGAACTATGCTTTCAGATTGAAAGTAGTTAAACTTCCTTACTCATAGTTTTGCGGGTGACAACTCATAGTTTTACGGGTAGCAACTCATAGCTTTACTCTCTTAAAGTATAGGGTTAAGCAGTAAATCAGGTGTTTATGAGGATTATGATGTTTTTACTGCAATGACTCAGTTCCTCATAACTCAGTTCCTCAGTTTTTCTCTGACCCTTCACTTTTATCTTAATTTAGAAGCTTATTATATATATAAACATATATATATATAATAAAATATAATATATAACAATTTAAAACAACTTTGAACTATAAGGGCTATATACCCCCTAGAAAAAAACTGAGGAACTGAGTTTTGAGGAACTGAGTCAATGATAGAGACTTAGAATCTTACTCTTGATACTGTTGAATATGTGCTTATATTAAAAGCTAAGTATCAGATTATCAAATAAATAAAACACTTGCTCCCTTAAAATAAAGGGGCAAGTGTTTATTGTGATACCCATACCCCCTAAAACAGGGGGCATGGGTATGAAAAGAATTTCGTTACATTGAACTTTCAAATCGTAACTTGATGAGATCTGGCTGATTTACATCTCAACCACTACTTCATGCTTGCCTTCAGAGCAAGGAATGATGGTGCCTGAGATAGGAGTGCCATCCACTGTAATCTGCTTCACGCCCTTCTGGTTTCCGCTAGGATTCTTTACTGTGATATGGTATTCGCCACCACGGAACTTGCGGGTTACCTCATACTCCTTAGCGGTGCTTGGGAGACAAGGATCGATGAGCAAACCTTCATAATCTGGCTTGATGCCGAGGATGAATTCTGATACTGTATACCACATCCATGCCGCTGTACCGGTGAGCCAGGAGTTCTTTCCTTCGCCCGGTTTGGCTGCATCCTTACCGGCTACCATCTGGCAGTTTACGTAAGGTTCTACCTTGTGAAGTGTCTGATATTTTTCCTCTACATAGCTAGGCAGAATCTTGGTATAATGGCTCCAGGCATCGTTGCCACGTCCGGCTACAGTCTCGCCGATGATGACCCAAGGATTGTTGTGGCAGAAGATGCCGGCATTCTCCTTGTAACCTTCAGGATAAGATGAAATCTCGCCCATCTCTACATGATAGGTGGTGTAGGCTGGGTTGTTCAGCACCAGTCCGTGCTCGCATTCCAGTCGTTTCTTACTGCTGTCCAGTGCTTTATCGCAGAGTCCTTCTTCCAGTCCGATACCAGCCATCGTACACCAGCCCTGGCTCTCGATGAAGATTTTGCCTTCCTCGTTCTCATCACTACCAATCTTGTTGCCGAAGAAATCGTAAGCGCGGAGGAACCATTCTCCGTCCCATCCATGCTGCTTCACAGCCTCGTTCATCTCATCTACAGCCTGCTGCATGCGCTCGGCTTCTGTCAAATAATCTTCCTCTGCAAGACCGGCTATTTCGCCCTCCTTGCTTTCCAAAGCTTCCTTGGCAAGCTGCTTGCACAGCGCCACGTAGTCCTTGCCGGTAACAACGAACAGTCCGGCTATCATCAGACTCTCTGCCTTGCTTCCTTCGCCCTTGTTTTCGGTGGTCTGGAAACTCTCGTTAGGGTCCCAGGAGAAGCAGTTCAGGTTCAGACAGTCGTTCCAGTCGGCTCTTCCGATGAGTGGCAACTTGTGCGGACCCAGGTTGTTGATAACATGGTTCATCGAAATCTTGAGGTGCTCGAAGAGGCTTACTTCTGTGCCTGGCTGGTTGTCGAAAGGCACCTGCTCAGCGAGGATAGAGAAGTCGCCCGTCTCCTTGATATAGGCTACGGTACCGAAGATGAGCCAGCATGGGTCGTCGTTGAAACCGCCACCGATATCGTTGTTGCCACGTTTGGTGAGCGGCTGATACTGGTGGTAGCAGCCACCGTCTGGGAACTGGGTGCTGGCGATATCGATGATGCGCTGGCGTGCACGGGTAGGTATCTGATGAACGAAACCTACGAGGTCCTGGTTGGAATCGCGGAAGCCCATGCCTCGACCGATGCCGCTCTCGAAGAAACTTGCCGAACGCGACATACAGAAGGTGATCATGCACTGATACTGGTTCCAGATGTTCACCATGCGGTCGAGCTTGTCGTTGCCGCTCTTCACGGTGAAGATGTTCAGCAGGTTATCCCAGTACTGGTTGAGTTCTGCGAAGGCAGCATCCACCTTTTCGGTGGTATCAAACTTGGCGATAAGCTGATGAGCTTTCTCCTTGTTGATTACCTTCTTGGCGCTGAACTTCTTGTCCTGCTCGTTCTCCACATAGCCCAGCAGGAAGATGAGGTCGCGGCTCTCGCCTGGCTGCAGGGTAACCTCGATATAATGAGATGCGATAGGGCTCCAGCCGTGGGCAAAGCTGTTGCGTGGCTTGCCTTCCATCACAGCCTCAGGCTCGGCAAACTCGTTGTAGAGTCCGATGAAGCTCTCGCGGTCGGTATCGTAGCCCTGAATCTCGGTATTCACTGTGTAGAAAGCATAGTGGTTGCGGCGCTCACGGTATTCGGTCTTGTGATAGATGGTAGAACCTTCTACCTCTACTTCGCCCGTAGAGAAGTTGCGCTGGAAGTTCTCCATGTCGGTAGCAGCATTCCAGAGGCACCACTCTGCAAAGGAGAACACTTTGAGGGTCTTTGCTTCCTCAGTCTGGTTCTTCAGCGTCATCTTCTGCACCTCAGCCCATGTATGGAGGGGTACGAAGAAGAGCACACTCGCCTCCACGCCGTTCTTGCTGCCCGTGATGCGGGTATAGTTCATGCCGTGGCGGCACTCGTAGCTGTCGAGTGGTGTCTTGCAAGGTTTCCATCCCGGGTTCCATACGGTATCGCCATCTTTGATATAGAAATAGCGACCGCCGTTATCCATCGGCACACCATTGTAGCGATAACGGGTGATGCGACGGAACTTGGCATCCTTGTAGAAGGAATAACCACCTGCTGTGTTTGAGATGAGCGAGAAGAAATCCTCGTTACCCAAATAATTGATCCAAGGCCATGGGGTCTTTGGGTCAGTAATCACGTATTCGCGATTGGCGTCATCAAAATGACCATACTTTTTTTCTGCCATTGTTTTTTTAATGTTATTTCTTGGTAAAATATACTATTTTGGTGCAAAGATAGTAAAAAGTTTAAGTTTCGGGGTTCGAAAACAGTTTTTTTTTGTATTTTTGCAATGAAAAGTTTGATGATTATCATCATTCTATAAACATTTAATACAATTGGCTTATGAAAAGAAACATTTTATCACTTCTGATAGCCCTCTTTGCTACGATGCAGGTAGCGGCTCAGACATACGACAACTTGTGGAAGCAAGCTGAAATCAATGCTCAGAAGGCCCAGCCTAAGAGCGAAATCGCGGTGATGAAGAAAATCATCGCCAAGGCTTCGGCTGCCAAAGATTACGGGCAGCTGCTGGCGGCTGAGATAAGACAGATGACACTCTGGAAAGAGATTTCGGCTGACTCGCTGACGCCTAACGTGAAGCGGATGGAAGCAGAGGTGCTGAAGGTGAACGACCCCGCATTGAAGGCGGTGAGATATGCCGTGCTGGGCAAGGTGTACCGTGATATGAACGAAAAGAAAAGCCAGGAGTTCTTCAAGAAGGCCTTGGGACAGCCTGAACTTCTTGCCCGACATACATCTGCAGAGTATGTTCCATTGACGCTGAAGGGCGTGGATGGCAGTTCCTTTAACAACGATCTGCTGCATCTCATCGGATTCGAGGCAGACAGCAAGGAGGCGTATCTGCAGCTGTACACCTATTATAATAAGGTGGGCAATCGGGGTGCGGCTTGTCTCTGTGCCTATAAGCTCATCGAGAAATACCGCCAGGACGACGTGAGAGAGGTGAAGAAATCGAAGTATCTGCAGATCATCGACTCGCTCATCCAGATTTATCAGGATATTCCGGAGGCAGGCGAACTTGCCGTGGAGCATTTCCGCTTCATGGAAGGTGCTACCGATGCCAAACCGCAGGATAAGCTCAACTATATCAACTATGCGCTGAGCCGCTGGGGTGAATGGTCGAGAATGAACGAACTGAGAAATGCGCAGAAGCGACTTACCGAACCGATGTTCCGGGTGAAGGATATGCCGCAGGTATTGCGACCTGGGGAGAAGGTTTGGGTGCAGCTGGATGTGCGTAATCTCCAGAACCTGAAAATCAGCATCTCCCGCCTCAATATTACGGCAGATAACGATTATAATGCGCAGGATGAGGCTACCTATAAGATGCTCCTGAAGAAGACTACGAAGCTGCATCAGAAGGATTTTAGCCGCGACTACTACGGTCGGCCGGATTATGAAACGGTGAAGGATTCCATCGAAATCGGTGGCAATCTGCCACTGGGTGCCTATCTGATGGAGGTGACTTCGGATAATACCGGCATCGCTCCGCAGCGAGAACTCTTCTATGTCAGCAATCTGGCGGTGATGATCCAGCAGTTGCCTGATGACAAACATCGCTATGTAGTGGTGAATGCTACCGATGGACAGCCTGTACCGGGTGCGAAAATCATGCTCTATGACAGGGATTATGATGTGAAGACGGGCAAGTGGAAGAGACTGGTTCATGCTCGCTTGACTACCGATGAGAACGGCGAGGCTTACTTCAAGAATGTGGATGGAAACGTCTTGATTTCCACCAGCAATGACAAGTTTACGCCTGCCAAGGATATCTATCTTTCTCGCACCCGCTATTACGAACAGAAGGATGACAAGATTAAACATCAGCTGTTTACCGACCGCAGCATCTATCGCCCGGGTCAGACCGTGCATGCCTCAGCCATTTCCTACATCGTGAAGAAGGGCTTGGATGCCAGTGTGCCTGGCAAGAGCATGGAACTGAATTTTATCCTGCGAGATGCTAACGGGAAGCAGGTGGCTGAGCAGAAGGCTACTACCGACGAATACGGTACGGCTTCCGTAGATTTCGAATTGCCGAAGGAGGGACAGACGGGACTGTATTTCATCTCCGTGAATGGAACGGTAACAAAATATGTAAGAGTGGAGGAATACAAGCGTCCAACCTTCGAGATTACCTTCCCGAAGGTGAACGAGAAATATAACTGGGGCGACACCGTAGTGGTGAAGGCTACAGCCAAGACCTACGCCGGTGTACCAGTGCAGGGCGCCAAAGTGGAGTATCAGGTGACTCGCAGAAACCAGCTTTGGTGGTGGGGCGCAGGCTCTGCCGGACAGTTGGTAAAGACAGACAGTTGCGTGACTCGTGAGGACGGAACCTTCGATGTGGAAATTCCGCTGGAGGCTTCCTTGTCAGGAAAAGACGAGGCTGATATGAGCGAGTTCATGCGCATCGCCCGTTTCTTCAACTTCGAGGTCTCAGCCATCGTTACCGACATCAGCGGCGAGAGCCACGAGGGCGTGATGAGTCTGCCTCTGGGCACCAAGCCAACCATCCTCACGGTGAATCTTCCTAAGCGTATCGAAACAGACAGTCTGAAGACGGTGACCTTCGCTTACCGCAATGCCAGTGGTATGCCGATTTCTAGTAGGTTGAAATATCGAATTGATAAGGGCGAATGGAAGGATGCCGAGGCGAATGTACCGGTTTCTATCAAGGAATATGCTTCTTCCTCTGCCTCTTCTTCCCTCGTTTGGAAATCTGGCGTTCATCAGTTGGAGGCAATCTGCGGACAGGATACCCTGCAGCAGAAGTTCACGCTCTTCAGCATGAAGGATACCCATCCGGTGGAGCCAACTACCGAATGGTATTATCAGACGGCGAAGACTTTCCCTCGTGATGGCAAGCCGGTCTATATCCAGGTGGGCTCTTCGGAGAACGGAGCGCACATCGTATATTCCATCATCGCCGGCAACAAACTGCTGGAGAAGGGCGCCTGGGAGTTGGGCGACAGCATCGTGACTCTGCCTTTCACCTACAAGGAGGAATATGCGTCGGGCATCGTACTGAACTATAGTTTCGTGAAGCAAGGCAAGTGCTATACCCGAATGATGAGCATCGCCCGTCCTTTGCCTGAGAAGAAACTGAATATCGCCTGGAAGACCTTCCGCAACCGTCTGACCCCTGGACAGAAGGAGGAGTGGACGCTGAAGATTACTACCCCTGACGGCAAGCCAGCCAAGGCGCAGCTGATGAGCGTACTCTATGACAAGTCGCTCGACCAGATAGCCCCGCATTCCTGGAAAATGTCGCTCGGATTCAGCCAATGGTTGCCAAGCTGCTACTGGACGAGTAATCTGTGGTATTATACGATGGATTTATTGGGTGTTTATCCTACTAAATATTTTGACCAGAAACAACTGGATGTAGATAAGTTTGATGGCAAATTCTTTAGCTATTATGCCTATATGCAAGCGGTGGAGCTGAGCAAGTTGGAACGTTCTTCTGGCGGAACCGTTGAGTCTGTTCGTATACAAAAAGACGAGGTGGTTCGAGAAGAAGCGAAAGGCATCTGGATTCGCAGCTCTAAAATGACCCGTGTCGGAGCGGCTGCTCCATCTGCCAACAAGGTTTTTGATGTAGTAGAGGAGATGCCGCAGTTTGCTGGCGGTTCTGGCTCAGACGCAGGACAGTTCCTCGACAAGGTACAGGTGCGTGAGAATATGAACGAGACCGCCTTCTTCTATCCTGCCTTGGAGAGTGACAACAATGGCAACGTAGCCATCAGGTTTACCCTACCAGAGAGCGTGACTACCTGGAAGTTTATGGGCTTGGCCCATGATAAGGAGATGCGCAACGGTTTGCTGGTTGATGAGGCTGTGGCTCAGAAGACCGTGATGGTGCAGCCTAACATGCCTCGCTTCCTGCGTGAGGGCGATAAGAGCACCATCGTGGTGAAACTCTTCAATACTTCCGACAAGAAGGTGAGCGGCAACACCCGTATGCAGATTCTCGACCCGGAGACCAACAAGGTGGTTTGGCAGAAGACGCAGAATTACAGCATCGATGCCGAGGGCTCTGCTACCATCTCCTTTGATGTCCAGGGACTGAAAGAAGGCGTATATATTAATAAGGTGGTGGCTGCCGGTAATGGCTACAGCGATGGTGAACAGCACTATCTGCCGGTTTTGAGCAACCGTGAACTCGTGGTGAACACCCTGCCTATCACCCTGCATCAGAAGGGTGAGCAGAACTTCGACCTGAGCAAACTCTTTCTGAACAAGGAGGGCAAGCAGGCGAAGGGCGCTGAAGAGGCAAAGGTAACCATCGAGTACACCAATAACCCAAGTTGGCTGATGGTGAAGGCGCTGCCAGCCATCAGTAATCCGGATGAGGAGGACGCCATCTCGCTGATGTCTGCCATCTATGCCAATACTATCACAAACCATGTACAGAAGCATCTCTCGCTGGAAAATCTCACTCAGGAGAGCATCCGCCTGCAGAATCAGGTGGAGAAGCTGAAGAAGTTGCAGAACCCTGACGGTTCCTTCTCCTGGTGGAAGGGAATGAAGGGCAGCCGGTATATGACTACATCGGTAGCCGAAATGATGGTTCGATTGAATGCCATCGCAGGTGTGCAGAAATCAACCGCCAAGATGCTGACTTCCGCCATCGATTATCTCTCTTGGCAGACAGCACAGGAAGTAAGAGAGATGAAGAAACAGGAGGAGAAAAAGCAGAAGGTGAGTCCTAGCGAACAGGCGCTTCATTATCTCTACATCCTTTCGATGGATGGCAGAAAGATGAAGCAGAATCTGGAAGCTGACAAGGCTTATCTCCTGGAAAAGATGTCGAAGATGACGGGTGATTTCTCCATCTATGGCAAGGCGCGTGCTGCCGTGGTACTCGCCAGAAACAGCCAGCAGAATGCTGCTTACCGCGAGAAGGCAGGCGAATATCTGCAGAGCGTGAACGAATATGCCGTTTACCGCGAGGAGATGGGCCGCTACTACGATACCCGCAAGGCACTCTACAGCTGGAGAAACTATAAGATTCCTACCCAGGTATCCGTGATAGAGGCGATGCAGATGCTGAAGCCGAACGACAAGCAGACCATCGAGGAACTGCAGCGCTGGCTCCTGATGTCGAAACGCACCCAGGTTTGGGATACGCCAGTGAACACCGTGGATGCCGTCTACGCCTTTATGAAGGGCAATGAGAGCAACTGGAGCAGGAAGGCTGAGAATGCCGTTCTGAAACTGGACGGCAAGCTACTGCCGATGCCGCAGGATTCCACTACTTTGGGCTATGTGAAGACCGAAAGACCGGGCAAGGCATCTAAGCTGAGCATCGACAAAAAGAGCGATTATACCAGCTGGGGAGCTGTCTATGCAGAGTTTAAGCAGCCTATCAGCGAAATCGGTTCCATGGAGTCGGGCATCAAGGTGCGCCGTGTCATCGTTCCAGCCGAATCTGAGAGCAAGGGCAATGCGCAGGTAGGCGAGAAGGTGAAGGTAACGCTCATCATCACCGCCGACCGCGACTACGACTTTGTGCAGATTACGGATAAGCGTGCGGCATGCCTGGAGCCGGTTAACCAGTTGAGCGGTTATCAGTGGAGCATAGGCTGCTATGTTTCTCCAAGAGACCATGCAACAAATTTCTATTTCGATCGTTTATCTAAAGGTAAGCACATCGTAGAAATGGAGTATTACGTGGATAGAAAGGGCGACTATCAGAGCGGAACTTGCACCGCTGAGTGTACCTACAGTCCGGAATTTGGTGGCCGCACAGAGACCTATGAATTGAAAGTTAATAATTGATAGTTAAAAGTTTATAGATTGATAATTTAAATAGAATAGTATGAAATGGATGAATATATGGATGCTCTCAGCGCTGTTGGCGCTGCCTGCATCAGCACAGAAGATTACAACCCAGCACGAGGTGGTAGACTGCGGACAGGTGGTGTTCCACAAGCCTGTAACTGCCGAATTCGTGCTGAAGAATGACGGGCACAAGCCGTTGGTTATCAACAATGTATTGAAAAGCTGCGGCTGTACGGAGGTAGATTATCCGAAGACGAGCATAGCTGCCGGCGAAAGTTTCGTCATCAAGGCGGTATACGATGCCAAGCAGATGGGTACTTTCACCAAGCAGGTTTGCCTCTATACCAATGCGGATGAAGAGCCGTTCATCCTCTCTATGAGGGGAAGGGTAGTGGGCAGCGTAGTAGATTTCGCTGGTTCTTACGATGAGATGCTGGGTGTCATCAAGAGTGATGTCCAGGAGGTGGAGTTTGATGACGTGAACCGTGGCGACCGTCCGGTACAGCGCATCCATATCTTCAATCCTACCGACGAAGTGCTGGAGCCGGTAGTGATGCATCTGCCATCCTATCTTCATGCTTTCGTATCGCCTTCCAAGGTGGCTCCGCGTCATTCTGCCGAAATCAGTTTCGTGCTGGATTCCAAGAAACTGCGCGACCTGGGCTTGAACCAGACATCGGTTTATCTCGGTGAGCGTCCTGGCGATAAGATTGCGCCTGAGAAGGAAATCGTGGTATCAGCCGTTCTTCTTCCTGGTTTCGAAAACATGACTCCAGCCAAGAAGGCACTGGCTCCGAAGATAGAGATGTCTGCCACCGATCTCAATCTGGGTAGTTTCAATGGAAAGAAGAAGCTGAAAGGTGAGATTCTAATTACCAATAAGGGTAAGTCGGAACTGGATATCCGCAGCATGCAGATGTTTACGATGGGCTTGCAGGTGAAACTGAAGAAGAGTAAGATTCAGCCAGGAGAGACCGTTAAGATGAAGGTGACGGCTGTGGCTGCCGACTTGAAGAAATCGCGTGTCAGACACCCTCGTATCCTCATAATTACGAATGACCCTGACCATGCTAAGGTGGTGGTGAAGATTTATGTACAATGATTTAAAAACGAATATCGTGCAGATAGAAATAGATAACGGCAGTGGGTTCTGCTTTGGCGTAACCACTGCCATCAAGAAAGCTGAAGAGGAGTTGGCTAAGGGCGGTAAACTTTACTGCCTGGGCGATATTGTGCATAACGGTATGGAGGTGGAGCGCCTGCATGAAGCGGGACTCATCACGATAGACCATGAGCAGATGGAGAAACTGCAGGGCGTAAAGGTCTTGCTCCGTGCTCATGGTGAACCGCCTGAAACTTATGCCCTTGCTGAGCGAAATAACATTGAAATCATCGATGCTACCTGTCCTGTGGTGCTCCAGTTGCAGCGCCGCATCAAGAAGCAGTATGTCAACAATCCGGAGGCACAGATCGTGATTTTCGGCAAGAACGGGCATGCTGAGGTGCTCGGACTGGTGGGGCAGACGGAGAGTCATGCCATCGTGGTAGAGAAGTTTGAGGATGTGAAGCAGCTGAAGGAAACCGGTCAGCTGGATTTCTCTAAAGATATCTATCTTTACTCCCAGACTACCAAGAGTCTCGATGAGTTCCACCGCATCATCGAATATTGCCAGGAGCATATTGTTGAGGGCGCTGTCTTCAAGAGTTTCGATACCATCTGCCGTCAGGTGGCTAACCGCATGCCTAACATCGCTGCCTTTGCCAGCAAGCATGATGTCATCCTCTTTGTGAGTGGCAGAAAGAGTTCGAACGGCAAGGTGCTTTTCAAGGAATGCAAGAGCGTGAATGCCAACAGCTACCAGATAGAAAGTGCTGACGAAATAGATATGAACTGGTTCAAGGATGTGGAAACGGTAGGTATCTGTGGTGCTACCAGTACGCCGAAGTGGCTGATGGAAGAGTGCAAGGATAAGATTATCAAGGAAAACTCTGCTCTTTTGTAATAAGAGTTAAAATATTGATTATCAGCTATTTGATATACTTGGTACGGTGTTTCGCCGTATCAAGGGTAGAGGGTAGTTTTATCGTTGATTGAAAAACTTAATATGCTGGTTATTAATTAGTTAACCCATTTGACGTTGTGTTTTACAACGTCAAATGGGTTTATCTTTTATAAACTGTCTGAAAATAAAACAGGTGATAAATCTTCTCCCGAAGACCTATCACCTTCAAAAAACAGTAATTAACTCAAAATTTATAATCTATATCATTACTACCTTGTTAATATGGTTGCAAAGATACTAAATTGAAATTTTTTTTTCAAATCTTTTTCATCGAATAAAATAAATTTATCGGCAAAAGTAGTATATTTAACGTATTTTTGCGTTAATAACCCGGCAGTCTCTTCTCTGTAGCTTATTCTGCTATTGCTTTTTGATATTGTTCTATCAGCCATGCCTTCTGTTCAGAAATGGTCATGTTGCTGTTGTCGAGCGTGATGGCATCATCTGCTTTTCTGAGTGGGGAAGTCTCGCGGTGGCTATCGATATAGTCGCGCTCCTCTACATTCTTCAGAATCGCATCGAAGTCGGCTGGCATTCCTTTCTCCTTCAGTTCATCGAAACGGCGCTGTGCTCTTACCTGTGAACTGGCTGTTACGAAAATCTTCAGTTCGGCATTAGGGAACACGGTGGTACCTATATCGCGACCATCCATCACGATACCCTTGTCTTCGCCCATCTTCTGCTGCAGTTCTACCAGCGCCTCTCTGACGAAAGGAACGGCGGCAATCGGACTAACGTGGTTGGAAACCTCTAACGAACGGATTTCCTTTTCTACCAGTTCGCCGTTCAGATAGCAGTCTGGGCGACCGGTTGTTGCATTAAACTTGAATGAGATGCTGATGTTCTTCATCTCCTTCTGCAGTTCTTCAGTCTTTACGGCTCCATCTGCTTCGAAGAGCTGATGACGCAGCGCATAGAGGGTTACCGAGCGGTACATGGCGCCCGTATCTACATAAACATAACCTATTTCCTTGGCAAGATCCTTTGCCATCGTACTCTTACCGCAAGAAGAGTATCCGTCTATTGCTATTGTTATTTTCTTCATAATTTCGAACTAACTTTAATGTATAATTTATAATCTGTAACTTACGTTCAGCATGAGACTGTTGCTACTGACGTGATATTTGCCGTAGGCAACGTTCAGATGGAAGCGCTCCAGGTTGATACCGCCACCCACAGAGAAACCGGCTCCATGACTGCTTTCCTCATCTTCTGAGGTGCTGATTTTCATCTCGTTGGCTCTCCGGAAGTTGTAGCCGGCACCTATCCACAGGCTCTCCGAAAGCAGAATGTCGGCACCTACTACGGCATGATCACGAAGACTGCTGTCCCAATGGTTCAGGTTGACCAGTGTGGCTGATACCCTGAACGGTGTGTTGGCGAAGCGTTTCGTCACACCCAACTGCAGGTCGATCGGCATCTTCTCATATTCATTGTCGTAAGCTTTCAGCTGTCCACCCAGATTCTTTGCCGCACATGAAACCGACCATTCCGTTTCCGGGTCGTAATAGTTGATGCCCAGATCCACTCCCACAGCGATAGAATTGTAATCGCCAATATACGAAGTGATGAATTTGGCGGCAATACCACCCGCAAACTTTTCACCGAGCATATAAGAGAAGTAACCCGCAACGGCAATGTCCTTTGCCGAGAACTCACCCATCTGGATGTTGTTCTCATCCGTCTCTTTCATCTTGCCGTAGTCAACAAGCTGAGCCGAAACAGCCCACGAAGCCTTGTCGTTGACAATACGGTTGAAACTAGCCGAGGCAGTGTTCACCCCCGACATATAGTTCATATAATTGAGATTGACCGTCTTGTCGTTTACTGATGACAGGAGAGCCGGATTATGGAATATGAGTGCCTCATCATCTTCTATCAAGGTGATGTTGTCGCCACCCAGAGCAGCTGCATGGGCACTCACCGGCAAGCGAAGGAAATTATACCCCGTTTGGCTCTCTTGAGCATCAATAATTGTCGCAAAAAGCGTCAATATTGCGGAAATTACATATTTTTTCATTTAAATTTTCTAATTCTTTGGCAAAGATACTGCTTTTTTCAATAATAAGAAGTAATTTTGCAATGTTTTCGTAGGAAATAACGATTTTAAACGGTTTTTATTGTGGAAATTAAGAAATCAAATAGTGCACAACTGGAAGATAAGCGGGTTACATTTTTTCTGCTGGGGTTGCTGCTGGCTTTTACTTTCATCTTCGTAGGACTCCAATATCAGAGAGGTCAGCAGGGAGATGATGACTTGTCGGAATCGATGGAAGATCTCTCACAGGATCTGGAAATGTCAGCTCGTCCCGACCAGAAAGATATGGTGAGTGCAGAGGCTGTTTCGGCTCCTGCTTCTAAGTCAATTACTCAGGAAGTGAAGGCTGCCGAGCAACAGACTCAGAAGGCACCGCAGAAAATCAGTTCTACAACCAGCGAACTGGTTATCGGCGACGGCTCGGGTGTAGTGGATGGAGCTGAGGTGAAGGAAGCGGCTCCTGAAACTCCTATTGAGAATCCGGGAGCTGAGGCTCCTATCAAACTGACCGTCGTGCAGAAGATACCGCAGTTTCCTGGTGGCTGGTCTGCCTTCATGCAGTGGCTTACCAAGAACCTGAAGTACCCTGTAGCTGCCCAGAAGAGTAAGATTCAGGGAACCGTAGTGGTATCCTTTATCGTAAACAAGGATGGAAGTGTTGCCAATATCAAGGTAAGCACTTCGGTAGATCCATTGCTCGACAACGAGACTTTGAGGGTGATGAAGATGATGCCGAAGTGGAAACCGGGCATCGATAAAGGCAAGGTCTGTCGCACGATGATTGCCATCCCGGTAGTGTTCCAGCTATAAATTGTTCATTGTAAATTATACATTATAAATTATACATTATTATGAAGACAGCAGATGAAATTTTAAGCATGGTAAATGAGTTTCTGGCTAATTTGCCTTACGAAAGAAAGCCAAAGTCTCTTTATGAGCCTATCAGATACGTACTTTCTATGGGTGGCAAGCGTATTCGTCCTACGCTCATGCTTCTGGGCTACAATCTTTTCAAGGACAATCCTGAGAAGATTCTGATGAATGCCGTTGCCCTGGAAACTTATCATAACTATACTTTGCTGCATGATGACCTGATGGACAATGCTGATTTGCGTCGCGGTCATGAAACGGTTCATAAGAAATGGGATGCCAATACGGCAATCCTTTCGGGCGACAGCATGCTCGTTCTGGCTTATGAGCGTATGGCTCAATGTGATGAAAAGCATCTTGCCAAGGTGTTGAAACTCTTTACTTCCACTGCCCTGGAAATTGGTGAAGGTCAGCAGTTTGATATGGAGTTTGAAAACCGTAACGATGTGAAGGAGGAGGAATATATCGAGATGATCCGCCTCAAGACCAGCGTACTCCTGGCTTGTGCCTTGAAGATGGGTGCTATCCTTGCCGATGCTTCTGATGAGGATGCAGAGAACCTGTATAAGTTTGGCGAGCAGATCGGATTGGCGTTCCAGTTGCAGGATGATTACCTCGATGTTTACGGCGATACCAAGGTGTTCGGTAAGGAGATTGGTGGCGATATCACATCCAACAAGAAGACGTATATGCTCATCAATGCTTTCAACCATGCCAACGATGCTCAGCGTGCAGAACTGCAGAAGTGGGTGGATGCCGAGGAGTTCGACCGCAAGGAGAAGGTGGCTGCCGTTACCCGTCTATACAACGAGATTGGTATCGACAAAATGGCGCAGGATAAGATAGCTTATTATTTCGAGCAGAGCAAGAAGTATCTGGATGCCGTGAATGTGCCTGCTGAGCGTAAGGAGGAATTGGCAAAGTATGCTCAGAAAATGATGAAGCGCCAGTACTAGTTGATAGTTAATAGTTTATAGTTGACAGTTCAATGTTCAAAGTAATAGATACACATACGCATTTCGATGCGGAGGAGTTTGATGAGGATAGGGCGGAGGCTTTCGCCCGTGCCAAGGAAGCGGGGGTAAGCAAGGTGTTCTTGCCTGCCATCGATGTGAAGACTACGCACGCTGTGCTGGCTCTGAGCCGGGAATATCCGGGCTACGCCTATCCTATGATTGGCTTGCATCCTGAAGAGGTGAAGGAAGACTGGAAGGAGCAGCTGGCTGAACTCCGGAAGATACTGGAGGAGCATCGCATGACGGGAAATGCTGGGCAGACGGCTGATTCTCCACTGATTTCTGACTTTATCGCTGTGGGCGAGGTAGGACTGGATTATTACTGGAGCCGTGAGTTCGAGCATGAGCAGCTGGAGGCTTTTGAGGAACAGGTGAAGTGGGCGATAGAGACCCGCTTGCCATTGATGATTCATTGCCGCAAGGCACAGAACGAGATGGTGCATCTGCTCAGACAGTATCAGAAAGACCTGCCGGGCGGCGTGTTCCATTGCTTCACCGGCAATCAGAAGGAGGCAGAGGAGCTCCTCTCGTTCGATAACTTCGTGCTGGGCATCGGTGGAGTTTCTACCTTCAAGAGCAGTCATCTGCGTGAAGACCTCCCTGCCGTGGTTCCGATGAACCGCATTGTTTTGGAAACCGACTCTCCATACATGGCTCCCGTTCCATATCGCGGAAAGCGCAATGAGAGCGCCTTCGTGGTAGAAGTACTTAAAACCTTGGCAAAAGCCTACAACGTGAGCGAAGAAAAGTTTGCAGAACAGACGAATAAAAATGTAGAAAGTGTCTTTCACTTCTAGGGAAATGCCCCACACGCCCTGAAGACTCAAAGCTCTAGAAGCAGCACGCCCTGAAAGGGCAGAAGCTCCTAGCCCAGGGCAACACCCTGGGTTATAATGGCAATCAGCAAAGCGCCCTGTAAGGGCAAAAGCTTTTGTAAATATATAAAATTTAATAAAAATAAATCCTAAACCAACTATTCATTATGACTAGAAAAATGTTGATGGCAGCCCTCCTGATGGCTGCATTTGCACAGGGCACTCAGGCACAAGACCTGAGCGGCCAGCGTTCTGAAAAGCAGGACGTAAACATGATTCCGGGTAAGAAACTGGATCATCACGGACTCATCGTGAGCCCTACACCACATCTCCTGAATGTGGATGCTGCTAACCGACTCGACCTGCAGAAGGGTGTCAAGGTGATTGACAAGAAAGGTAAGTTTGCTGATGATGTGAAATTCCTGACCGCTAACGCCAAGGGCATTCGCCTGACCATCGATTTCGGTGAGAAGCTTGCTGCTAAAGCTGGCGTGAAGCCTGTATCGGGTGCTTACAGCCTGAAGGCTGATGCCAAAGGTATCCAGATTGTGGGATACGATGAGCGTGGTGCTTTCTATGGCTTGCAGACCTTGCGCCAGATTGTAAACAGCGAGATGGCAAAGGGCCAGATGCCTTATACCACTTGCAACGACTACCCTGATCTTCCAAACCGTGGTGTGGTAGAAGGCTTCTATGGCGAGCCTTGGTCTCATCAGGTGCGTCTTTCCCTCATCGACTATTATGGAAAGAACAAGATGAACACCTATCTCTATGGCCCTAAGGACGACCCTTATCACAGCTGTCCTAACTGGCGCCTGCCTTATCCAGAGAAAGAGGCTAAGAACATCAGCGAACTCGTTCAGGCTTGCCGCCGCAACCGTGTAGATTTCGTGTGGGCTATCCATCCAGGACAGGATATCAAGTGGAACGAGGAAGACTATCAGAACCTGGTTCACAAGCTTGACTTGATGTACGACCTCGGTGTACGTTCTTTCGCTATCTTTTTTGATGATATTTCCGGCGAGGGTGCCAACCCAGTGAAGCAGTCAGAACTCCTGAACCGCCTGGCAAAGGAATTTGTGAAGGCTAAGGGCGATGTTACACCGCTCGTGATGTGTCCTACCGATTATACCCGTCTCTGGGCGAATCCAAAACCAACCGGTTCTCTGGCTATCTTCGGTAATACCCTCGATCCATCTATCAATGTATTCTGGACGGGTGATGTGGTATGTAGTGACTTGACCCGCGAGACCCTCGACTGGGTGAACTCCCGCATCAAGCGCCCTGCTTATTACTGGTGGAACTTCCCTGTAACCGATTATGCACGCCATATCATCATGCAGGGTCCTACCTATGGTTTGCAGACCGACCTGACCAACAAGGATCTCTGCGGCTTCGTAAGCAACCCTATGGAGCACGGAGAGGCTTCTAAGCTGGCTCTCTATGGTGTGGCTGATTATGCATGGAACATCGCCAACTATAATCCGTTGGACAACTGGGAGCGTGGCCTGGTAGATCTCACTCCTGAGGCACACGAGGCATATCGCACCTTCGCCATGCACTCTTGCGATACCGAGACCGGTTATCGCCGCATCGAGTCATGGGAGACCAAGAGCTTCCGCATCGACAACTTCACCGATGCTCAGTTCAATGCTCTGCAGAATGAGTTTGTAAGAGTAAAGAATGCACCAGCCCAGATGGAGGCAAACTGCAAGAATGCCCTGCTGATGAAGGAACTCCGCCCATGGTTGACAGAGTTTGGCAAGTTGGGTGAGCGTGGCTTGAAGACCATGAGTCTTATCAAGGAATATAAGGCTGGTAACGACCAGGCATTCTGGGAGGGCTACGTAAACAACCGCATGAGCAAGGAAGACGTGGCTGCCTACGAGAAGCATAAGTCTGGAACCATGGTATTGCAGCCATTCTACGAGCAGTCTATGGACGATATGGCATCTGGCTTCTTCAAGAAGTTGACCGGTAAGGTTCCTGCCTTCTATAAGGGTATCGGTACCTATGCCACTTTGAAAACCACCCAGAGCAAGGCAATGTTCGACAACGATTCTACCACCTATTATACATCGGGTAACGGTCAGAATACAGGCGACTGGATTGGTGCTGACCTGGGCTGCGTTCGTCAGGTATCAGAGGTAAGAATCCTCCAGGGCCGTAACTCTGTGGATGATGTAGATTACTTCGACAACACCGTATTGGAATATTCTGTAGACAGAAAGGAATGGAAGGCGCTGACAGGCGAGTTGAAGAAGCAGTATATCATCAACTGGAAGACCGATTCTCCTGTTGAGGCCCGTTATATCCGTATCAAGAAGTTGAAGTCAGACAAGCGCAACTGGGCTGCAGTTCGTACCTTCGAGGTGAACCCAACTACTCCAGAGCATTTGAGCTTCCCTGTTGAGGCAGGCAATCTGCAGGCAGCGATGTATGGTTTCGATGAGAACCCTTGCACCTCATTCACCAACGAGGGCACCCTTACCATGGGTGTAGAGAAGGATGTAAAGGGTTACACCCTGCTGTTGAAGTTGGCTCCAGGCAAATCATTGGTATGTCGCCAGCTGAATGCCAAGGGCAAGGTTCTTGCCACTACCACCATCGACAGTTCATTCTGCAAGGTGGAATTGGTGAAGAAGGCTGCCAAGCTTCAGATAGAAGGCTCTGCAGAAATCTTCGAGATTATTCCTGAGAAGTAAAGGACTGAACTTTCGCAAGCGGGGAAGTCCGCTAGGTGTCTCGCCAGATTGTAAATCTGTCGGGACGCCTAGCGAGCTTGTACTCTTGGAGACGCCATACGCCCTGAAAGGGCAGAAGCTCCTAGCCAAGGGCAACACCCTGGGTTAAATATGCAACCAACAAGGCGCCTGAAAGGGCAAAAGCTTTAAAATAGATGCTTTTGTCCTTTCAGGGCGCTTGTTTTATGTCATCTCTAGTTAAAGAAATGTAAAAAGCAAACGAATATGTGGATTTTCGAATAAAAAGTGATAATTTTGTACTTCGAAACAGGAAAGGTGCTCGAGTGGCTGAAGAGGCACGCCTGGAAAGCGTGTAATCGTCAAAAGCGATTCGGGGGTTCGAATCCCCCTCTTTCCGCTTTTATATATATAATAAAGTATATGAAGAAAAATACAGCTATTGCACGTTTTGCAATATTGGTTTTCACATGGATGTGTTCTCTGCCTATGATGGCTCAAGAAGAGAACATGGGATTTCATCAAGCTCTTAAGACAAAGTTTATAGAGGGTAATGCGGGATTTATGTCTCTCGTTGCCATCGCCCTCATCGTGGGTATGGCTTTCTGTATCGAGCGCATCATCTATCTGAGTCTCTCTGAAATCAACGCCAAGAAGTTGATGCAGGATATCGACCAGAAGGTGGCGGCGGGAGATGTGGAAGGGGCTAAGACGCTCTGCCGGAATACCCGCGGACCGGTGGCTTCTATCTGCTACCAGGGTTTGATGCATATCAGCGAGAGTCTTGATGACATCGAGCGCTCGGTAAGCGGATATGGTACCGTTCAGGCGGCTAACCTGGAGAAGGGATGCTCCTGGATCAAACTCTTTATCGCTATGGCGCCATCGCTCGGATTCCTCGGAACCGTGATCGGTATGGTCATGTCGTTCGACCAGATTCAGCAGGCGGGCGATATCAGTCCTACTATCGTGGCTTCGGGTATGAAAGTGGCGCTCATCACTACCATCTTCGGTATCATCGTAGCCCTCATCCTTCAGGTTTTCTATAACTACATCCTTTCTAAGGTGGAGCACCTGACAAGCCAGATGGAGGAGTCGGCGGTTACTTTAATGGATATTATTGCCAAGAATAAATAAACGAAGAGAGAAATGGTTAAATTTCAATTTTCAAAGCAGAAGACGAAGTCGGCCGAAAAGATATCGCAGCAGGTGTTCTATATCATGATAGGACTGGCGGTGCTGGTTTTCGGTCTGTTCTTTTTGGTAGGCTACGATTTGCCTTTCGAAGAGAACCCCGACTTTAATGCGCCTCTCTTTACCGATGTGCTCATCCTGCTGATGTGGCTCTTCCTGATAGGAGGTACAGGTCTGGCAGTCTTTTCGATGATCAGAGATTATCGCAGCAGCAAGTCGGAGGCTGTAGTGAATGGCATTCCCGTGCGTCGCATCTTCCGCATCACATGGATCGGAACTTTGGCAGTTTTGCTGCTTACCTTCTTTTTGGGCGGTTCTGCTCCGATGCTCATCAATGGCGAGAATTATGCCGACTGGCTCTGGCTCAAGCTTTCAGATATGTTTGTCATCACATCGCTCCTGATGCTGGTGGCAGGAATCGGTGCCGTCTGTTTCGGTGCCACACGTTATATTCGGAAGAAAAACTAAAGTGAGTGCTTTGGGCTCTCTATTCTATAAATAAGGATTAAATATGCTGATTAGAAGGAAGCAACACGAAACCCCGGGACTGAATACCACATCTACAGCCGACATCTCGTTCATGCTGTTGATATTCTTCCTTGTCACCACATCAATGGATGTGGATAAGGGACTGTTGCGCCAACTCCCTTCACCTGAACCGCAGAAGAAGGAACAGCAGCAGTCGGTGGTAGACAAGGCTAACCTCATGGCGCTGCGCCTGACGGCTGGCGATACACTTTTGGTCAACGGTAAGCCGATGCAGGTGAGCCAACTCAAGGAAGAAACCATCCGCTTTGTACACCGCCTGGGCAAGAAACATCTCATCTCTATTGAGAGTGACCGCGATGCCGACTATAATCTCTATTTCCAGATGCAGAATCAGCTGATGGAAGCATATAGCCAGCTGCGCAACGAAACAGCCCAGAAGAAATATCACAGGGATTATGCCCTCTTGAACAATGACCAGAAAGAACAGGTGCGCAACATCTGTCCGCAGCGCATCACAGAGTCGTATGCCAACGCAATGACTCAAACCGACCAGCGTGTTGATGCCAATGCTGAAGAAAAGCAAGGGGAAGAAAATTCGGCAGAAACAGCTACTGAACAGCAGAAAGGAGGTAAACAATGATGAATTTTCATAAGAAATCGCATGAAGTGCCAGGGTTGAATACATCTTCTCTGCCAGACCTCATTTTCTCCGTACTGTTCTTCTTTATGATTGTTACCCACATGCGCCAGGTTACCTTGAAGGTAGACTGCCGTTTGCCACAAGGCAAGGAACTCACCCGCCTGACCAAGAAATCGGCGGTGAGCCATATCTATATAGGTAAGCCAACCAAAGAGATGCAGGCAAAGTATGGTACCGGTACCCAGATTCAGTTGAATGACAAGTTTGCTTCGGCTCCCGAAGTGATGGATTACATTTCGGCAGAAAAGAAGCGTATGTCGCCGGAAGACCAGAAGCTGATGACCGTATCAATCAAAGCAGACCAAGAGACAAAGATGGGTGTGATAACCGACGTAAAGCAGGCTTTGCGCCAGGCAAAAGCACTAAAAATCAGTTATTCTGCCACAGAAAAAGGAAAATAATATTAATTTATCATGTTTTTCTCTTAAAAAATTGCTTTTATTAATTTTTTGTATTATCTTTGCAATCAAATTATTAGTATTATGTCAAAACAAATTTTAGATTCATTAGATAGGCAGATTCTGAAGCTGATTTCTCAGGATGCCCGTATTCCATTTTTGGAAGTGGCACGCGCTTGCAACGTGAGCGGTGCTGCCATTCATCAGCGTGTTGCTAAACTTACAAATCTTGGTATCATCAAGGGTTCACAATTCATCATTGACCCAGAAAAGATAGGTTACGAAACTTGTGCTTATATGGGACTCTATCTGAAGGAGCCTGAGAAGTTTGACCAGGTTGTAGAGGAGTTGAAGAAGATTCCTGAGGTTGTGGAGTGTCACTATACTACAGGTGGTTTTGATATGTTTATCAAGATTTACGCGCTGAACAACCACCATCTCCTGGAAATCATCCATGATAAGTTGCAGCCACTGGGATTGTCTCGCAGCGAGACCATCATCTCTTTCAATGCATCTATCAACCGCCAGCTTTCTATGCAGGATCTCAAGAGTTTCAACGATGATGAAGAGGAAACTGATGAGGAGGCTGCAGCAGAGAAATAAGATATAAAAAGAAAAAAAGCAGTAGCTCCCTGCGGGATTACTGCCTTCTATAAAGGGTGAGGAATGTGAACGGTAAGCCGTTTTCATTCCTCATTTCTTTTTCTGTCACTTCCCATTCTGCCGGATTGATTTCCGGAAAGAAGGTATCGGCATGTTCAGGTTCCTTTTCTACGATTGTGAGATAAAGCTTGTCTGCAAAAGGCAAAGCCTGTTCATATATGCTGGCTCCTCCGATGATGAAACATTCATCTGAAGCTTCTTTGTTTCCAACCTCTTCTTTTCTTGCTGCCAGCGCTTCTTCCAGAGAGGTGTATACTTCGCACCCTGTTATCTGCTCTCTTGTCTTCGAGATAACAATATTACGGCGGTTGGGCAAGGCTCCGTTAGGCAGCGACTCAAATGTCTTCCTGCCCATGATGATCGTATGTCCGGTTGTGAGCATACGAAATCGGGTCATGTCCGATGGGATGGCGTAGAGCAACCGGTTCTTGTACCCGATAGCTCTATGCACTTTTGATATACAGGCGATGATGCTAAGCATAAACTATAAACTGTTAACTGTAAACTGTTCTTCCGGAATATGGCTACTCTTGATCTTCCACTCCTGCGGATAGAGGTTGTTGGCACGGTTGCCAATGTTCTTTTCCCAGCCTATCGGAACCTGTCTGTAGGTTACCAGTACATAACCCTTAGGCGTATCGGCAGGCAGATTCACAGCCTCCTTGCGAAGGTAGCGGATGGCATCATCGTAGGATAACTCCACCTGTGGGAAGTGATCTTTGTTGAGCATCGTAGAGAGAGCGAGAGCCTGGTCGGGAATGAGACCCTTTCCCTTGTCTGTTCCCAGTTTCACACCTGCATGCAGCACCTTCAGGTTCTTTTCAGCCTGGTTGTAGATGTCTTTCCATCTGCCCGGAATGGCGTAAACCGTCTCGTTGCTCTCTGCAGGTATCCATTCCGTATCAGCCTTCAGCCAGCCGTCCGGAATCTCCGGTCCCTTTCCTTTAGCCACCTTCTTGTCTTTCTTCTTCTTATCCTTCCTGTTCTCCTTGGCTGGTGAGCCGGCTTCCCATTCGCCCTCTTTCTTCAGAATCGCCATAAACAGACCTTCGCCTCGCGAAACGCCAGGAATGAACCGGTAAACCGGGAAGTCGGTGCCCGTGAGGTTGCGGGTGATGTTCCATGTATCTTCTACACCCTCCAGTGCCATCACTTCAGCGCCAAGTTCTTCGCATATCCAGTCCACGTTCTCCTCATCTTCGTGCGCATTGAAGGTGCAGGTAGAGTAAATCAGATACCGCCTGGCTTCAGACAGTTCCATATATCCGATACGATTTCGCGCTGCAGCTGCCAGCAGTTGTTCACATTCTGGGTACTCCATTCGCCGATAGCCCCTTCATCTTTGCGGAACATTCCTTCGCCGGAGCAGGGAACATCGGTAAGAATCACATCAAACTGCAACTTAGATTTCTTGTAATCGCGGGGATAGTTGTTGGTAACAATCATATCCGGATGACCGAACTTCTGTACGTTTTCGGCAAGAATCTGCGAGCGGGTGCGCATCGGTTCGTTGCTGAAGAGCAGACTCCCTTCCGGCAAGGCAGCCCTTACGGCTGTCGACTTTCCGCCAGGGGCAGCACAGAGATCCAGCATCATCACCGGTTCTTTTACGTACTGTCGGATAGCCATATCTACAAACATAGATGAGGCTTCCTGTACATAATATAAGCCGGCATGCAGCAGCGGATCGAAGGTGAATCCGGGACGCGTAGAGAGATAACGTCCGGTTTCCGGACACCAGGGAACCGGTTCGCCATCAGCATCCTTGCATTTAAAAGGATTGATGCGGATACTGGTTGGTGCCTCCTCTTCAAGGATAGCATGCTCCAGACGCTGATACAGCTTTTCGCCCATCAGTGCCTGCGTATATGTTCTGAAATCTTCAGGTAATGTCTTCATTCTGTTTCTTTTTCTTTAATTTGTTTGCAAAAATAAGAAATTTTTCGTTTCTTTGCAACTAAATCGCGAAGAGATGCGTCTAAGAAGCAGAAATTTTTCAAATAACAAGGTAAAACAGTAAAAAATAATGATATGAAGAAAGCAATATTGGCATTAGCGCTCGTTATGAGCATCGGAGCCACCCAAGTGTCTTTGGCGTCTTCTGCTCCAAAACATCGTTATCATCCAACTACCCAACAGGTAGATTCAAAGGCTGCTCCTGCATCTGCCGCACAGCCATCTGCTTCGAAGGATAAAGGCGACGAGGCGTTGGAGGCTTATTCTGATACAACCAGTACAGATTCGGCCAACTATGATGATTATGATGAGAATGATAATAAGTCTGTTCATTCTAGATACAGTTTAGACAACTATGATGATCCGTTCGATTTCATCGGTTCGGTATTTGGTGGCGGAGCGCTGGCTGTTATGTCATCTTCTGTATCATCTTCGGTCTGCTATTTGTCTTTGCTCCGCTGATCATCGTGTTTCTGGTTATCAGATATCTGATTCGCCGCCACAACGACCGGATGAAACTGGCGGAGATGGCGATGGAGAAGGGCATCAATGTTCCGGAAAGCGACCGGCCGATAGACAAGCAGAGCGATGAGTATCTGGTAAAGCGTGGATTGAGAAAAGCCTTCCTGGGAGCCGGTTTGTGCGCCATGTTTGCCTGGTGGGATGCTGATTTCCTGGCTGGCATCGGAGCCCTGGTCTTCTTCTATGGATTGGGACAGACCCTCATAGGTTCGCTTCCAGCCATCAAGGATTGGTGGAGAAACCGCCATGGCGATCAGGGCACAGGTTATAATGGAACTCCGGTATAAAAATCAAACAACAGTTATTAGTTAATATATATAGTGGAAAAGTTATCCGATATTTCTCTCGTCACGAAGGTGGTGATGCTTCATGACCGCAAGTCGTTCGACTTGCTGGTCAGGAAGTATCAGTCACCCATTCGTGGGTTCTTCCTACGGCAGACGCTGGGGGATGCGCAGCTGAGTGACGACTTGGCGCAGGATACCTTTGTGAAGGCTTATACCCATCTGTCGGGTTTCAGGGGTACAGCCAGCTTTTCCACTTGGCTTTATCGTATCGCCTATAATGTGTGGTATGATTATACCCGCAGTTATAAGGAAACGCAGGATATCGATACGCCGGCGGTTGCCCGACAGAATGCGCAGGGAGTGAATACCGGACTGAAGATGGATTTACTCAATGCCCTGCGGATATTGAGCGAGAACGAACGTACATGCATCACGCTGCAGCTGATGGATGGTCTCTCTATAGATAAGATTGCAGAGGTGACGGGAATGGCGCAAGGCACCATTAAGTCGCATCTCTCTCGTGGAAAACAGAAACTTGCAAGTTACTTAAAAAAGAATGGTTATGACCGATAAGATAAATGATAAGAAGTTGGAGAGCATGAAAGGGGAACCGTTGGCCCCTCAGGATGAAGAACTCTTACAGATGTTCTTTTCCGATTGCCAGATGTCAGAGATTCCTGATGACGGATTCTCCGACAGGGTGATGCAGGCCTTGCCGGCTTTACCCGAAACTGGTACAGCGATGTCGCTGGTTAAGCGCCAGCGTCTGGAACATTTATGGACGGCAGCCTGTGTGGCAGCAGGCATCATCATAGCAGTAGTCTGTCAGGGATGGGAGCAGATTCAGGGATGGCTTTTCTCTATGAAGATAGATTTCCTCCTTTCCGGTTCGCGTGTTCTTACGCATGTGGCAGATTCCATCGCCCACTCTCAGAATCTCCTGATGGTGCTGGCTGGCTTCGTTGTCCTCATCATGGTTTGGGGATATAATGAACTGGCTGATGCACGTCAGTAGGCTTCTTCCCTGATATCAATTGTATGAATGATCAACTCTTTCTATTAGCAGAATAGTTTTTAGTGCTAATAGAAAGAGTTTTTTATTACTATAAATATCATCTTTATACTCTTGAAATCTCCGTTCATCGACGCTGAACGGACATTCAACGTCGCTGAACGGGCATTCAACGTCGCTGAACGGACATTCAGCGTCGATGAACGAAGATTTAATATTGCTGAATATAGAAAAACAAATAGGTGCTGCTACTTTTTCAGTAGAGCACCTATGCTTATGATATCGGTTTCTAAAACAATTTATAGGTAGTGCGTAGCACTTTGAACTCGGTTCGGCGGTTCAGCTGGTTGCAGATTTCCTGATGCTCCTTGCTCTGCTTCAGGATAAATTCTTCGTTGAGCACATCGCCTTCTTTGAGCCAAGGATACTTCTCGGTAAGTTTCTTGCGCACATTCTTCGGCTTCTCCTTGCCGTAGCCCACAGGGGTGAGGCGCTCTTTCTCTATGCCGTGTTTTATCAGATAGTCTACTACCGATTGGGCGCGGCGCAGAGACAGATGCTTGTTATATTCGCTGTTTCCCTTGTAGTCGCAATGGGCGCTGAGTTCGATGGTAACGTGCGGGTTCTCTTTCAGCAGCGTTACCAGCTGGTCGAGGGCTGTTGTACTGGCTTCGGTAAGGGTTGCCTTGTCGAAATCGTAGAAGATGTTGTCGATGAGTACAGGGGCTGTGATGGAAGCCAGCGGGAACTGGAGCACGTATTCCTTACTCTCTTTAGCCGAATCAACCCGAAGTTCTTCCTTGTGGTTGAGGTAGCCTTTGCAGGATGCCATCACCAGGTAGTCGACATGCGGATTGATAGGGAGGACAAACGAACCGTCGCCCTTGACGGATAGTTTCCTGTTCGTTCCGTCGTTGCCTACGATTCTGACCTCTGCGGCAGGCAGTTCATAACCGTCTTTCTCGTAAACCCACCCCTTCATCGTGGTAACAATCTCCGGATTCTCGAAGGAGTAGATATGATCGTAGCCTCTTCCGTCTTTTCTGTTAGAGCAGAAGAAACCCTGATTGTGGAGACCCTCGAAAGTCATTCCGAAGTCATCGGCTTCTGTATTCAGCGGATAGCCGGGGTGGGTGAGTTCATATTTCCGGGTGATGGAATTTACTTTGGCGATATAGATGTCGAGTCCGCCCATTCCCACATGACCGTTGCTGCTGAAGTAAAAGTCGCCGTTAGGACGGAAGGTAGGGAACATCTCATCGCCTGGTGTGTTGATAGGTTCGCCCAGGTTCTCTACGCCGCCCAGTCCGGCAGGAGTGATGCGGACTCGCCAGATGTCGAGTCCGCCCTTTCCGCCCGGCATGTCTGATACGAAATAGAGCCATTCGCCATCAGGGGAGATGGCTGGATGGGCAAAACAGCTGAGTGTATCTTTGCTGATTTCCAGATTCGTAGGCTTGCTCCAGGCTGCATCTGAGCGGTTGGAGGTTACTATCTGGGCTAAGCGGGGCGAAGTGGGATCGGTGGCACACTGGGTGAGGTACATCTGCTTGCCGTCTGGGGTAAAGCAGCATGCGCCCTCTTCGTAGTCGGTGTTGAGACCGGTTCCGATGGCTTCCGGCTTGCTCCATTTGCCTTTGTCGTTCTTTTCAGAGAAGAAGATGTCGGCAGATTTCGTTCCCGTCACTCCGTTCAGGTCGCTGCCCTGGGCTTCGTTGCGGGTTGAGGTGAAATAGAGCTGACTGTTGTCATCGCTGAGGAACATTGGCGAATAGTCGTCTCTTCGGGAGTTGAAAACATCCATCCGCTTTACCTTGTACCGGCTTCCTTCCTTCTTCCAGACTGGGGCTTTCTGTGCCGATTCGAGTCCGTTCTTTACCAGCACGTTGTCGGGCATGGAATCGAGCAGAAATTCGAATTCCTTGGCAGCCTGTCTGTAACTTCCGTTCTTCAGGAGAAGCCGTGCGTAAGCCAGGCGGTCGTTGAGGTCTGCCTGCTTGTATCGGATGGCATTGCTGTAGGCTGCCAGTGCCTTCGGCGTACTGTTGATTTTATCATAGCAGCGTGCCATCTTCAGAGCCACCTTGCCCCGGGCAGCCCGCTCTTTGGTAGGTGTCTTGGTGTACACCTTTTTATATTGGGTTGCCGCATCGTAGTATTCGCCTAAAGAAAGATGCTTGTCTGCTTTCTTCAGGTTCTGTTCAATGCCGCAACTTATCAGAAAGAGGCAGCTGATTGCTGTTATGATTTGATAAAATCTTATTTGTTTCATATTGATTTACATCTGCGAGAATGGCTGACGATATTGGCAGCCTGCCTTCCAGTTGCTGCAGCCATAGGCGGTCTTGCCCTTGATGATGACGCCCTTGCCGCAGAGCGGACATGGTTTGCCAACCATTGGGTCGGCAGCTGGAGCCGGCTGAGCAGGAGCATTCTGAGAATCTGCATTCTGTGCTGCTGCCTTATCGGCTTTCTTGGCTGGAGCCTTTCGGGCAGCCGGTTTCTTGGCAGCCGGTTTCTTCTTGAGGTCTTCCTCTGTCATGATGGTCACTCTCCGGTTGCTGTTGTCTGACAATACATCGATGACAATCTTGTTGATCTGTTCTTTCAGTCCGTTGATGAAGTCGGCAGGATCGTAGGTCTTGTGCTCGATGTCGCGGAGCTTCTTCTCCCAGATACCGGTCAGCTCGCAGCTCTTCAGCAGTTCCTCGTGGATGGTGTCGATGAGTTCGATACCTGTTGGAGTTGCCATCAGGTTCTTGCGCTGGCGGCGGATGTAGTGGCGCTTGAAGAGAGTCTCGATGATGCCGGCACGGGAGGAAGGTCTGCCGATTCCGTTCTCCTTCAATGCTGCACGAAGTTCTTCGTCTTCTACGAATTTACCGGCTGTCTCCATCGCACGCAGCAGGGTTGCCTCGGTATAATACTTAGGTGGCGTGGTCCATTTCTCCGTCAGGGTAGGCTGATGTTCTCCCGATTCGCCTTTTGTGAAGGATGGGAGGGTTCTTTCTTCTACCACTTCCTTCTTGGCGCCGTTTCCAGAGTCTGCGTTTCCGTTGGCGTTATCTGCATCGTCGTCATCGGCATTCTTCGTATCCTTGGCATAGACTACTCGCCAGCCCGGTTCGAGAATCTCCTTACCGCTTACCTTGAACTCTATCTTCTCCGGTTTTGGTCCGTCTTCGTTGATGACTTCGCCCAATACGGTGGTGGTAGAGAACTTACAGTCCGGATAGAACACGCTGATGAATCGCTTGGCGATGAGATCATACACGTTCGCCTCCATATCGGTGAGTCCGGTTGGCGGAACTCCGGTTGGGATGATGGCGTGGTGATCGGTTACCTTGCTGTTATCGAATACCTTCTTGCTCTTCGGCAACTTCTTGCCGGTGGCTGCGAGTTGCTGGATGAGCGGCAGGTATTTCTGCTGACTCGCTATCTTTGCTTGGCTCACACCATTCAGAATCTGCGGACATTTCGGATAGATATCGTCTGTGAGAAACTGGGTATCTACACGAGGATAAGTGGTGTACTTCTTCTCGTAGAGACTCTGGATGAGCTTCAGCGTAATATCGGCAGAGTAGGCGAACTTCTTGTTGCAATCCACCTGCAGTGAGGTGAGGTCGTAGAGATGAGGTGGCGCCTCGTTTCCCTTCTTCTTGCTTACATCGGTAACGGTGAAGGGTTTGCCGGCGATGGTGCTGAATGCTTTCTCGCCTTCCTCCTTGCTGGTAAACTTGCCGCTGGTTGCCGTAAACTGGGTGTCGCGATAGATGGTGGCGAGTACCCAGTAAGGTTCGGAAACGAAGTTGTCGATTTCCTTCTGGCGGTTTACGATGAGGGCAAGGGTAGGGGTCTGCACCCGGCCGATGCTGAGCACCTGTCGGTTCTGACCGTATTTCAATGTATAAAGTCGGGTGGCGTTCATACCAAGAATCCAGTCGCCGATGGCACGGGAAAGTCCGGCAAGATAGAGTGACTGGTATTCGGTCTGGTCTTTCAGTTCCTGGAAGCCCTGCTTGATGGCTTCATCGGTCATGGACGAAATCCACAGTCTCTTGACGGGGCATTTCGCCTGCGCCTTCTGCATCACCCATCTCTGGATGAGCTCTCCTTCCTGTCCGGCGTCACCGCAGTTGATGATGCTGTCGGCAGCCTGCATCAGTTTCTCGATGGTAGCAAACTGCTTCTTGATGCCTTCATCGTTGATGAGCTTGATACCGAATCGCTGTGGAATCATCGGCAACGCCGAAAGGCTCCAATGTTTCCACATCGGAGTATAATCATCCGGTTCCTTCAGCTCACAAAGGTGGCCGAAGGTCCATGTTACTTGGTAACCATTACCTTCCATATAACCGTCGCGTGCCGTGGTAGCCCCGATGATTCGGGCGATATCCTTAGCCACACTCGGTTTCTCTGCTATACAAACTATCATGTTTTATTCTTATTTCTGTTTGCAAAGGTACAATAAAATAATGAGAAAGCCATCATTTCAGCTCCTTTTTTCTCATGGCAGAGAATAAAAAAGCCCCGTAAGGCTTGGACCTTACAGGGCGTATTTTATATAAATCTGCGTGCGATTACTCGTACTCCTGCCAGCTCTTAATCTGAAGCTGATCTTGGCTCATTGTGCAGAATGCCTCGATGAAGGCGGAAGCCAGACGGGCATTGGTGAACAGAGGAATGTTGTGGTCGATGGCGCCACGACGGATTCTGTAACCATTGGTCAACTCACGCTTGGTGTGATTCTTAGGAATGTTGACGATGAGGTCGAACTTGTGGTCGGCAATCATCTGCATCACGTTAGGAAGATCCTTTTGGTCCTCATCAGGCCATCCTACGGCTGTAGCCTTCACGTTGTTCTCGTTCAGGAACTTCGCTGTGCCGGCTGTAGCATAGATGGTGTAACCGTTCTTCACCAGCGCCTGAGCAGCATCGAGCAGGGAAGCCTTCTCCTTGGCACCACCGCTTGAAAGCATGATGCCCTTGTCCTTAGAAGGAATCTTGTAGCCGGTGGCAATCAATGAGTTGAGCAATGCCTCTTCGAAAGTATCACCCATACAGCCTACCTCACCGGTAGAGCTCATATCCACACCCAAAACAGGGTCGGCGTTCTGCAAGCGGGCGAATGAGAACTGGGATGCCTTCACACCCATACGGTCGATATCGAAAGCAGACTTATCCGGTTTCTGATATGGAGCATCGAGCATGATGCGGGTAGCCGTCTCGATGAAGTTGCGCTTCAATACCTTGCTCACGAATGGGAACGAACGGGATGCACGGAGATTACACTCGATAACCTTCACATCGCGACCCTTAGCCAGGTACTGGATATTGAAAGGACCCGAGATGTTGAGCTCCTTGGCGATGGCACGTGAAATCTTCTTGATCTGACGGGCTGTAGCGAAGGAAATCTGCTGAGCTGGGAAGGTCATGGTTGCGTCACCAGAGTGAACACCTGCATACTCTACGTGCTCTGAAATACCATACTCTACAATCTCACCGTTCTGGGCAACACCATCGAACTCAATCTCGTTGGTCTCTGTCATAAACTGAGAGATAACTACTGGGTATTCCTTAGAAACCTCAGAAGCTGCCTCCAGGAAGCGACGCAACTCGTCATCATCGTGGCAAACGTTCATGGCTGCACCGGAAAGAACGTAGGAAGGACGAACGAGAACAGGATAGCCTACCTCGTCGATGAACTTCTGGACATCCTCCATTGATGTGAGGGCGCTCCACTTAGGCTGGTCGATACCCAACTTATCGAGCATGGCAGAGAACTTACCACGGTTCTCGGCACGGTCGATGTTGACAGGAGATGTACCCAGAATTGGCACAGACTGGCGATGAAGCTTCATAGCCAGGTTGTTTGGAATCTGACCACCCACAGAAACAATCACGCCACGTGGTGACTCCAGGTCGATGACATCGAGTACACGCTCGAATGAAAGCTCATCGAAGTAGAGACGGTCGCACATATCGTAGTCGGTAGATACGGTCTCCGGGTTGTAGTTGATCATGATTGACTTGTAACCCAACTTGCGGGCTGTGTTGATGGCGTTTACTGAACACCAGTCGAACTCTACGGAAGAACCGATGCGGTAAGCACCCGAACCGAGAACGATGACAGACTTCTCGTTCTTGTAGTAGTTGATGTCGTACCCCTCTACGGCGTATGTCATGTAGAGATAGTTGGTGAGGTCAGGATGCTCGCTTGCCACAGTAGGGATGCGCTTTACGGCAGGAAGAATGTTCAGCTTCTTGCGCAGGGCACGAACAGCCAGCACCTCCTTCTCCATGTTGGTATCTTTGGTCTTCAATACGAAGCGGCCAATCTGGAAGTCAGAGAAGCCCAATACCTTAGCCTCGCGCAATACCTCGGCAGGAATCTCCTCCAGAGTATTATATTCAGAAAGCTTGTGCTTGTAATCTACGATATTCTTCATGCGCTCGATGAACCAAGGGTCAATCTTGGTCAACTCCTCGATGCGCTCGATGGTGTAACCTTCCTCCAAAGCCTGGGCGATGGCGAAGATACGGAGGTCGGTAGGGTTAGAAAGTTCCTCATCCAAGTTATTAAACTTGGTGTGGTCGTTGCCTACGAAACCGTGCATTCCCTGACCAATCATACGGAGCCCCTTCTGGAGCATCTCCTCGAATGAGCGGCCGATAGACATGATTTCGCCTACAGACTTCATGGAAGAACCAATCTTGCGGCTTACACCGGCAAACTTGGTAAGGTCCCAACGAGGAATCTTACAGATCATATAGTCGAGTGATGGAGCCACATAAGCTGAGTTAGGAGTACCCATCTCACCAATCTGGTCGAGCGTATAACCGAGGGCAATCTTGGCAGCAACGAAGGCGAGCGGATAACCGGTAGCCTTAGATGCGAGGGCAGAAGAACGGCTCAAGCGAGCATTGATCTCGATGATACGGTAGTCGTTGGTCTCAGCATTGAAAGCATACTGGATGTTGCACTCACCCACGATGTTGAGGTGACGGACGCACTTCACGGCGATGTCCTGCAACATCTTCACCTGCTCGTCGGTAAGAGAACAGGTTGGGGCCACCACGATAGACTCACCTGTGTGAATACCGAGTGGGTCGAAGTTTTCCATAGAGGCAACGGTGAAGCAACGGTCGTTCGCATCACGGATGCACTCGAACTCAATCTCCTTCCATCCCTTCAGGCTCTCCTCAACGAGCACCTGAGGTGCGAAAGTGAAGGCCGATTCAGCAATCTCCTTGAACTCCTCTTCGGTCTTGCAGACACCAGAACCGAGACCACCCAGCGCATAGGCAGAACGGATCATGATAGGGTAGCCGATGTTGCGTGCCGCAGCCACAGCCTCCTCCATGTTCTCGCAAGCGTGGCTTACTGGAACCTTGAGGTCAACCTTGTTAAGCTCCTTTACGAAGAGGTCGCGGTCTTCCGTGTTCATGATAGCCTCTACCGAAGTACCCAACACATCCACACCATACTCCTTGAGCACACCGTTGAGGTAAAGTTCTGTACCAACGTTCAAACCCGTCTGTCCACCCCAAGCCAGCATGATGCCGTCTGGGCGCTCCTTCTTGATAATTTCAGTTACAAAAAAAGGTGTCACCGGCAAGAAATAAACCTTGTCAGCAATACCTTCACTTGTCTGAATTGTAGCAACGTTTGGATTAATGAGGACGGAACTAATACCCTCCTCGCGCAAAGCCTTGAGAGCCTGCGAACCGGAATAGTCAAACTCACCTGCCTGGCCGATCTCAAAGCACCGGAACCCAGAACGAGGACTTTCTTAAGCTGTTTCTTCATCATTAAATATAACTATAAGTTTATTCTTTATATGTCTTGGTATTTATGTTTTTAGCAACTAAACTGCATTTGCGTTAGTTCACAAATGGTAGACACACTATTTCTAGATGCAAAGTTACGCTATTTATTTGATTATTCCAAATTTTCTGCAATTCTTTACAGTTAAATAACATCAAATCTCATAATTTCTTCCCTAAAATCTTTTATTATTACTATTTTTTTGTTACTTTTGCAGCGGCTTTTAGTCATGTATAAAAAAGAATAAACAAATAGCAAACAAGATAAATATAACAACAATGAAAGTCGGATTATTCGTCCCTTGTTATGTGGATGCCCTTTACCCTGAAGCGGGTGTGGCTACATACAAGTTGCTTAAGCATTACGGACTAGACGTGGGTTATCCCGAAAAACAGACTTGCTGCGGCCAGCCAATGGCTAATGCCGGTTTTCAGGACAAGTCGGAGAAGGTCATAGAGACATTTGATGAGCTGTTCAAGGATTACGATTATATCGTAGCTCCTTCTGCCTCATGTGCTGCTTACGTAAAGGTGTATTATCCTAAAATCCTTGAGGGTAAGCACGAGTGTATTTCCTCAAAGAAAATCATGGATGTTGTGGAGTTCCTTCACGATGTGCTGAAGGTGGATCATGTGCCGGGCAAGTTCCCGCATGTGGTGAGTGTACACAACAGTTGCCACGGTGTGCGCGAACTGGGATTGTCATCTCCTTCTGAGCGCCACATCAAGCCTTTCAACAAAATCATTGACTTATTAAATATGGTGGAAGGTATTACCATCCACGAACCGGAGCGTAAGGATGAGTGCTGCGGATTCGGCGGTATGTTCTCTATTGAGGAACCTGCCGTTTCTACCCGTATGGGCGAGGACAAGATCAAGCGCCACATGGCTACAGGTGCCGAGTATGTAACGGGTCCGGATTCTTCCTGCCTGATGCACATGGCGGGAATCGCCAAGAAGGAGAAGATGCCGATCAAGTTTATTCATGTTGTTCAAATATTAGCTGCAGGACTATGAGTACAGAACATTCCAAGAGAGCTGCGAAGTTTACGCAGAATGTAGAGAAGACCACCTGGCACGATGCTACCTTCTGGTCTGTTCGTCAGAAAAGAGATAGAATGGCGCAGGGACTTCCTGAGTGGGAAGATCTCCGCGAGCATGCGTCTGAAATCAAGATGCACACGATTACCCATCTTGCCGATTATCTCGATATGTTTTCCAAGAATCTGGAGAGCCGCGGGGTAAAGGTTCACTGGGCAAAGGATGCGCAGGAATTCAATGAGATTGTGCTCGGTATTCTGAAAGACCATAACGTGAAGAAGATGGTGAAGTCGAAGTCGATGCTCACCGAGGAGTGCGAGATGAATCCTTATCTGGAGCAGCACGGCATTGACGTGGTAGAGACAGACCTGGGTGAGCGCATCATCCAGCTTCTGGGTCAGAAGCCTAGCCATATCGTGATGCCTGCCATCCACCTGAAGCGTGAGGAGGTAGGTAAGATGTTCGAGGAGAAGGGTATCTCCAAGGAAATCGGCAACTACGATCCTACTTACCTGACCCGCTGTGCCCGTCATCATCTCCGCGACCAGTTTATGGAAGCTGGAGCAGGTATGACCGGATGTAACTTCGGTGTGGCTGCTACCGGCGATTGCGTGGTTTGCACCAACGAGGGTAATGCGGATATGACTACTTCCATGCCTAAGCTCCATATCGTAGCGATGGGTATTGAGAAACTGGTTCCTGATTATAAGTCATTGGCTGTATTCCAGCGTCTGCTTTGCCGCTGCGGTACAGGTCAGCCTACTACCGCCTTTACCTCTCATTTCCGCCAGGCTCGTCCGGGTGCCGAGATGCATGTGGTGCTGGTGGATAATGGCAGAAGCGATATTCTCGCCGATAAGGACCACTGGCAGACTTTGAAATGTATGCGTTGCGGAGCCTGCATGAATACCTGTCCGGTTTATCGTCGTTCAGGCGGTTACAGTTACACCTATTTTATACCGGGTCCTATTGGTGTGAACCTGGGTATGCTGAAGAATCCTCAGAAGTACAGCGACAATGTTTCTGCCTGCACCTTGTGCTTGTCTTGCGACAATGTCTGTCCTTCCAAGGTAGGACCAGGTTCGCAGATTTACGTATGGCGCCAGAGTCTGGAGAAGTTGGGCAAGGCAGATCCTGTGAAGAAGGCGATGTCGAATGGTATGAAGTATCTCTTCGACCGTCCTGCGCTCTACACCACAGCCCTGAAGTTTGCTCCGCTTGTCAATCTGGTTCCTGAATGCTGTACGCACTTCAGCAATTGGAATGCCTGGGGCATCGGTCACGCCATGCCTGAGTTTGCCAAGAAGAGTTTTCATCAATTATGGAAGGAGGGAAAAGTAAAATGAAGAAAGAAGATTTCCTGAACAAGTT
>VOFE01002384.1_pt1 | contig 40048 bp, 63 predicted proteins | sample 5384071 | NCBI WGS metagenome assembly VOFE01 (sample SAMN12384724, study PRJNA508395) | human gut metagenome | isolation source: healthy gut D | host: Homo sapiens
ACCTCCCAGACTTCCTTTGCCAGATTGAATACGGCCCAGCCATTTGGCCATCCTGCATAAAATGCTACATGGGTGATGATCGCAGCGATTTCCTTCTGTGTCACACCATGTGCCTTCGCATTCTGCAAATGGAATTTCAGGGAAGAATCTGTGATTCCCTGCGCCATAAGTGCAACTACGGTAATGATGCTTCGTGTCTTGACATCAATATCCTCGTTGTTCCAGTTTTCTCCAAATAATACATCATCGTTAAAATGTGCAAACTGCGTCAAGTCCATGCTTAATGATTTCTCTCGTCTGCGCCTCATCTAATGTCCAGCTGTGCTGTCCGATAGACGCATTTCCAAAACCCATACATCCCATGCAGATGCGGGATGCATTTAAATCCGACTTTCCAAGTTTTGCATACTTCATAAAGACACCTCCCGAATTAAAGACTTTCAAGCAGTTTCTTCATCTTATCAACATCACTGCTACTCCCTAACAAGATAGCCCTCTTTGATTTCAGCCCCTGACGAAACAGACGCTTTCAATCCATCCACTGTTTTTCCAAACCCACTACCTCCAGATGTAGCAAACAGTACAATTTTCTTTCCGGTAAAATCATAACTTTCCAGAAAACTGTTGATGATGGTTGGCGCAACGTACCACCAGATCGGGAAGCCTAACAGGATCACATCGTAATCCTCAATATGCGCATCCTTATTTGCCAATGCCGGACGAAAAGCCTTATCATTCATCTCCACGGAACTGCGGGAATTCTTATTCATCCAATCCAAATCATCGCTTGTGTAAGGTACTTCCGGTCTGATTTCATAAAGATCACTTCCGACTGCATTTGCAATTTCTTTTTGCCTTCTGAGCGGTTGTTCCGCTGGCACTAAAATAAGCAACTAATACTTTTTCCATTTTACTCATTACCTCCATTTACTTTTTTTCTATTTGATGCAGCATATAATCCAGTTCGTCAAGCTGCTCCTTATTACAAATATTCTTCAAAAAACGCTGCAATCTTCTCAAAAGGAATCACATTCGCATTATCGTATAAATCCGTGTGCACAGCATCCGGAATGATCATCAGTTCCTCTGTTTTCATCTTCATTTACACATTCCCCTGAATATTTTGATAAATCTTGCAGGTACACCCTCATAGACAGTACATGCCGGTACATCCTTGGTTACGACAGCACCCGCAGCAATCACTGCACCATCTCCGATCGTGACACCTTTACAAATGGTTGCACTGGCACCTATCCAGACATTTTTTCCTATATGGATTGATGCAGGAATCAGATTGCCCCGATGCTTTGGATTAAGACTGTGGTCTAGCGTAGCAATCACCACATTATGCCCAATCAATGCTCCGTCATCGATTATGACGCCGCCCTGATCCTGAATCTTGACACCCGCATTGAAGAACACTTTTTCCCAATCTTCAAATTCTTTCCACAATCTGTATAAAAACGGCGGAAACAGGGAAAATGTTTCATCCACCCTTCTTCCCGTGATTTCACACATAATTTCAACAATTTCTTCGTTTGTATGGTAGCTTCCATTTAACTCTGTGGTCAGCCGTATTGCCTCCTGCGATAACTTGTGCATACATAAATGTGCCTCTGAACCTGCCTCAATCTCAGCTCCACTCTCCATGTATTTCAAAAATTCTGTTCAGTTCCATTTCATTTTCACCTCGCTGAATCAAGACTCGCTCACGAGTCTTGCACGCTAAGAGCGTGTCTGAAAATGGCTTTTCGCAAGCTGCGAGTTCCAGGTGGTGGGAGATTTTGTCCGAATGAGGGCGGCGTAACCCGCTACGGCAACCTAATGAGGGCAAAATCTCCCACAAAGTGGGGCTTGCAGCTTGCGGAAATGATTTTTCAGACACGCGCTAGATTCAGGGAAGCCTATGCTGATATATTTCCTTGTCGAATCTGTGCGCATCCTCGCGGAGCAAAATTAACTTAAGCTGGAGTCCAGCTCTGACTAAGTTAATTATAATTTTCATCAAGGTAAATATCAAATTGCTATAATTTATATCTGGTTATTCTTGAAAGGAATATCCGTTTGATGTACAATCAGGATATCAAAGAAGGGAGACTTTCAAATTGGAATTACGAGTATTACGCTATTTTGCCACATCAGCCAGAGAAGGAAGCATGACAAAAGCGGCTGAAAAACTTCATGTTACACAGCCTACACTGTCAAAACAAATAAAAGAGTTGGAAGAGGAACTTGGTCAGAAACTGTTCATCCGGGGAAATTACAATATCCATCTGACTCCGGAAGGCGAAATTCTCTATAAACGAGCTTTAGATATTCTTGAGATGGCAGACCAGACAACTGCTGAATTTGCTTCTATGAACCAGTTTAACGGCGGAGACCTGTATCTTGGCTGTGCAGAATCCGACGGCATCTCTGCTTGCCAAAACTGCCGGACAACTACTGAAAAACATGCCAATCTTCATTTTCATTTATACAGTGGAAATGCTGAAACCGTATGCGAACGCTTGGATAAAGGTCTGCTTGACTTTGCGTTTGTCGTTCAAAATATTGATGGGTAACCAAGTACTTGTATCTGAGCTTCCTGTGAAAGATACTTGGGCTTGCTTATGAAAAGACAACCCTCTTGTATCGAAACAATCCATAGCACTGAAGATCTGCTGGGGCTTCCGCTTATTGTCTCCAGACAAGGTGCAACCAACGAAATGCCGCAGTGGCTTCAAAAAAAATTATTCTCGTCTAAATATTGTTGCCACCTATGATCTGATTTTTTAATGCATCTATTCTCGTCCGTGAAGGTATCGGACTTGCGCTTGATTTGACAAGCTGGTAAGCACCAGCGCAGACAGCATCCTTTGTTTCCGCCCAATCACACCTGCTATTGTCTCTCCCATGCGTCTGATATGGAGAAAAGACCAGCAGTGTTTTTTAGAAGAACTGAAACCGTTGTGTTTCTAAATCTTCGTTACTCGCAAGAAGGCCCCGCCATTGCACAATAAGATTTTATGACCTGATTTTCTTCCGTAGGCACACAACCTTTTTAAAATTTGCAAACAGGATGCTGACATTTGAAATTGACCTGTTTGCAAAATTCGAAAATGCCTTTGTCTTTGTAGAACCACCGTTGCTGGCTGCTGTCTAACCTTTTTAGTCTAACGAGGCATCAAAGACGATTCTATTCTGTTTTCTGTAAACTGAAGCGCAGAGCCTCGTCACCAAATGACACTCCATGCATATCGTATTTGCTGTTTCCGCTATGCTGCCACGGACCTAGAATTACTTTTCTCATGCCTTCCGGGAAATCATGCACAAGCTCCAGCGCCTCTGTCGTTCCCATTCCATTATCATCAAACCAGCCGGACTGTATGAGAGCCGGGATCTGAGCATGCACAGAGCGCTCCTTCCAGTTGGAACGATGCCAGAATTCATCATAATCTAAATTTTCCAGCCATTTATCCAGGAACGGAACATGATATCCCAGTGCTTTTTTTTTCTGCAAGCTGATCTAACGGGCGGATGTTCAATACTTCTTCCCAGTCATCCCGCTCCATCAGTTCCGGATGGAATTTTTTCTGAGAAACAGCGAATCCCCAGGCAAGCATTCCGGAGGTAAAGCAGCCGCCTCTTCTCGGTAGATCCACAAATGCACTTCCTGCACATACGACGCTGATCAAGGCTTTCAGGTGAGGATTACCGCTAGCTGCTGCTGCCCACTGTACATATCCCAGATAGGAACCGCCTACCATGCCGACACTTCCTGAAGACCAGGACTGCTCTGCAATCCAGTTCAGAGTGTCATCGCCATCCTCTACCTCAGAGTGATTCGGAATCCATTCGCCTTCGCTGAGGTTACCCCCGGACATCCTGAACTACGACTGCATAGCCGCGCTGTACGTACCGATAGTAAACCTCACAGCCATCTTCTTTTCCATATGGTGTACGAATCAGTACCGCCGGCACCTTCTCGTTCAGCCCAGCCGGTACATAAACATCCGTTGACAGATGAATACCATCCCGCATAGGAACCAGAAAGCTTCCAAGATGATTAACCCGTATATTTTCTCATCCGGCCAGGTGTTTTTCCACATTTTAAGAACCGTTCTGTCCTCCTCGCCGTCCCGTACCAGTACCGTAACCATTTCCCTTGCCGGACAGCACACTGCAAGCAGCTTACCATTCTCTACCAGCTTGTTATTCGGGAATTTGACGTCACGCTGCAGATACCAGGAATCCTTACTGCTTGTATAGCGCTCTGCGCCTTCCGGCAGATCTACGATGACTTCCCGTCTCCCACAAGTTTCTGTTCATAGCTATGGAGCTGATGTGACAGCTTCAATAAGTCAATTTTGGTAAATGATTTATAAAAGGCATTGTCCTCTTCCGACAAAGTCTCCCACGGAAGCAGCTTACCCTGATGCAATATCCAGTTTTTGAATGAAGATCGGCTGCGTATCAAAATCAAGTTCCGCATAAAGAATTCCCGATACATACAAATGATATAGTTTCATAACGATTCATCTCCCTATTCGCTGCTGTGCACACATGTGTACACAGTTACTATGTTCCTGTTATACTCCGATGATGCCGCGGATAGCATAAGCAACTGCAATACCAAGGTAGTTGCCCATCGCTCCGGCCAGAACGCCCATCAGAAGACCGGTTGTAATCATAGTTTTCCACTGTGCACTTGATGCAATCAGAGCAGCTGTCAGCCGTCAGAAATACATGCCACAGCAGAAAGAAGAACATACTCAAATTTTACCTTCAACAGTCTCGTTACAAGCAGATGCAGTACAATGCAGCTGACGATAACGCAGAAGCAGAATAAGGTAATATAGAATGTAGATCCGAAGAACTGTTTCAGATCAACGGCGAATCCAATGGTGGTCAGGAATAACAGTGCCACAAAAGTCCCAGGTCAAAGTTGCCGCGCAGCTTACGTACTGCCGGAATCTGTGCAATGATAATTGAGAAAGTCGTAATCAGAATAATACGTCCCGCACTGCGGAAGCCCGGTCAAATACCATGCCTGCAATGGTCGTAGCTGCCCATACAGTACCAAAGCCGATTGCCAGCAGCCATGCGATCTCCTGAATGCACCACTCTTTAGATGCCATCAGTTCTTCATGATCTCCATCGCCCTGCAGCTCTGCCTCTGTCATCTCATAAGGCCACAGCTTTCTCAGCAGCTTAGAGTTCTTGTAGATAGCCGGTGCCGCAAACATAAGAATCAGACTCGGAATACCAATTACATAGTCTGCTGCATTGGCAGCTGCGATGGTTCCCTTTGCCGCATCCAGTCCGACTGCGATTGCTGTCAGGTTGGAACTTCCGCCTGTATAGGTTCCGACAAACATTCCGGCAATCTTCCATCCTCATCAATCTTGGATGCGAATAAAACACCAAACACGAATGCCATCAGGCAGACACTTACCGCTGCTGATGCCAGTGCAATAATCGAGTTTCTGTTTAACAATTTTTTCATCTGACGCAGATCCAGGCTCAGCAGACAGATAGAAATAGACAGCGGTACACAATAACTGCTGAGGGCATCATAGGTCGGGCTGGACACCGGTACAATTTTCAAGTTTGAAAGAATAATACCGGTAACAATAACCGTTAAAGCCGGTCCCAAGCACCTTGAACACTTTAAAGCGTTGAAGCCAAAAGCCGACAGCTACCATAAGAAACATAACCAGAAGCAATGCGCTTTCTGATGAAAATAATGTTGTACTTTCCATATATTAAGTAATCCTTTCTAGTGAGAACCTCCGCGAGGCCTGGCGCATGACTTCGGTCAGCGCATCCCCGCGGAGCATTTATTATCCGAATTAGAAATCCAGATCCAGACCAAGACCCGGTTTCTGAGACAGTGTATATACGCCACCCTCGATGGTGAAGCCACCCGGCATTCCCATCTCCGGATCTACTGCATACATGAAGCTGTCGCAATCTGCCTCTGTGATATTGCTCTTAGCTGCAACCAGGCTGACACCTGCTGCAATCGCAACCTTCGTCTCCAGCATACAGCCAACCATACAATTTACATGATTTGCTTCTGCGATTGCATTGATCTTCTCTGCCGGATACAGACCGCCGCACTTCATCAGTTTGATGTTCAGAATATCAGCTGCATCCATCTTGCAGGCTTTTGCTGCATCAACCGGAGAATGGATAGACTCATCCAGCACAATCTGCATATTAACCTTCTGGCGAAGGATCTTGGAACCGTCCATATCCCACCATGGCAGACACTGCTCTACTGCGTCAACACCGATTTTTCAAATTCATTCAGAACTCTTACCGCATCATTTACGGTATATCCCTGGTTTGCATCCACACGCAGGCGGATATCCGTCCAACTGCTTCGCGAATCAGAGTAAGTGCACGAATATCATCCGCCGGATTAATTCCAGCTTTCACCTTCAGGATACGGAATCCATCACGCTCAACACGCTCTTTGCTTCCTGTGCCATCAGTTCCGGCTTATCAATACCAATTGTCATATCGGTTACGATCTGGTCACGGTATCCGCCCAGTACCTTGTACAGCGGCTGGTTCATAACCTTGCCCTTCAGATCATACAGCGCAATATCGATTGCAGCCTTTGCTGAGGTATTGCCGGAAATCAGACGATCCATCATCAGATGAATTCCTCAATATTCATCGGATCCATACCGATCAGACCCTGTTTAAAACAATTTAAGAACTTCCAGAACGGTTGCACTGTTCTCTCCGGTAACCGGTTCAAACGGAGCTGCCTCTCCGATTCCATAGATTCCCTCATCTGTCATAACTTTACCAGAACATTCACAGAATGATCCTGTACGGCAAATGCAATACGGAACGGCTTCTTCATCGGAATGTGAATCACTTCTACTTTTACATCAGTAATTTTCATATTAGACCTCCATACTGTAAAAATTATTTTAAAATTAGTATAATTTTACTCTCACTAAAATATATAGTCAACCTTTTTCCCGTTCAAAATACAAAATTAAGGATTTTGCATAAAAAATATTCCATAAATCTGTGAAAATAAGCCAAAGTCGAAACAGATAATAAGGCAAATAGGAGAATAGTAAATTTTAATATTTTTATATATATAAAACAAATCAAACTCTGGTTTATTTACAAAAAACAATGGTATACTAATACAGACAGCGGATTCCGCTGAAGATCATAGAATAAAGTACATCGAACAGGGGATTACAATATGCTCGGTGAGCAGATACGCAACATAAGAAAATCAAGAGAGACTTTACACTAAAAGCCCTGGCTGAACAGACAGGACTTTCCATTGGCTATATATCCCAGATAGAGCGCAATCTGACGACCCATCCCTGTCAACGCTTCGCAAAATCAGCGCTGCTCTGGATGTTCCCACCTATCTTTTATGGGAGAAGCCGAAGCTGACAACACACTGACTACCAGAAAAATCAGGTCATCACTTTATCACAGCCCCAATTCCAATATCCGTTACCATCATGCTAAGGATGACGCCCGATTCCACCCCAGTGCCATCGGCAGAATTTGTCATCGGAAACCCAGTCTCTGATTATCGGTTTTGAGCTGGAAGCACATGTTTCCATCCATACGAAGATGGAACGGAACGGCCCAGAATGTGATTCTACCACCGTCCATTCTGGAAAAAGGCCACATCGTCCGCAATGCGCTTTGCCTGCGCCAGGGAGAATCACAATGGATAACGTTCCATAAGTTCTTCTATGGCAGGAACCGAGTTCATGCCCTGGCAATGCACAGCTCCCAATTGATGGAACCTTTTTCCAGGGGTTCTGTTTTTATAAATAGAAAACGGAAACGGTGCCGGTGTCTGAAAAAGTCCCACATTTTTCTCAACTTTTGGATATCCGCTGATTCGATCAAAATGTGGTTTTTCGGCATAGGTCTTTTTCTTTTCTTCCAACAATTTCGCGTACTCCGTCTGTAACTCTTTGACCTTGGGCAGCTTCTTGACTCCCATTTCATCAAAGGCATTCTTGGCAGCCTGGTGGAGCAGAATTTCTTCCTCATGTTCTTCCCGGAATTTCTTAGAGTAACCCGCCTTGCGGTATGCCACATAGACCTCACGGGTCTTGGCATAATTTACGATGTGAGTACGCAGAACAGCGATCTCTGCCATGCGCTTTTCAGCCGCTTTGATCTGCGCCGAAAGTTCATTGTGATGTGCCGTGGCAGCCACAGCCTTTTCTTCCAAAACCGCATACTCCAGCAGATTGTTCTCTGACAGGTAATTCATGGTCTGCGCCATTTGTTTCAGATTAAAAACTTTAGCCCATCGAGCATAGCCAGCACCTTTTCCAGCCTGCAATTTTGCCTGAATGTCCACCAGCAGATTGACCTTCGGCGGCTCTGCCTGTGTGACTGTTTTCTTTCGCGGGATATGTGCTTTCTTCCCTAAGAGAACTGCCCGCAAATCTTCCAATCCATATCCTTCGCCCAGACTGTCCATGCGGGCGGCTTTCTCCCAACCAGAGAGCTTCAGTCGATACGATTTTCCGCGCTTTGAGACTTCGCAACCATACTCTTGCAACAGCTTCAGCAGTTCTTCAAAGTCAGCAGGACTTTGTGATAATGCGTTGTCAATCGCCACACGAAGCAGCTCTCGGTGAGAGGGCTTTGCCTGATCGCCCAGCCATTTGTTATAGCTCTTTCCGTGAGGTTTCGGATTCTCTACAATGGACAGTTCATTCTCAATACAGATGGTGTCACTTAGCCGACGAACCGCCTTGGTGCTGCCCCAAAAGTTGCGGAACTTCCGGTCATATTCTAAGCTGACCGATGACCAGATAATGTGATTATGAATGTGCGACTTGTCTATGTGAGTGCAGACCACAAAGGCATGATTGCCTTTAGTAAAACGCCTTGCAAATTCTACGCCCAGACGGTTGGCTTCTTCCGGGGTAATCTCACCGGGGCGGAAGGACTGGCGCACATGATAGGCAATCACATCATCTGCGCCACGCACTCGTCCGGTAGCAACGATATACTGCCTTTTTGCTAGAAGAAACTCTGCATCAACCGTTCTGCTGTCACACGCAAATCCTGCGATGAGCTTGCCATTATCTGTTTTCTGTGGATTTGCTACATAGTCGATGATGTCACTGATTGCCCGACTTTCTGTGCGACCCTTGCCAACATGAAGGGCATGATTCTTGTAGTTGCCATAATAGAAGCCCTCCTCTCAAAATAGTTTTCTCTGAACTCTTTGTGCCTATCGTTGAAATAACTCTCCCGCTGGGTATAATATAAAAGAACTTCTACAACCTCAAAGGAGGGATTTCTATGATAGAACAGCTCATTGCCGAAGCAACGGAATGTGATTTCAAAGTTGCTCTCGAAACAAAAAAGCCAAAAAGCTGGTTAAAAAGTGTCAGTGCCTTTTCCAATGGGATCGGCGGCACTCTGTTTTTCGGAGTCTCCGATGACCGGAAGCCTATCGGCTTGTCTGATGTTCAAAAGGATGCTGAGGCAATCAGCCGCTTAATCAAAGAACGAATCACACCATTACCTCAGTTTATCTTAAAACCATTACAGGAAGATGGTAAAAATCTGTTAGCTCTGGAGGTTTCTCCCGGCCGTAACACCCCATATTATTACAAGGCAGACGGCGTGATGGAAGCATATATCCGTGTTGGAAATGAAAGCGTAATTGCCCCTGATTACATTGTGAATGAACTGATCTTAAAGGGAACCAATCAGTCCTTTGATACCCTAACAACAGACGCGGTAAAAAAGGATTACAGCTTTACACTTCTGGAAGCAACCTATCTGGAACGGACCGGTCTCCGCTTTGAGCCATCCGATTATGTCTCCTTTGGTTTGACTGATAAAAATGGACTCCTGACCAATGCCGGAAAACTCATGACCGATCAGCACACGGTTTATAACTCCCGTATGTTCTGTACCCGGTGGAATGGCTTGGAAAAAGGCTCTATCTTTGATGATGCGCTGGACGATAAAGAATACGAGGGAAATTTGATTTATTTACTGAACAGCGGCAGTGAATTTATTCGCAATAATTCCAAAGTCCGTTTTGTCAAAAAGGCACAGTATCGGTGTAGACAAGCCGGATTATGCGGAACGAGCTGTGACAGAGGCTCTTGTTAATGCGCTTATCCATCGTGATTATATTGTGCTTGGCAGCGAAATCCATATTGATATGTTTGATGATCGGGTGGAAATCACATCTCCGGGCGGTATGTTTGGCGGCGGCTCAATTCAGGAATACGATATTTACAGTATCCGTTCCATGCGACGAAACCCTGTGATTGCTGACCCGTTCCACCGCATGAAATACATGGAGCGTCATGGAAGCGGCCTACGCAAAATCGTCAGGGAAACCGAAAAGCCGCCTGGATACACAGAGGCATATAATCCCGAAATTTTCTCAACGGCGACAGATTTCAGAGTCATCTTGAAAAATGTAAACTACAACTTAGAGGATGATACCCACCAAGTTATCCACCAAGTTACCCACCAAGTTATTGAACTATCAACGGTGTCCAAACAGATTTTGGCTTTTTGCACAACACCAAAATCCAAGAAAGAGCTTGCAGTATTTTGCGGCTTCAAAGATTTAAGAAACTTCACTTTGAAGCATATCAATCCGCTTTTAGAATCCGGGCAATTAGAAATGACTATTCCCGATAAACCTAAAAGTCGCAATCAAAAATATATTACAGTTCGTTCCGAATAAACAGAGAAGCAGGGCATTGGGTCTCATCTCCCATTGTCCTGCTTCTTTTCATTCCAGATTATATTCACATCATTTACCCATACATCCAATCCTGGATCGCAAATTTCAAATTCTGCACCTTACCCAACAGCCAGATCGCCGCAAGCGGCAATCCCATCGGGCTAATCAAAAAAGCTATAACCAGCAAAATCGCACCATTCTGCGGGGAATAGGTAATAAGCACAGCCACGCCAAGCAGAGCAATTACAGTGCTGAGCAGACCAAGCACCAGACCGGATATGTAGATCAGCCCCGTGCAGAGCCAGACAAAAAGTGTCAGCACCAAAATGACCGGTGCAGTTACAATCATCAGCAGGCATTTCAAAATCTTCATTTCAGTTCCTCCTTCCAACGCTCCAGATACTGTTTGCATAGGGCATCCGCTTCTCTCTCATCATCTTCCGTCACCTCCCGTTTGCCTTTGGTCAGTTCAATCTCCACATAAGTCCGGTAATCATCGGCTAAGAGGTCGAACAGTTCCTTGGGAGTATGGCACACCTCGCCGGTGCAATAGTGAAAGTCTTGGTCAAATTCAACCCTTACACATCCATGGCGGCTGATATAAACTTCTATGGTCTCGTCTGCGGTTAGGTAATCCGCAAAAATCTCCAGCACCTTTTCAAAGGTCAGCATCTGTTTTCACTCCTTTGCTACACTTATTATTCTACTCATATTATCCGGTACGGACAGGCAAAAGACAAGGATACCGATCAAAAAGAAAAAGCGGAGGGAGGAGCGGCGAAGAAACGCCGTTCCTCCCTCCGCAAATGGAGTATCTATCCCTGTTATGAAACGGTCTTTCTTATCTTCTCAGCCATAATCAGCGCCGCCTTCTTTTTTCTGAACGCTCCATAAGCCGCCTGGACTCTGTAGTATTTCTTTTCTTCCGCTTCCAGGTTGTCGGTTTCTGTGTTCTTTGTATCGTAGTTGTATAATTCGTATGTTTCGATAAGTTCAATAAGATTCTTTGCGTAAGTCGGGTCTGTTGCGTATCCAGCAGCAGCTACCGCTTTACAAGCTTCTTTATAATCTGTTTCCCGATTACTTTCGCATATCTCTTATACTTTTTCAAAAATGCGCTATGATCTTTTACGGATTCTTCCCAGGTTGCGTAAGTCTCTAAACTCTGCTTCTACCTGTACTTTCTTTCCGTCTTCGTATTCTGTAGTTTTTCTTTTTAATGTCTTTCCTTCCAGTTGCTCGTAGCCTTAATTCCGAAAAGTGCATTGCCTTTTTGTCAGTTCTGATTTTCCCCATGCACTTTCTAAAATTGCCTGGGCGATTGTCAAGCTCGCCGCTACTCCGCTGTTCTTCATATCAGTGGACGATAGCGCCCACTATTTCAATAAAATTCTTCTGTTCTGCGTTCATGTTACTTATCCTCTCTACACTACCTGTAAGCTCGATACAGCTACCCAGCTTTTAATTTCTTTAAGTCTTGCTTCCTGTACTCCGTTATTTGCCTGGATTTTATCTACTGTATGTCTCTTCCCGCCGCGCTGTGTTGTCGGTAATTGCGCACCGCGTGCCGATGATGATAAGCCGCCATATACCGCGCCGTCTTTTAATCGTTACAGTGCTTCCTACTGTAATACCTTTATTTCCCTGGTTTCCATTGTTCCCGTTTTTCTTAAGTCCGAACTGTTCCGCGATTGCTGTAGCTATTGCTGCCGCGATCTGGTCTTTCGCTGTATAAATCTGCATATCGTCTTTGTCGTCAATAAAACATACTTCCAGCAACGCCGAAGACGTACCGCTTGCTTTCGCTCTTGCAATCACGCGCCAGTTTTCCCCTTTTTACTCCCCCTGTTCTTAAGTCCCAGCGCTGCGATTTTCTCTACAATCTTTGTTTTACTCCTACGGTTCTTTCCGCTGTTGTTACATAGATTTCCGTACCTGTAGTCTTTCCATTCCCGGCAAGGTCGTTTACGCAAGAATTAAAATGTGCTTTCCAGTACATAGTCATAATTTCCAAAAATTTACCTGGCAGCAACCATTACCCAGGTCTTTAAAAGCGTTCCTGTTTGTCGGTATAAATCAACCTGTGCATAATTTTCCAGTGTTTCCTTAATCTTCTGTACCATTACCACGGTTTCTGTCGCTTCTACTCCCAAATTTTGAGCTTGCGCCCGGGTCGCCGTCCCCGTGTCCACTGATAAGTAAAATTTTCATACAATCACGCTCCTGTTACAAGTAAATATCGTCTTCCGTGTCTTCTTCCGTAACTGTTACTGTATTGTAAACGTAATCATATAAACTAGAATTATTTTCCAGCATTTTTCTAAATTCTGCTAACGCCTGGTCTAATAATTTGTCGTACTGTTCTTCCGTGATAAACAGTGTTACGATCGGGGAATCTTTCTACCAACCATTCCATACCATAAACGCTTAATACGTCCCGTTTTGCTTTTCAATTCTTTTCTGCTTCCTGTTACCATGTAAAGCAGCGCTATACTTTTACTTTTCAAGCTGCTTTGGTGTCAGCTTCATAAATCTAAGGATTGCATACACGGTAAGCAGTCCCAGGATAAGAAGAATAAAAAGTATACCCAGTTTTCAAGAATCATTTTTTACAGTTTCCATAGTTTCGCACCTCTAAAAATTCTGTATTTCTGTCGGTTCTAACGCTTCGTCTATGATCGTATCTGTTTTATCTTTCATCTTTGTATAACTCTTTCTTTTTTGTTTCCTCTGCCTGGTTTTCTTCTCCCAGTTCAATAAGCTTTTTATCATTCCAAGCTGTATTTTAATACCATTTTCAAGCTGTACCGCTTTAAAGATACCATACCACAGCGGCAGCAAATACGCCGCCAGCTGTCGGAATGATATAGATAAACACATCTGTAGGCTTTTTCGTTCCAAGCGAACACTAAAGCCACTAAACAAGCGCATACAAATAGTATGCCCGTCCACATTACAACCTTTTCTTAAATTCTCGCTTATTTTTTCCTGTTCATGCTTCTGCCAGCCTTCCAGGTCTTTATACGGTTATTTTCTACTGCTATTTTTCAAATGCTACTTTAGAATCCGCTTCTAATTTGTACACTCTTTCCGCTACGTTGTTGTGTTTATCTAATTTCTTTTCAATATAATCTAATCTAGTGCGCAATTCCGTATATTGTACCGATAGATACGCCATAGACTACAAGCTGTATCAACAGCCCTATCCAAAATTCATTACCCAAAATACTAACCTTCCTATACAGAAGACATTTCTATTAAGTCTTCCTTCCCCGCTTCTATGTCCTGTATCATCGTTAGTATAATGTTGTCTTCTTCCTCTATCGCTCTGTATTGTTCCAATTCTAACAGAAGTCTTTTATTTACTTCTGTCAAATCTGTAATTACGCTGGCTTGTACTTCAATCATTTGTAAAAGATAATTATTCATTTATTTTATCCCTTATCTGCTGTTTTTCTTCTTCTGTAAGGTTTCGTAGCTCTCTAAAAATCTCTTCCAGGTCTTCGCCACGCTGTACCTTTATTTTTACACCGCGTACAATAATTTTTAAGTTTTGCACCTGTCAGCATTAAATAGCACCCCTAAGATATCCGCCATAGTTTCTACAAGCTCGTCGGTTGTCTCTTTGAGATCGTCGTACTTTTCTTCTGCTGTTTTTCTTTCCCGCTTTTCTCCCGCTGCAATTCTCCTGGCTTCTTCAATCCATTTAGCCAGGCTTCCGTTAATGCGCGCTTCCAGCTTTGCAGTTTCACGGGTGCAAACTCAATCAGTGTAAAACGGTAGTGTTTCGGTTTCTCTTCTGTTTCTTCTACCGTCTCTACATCCGTCTTAAGTTGTACACGCACACGCCCATCCTGTCTCTCGACGATAGCCGCACCTGTCAGTACTTCCTCTTCTGTCTCTACGCCTTCTCTGATTCTTACCGCTTCCATTGCTTATCTTCTCCTTTGCGCTTTTTACGGTATCCTCAAAAATACTTTACTTTCAGTCCGTAAGAATCTGTATTTTTATCCAGCCGTAATAGCTTATAATACTTCTCGCATCGTGTCCGTTAAGTATCTGCTTCTTTCGTACCTTCCGTATTCTTCGTGTTATTCTTAAGCATATGCTGGAACGTAAGGTAGTACAGTCCCGGTAGAATCTATAGCCTATAAAGTCTATTGGTCTGTTTCCTAGTTTCCTTTATCATTTGTTGTGTGCACTTTAATTTACTCTTTATGTGTAAGCCTATTCGTGATAGCGCATCACGGATACAGGCTACATACTGCCGTAACTTCTTTTTATTACTACTAAATAATAACATATCGTCCATGTACCTAAAATAGTATTTTATCTTGAAAATATGTTTTATTACAAAGTCTACTGGTGTCAGCATGATATTAGCGAACCAGTGACCGAACGGCGTACCTATTGGTATTCCTCTTTTCCCGGCTGCTGTCTCTTTTACCCAGTAAATATCTATACACATAAACAGTAATTCAAGTAACCTTTTGTCTTTAAACATTTTATAAGCCGGAACTTCAAAAGCAATGTAAAATATTGTCGTAGCATTTCTTGATATCCAGGGCTTCCCAGTACTTTGTATGCTTTACATTCTTATACGTCTTTCCTTTCCTGTTCTTCCTGGCTATCGCTCTTTCAATCTTCCTTTTGCAATACGTCCCGCCTTTTCCCTTTATACTTGCGCACGAATACATATACATCCTTCTTGTCAGAATAGGCTCAATGATCTGTAATACTGCCCGTTGTACAATCTTATCAACCATACAGGGCTTAGCGATCATTCGCTTTTTATGCCGCACACCGTCGTATATTTCTTTCCTTCTCAACTTGCGTGGCTTGTATCTGCCTTCTATCAAAAGTGCCTGTATCATTTTCGTGTATTTGTCGATATCCCCCTAAATACTTTTTCTTTCTGTTGTTTTGCATTTGCTTTTTCATTTTTCTTTGATTTCGTGGCGTTCGGGCTACTGCATACTGCCTTAATCGCCGTTTTAATATTTTTCATATTCGTAGATTTTTTCGTAGATTCCACCCAACTCTTTTAGGTAGTACTCTTGTTTTCCTTTAACTTTGTTTTTCTTATTTACTGGCTTATCCATATACTACCCTTTCTTAAATGCTTATTCGAATACGTCCAAAGGCGTACCGCCCTGTAAATAGCGGCTTCGGGTTTCCCTAATAGTTCCTTGCCCAGTCGCTTATTTTTTTGCCAGTCCTTCGCCGTGTCGGTTACTCTGGTAAGGTCACAGCTTGCGCCGTGTTTAGATAGTGTGCAATAATTCATATTTTCCATTATAAGCATTAAGAAGCACCCCGCCGATGTTCCAGTTCGCGTTACCGCTACCGTTGTTCGCGTTCACGTAAGGCAACCCGCGTTAGCTCCGTTGTTCGCGTTACCGAAGACATACAAGACGTACCAGGCGGCTTACACACTAAATCCCTTTTATGTATTTTCTCTATCCTTTCATGTTCTATCTCCTTCCCGCCGTTTCTTTTGGGTGGGTATATCATTTCATTTTGCAAATTCAATACTTTCCCCCTTTCCTTCCATTTTCTGGAAATCTTTGGGTATTAGGGGCTGCCCGCCCCGTTACACCCCTGGTCTTACTGGCGCTTTTAAGAAGCACCCTGCCGATGATCAGTACGCGTGACCGCTACCGTCGTACGCGCTCACGAAAACAAGCCCGCGTGAGCTCCGCTGTTCGCGCTACCGAAGACATACAAGACGCACCAGGCGGCATTGTTATTACTCCATAAGTACGCCCGTTTCCTTTTCCAACCGAAGAACCGCCCAGCTTTTCGCACCACATTTCTAACGGGTGTTCCGGGTCAAATCCTTCAAAAGCTGCCAGCCGGACGTTGTAGGAAAACGCAAAGCTTAACGCCTTATAATTCGGGTCTGTATCTCCTACGTTATCTTTCGTCGCTGTGTTGTCGTAGCATACATATAATTTATCCTGGTATCTATTCGTTATCTACGAAAGCATATTGTCCGTTAAACTCATGCCCTAAAAGTAACATGGCGTGCTTGCCATCATTTACTAAGCATCCGTCTTTCATCCCCAGGCTATCGGTTGTTCCCGATATGTTAGCGCAATGACTAATAATATTGCCTACCGCAATATTTACCGGGTCGCCGTCAAAATAGATTGCTTTCCCGTTACGCTTCCGCTGCTGTAGTCTTCCACTCTTGTTATCAGTCTTTGCTTTTGCTACCTGTGCTCCGCCCAGGCTCGTACCAATTTCCACAGCATTTCCTACCAGGTATTCGTTAGCCGCTGTCGCCAATGCGATAACGATACGATTCGTACTCTGTTCTGCTACCAGTGCTTTGTCTTGATCTGTATACCTTAAGAAATAATATCCTTTGCATACTTTTTCTTGTGTATTAAGACTTGCATATTTTACCAGTACCAGCATACTATACGCCCAGTAGCTTGTACTATCCATGCTGTAGTATCCTTCCCCGGCTGCTTTTGATCGTGCACGTACCGTAGCTCTATTTATTCTACAATCCGGGTGCTTTCCGCTCATGGATACGTGCTTACTTCCCATAAGTGAAGACGGGTAGCGTCCCCACTCCCACGGCTCTATATATACCGCTCCGTCAAATGCTCCGGCGGAAATCTGTACATATTCGTATGTATCGTCTCGCCAGCGTTTGAGATAATATCCGGATATTCTGTAAGTACCATGTACTTCGTTGGGTCGTACCCCGGTTCTCCGATATACGCTATTGTTTCCCCTGTATCCAGGTCGCAGCATTTAGATACAATCCCCGCCCACGGCATTACATAAGAAAAGTCGTCTTTCCCTACTTTTTTTTGTCCCTATGGTCGGGTTTGCTTCCATGCCTACGCTTGCGTCTGTACGTTCCCAGGTGTCACTTACATTTGCTGTATTCCACACCCTTTTCCCCGTAAATCGGCGCGCCTACCTGGGTATGGATTCCGGCAGCTCTTAAGAGTGCGTTTGTTTCTTCTTTCGTGTATCCTTTGATATTTTGCGCCGCTTCTACTCCGGCTGCTTTTACATCATTACCGCTTTTTCACTTTGTTCTGTAACACTCTGTGCCGCTGCCACCGCCTTTCCTCTAGCTTCATCTGCTGCCTTTGTTGCGCTGTTTGCCGCTGCCGCCTGTTTTTCTGCTGCCGTCGCCGCGTTGCTTGCCGCCGTTGCCTGTTTTTTTGCTTCTGCTGCTGCGTTGCTTGCTTCTGTTACCGCTGCCGTTTTTGTATCATTTACCGCTTTTACCGCTGCTGTTTTTGTATCATTTACCGCTTTTACCGCCGCTTCCTTCGCACTGTCTACTTCGCTTTTAGCCGCTTCTGCTTTTGGTTGCTGCTGCTTCCGCTCTGGATACGTACCCCGGTATCTGCTGCATAGCCGTATTTGCTTTACTTTACCGCTTCATTTGCCGTATTTAATGCAGTATTCGCTACTTCTTTTGCAAGCCCTACCGTTCTCAGTGCATCGGTAAGGCTTTCGTATTCGTTGCTGCTTTTAATATCGTCTTCGCTTACCGCCCCGTCGTCTACATTCAAATAGAATTTAGCTGTGCTTAATACGCCGCCGTCAGTTCCGTACAGTACTACGTCTACAATAGCTGTACCCTTGCAAGTTGTCATTTGCCCGCTTATGTCAATTACGATTGTATTATTATCTTTCGTAGCATTTTTAGTAACCTGTTTTCCATCCGCCTTTCTACAGCGAACTTCTACAGTATTTACCCCAGCAAGGCTATAGTCCTCTCCGTTGTCTTTAATTTCCGCAATTACCCGGCGTTCTGTATCGCCATCTTTGCGAATACAACTTTATAGGAATCTCTTAAGCCTACATCTAACGTAAGTCGTGTGATCTGTTTATTCATTCTTCAACAGTTCCCCTTTGTATTGTTCAAATTCCATAGCTGCTACTGTAGCATTTCCCGCGCGTGCATTTGCTAAGATACTTTCAAGAACCAGCACCGTAATACTTGAATGTAAGCCGTAATTTCTTTCTTCCATAATAACCGCTGTATTGATATCTTTTTGCTTTTTTCAATAGTTACGCTAAGCGGCTCGGCTACTCTCTTAACTGCTTCTTCTTTTGTCTCTACGTGGTTTTCTTTCTCAACCTCTACTATTTTCCCCATATTCTTAATGGCTTCTTCTTTTGTTTCTGTGTGTCTTTCTTCTTTTACTTCTTCTCTGCTCATACTACTTCTTTTCCTCTTCTATTTTCATTTCGCCCACTTCTGTATTAAAAAGCCTTACCGTGGTTTTTCTATTACCGGCTTTCTTCCTCTTTCGGTTCTTCCGCTTCATTGATCTTTAAGTATCTGTCTTTTTCCATAGTTTCTCTAACTACTCGGCGCGCTTGTTATGCCGCCATTCTTACAGTTATCGACGAACTCCACCAGGTAATAGTGCCATCACTATTCGCCTGTATTTTTATTATTATCGGAATCGACCCCGACCAGCTAGTATATCCATCGTATGACGTATTTCTTAAATCAGCGTTATACAAGTTCCAACCATGCGTACATATTACAACCAAAATGTAAGCCCTTTTCTGTGTAAATACTATTCGCTCTCGAATAGCATAAAATCGTATCGTAACTTGTCGCTGCTACTTTCTTCTTGCGCCCACGCCATATATTTTCCTTGGATATTCCAAATCGAACGTAAGCCCTTTATGCGCACTATTGCTCTTCCACTCATTTGTACCTATTCGCCCTACAAAATAATTATCCCTATAGAATGCATTTCCCGACTGGTCAAATACTGCTCGTTTGCCTTTTGTTGTTACTTCTCCATTGTAAATAGCGATCTGTCCGGCTGAAATTTGCACATACTTAAGAACTATTATTAAATGCAACTCACATTATTGTAATATTGGGTTATATAGCTTCCCATATCCCCTTTTTCTACTTTACTCGTTATTTTATTTGCATTTACTTGTATAGAGCTTCAAGTTCGTCTTCTATGCCGCTTCTGTTTTCTTTTACCTCTGCTTCGATAGCGTCATTTTGCTACTGTAAAATTGTGCTTCTGCATGGTCTTCGTATACCCAGTACTTCAACGTCTTTAATGTAAATCGTAGTGTTATCCACATAGTTATACACATAAAAGGTACTTTGTCCCCGCCGAGCTTATAGTTATCTCCGTTTCATACTGTTTAAATACTTCGTCGTCCAGTTCTCCGGCTTTTTGTATAATACTTGTTCCACCAAGCGAAACTCTAATTCTTGCTTTGCTTATGCTTCTTAAGTTCGCCCCAGCTTTGAACCTTACCGTATATGTTCCAGCTTTCAGTTTCCAGCTTTGGCGCATGTAGATGTTAGACGTTCCCCTTGTAATACTTGCTACATTCCCTAAGTATTCGTCGTTTATAGCTTTAATATTATTGCTATCTTAAGTTCCATCCGTCTAAGTTTCCACTTTCAAAAGTTCCATTTTCTACATAGTTATGTTTTCAGCTCGTTTACTGCTTTTTTGCATATGTTTTACTGATTCTGCCGACTGGTCTATAGCCCGTATTCATGCTAACCTGTGTAACATATTTCTTAAGCTTTTCGTCCGTGTCGGCTTTTGCATCTGTCAACGCCTTATTTGCCTTTGTGTCCGCGTAGTTTTTCGCATTTGTTCCCACTGTATCGGCATAACTGTTCGCTCCTGTGCCTACCTTATCTGCATACCCTTTTGCATTTGTTTCTGCTTCGCTTGCCAAATTCCCCGCCGTATTATCTACATACTGGAATGTTGCGTACTCTCTACTAGCTTCGCTTTTAATAGACTCTGCCGTTTGGCATAGCGGTCTTCATAGAATCCGTTGTAACATATTCTTTTAATTTTTTCATCTGTATAATTTTTTGCCCCAGCTCCTACGGTATCCGCGTAGTTTTTCGCATTTGCTCCCACTGTATCGGCGTAACTGTTCGCCCCTGTGCCTACCTTATCTGCATACCCTTTTGCGTTTATTTCCGCTTCGTTTGCCAGGTTTCCCGCCGTTTTATCTACATACTGAAAACTGGTATAAGTTTTACTCGCTTCGGTCTTGATCTGTTCCGCCGTCTGACATATTCCCGTATTCATTTCTGTAGTAGTAACATATTTCTTAAGCTTTTCGTCTGTATAACTCTTTGCTCCCGCTCCTACAGTATCCGCATACCCTTTGCGTTTGTTTCTGCTGCTCCGGCGGAATCATCTACATACTTATACGTTGTATACTTCTTGCTCGCTTCGGTCTTAATCTCTTCTGCTGTCTGGTTTATTGATTTCCCCATTTCGACCGTAGTAACATACTTCTTAAGTTTTTTCTTCCGTATAGCTGTTCGCGTTGCTTTCTGCTTCATTTGCCAGGTTTCCCGCTGTTTCGTCTACATACTGAAAAGTAGTGTAGGTTTTCTTGAAATCGCTTTAAGCCCGTCGATATCATTTTTATAGTTTCTCTCTACAGTGTTTACCGCTTCGCTTATATGGGATTCCACCGACTTTTTATAGTTGATGCTGATAGACTCCGCTTGTATGCTATCTGCTTTATAAGCGCTCCGTCTAACTGCCCGACACATATATAATCAGCGTAAAAGCCACTACCAGTTCCGAAGGTCTTCCAGTCCCAATCTTTCCCGTCCGCTGTACGTTCTGATGCAATACAGAAGCCCATTGTACCGATAGACATAGCCCCGTAGGTCGGACTTCCTTCTACCAGGTCTTCAAATATTACCGCCCTTACTTCTGAAGGTTGCGATATGTCGCGCTGGGCTTTTAATTGTGCCTTTACAGCGTCGATTTTACCGTATACTTCTTCCGCCTTAAGTGTCCGTCTTCCTGGTTACTTTCTGTATAATATCTGCCGCGCTGGTTGTCTTGTCAAAATAATTTTCTATAAAGTTCCCTAGCTCAACTTCTGCGTTTTCTTCCTCTATGCAGTCGTACACAAGCCTTATACATCTTGCCGTTACATTTATCTTAAGCTTTCTGTCCTTTGTTAATACGTCGTCGCCTATTCCTATTGTTGTTAATTTCTTGTAGTCTTTATAGTCTTCCGTATTCGCAACTTCTACCAGGTCAACCTTATAATTCACCTTCGGCTTATCAAGTCCGTTTTCGTATTCTTTTTCGCACCGCCTTTTAAGTTCTTCCTTAAAAAGTTCCAGCGTACTAAATCCTTCTTCCCTTCCTGGCTTAATCTTCCAGCAACTTAACATCTTTCAAATTTAATAACTGCTGCCCTGATTTGCATAGCTTCCAATGAGCGGGCTATCTATCCACGGTTCTTCCCTTCCAGGGTGTGCCCGTTGTATGATACCGGGATAATTCGTGTTACCACATCGTCTATACTTATATCTGCTTCTATCGGTCATATTCCGCGCAAACTCTGCGCACGCTCCATAGTCCCCGCCCAGGCGATCATTTTATGATAACAGTAAAATTATCATACATTCTTTCGCCGCCCCAGCGATTTATAAAGCTGTTTTCGTCGTCCCGCCGATTGCTTCCATGATGTTTTTACGGATATAGTAGGCTGTGGATCGCGTTTTAATATTTGTCTTCGCTTTATACTTTGTGCCGCTTAAGATTATATCTAACGCTTCTTGCCCTGTCTTGTCCGTCGGTCTTACATCTACCAGCATTTCCCCGGCAGAATCATAGAAAATATGTCTTGCATAAGCCGTTACTTCTGTCTCAGTCTTTGTATAATCATAGATTCTAAAAGCTGCTTCTTTGAGTATGGCGTAGGTGCTGCTATCACATTATCATTTACCAGGTATTCCCAGCGTCCCAGGTCGTCTATAGGATGTTCTAAGGTAAGCTCTGCTATTCCTTACAGTAAGTTCTACTTCGCACGTAGTCGGCGTTAAGGTCATATCTCCATTGCTTTCGTAGTCCTCATTACCTTTAACGTATACCTCTATCATTTATCTGCACCGCCAGTTAGGTTTTATCTTAACTGTAAATCCAGGGCTTACACTAAATGTATTTTCCCCCTTCTTTTAAATACAGGTCTTCGTATACCCTGTAAGCCTTTGTTTGCTGTTTCCTTTAACGCCGTGTAGCAAAGTTTCAGCCAGTATCTATTACCAGCTTCCCGCCCGATATTTGCCGTAATTTTTGTACCATTTACAGTAAGTGTACATACGCCGTCTCCTGTGATTCTCGTACACTGGTTTGCACTCTTCAAAAGCATTATACGGTGTGTTGCTTAAATTTGGTTTCTACCTTCTGTTAGGTACATATATATCCTTCGCAAGTAAATGTTACCTGGAATTTTTCCGATACGGCTTAGCTAGGCGCTCGTTTGTTCCTATATCAATCTTCTTCACTTTGTAATAATAGCCTGGGTCGTCCGAAAACATAAGCATACCTGTACTTTCCAAGGAATCTCCGCTTTATCTTCTATAGTCTTCCGCCCAGTCTTCCGGGCATTCCGACAGAAAGTTATAAGTGATCTCTGATATCAATATCTTTTAGCGTTTTTTTTCTGTATAAATTTCCGTCTCTTCCCGGTACTTTATCTCATCGTATTCTTGCTCTGCCGTAAGGGATATTAGGCGGCTCACGGGCTTAACGCCCGCGTCTCTGTCCCTAATATTGTTGTATATTGTATAATATACTCCGTTCATTATGCCGCCCTTTCGCTTTTCTGCTTATTTTTTCTGTTCTTTCGTTACGTTTCTTAACTACTCGCTTCGTTGTCTTTCGTGCTATCTCTTTTCCGTCAAGCTCTGTAATATTCGTAATTTCTACTATTACGGTCTTCTGAATTGTCCGTAAATTGTGTGGTATCTACTCTATTGTTCAGTGCTACTACTTTCGCACTCTGCTTAACTTCTGTTATCGGTGTAATCTTTGCTACGTTCTTTGTAAGTGTTCCAAGGCTCTTATTTATGTCTTCTTCGACATTTCCAAGTTCGTTCGTGAAACCTACACCCGCTCCTTGTGCCATGTACTTACCTATTTCATCCTGAATACCCTCGACTATGAATGAATACCAAGCGCATTTTTTACACCGTCTACGATTCCGCTCAAAAGAAGCTCTGTACTTGTCGTCTGAACCAGCCAGCGGCGTTACATATTCCATTCCATACACCAGTTACGATATTGTATCCCTACGCTCGCCATTTGCGACGGTAGCGAAGCTACGCCGTTAATCACAGCACTCACTAACTGACTTGCCGCGTTTCTACCCTGTTGCAGCAGTCCGCTTCCCCAGTTTGCTACAGATTGTATAGCGCCCTGTATTGCGTTCCAGACTCTGCCCGGCATCTGCGAAAGTGTTGAATATACATTACTTTAAAATATTCGATGCTGCCGCGCCTCGCCTGGCTTAACATCTGCTGCCCCAGTTCGCCATATTTGTAATCGCGCTTACTATTGCGTTCCAAATCTTTCCTGAAGCTGGGATAAAAGTTTACGACCGTCGTTATAGTATTCTGTATATAATTAGTTGCTTGTGTGTATACCTGTTGTCCCCAGTTCTGTACGTTCGTGATCGCGCTTACTATCGCGTTCCAAATCTTACCTGGAAGCTCTACCAGGAATCCCACTACGGAAGTTATCGTATTTTGTATATACGTTGTTGCTTCCGTGTATATCTGCTGTCCCCAGTTCTGTACGTTCGTGATCGCGCTTACTATCGCGTTCCAAATCTTTCCTGGAAGCTCTACCAAGAACGTTATAACTGTATTAATGAAGTTCGGTACTTCTGTAGTCGCCCATGTTACCAGGTCAATACCGAACTGTACTACATTTCCGATTGCTTGACCGATTACATAGCCGATTTTATACGGCAATTCCTGGAAAATGCTATTGCATTTTGTTACAAATTCAGTAGCAGCCTGTACAACTGTTGCCTTCATATTTTCGCCCCAGGTCGTTACTGTCGTAACTGCTCCCAGGATTGCGTCCCAAATTTTCCCCGGCAATTCCTGGAAAAATGTTACAACGCTCGTTATCGCGTTACTTGCCGCCTGGGTCGCCGCTGTCTTTACATTTTCGCCCCAGGTTGTTATCTTCGACCGCTCCCAGGATTGCGTCCCAAATCTTGCCCGGTAACTCCCGGAAAAATGAAGCGATATTATCTACAATATTTTGGAAAGTTTCGCAATGTTCGTACAGCAGTTTAGCCGCACCCGCGAACGGATTCGCCAGGAATAATAGAATATCTTGCCAGTTATCTTTTACAAAATCTACAACCTTGCTTAGTGCGTTTGGTATTGGTTCTGTAAAGAATTTTGCAATTTCTCCTACTACTTTTCCTACCGTATCTTTTACGATGTTCCAGGCATTTACTACCGCCGCTCTTGCATCTTCATTTGTGGCGACAAATCCGACTATAGCCGCTACCAGTGTAGCAACCAACGTAATAATTAACATCATCGGATTAGCAGCCATTGTTACATTTACAAGCTTCTGTATTGTATTTAAAGCTACTTCCGCTGCCGTAAGTCCCTGTATAGCCGTTACTACGCCGTTAATTATCGACGCTACCTTAAATACTGCAATCCCGCACCTATTGCCGCTAATATACTTGCTATCGTGTTCCATGATCTGCTATCCAGCCCAGCCCTTCTAATATTTTCGGCAATACTGCTACAATAATTTCACTAGCTTTTTTTCTACCAGGTTTCCGAACCCTGTAGCAATCTTATCCAAGTGCGCCGCTTAGTTCTCCGCTGTTAAATCTGTTTGCAAATCTCCTATTACATTCGTAATATTTGTTACTGCATTTTTAACGGTGTCTCGAACTTTTCATAAGCAGCTATTCCTAGTCCTTCAAGCCCACTCTTTAATATTGTAATTTTGCCCTGCAAGTTATCATTCATTGTCGCCGCCATATTTTCGGCAGCTCCCGTAGAATTTTCTATATAACCGCTCAACTCATTGAACCGCTCGCCGCTGTTCGCAAGTAGCGCGTTTACGCTCTTAAGGTCTACTTTATTAAAGATTGTATTTAAAACTTCTGTCTGTTCTCCCTGGGTCATATTCCCCAGGATTCCGTTAAGGTCTTGAAAAGTCTCATTTAACGGGCGCATATTCCCGTTTGCGTCGAAGACTTCAAGCCCTAATTTTGCATTTTCTTCTTTGCGGTATCCGTCGGTGCTGTAAGGGTTTAAGATTACATTTGTAATGCTGTTCCGCCTTCCGCCCTTTGTTCCGCTATCCGCGAATATTCCTAATACGGTATTTGCTTCGGTAACTCCGCCCCGCTAAGCTTTTAGCTGTTCCGCCTACAGTAAGCAGCGCTTCGCCCAACTGCTGCACGCTGGTATTGCTCTTTTGTGAGGTCTTCCCATTTTATCTACAAAGCTTTCTGTAGTTCGGCTTTGTCCCCTAGCGCGCTCATACTGTCCGTTACCATGTCGGAAGCTGTCGCTAAATCCATTCCCCGGCTGCTGCCAGGTTTAGAACTGTTGGTAATGTCTCTACCGCTTTGTTCTGCATCGTATCCGGCAAGTGCCATATAGTTAAGGGCTTCTGTTGCCTGTGTCGCGCTAAACTGTGTTGTATTTCCTGCTTCTTTTGCTGCATTTTCCAGTTTTGTATAAGCTTTCGCTTCCCCCGGCTATTTCCTGGGTAGTCATACCCATAGTAGCCGCTACCTGGCTCATGCCGCTCTCGGGAAGTCCATTCCTACACTTATCGCGCCTTTTGCAAGTTCCTTTATGCCATTGGTAGCTCTTTTATCCGCTTATGATCGCGGAAGAAATAAGATTAGCTTTTAATAACGTCGCCCAGGCTTATAGTTTTGTTCCCGGCTTCGTCCATGTTACTTCCCGCCGTCTGTATTTCCTGTCCGAAAACAGTCCATTTCTTTCCGGCGTTCGTTAATTCTTCTTCTGTGTTTTTTAATGCTGTATTCTGTTCAGTAAGCGCCGCTTTCGATTCATTCAGTTTAACCGTATTCTTTCGCTATCGCGTCTTCCTGTTTCTTTACAGCATTTGTAGCCTTTGCGTGTGCTTTTTTGCTTCTTCTAGCTGTGCATTTAGTTTTTGGCTTTTCCTCGCTGTCTTTTCCAGTCGCCTTAACGCTATCTTCGTGAGCTTTTGTAAGTTCCGCTACCTTCTGCTTTGCTTTTTGTCTTCCTTCTCAATCAATTCTGTAAGCTTCTGCTTCTGGCTGTTGTTGGTTTCCTGTAGCTTGATCGCGTCCGTTTGCAGCTTAATCTTACTTTAAGCTCCTGTCTTTTTCGCCTTAAGTAAATCTGTTTGATTTCCTAATGCTTTCGCCTGTGCTGCTTCTACCTTGTATTCGCTGGTAACAAGCTTCATTTGCGTAAGCATTGATTTCATTTGACTGGTAAACTGCTTGTATTCGCCCCTACTCTGAGACTTGCACCAGCCATTTATTACGCTCCTTATGTCTACTTTTCCCGGTCATATTCGACTTGAAATACAACGTAGTCCAATAAGTCGCTTAAATCTGATTCTAAGCACTCCCTTATAGCTGTTCCGCATACTTTTTATACATATCTGTAGGATAGCGTCTAGGTTATCCCCTGTATGATCTCCATATATCTTCCTGTGTCGTTTCTTCAATGTATCCGTTTTCCTGGTCGTATTCATCGAACGCACTACCCTGGTCTTCTTCCAGCGTTCCGCCCAGCATTTTGCCTAGATACCTTATTTTTCATTTACAGAAATATCTATGATTTCTACTATCGCTCCAAACGTGTCTATAATGTCTGTTACGTCCAGCCGTTCTATTTCTTCATTCTCTACCCTGTCGTTAAATACAACCTGTATCACGGCAGCGTACAGCTCTAATAAGTCGTCTTCATCATCTGTACGGCTAATTTTTTTCCATAAGCTTTATAAATCTTCTGTAAGCATATGTCGTTATTCTGTATAGCCTTTTATCTCCTTCCTCACATTCCAGGTAATAATCTATTACACCTGTGAGCTTAAATTTTTTTGCGCCCGCTGCTTCGTCCTTAAACTTTTTAAGGATATTCGCGTTAATTAGTCCGAAGTTAAAAATAATCTCCGAAACATCTTCTAAAGATTTATTCGCTTCTTCAAAAGTAAACTGATTATCATATACCAGTACGATAGTGTTAATCATTTCATCCAACTCCGCATCTGTATATGTCTGTTTCTCCGGACGCGTCGTCTTTCGTATACCTCGCGGAAAGCTTTGTATTTCTTTCTTCCAATCTTTCCGCAATCGTATTCTTTTCCGCTGATTGTAATAATATTTGCTTTCCTGTCTTTGCCGTCTTTTCTGCTTGTAAATTGCTCTTATTCAGTATTTCCGCATTGATAAGTGAGAAATTAGCAGAATATCCGGGATTTCGTCCAGCGCGTCGCTGGCTTCATCAAATGTAAACTGATTCCCGTATACCACTACGATAGATTCAATCATTTTATCTAAGTCTTCATCTGTGAAAACCATAGAATTAGCATCTTTCTTCAAAAGCTATCGAACGTTTCACAAAATGATCTGTATTTTTTCTCTTGTAATTTTTCCGCTTTCATATTCTTTTTTCGTTAATTGTAATTCTCATTTTTATATTTTAGCGGTGTCATATTCTGACACCGCCCCTTTTTTCTCTTTTTACGCTGCTACATCTGCTTTGTATTCCTGTACTGCTCCGAACCATTCCGCAATAGCTTTTTTAGCGTTTGTATGTTCTTCTAATAACTGCGACTCATCTACTTTAAGTGCATAGAAGCGCTTTGCTTTTCCATCTACTGTATCTTCTTTCTTTCTCGCATAGAATGTAAAAAGTAATTTTCTGTGTCTGCGCCGTCTTCTTGTCCTTGATCGTCTCGTAAGACTCTTCCGGTGCTCTGCTTTTCCGCAATAGTACCATACAAATTCGTACTTCCTGTTGTTCTGCTTCGCTCTGAATCCCTAAAGCGTTACTTCTTTCGCTCTGTCGCTCTCTGATTTTACCAGGTAGCCGCCTTTATACAGAGAATCGAATAACAGCGCATAATCTCCCGGTGTCAGTCTGTTTACTTCCAACTCGATCTCTCTTTTACAAATGTCTCTGTAGTATCCTCTACTTCGTCGTCACTGTATAAGTACTCTACCTCGAATGTCTCTTTAATAGTTGCCGTGATTGCTTTCGCCAGCCTGGTAGGTGTTTCCGCTGCATATGTTGTAGCGTCGTTTGTGGTAACTGCTGCTACGCAAATATCTTTTAAGCCTACTACTCTGCTTCTCTCGATTGTCTGCTTATTTTCCTGGACTTTCATTACTTTAATCTTCTCCTTCGGTATTTATTAAAAAATAAAATCTTGCTGCTTTATGGTATATTTTCGTATCCTGTTCATAATCATCATTCCCCGCAAAATATGTAAAGCCCGCCTTCTTAAGTAATTTCTTTATTTTCCGTTTCAAAAAAGAAAACAATCTTCTTCACTCCATATATCTACCTGTATATAGTATTCTTCTGCCTCGTTCTTATCGTCGCTATGGTTTGCGTCTGTATCCGTTATATAGTAAAAAGTAATGTGTATCGTTTATATCTTGGTTGTACCAGCCTTCTTCTACGTGCTTTCCTGTTATACCTATTACTTCTGCTATATGCTGTTAAATCAGGTCTTCGTTATTCGGATAATCCGCTATAATCTGCTTAAGCTGCTGTTTTTCTTTTTCGCTTAGAAGTGCCATATTATCCCTCTAACTTTTCCTTTAAAAACTTTCTCGTATTCTTCTTCTGCTATACTCTTTAGCGCTTGATACGTCGGGCGCGCCTGCTTCCAGCATGAATTTTTAGGCTTATGCATCGTTGTACCCCATTCATGGAACTTCATGTAGAAGAATGGCGAAGTATCACTTTTTCCCAGCCTATAACTTCTCCATAGTTCCTGCTTTGTGTTGTTCCTTTTCCCGGCACATTATCCGCCGCGTGCTGCCCTGTTCTGCTGCCGCGTCGCCCGGATTTCATAGGGTTTTTGCTGTATGCTTTCTTTTCTTATCTGCCCTTCTGATTCTTCTAAGCCAACTTTTCCGGCTTTTTTACAATCTTTTTATTTAGGGCTTTTAGTTCTGACTCCGTACTGAGTCTTTCTATTTCTTTCTGCACTTCGTCCAGTCCTAAAAAATTCATAGTGATATTGAAACTCATACTACTTCTTGTCCTTTAAGCACTATTTTTTACGGTCGTACTTGCCGTAATCTGCATTGATAAGTTAAACATGCGTTCGCCCCATACTACCCTGTATTCTTTCGTATTCAATGCTTCCAAAGGCTTTACAATAGCGTGTTTCAAAGTTCATTACATTTTCTAGCTTTTGCTTCCAGTGCTGTATACAGTTCTTTCCCGTATAAGCTTTTCACTTCACACCAGCATTTTAAGTAATTATTCCACTTTTCTACTGGTCGCCCTTCTCTACAGTCTTTTCGTTTCTGTATCATTACATACATATCACTACTCCCACGTTCGCCAGCTTATCCAGTATAGTTTTTTGTAATGTTATCCTGTTTTTGTATTATTACTTACGGTAGTCCCTCTAATATCATACATATCGCTTATTATTTTCTTTTGTAAGAGGGTAGCAAGTCTGCCCTCTCTTTATATTCTTCTTCACAGCTATACTTATTCTTTTCCCGGTATGCAGTACCTACGCAACCGTCTATATAAGCTTCTGATATTTCTATAAGCTCTGTGATATAGTCGTTATCGTCGTCATATCCTACACGTAAATATTCTTTCGCTTCCTGTAATGTGATCGCCATGATCTACCGCCTACGCTGGTGAATTCTACTTTAAAATCTGCTCTTTCGTCCAATTTCTCACAGTCAAAGCGTTCCTGTACTTTTTAATGCCAGTTCGTCAGACTCGAAGAAAACAGATTTGTCCGTGGATACTGTATAGCCTTTTTCTCTCGAAGAATTTAACCAGCGCATACAGGTTTACTACATAAAAAATCATTTTTCCTGTAGCGCTTGCTGTAATGTCTTCATCACTCAGCGTAATAAGTTCTTTGCCCTGGAAGTATTCCTTACCATTTGCCTCTTTAACCAGGTCTAAGTTTCTTCCGTTCTTGTCTTCCTGGGACTTCAAGTACACGCTGCCGGAAAGATTTGTAATTACTCTACTCTTCCTCGGAAGTGTCGGTAATAATCCGTCAATGATTTTCTTTACATTTCTCCAATCTTTCGCACCTGTAGATTTGTCTACCGCACTTCCTTCTACGATCTGCATAATTTCATCATTTTCAGTATTAACCCCAGCTTCCGCGAAGTCCGGCTTAATAACTTCCTGTACGATATTAACGGCTTCGTCTTCCTGTAAATCGTTTGCGATTGGTACAAGTGCGCCATAATTTTCAATGTTGTACTGAATGTCCTCTGTATTTGCTGCTTCTCCTGTAAGCTTCGTTCCAGATTTATACTTTTCAGCTTTTTACCGCCAATTTTTGCAAATGGCATTTTACCATGATTAGTTGCTTTAATGATATGGCAATGGTTTTTAAGGCTCGAATCCAGCTCTTAATACCTGGATATCATTTATAAACTGTTCCGGCAGAATAGCGGCGTTTCCGTCAATGTTTACCGCTGCTCTTTCTTCGTCTGTTAATGCCGCTTTTTCCATGCAGCAAATTTAACGGCAGCTCTCAACTCGCTTACTGCTCCTGTGGTTCTACTTTCTTTCTGTTTTCTCTGTCTTCCCAGGTCTTCCCGCTCTTCGTCGTCTTCTGCTTCTCTTACTGCAAGTAATTTCTGCAATTTTCTTTTTTTTTCTGCTAACGCTTCCTCTGCCTTGTCCGCGTCTCTGCTTTCCAGGTATCCGTTAATTTCCTCTGTTTTCTGTGTAATCTCTTCTCTTAATTCCTGTACTGTCATTTTGTTATCCTTATTGTTTTTATCTGCGATTTCTAGTAGTCTCGCTTCTTTTCTCAGCTCTTCCAGCCTTTGCTCTTCTTTTGTATCTTCTTTCATACGTTCAAAACTTCTACAGTTAATTTGTGAACTGTCATAAGCTGGGAACGTACACGGGCTTACTTCTAGCAGCCCGCTTTTATAATGCTTCTTTTGTACATTTCTTCGCCTTCATGTTGTAACTTTGCTCCATTTATCTTCCTGGCAGATAAAACCGAAGCTACTACCGTCTACATCTCCACGCTGCACACTTTCCCGTACATCGTTTCCCCATGTATTATTAGGCAGATCAATGTCGTAATTCAGCCCGGCAGTATCCCCCCGTGTTAAATCTTAGTGTGTCCGTTTTCGTATTTCCAAGCGGGCGGCTTGTGTCGTGATTCCATAAGGCTTTTATCTCGCTTCCGCTCTCTTTGCATCTACTTTGCTTTCATCGAAGCACCCGGCAGCGATTTCCTCTAAATATTTGTCGCCCCAGCGATCAGTAATAACTACAGGCGTATTATACTTAACTGCATATCCGCCAATCGTCCGGCTTTCTCCGCCTGCCGCTGCTCTTACTTCAAGCTGTATTTCCTGGGCTGCTACATAATTTCTTGTTTCCTGTATTCCTACTGCTTCTTCCCTGTTGTGTGTTTCATTCTTCGGCATTACCCTTTTATCTCCTTTCCTAAATCTTTAAGCTTAGCACACCCGCATTTACTATAAGATCGTCGCCGTCCTCTGTGGTTTCACGTCAAGTTCTAACCTCGCTTCGTTCGGTTTCATAATTCCACCAGCCACATAAGCGCATAGTATTTTTGCTGTGTTTCCGGCGAAGAACGTAATATTACATTTGTGTTATGCTTCGCTTTATACCCTTTGTACTCTTTCCTCTTTTGTTAAACAGCTCCACGTAACTTCCTGTTCGATTGACTCATACAAGATAAGCAATGTATCTACTAAAAACTTAACTGCTGCTGTTCTAGCGAATTATTATTTGTGTCTTTCAAGTCATTAAGCTGATACATTTTTATACCGAATAGCGCCGCGATCTGACTAATAGACATTCTTCGGATCTGTTCGTATTGCGCGTCTGCCAGTGATAAATTAACGGGCTGTACATTAAATCCCGCTGGTACTGTAAAGATACGTTTCCCTTTACTGTAAAGCTTTTCCAAACTTTTCCTGTATCTTCTTAAGCTCTTTTCGTCTCTTATGTCACTTGTAAGCTGTATTACCATTTTGTTAGTCAACCCGTTATCAAATAACGTATTAAGGTAATTTGTGCTTTAATCTGTACGTCTATCGTGCTTTTTACAATAGTCCTTACTGCTTCCGTGTTGATTCCGTCCATAGTAAAGCCTTTGAATATCAGCAAATCCTCAAAAGGCGCTTTCGTTCATTCCCGTACCTGGTACTTTGAAATCAACTAAAACTTTATGCTTTTTGGTTGATCTGAGTACACCCGCATCGTCTATAGTGATTCCTTCTATCGTGCAAGGGTACAAAGCTTCTATTTCCCTTTTCTTCCGTACACTTTTACCGCTCCGGCTATGCCTTCGTGCTGCCTGGTGGCTTCTATTGCCTTCCAAAAGTCTACCGCCGTCATATACGGGTTTGGTCTTAAGCTCAAAAGTTCATATAACGGGTGTTCTTTTGCCCTTCTTTCGCCTGTTTCCGTGTCCTTAGTAAGATATAGCGGCGTTTTCGCCACTGCTTCCGACAGCTTTTTATACAGGTAAAGTAGGTTGCTTCCTTCATTGCCGCCGCTGGTTGGTCTTCTTCTATCCCGAAAACCTTTAAAAAAAAAAGCTTTTTCTTCGTCCGTAAGTCGCGGCGTATCGTCTACTTCTTCGCTTCTTTTTCAAAAAATCCAAAAACATTAACTTTTACCGCTCCTTACTATCATAATCGCGACTGCTGCCAGCTCAGCAGCTAAAACATACATACCGATATGCGGGTTTATGTCGTATGTCGTCCCAAACACTACCGCCATAGCTGCCAATAATAGCCCGTCTGCGATCACTATTTTTTTTTCTTTATGTTTTTAACTTCTTAAGCATATTTTTCCCTTCTTACATCGCGTCTAGGTATTCCACCGGGTTATAGTGTTCAATACCATTTTCTTCGATGCACAATAGCAAGCCCATAAGCATAGCTATTACACCGTCGATTTTAAATTTACTTTTCTTCTTGCTGTACTTAACTCCTAACATTTCGTCGTAAACTGCTATACAGTTCTTCGCCATGAATCGGAAGCACTCATTTTCTGCAATAATCAGCCTTTTCGTCTACTAATAGGTTTTTCAAAATCATTTATAACCTGTGTCATAGTCTTAGTTCCCTGTCCTATCGGGATAACGTCCCAGCGGTCTTCTAGTCTGTTTATGATCGTAGTACTTCCCCACTGGTCGAACCCTATTTGTTCTATCCTGTATTTTTCGTCCAGTTCTACCGCATGGTCTAGAAGCGTTCAAAATTTACATATTTTCCGTCTAAAGCTATCAAATCGCCTTTTTTATCCAGTACTCATAAGGGTTATTGTCCTTATGCTGCCTGTATGCTACCGTTTCTTTCGGCGTATACAGGTACGGTACTGATAAAGCGCCCTGTTGTTTCTTCATAAAATACCAGTACAAAAGCCTGTAATATCGTTTTTTGCTCGATAAGTCCAGCCCGCCCCAGCATTTCCACCCTTCCAGGTCTTTTTGTGTCCACCTTTTTTTGTAATCACAAGTCCCACAAATCCATGTTAATAGCGCCTTTTTCGTGATCTAGCGCCACATGCTGATTTAGAAACATACGTCTAAACATATTTTCCTGTAAAGGCATAAGTCTTATACGCTTTGCAAAGTTCGCCAGGTCTTCCAGTTTCCTAAATACTCTAACGCCGGGTTTGATTTATACCATTGTGTTTCGTCCTCTACATTACAATCCTTATCAGCTTCGTAAATCCTTGTAGTAAAAGCTCCGGGTCGTTCACTTCCCGGCTTCTATTTTCTTCGCCATAGTGTAAAGCTGCATTTCCGGGTTTGCCGGGTCTTCTCCGCTGGAAGCCGTTGTAATTGTCATTATTAGCGGCTCGTCCCATGCTCCTTGCCCCGTTCTTAACTTTCCATACATTTCGTCGTTTTTGCCTGGTGTATCTCGTCCAGGACGGCTACATAATCATTAAAACTGTCGGCGTTGTCTGCATCTGACGACAGCACCATAAGCTTATTACCGTTATCTTTTCGTATAATGGTTTTTCGTACTGTTTGTAATCTTGCAGTAGCGGCGTAGTGTCTTATTTGCTTTTATGAAATGCTCTACCGTTCCGTACAGCTCGCCCGCCTGTTTGGTTGTATTTGCCGTTAAAATAAAAAGCGCGCCGAAGATATGCCGCTGGCAGAAAATAGGTACACTACTATAATCGCCGCTAGAAATGATTTACCATTTTACGCGGTATATTTATATGTGCTTCTCTATGTTTTTCGCTTACCGTCTTCCCTTCGCTTCACACATAGTATTTCTGTTACTATTTCAAACTGAAATTCTAATAAGTCAAAGTTTCTGGCTTGCTCCTCTGTCATTAGTCAACTTCGACACGAACTTAAATACTTTTTTGCTTCCTCTACATCGTAGTAGTATTCTTCCGTATCCCACTTCTTTTGTAACTTCTCCAACCAGGCAGCTAAAAGCAATTCCTTGTTAATCATGTGCTATCATTCCGTCCAGCTCTGCGTCTATGCCGCTTTCGCCTTGTGCGCTCTCTGCTTTCATTCTTTGTCGCGCTGCTGGTGTTAATCCTAATTCTTTCGCCCAGGCTCTCATTTCTGTCTGTGCTTTGTTTGCTATGCTTACCTCTGGTCTTTGTTGCTCGTATCCGTTATCGCCCACTTCCATACTGTACCCTTTTTTCATCTATGATCTGTTCGCATTTCTGCCACTTTGCATAGTTCGTGCAATATGCTTCTAGGGCTTTAAGGTCTTTGTCTGTAAATTCTTTTTCTTCTTCTGCGAAGATTTTCGCTATCCTTCGCCACTCTTTTTCGCCGCGTCGCTTAACCACTTCGGGCAAGGCTTTGGCTTGTTTTTCCGTCTTTTTTTTCCTCATTTGCCATACTGCCACCTTCTCAGACACCCCCCTATATAAAAATCGGCGTTTTTTTTTCACAACAGATTGAACTCAGGACTTTAAAAAGGCTTTAAAAACTTTTTATATCCCCCCCCACTGTCTCGAACTCACGCCGGAAGCGCTGTAGCATATCGTAAAGCGTTCGCTGCATCTTCTTTTTTTTGCCATGTAGCCGCGATCATATTCTTTATGTATGCGTCTATGGTTCGCTTGCTCAACCCTATTACATTGTCTCTATCAAGTCTTCTATGCCATGCTTCTACTATCTCTTCTATGTGGTGGTACTGCTCTGCTTCTATAATCTTTCCTGTGGTATAGTATTCAAATATATCTATACCAAACTGCGCCGCTGCCTGGCTCGTTCTGAATCCTTCCCAGTGCTTGCTGTTATAAAACTGCTGCCGCCGGGCTTCCTCTTCGTTCTCCATGCGCTTACGCTTATATTCTCTGTACTTCTCTTTATCCGTGTTCTTGTGTCTATCACAGTACTTAGTCCCAGCATCTACTACCTTGTGGCAGCCGGGTAACTACATAACTTCTTTAGCATATTCTCTTTCTTCTTTCATAGTGCCGCCCTGGATTTCATGCGGCACGGGAGTGGTTCACACAAACAAAAAAAGAAGAACCAGGCAAAGGGTGCTTTCCTTTACCTAATTCTTCTTGCGTTTGTACTTATAGATACCATAAAGTTTTTCTATGTTTTCCAATTCCTTTTTGCCGTGTTCCCCTATATTTTGTTTAGTTTTGCTACCGTTTTTTCTTGTGGCTGGCAGTCCGTGTATTCTCTTCCAGTTATTACTCTTTGTCCTGGTTCTCACGTAACAACTGCTGCCGCCGCACTGGCTCGGTATGGTCTGTTCTCTGTCTCTTATGTTGTACCGTTTTAATTTTTTCTTTGTTTTCTTTGCTTAACCGTGTTTGTGCCTTAAGTCCTGCTATTATTGCTTCCTTCATAAGCTTCTCGTCCCACTTCTTTGTTGTCCTGTATATTCTGTATAGTTCTATTTAACCTTTTCTGTATCCAAATGTCGTCCTGCAATCTTATGTCTTTCAAGCTTGTAATCTTTTTTATCATTCCTTTTTCTCTCCTATCACTTCCAGGTTGATAGGCTCTATCATATCGTCTAGCATTTGCGTAGTAGGGTTTCTTATTCCCTGTGCTGCTTTAAATTCACGTAACGAAATGTACAAAGTAGCGTACATATCTTCCGTTCGGCAGCTTCCGTATTTCCTTCACTGTTCCTATGTTCCCCAGGATATGCTTAATATGTTTCTGCCTTACGCCTACTTCGCTTAAGCCTAGCTTCTGCATATTATCCTTACCTTCTGATTTTCTTAATCTCCATATCGCCACGCTCCTAAATCCATGTTTCACCACAATTTACAGTCTTCTTTATCTCTCGCAAATGGCAGCATAGCCGGGAAGCGCTTTGTAATATCTTCCCAGTTTTCTTCTACTCACTTTTTTGTTATAATATATTCGTTGGCTTTGTCCCGTCAAATAATCTAGCTACGCATTTGTCCGGGTAATCGCTCGGTCGATTATATACGCCTATGGTATCTGTATTTTTCTTATATCAATCTCCATAAAGCTTCTAACTTCTCTCGTTTTCATTCTTTGCCCCTTAGTAATCATAATCCTCTTCCTCTCCGTCTTCCGGCTCGCAATATTCGCACATAAAACACGTTTTACATTCACATTCCGTTATAAGTGTCGTTATGTTTTTGTACTTTCCGCACCACATTGTTATTCCCTTTCCGTGTCAGATTCTGACACCTTTTATTTTTCTTCTTTGTCTAAGTATTCCTCTATATCCATTTGTCCCGGTAAGTCAGCTTCCTTTTTTTCTTCGGGTCTTACTTTTATTCCCAGGATACACCAGCCTTCTTCTAAGCCGCTGTAATCTTCCAGCATATAGATAATATCCGCTTTTATCTCTCTTCCTGTATTGCGTCCGTCTTTGAACTCCATAAGCTCTAATACGTCGCCTTCCTTGTATCCCCGGTCATTCTTCCGAAGTTCAAAGTTTTTCTTGCCGCTTGCCACATCATCAAAGTACATAGCCGCAAAGCCGTATAATGTGTGTCTTTGGTTCTGCTGCCGCCGCTTCGCTCGGTAGCGTCTCCATTTTCTTATCATCGGACTGCTGCCGTAGCTTCGCTTTCGTGTTCTGTCTATTGCCGCCTGTTCTTCCTCATACCGCTGTTCTTCCGTCTTTTTCTGCTTCTGTCTTATTTGCGTATTTATCACACTTTTCACAAGTTCCGTTTTTACGTTGCACTCACTGTAGTACAGGCAAGAATAGCATAAGCTTGTAATACTTTCCGGTGTGCTGGATCGTAATCGTCGCCCGGCTTCTTTTTCCGCTTCTTTCTTCTCTCGTTCTTCTTTTACCATTTCCCGAACGTCTTTTTTAACAGCTCTCCATTTTCAATAACTTCATGCTGTTTTTCTTCCGGCAGCCTGGAAGTTTCATACGCTGTAGAAAAGTTTATTTTTCCGTCCTTAAATGCTTCCTTGCCTTCCTCGCACAAATTATTGTTAATGCTGTTGATCTGATTTATTTTACCTGTAGACTTCCCGGTAACATTCGCTATATAGTCTCATTTTTCCCTCTATAACCAGCTCTCCGGCTTCCTTTGGCTTGTTCCAGGTACTTTTTTAAACTCAGCTACGCCGTTTGTTAATTCCCAGTCGCTAAGCTGTCTATTGAAGATATTTGCGCTATGAAGCGTCAGCATAAATAAGCTTTCGCTCATTTCTTTATCTTGCAGTCCCAAGCTTAAATTCGTCGTGCCCGCGTTCGATATTAAGGACTGCTGCCGCTGTACGTCTATGTCCTACTATGATTCTTGTCCTGTCCATCTACGCGCCCTACTATGATTTCCTGTAGCTGTCCGACTAAAAGCATATTGTCCGCCAGTTCTTCTATATTGTCCTGGCTGTATTTGTTATGTTCTGACGGAATCAATGTACGTGGGTCTAGCGTACCTTTCTATAGTCCTTTTGAAAATAATATTTTTCTTGTTGTTTGCGTTAAGTCTGTCGCTTATGCCAATCTTTCCCATTGCTCTATCTCCTTTCTATTGTACCTAAATTTAAAACTTTCGTGCTTCTTTCTCCCAATCGAAGCCCGTATAAGCTATACATCTTTTGCAATCTTCCATAATATCAAAGCCTAAGCATTTCTTGTCTTTATCTTTCCCTGGTGTCCTACAGTCTTGATTACTGCGCATTTTCTTTGCCTTTCCGCTATGCGGCACTCTTTACACATTACGCCTTTCTTTCCAACCGTTGCGCCTTCCTTCCTTGCGTAGTACTTCGCCCATTCCTTGCTTATTCCTGTTCCTGTGCTACTCCAACCTATTATATTTTCTTTGCACATATCACACGTTACTAGCGTATTTACTTCCCTGTATATTCCCATGTTCTACCTTTCCCGCTTTCTTTGCTCGTATCCGGCTTTGTACCCGTCAGCAAATCCGCCCGTTTTTATTCCGTCTGTATATCCTTCCTTTATCCGTCTATAAAGCCGATGCTATACTTTTCCAGCAGAACCCTTCTTAATGTTTCTTTGAACTCTTCAAACATCTTTACGCCCTCTTTTCCCATATACTCTAATACCAGGTTCTTATAATCTCTTGTCGCTGCGCTTCTCGGTGTAGTCTCTAACAAGCTCTGTCCGTTCTCATACGTCCATGCTGTTACTTTCTTGTTATGTCTGATATGTGTAGTAAATACGTCGTATTTGCTATTTCTTAAGACTTCCTCGCCTTTTATTACGTCGATATCTTTCGTATACATCGTTACCAGGCAGCGCACGCTTTCCAGCTTTTTCGTTATACGGTCTGATTTCCTGTATAATATCGTCTAGCTCTTCCATTCCGTCTAAAAAGCGTTCTTGTCTGCCTTAATCGGTATAATAATGTCTTGCTGCTGCCAGTGCGTTAAGTACTTATCCCTACGCTCGGGTGGCAATCAATAATACAGTAGTCGTATTCTTCTTCCACCTGGTTTAAGATATTTCTTATTCGCCCTATCTGGTCGCTGTCTTTATCCGTTATAAGGTCGTCTGCTGCCGCGATCATGTTCATATTTGCCGGGATAATATCTAAGCCCCAACGCCCACTCGGTATAATTACCTCTTCCGCTGATAGCATCGGATTTCTAAGTACGTCTTCCATGCTCGGCTTATCGTAGCTGTGCTTTCCGAAGAATTTAGTAACTGCTGCCTGGAAATCGTTATCTATCAGCAATACATTTTCCCGTGTGCCTGGCTCATAATCAAAGCCATGTTAATAGCTGTTGTACTCTTTCCAACTCCGCCCTTTAAATTTACTACTGCTACTGTTCTCATTCGTTCTACCTCACTTTCTTTTTATTTCACTTTTACCACGCTGCTAAG
>VOFE01000091.1_pt1 | contig 40001 bp, 51 predicted proteins | sample 5384071 | NCBI WGS metagenome assembly VOFE01 (sample SAMN12384724, study PRJNA508395) | human gut metagenome | isolation source: healthy gut D | host: Homo sapiens
AAGGACGAGCTTGCCATCTTCAGTCCGGATGGCAGTTTGAAGGACGACGCGATGATCTCCTTTGCTATACGCACCCCGTTCTGTGACAAGATAGTCTCTTACACGAGGGCGGAGCTGGAACAGCTGGAGGATAACGGATACATTCCTTCAGGGGAGAAGAAGGCAGACACTGGTTGGCTCGCGTTCTTCATCCACCCGAGCACCCTGTCTGACAATGGAAACGAAACCATGGAATATTACTCCAACACGGGGGCGCATCTGCTTTCGCTGGAACAGTTTCTTTACCGACTTGTCAAAGAGCCCGATTATGTATTTAATGCCTCCACGGGGCTTTGCAAGGTGACGGTTTACGCCAACGAGTATTTCTACGAGCGGAACCCCATGCAGGATGGCGCCCCCGAGGACAAGAACTTGTGGAAAACCTTTGCCAACGCCCCGGATCGGACTTTCGACCTGCTGGTGAACATATCATCAAGCTATTGTAACCATTCGGCAGATGTCCATAAAAACGGTGTTTGTCAACAGTCCTGACGGTATGCGCGTTTGGGGAGTGGAGAATGTGAATGAAACCCCTGATTTGGATTGGTCTGTAAGAGGTCCCAGTGAAGCGGACGCTTTTTATAATAAATACTATTCCAATGGTTGGACAAACACATGGTCTTTGATGAGCAGACGTACAGGAGGATTAGATGAAGCCGATAATATAATGCCTGATCCGATGTTGAGACAAAAAGAAAAAACTTTATGGCAAGTTATGACAAAAGTCAATAATGCGAAGTTGACACTAAGTAAAGATCACACCAACCTGGCTATGAAGTATTATCATGCTACATACGCCTGCTTCACCCCGTTCCTGAGAAACAGGGACAACAACCGTGACGGACAGATGCAGGCAAATGAAATGCAATGGTATATTCCTTCTATTTGTGAAGCAAACATGTTGTATGTAGCAGAGCGGGTATTGCCCCCGATGATTGACGCCCGCCGTATGGAAGTCTATGCTGCCATCTACGACCGTGCCTTGAAACCTGTGCGCGACATTGCAGCCGATATTGTGGACGAAAACTCCTACCTGGAATTTTTAGAGCAACATCCCGTTTATTTCTTTGGAGACGGGGCAGCCAAATGCAAAGAGAAAATCACGCATCCCAATGCACACTTCATCGACGGCATCCGCCCGCTTGCCGGCATGATGTTCCCGTTGGCAGAAAAGGCAATAGCCGAACAAGATTTCAAGGATGTGGCCTATTTCGAACCCTTCTATTTGAAGGAATTCGTAGCCGGCACGCCAAAGAAACTTATTTAGGGTTTAGCGATTAGGGATTAGGGATGAATACCATGCGGTATCACTACGTAGCCCATTAATCACTAACCACTAATCGCTAAACCCTAATCACTAATCGTTGAACATTAATCACTAATTAAAGATGCAATATAACACTCAACAAAAACGGATGTCCCTACCCGAATATGGTCGCAGCATCCAGAATATGGTAGACCACGCGCTGACAATCGAAGACCGTGCAGAACGCCAGCGTTGCGCAAACACAATCATCAACATCATGGGAAACATGTTTCCCCATCTGCGCGATGTGCCCGACTTCAAACATAAGCTATGGGACCACCTTGCCATCATGGCCAACTTCCAATTGGATATAGATTATCCGTACGAAATTATCCGCAAGGACAATCTGAATACCAAGCCGGAGAGCATCCCCTACCCCAGTACCAAAATCCGCTACCGCCACTATGGCCGTACACTGGAAGTACTGATAAAGAAAGCCATCGAATTTCCGGAAGGAGAAGAGAAGCAGAACTTGATAGCGCTCATTTGTAACCACATGAAGAAAGACTACATGGCATGGAACAAAGATACCGTCGATGACCGTAAGATTTCAGATGACCTCACCGAACTCTCTGACGGAAAACTGCAAATGACAGACAGTATCGTCCGTCTCATGGCCGAACGTATTGACCAGAACTACCGTCCGAAAGTGAACAACCAGAATAACCGGAACAACAACCGGAACAATAAACGGAAATACTAAAATTGAATGATTAGTGGTTAGTGATTAATGCCATGCGGCATCACCATGCAGACCACTAATCACCAACCCCTAATCACTAATTTCATGGCATCATTTGTAATCGAAGGAGGACACAGACTTTCCGGTGACATTTACCCCCAAGGAGCAAAAAACGAGGTGTTGCAAATTATCTGCGCCACATTGCTCACAGCCGAAGAGGTGACCGTACATAATATTCCGGACATACTGGACGTCAACAACCTTATCCAATTGATGCGGGATATGGGAGTCAGCGTATCTAAAAAAGGCATTGACACTTACAGCTTTCAAGCTGCCAACATTGATTTCGCCTATCTGGAAAGTGACGCGTTCCTGAAAAAATGTTCCAGCCTGCGCGGTTCCGTCATGCTGGTGGGGCCGATGGTGGCACGTTTCGGCAAGGCCATGATTTCCAAGCCGGGCGGAGACAAGATAGGACGCCGCCGTCTGGATACACACTTTATCGGTATCCAGAATTTAGGAGCCGACTTTGTCTATAATGAGGAGCGTGGCATCTACGAAATCTCAGCCAAACAACTGCATGGCAGTTATATGCTACTCGACGAGGCATCTGTTACGGGAACTGCCAATATCGTAATGGCAGCCGTCCTTGCCAAAGGTAAGACCACCATCTACAACGCCGCCTGCGAACCCTACGTGCAGCAACTTTGCAGAATGCTGAACCGGATGGGAGCTAAGATAGAAGGCATCGCCTCCAACCTCCTGACTATCGAAGGAGTAGACGAGCTGCACGGAACCGAGCATACCATCCTCCCCGACATGATTGAAGTGGGCAGTTTCATTGGCATGGCAGCCATGACCCGTAGCGAACTGACCATCAAGAATGTCTCCTACGAGAACTTGGGAATTATCCCCGACAGTTTCCGTCGACTCGGCATCAAGATGGAGCAGTGGGAAGACGACATTTACGTGCCCGCACAAGAGACGTACCAGATAGAGTCATTTATCGACGGCTCCATCATGACCATAGCCGACGCCACCTGGCCGGGACTGACTCCCGACTTGCTAAGTGTGATGCTCGTTGTAGCCACACAAGCCAAAGGTAGCGTACTGATCCATCAGAAAATGTTCGAAAGCCGCCTGTTCTTTGTGGACAAGCTGATAGATATGGGAGCGCAAATTATCCTCTGCGACCCGCACCGCGCCGTTGTCATCGGTCATGACCACGGCTTTAAACTACGTGGCGGCAACATGACCTCGCCCGATATCCGTGCGGGCATCGCCCTGCTGATAGCTGCCATGAGTGCGGACGGCATCAGCCGCATCCACAACATAGAGCAGATAGACCGTGGGTATCAGAACATCGAAGGGCGACTGAATGCGCTCGGAGCAAGAATAACAAGAATAGAATAAGATGATAAAGAGAGAAGAAGTATATAAGATAGGTATATTCAACAAGCCCCACGGCATTCACGGAGAACTATCGTTCACTTTTACGGATGACATCTTCGACCGGGTGGAAGCCGAATACCTAATCTGCCTGCTGGATGGTATACTGGTGCCTTTCTTCTTGGAAGAATACCGTTTCCGCTCCGACACCACCGCCCTTGTCAAACTAGAAGGCGTGGACACGGCAGAACGCGCCCGCATGTTCACTAATATTGAGGTCTACTTCCCCGTAAAGCATGCAGAAGAGGCAGGACCAGGTGAACTGAGTTGGGACTTCTTCGTCGGTTTTCGTATGGAGGAAGTACATCACGGCACGCTGGGAGAAGTGACGGACGTGGACACATCGACCATCAACACACTGTTTGTGGTAGATTATCAGGGAGAAGAACTGCTGGTGCCGGCACAAGAAGAGTTTATCATAGACATTGACCAGAAGCACAAGGTCATCACCGTAGACCTGCCGGAAGGTTTGATAGCTTTGGACGAAACAGAAGAGGTATGAAAAAGAAACGAAGAAAAGCATTTTGGAGTAACATCAAGTTCAAGTACAGACTGACGATTACGAACGAGAATACCCTTGAGGATATCATCACGTTGCGCGTATCCAAGCTGAACGGACTGTCCGTATTGCTCTCCGTGCTGTTCGTATTGTTTCTCATCGCCTCCCTGATCGTAGCCTTCACCCCGCTGCGCAACTACCTGCCGGGATATATGAACAGTGAAATCCGTGCCCAGGTAGTGGAGAATGCCTTGCGCGTAGATTCCCTCCAGCAACTGGTGAACAGACAGAACCTCTATATCATGAATATCCAGGACATCTTCCAGGGCAAGATAAAGGCAGATACCATACATTCCATCGACTCGTTGACCCACCTGCGCGAAGATTCGCTCATGGAACGTACACAACGGGAAGCCGAATTCCGCAAACAGTACGAGGAGACAGAAAAGTACAACCTGACGAGCATCACCGCTCGCCCCGAAATAGACGGACTGATTTTCTACCGCCCCACGCGCGGCATGATTTCATCTCCCTTCAATGCCGAAACAAAACACTTCGGCACGGACATTGCCGCCAATCCGGGCGAAAGCGTATTGGCCACCTTAGACGGTACCGTCATACTGAGTACCTACACTGCCGAGACGGGTTATCTGATAGAAATACAGCACAACCAGGACTTCGTGTCAGTCTACAAGCATTGCGGCTCTCTGATGAAACGGGAAGGAGATGCGGTGAAAGGGGGTGAAGCCATCGCACTGGTAGGAAACACCGGCGAGCTGTCCACCGGTCCCCACCTTCACTTCGAGCTGTGGCATAAGGGCAGGGCCGTAAATCCCGAGCTTTACATCGTATTTTAGTCTCCAAATAGTAAATTGTAAATAGCATAATAGTAAATGAAACAGATTGCCATACTCGGTTCTACCGGTTCCATCGGTACACAAGCGTTGCAGGTCATCGAAGAACATCCCGACCAGTACGAAGCATACGTATTGACCGCCAATAACCGCGTAGAGGAACTCATAGCCCAGGCACGCAGATTCAAGCCTGAGGCAGTGGTAATAGCCAACGAATCGAAATACACGCAACTGAAAGAAGCGCTTGCCGACCTACCTATCAAGGTATATGCCGGCGCAGATGCCCTCTGCCAGATTGTGACCGAAAATCCCATTGATATGGTATTGACCGCCATGGTGGGATATGCAGGGCTGAAGCCCACCATGAATGCCATCCGAGCCCGTAAGCCGATAGCCCTTGCCAACAAAGAGACGCTGGTGGTGGCGGGAGAGCTCATCAATGACCTGGCACGCTTCAGCGGTGTCCCCATCCTACCCGTCGACTCCGAGCACTCCGCCGTTTTCCAGTGCCTGGCCGGTGAGATAGGCAACCAAATAGAAAAAGTGATACTGACTGCCTCCGGAGGTCCGTTCCGCACCTGCACTATGGAGCAACTAACAACCGTCACCAAAGCGCAAGCACTGAAACACCCCAACTGGGACATGGGCGCCAAAATCACGATAGACTCTGCTTCCATGATGAACAAAGGGTTCGAGGTAATCGAAGCCAAATGGCTGTTCGGTGTACGTCCCGACCAGATAGAAGTCGTGGTACATCCGCAGTCGGTCATTCACTCGATGGTGCAGTTTGAGGACGGTGCCGTCAAAGCACAACTGGGCATGCCGGATATGCGCCTGCCCATCCAATATGCCTTCTCCTATCCCGACCGGTTGAAAGCCTCTTTCCCGCGCCTGGACTTCAAGCTGTGCACGGAACTGACGTTCGAGCAACCGGACACCACCCGTTTCCGTAACCTCGCCCTGGCCTACGAAGCGCTGCATCATGCAGGCAATATGCCTTGCATTGTCAATGCCGCCAATGAAGTGGTGGTAGCCGCCTTCCTGCAGGACAAAATTTCGTTCCTTGGCATGAGTGAAGTAATAGAAAAGACCATGTCGCGTGTATCCTACTTACAGAAGCCCACCTATGAAGACTATGTGGCTACAGATGCCGAAGCCCGGCGGATAGCAGAAGAGCTGATTTGATAGATACACCGGAATGAAAAGAATTATAAAAAACATCTACTCATTTGATACGTTAAATAAGAAAACGTACCTTTGCGAAAATTATAAAAATCGTAAAACAGCAAATAATTAGATGGAAACATTCTTGATTCGTGCCCTGCAACTCATTATGAGCCTCTCGTTGCTCGTTATTGTTCATGAGGGGGGGGGCACTTCCTTTTTGCGCGTCTGTTCAAGACGCGGGTAGAAAAGTTCTGCTTATTCTTTGACCCTTGGTTCACATTATTCAAGTTCAAGCCCAAACACAGTGACACGGAATACGGTATCGGATGGCTACCCTTAGGCGGCTATGTAAAAATAGCAGGTATGATAGACGAATCTATGGATACCGAACAGATGAAGCAACCCATGCAGCCATGGGAGTTCCGTGCCAAACCGGCATGGCAACGCCTGCTGATTATGGTAGGCGGTGTATTGTTCAACTTCCTGCTCGCATTGTTCATCTATTCCATGATACTTTTTACTTGGGGCGACGAATATATACCAGTACAAAAAGCCCCATTGGGTATGGATTTTAACGAAACAGCCAAAGCCATAGGCTTCCGCGACGGCGATATCCTAATATCTGCCGACGGGGTACCGTTCGAACGCTATGATGGCGACCTGCTGACCAGTATTGTCGATGCTCGCCAGGTAAGCGTATTGCGTGATGGGGAAGCTGCTTCAGTCTACATCCCCGAAGACATGATGAACCGCTTGCTGGCAGACAGCGTGCGTTTCGCCAGTTTCCGTTTCCCTTATGTAGTCGACAGCCTGATTGTAGGATACCCTGCCGCTTCCGCCGGTCTGCAAGTAGGTGACAGCATCACCCACTTGGATGGAAAGTCAATAGCCTACTACGACTTCAAAGAAGAGATGCTGAAGCGCAAGAAAGCCAATGCATCCCATGAGGTAACCTTGACATACGTCCGTAACGGTGTGACAGACACCTTGAGCATGATGACCAATGCCGACTATGAAATAGGCGTAGCAGCACGTACGGCAACCGACAAGCTGCTGCCCGTTGTCCGCAAGGAATACAGTTTCCTTTCCTCTTTCCCTGCCGGCGTATCTTTGGGGGTAAAGACTCTGAAAGGCTACGTAGGCCAGATGAAATATCTCTTCTCCAAGGAAGGAGCCAAGCAACTCGGAGGTTTCGGAACCATCGGCAGTATTTTCCCCGCCACGTGGGACTGGCACCAGTTCTGGTACATGACGGCATTCCTCTCCATCATCCTTGCCTTTATGAATATTCTGCCCATCCCCGCACTGGACGGCGGACACGTGTTATTCCTCATTTACGAAATCATTGCACGCCGCAAGCCCAGCGACAAGTTTATGGGGGTTGTGGTTGTAATCCAGACAAAGGTACAGCCCTTTCAGCATAGCGGGATATTCATAATGTGGAAGTTGCAGGTAAATGGTGACCAAAGCGAATTGTGGCAAATCCCTTTCGTTGAACATCAGATATGAGTTCTGGTGGTTGCTGATGATTCCACCTCCCCAATGCACCGATTTATAAGCGTTTATCATTCCTACCTTCACATATTCGCTGTTTTCGGAAGCGCAAATCATGTAAGGTTCGATTTTCAGGCTGTCGGTAGAGGAAGAGAGGCTGTAACTGAGATAAGTCCGCTGTAATTGAAAACATCTTGTACGGATTCTTTCATTTCCTTTTCCAGCAGCTTGATGAATGAGTTACCGCTGTCCGCTTCATTCTGTTGTTCCGGTTCCATTTCGAGCAGTAGCAGTTTCATCGAGCCTACATTATTTAATAAGCGTTTTTGGAGACATTGTTGACTAGTGCCAGCGCTTCGTCCAGTGCGTCGTCCGGTGTGCGGGTTTTCAGCAGGTCGATGTAGGCAGGCAGTACGCTGGAGTACAAGGCAGACAACACGCTGGGCGCCATGTCTACACGGTCCGCTATTTCTTTCATCTTCACTCCGTTGTTGCGCAAGTACTCGATTCGCTTATATATTTCTGTAAGTTCGTTCATGATTGTTCGGTTTGTAAAATTGATTTCGTTGCAAAGGAATGACTAATGTATTATGAATATATTGCATGAATATTACATTAATATTACACCCTGCCGGAAAGCGAATATATACGATATGATTCATTGAAATTCATTTTTTCACTCGTCGGGACGTCCTACTTTTGCACCGGAAACAAAAAAATAGCATTCATGAATTTCAAAGAAAAACTGTCGCCTTCGACCCAAAAGAAACTTTCCGATCTACTCTTCATCCTTATGCGGGAGGAGCGGCACTGCTATCCTATTCATTGGTCTATGCGCTACGCAAACCGTTCACTGCCGCCACGTTCGACGGCATGGAACTATTTGGTATGGACTATAAGATAGCCACCAGCATCATCCAGATATTCGGATATATGGTATCCAAGTTTATCGGGATCAAACTTATTTCCGAACTGAAGAGAGAGGGCCGCCTGAAATTCATTCTTGTTTCTATTGGAGTGGCCGAACTCTCTTTAGTTCTTTTCGGATGTCTACCTCGCCCGTTCAATGTGTTGGCATTGTTCTTCAACGGGCTGTCGTTGGGCTGCATGTGGGGAGTCATCTTCAGTTTCCTCGAAGGAAGACGGGTGACCGACTTACTCGCCTCCCTTTTCGGGCTGAGCATTGCAGTGAGCAGCGGAACGGCGAAGTCGATCGGGCTCTTTGTTGTAAACATCTTGCACGTGAGCGAATTCTGGATGCCTGCACTGATCGGTGCGGTCGCATTGCCCTTGCTGGCAGGACTGGGCTATATCCTCGATCACCTACCCAAACCGACTGCCGAAGACAAAGCACTGCGTGTGGAAGCGTGTCACTCTCAACAGACAACAACGCTGGGAACTGTTCCGCAGCTTTGCCCCATATGCTGACACTGCTTTTCTTCGCCAACCTCTTTCTCACCGTTTTGCAAGATGTCAAGGAAGACTTTCTGGTGAAAATCATAGACGTCAATGCCGCCGGACTTTCCCCGTGGGTATTTGCCAAAGTAGACGGTGTTGTGACGTTGATTATTCTGGCTGTTTTGCCACTCTTGCATTAGTGAAAAGTCATATCAAAGTTCTTTCGACCTGCTGACGCTGGTCATTGCAGGTGCGGTAACTCTCAGTTTCGTCGCTTTCAATTACGATAGCTTGCAACTTTCTCCGTTAGTGTGGTTGTTTATTCAGAGCCTTTGCCTCTACTTTTCCTATCTTAGTTTTCAGACAATTTTCTTCGACCGTTTTATAGCCTGTTTCCGGATTAGGGGAAATGTGGGTTTCTTCATCGCAATGGTTGATTCTATCGGCTATACGGGAACGGTATTGGTGTTGGTATTTAAAGAATGTTTCAATCCGAATCTGGACTGGCTCGAATTTTACAATACAATGGCGGGCACGGTGGGAATCGTTTGCTGTACGGCGTTTACAGTTTCCTTGTTCTACCTGATGCAGCGCTACCGGAAAGGCAAGCGGAAGGAAATACGTGAAAAGGCAACTTCTTGTCCGGTTCCTTCCCTTGCATCTTCTTATTGAAAAGATAAATCATAAATAAATTAATTATATATAGGAAACAAGAATGAAAAAGATTGAATGTGTATTATGGATTGGGCCGGTACAGCCGTTGATTATGGATGTTTTGCCCCCGTGGCAGCTTTTATCGAAGCATTTGCCGAAAAAGGACTGGTAATCGATGTTGTGCAGACCCGCAAACCAATGGGGTTACCAAAGATTCAGCATATTCGCGAAGTTGCTGTCGATGCCCGAGGTGAATGAACAGTTTGCTACGCGTTATCAGCGTGCATGGACCGAGGAAGATGTGGTGGAACTGAACCGTCTTTTTGAAAAGCACCTGTTTGCCTCGCTCGAAAACTATACCGACCCTATCCCGGGCGTTATTCCGACATTGGAGAAGCTGCGTGCCGAAGGTCTTAAAATCGGCTCCACTACCGGATACACCCGTGAAATGATGAATGTCGTTCTTCCGGCTGCACAGGCAAAAGGGTATCGCGTGGATTACTGTGCTACTCCGAACTTACTTCCTTCCGGTCGTCCGGCTCCTTACATGATTTTTGAGAATCTGACGAAGCTGGCTGTCCCCAGTCTGGATGCCGTAGTGAAAGTAGGAGATACGATTGCCGATATCAAAGAAGGGGTGAACGCGAAAGTGTGGAGCGTAGGCGTGATTCTCGGCAGTAATGAGATGGCACTTACCGAAGCAGAAACAAAATCGATGCCTGCCGGCGAACTGGAGGCCCGCATAGCGGAAGTCAAAGAGCGCATGCTTGCCGCAGGAGCTTCTTACGTCATACGCTCGATAGAGGAACTGCCTGCATTGATCGACAAGATCAATGCCGGAAGATAAGTACTTTTAACAATCAAAAAGAAACAAAACATTTATTTATTCATTTTAAAGAGAACATCACATTATGAAACCATATTTGTTACTGACTCCGGGTCCTCTTACTACGTCAACCACCGTAAAAGAAGCTATGATGACCGACTGGTGTACATGGGATGAAGACTACAATCTCGGCATTGTGGAGGAACTGCGCAAAGACTCGTATCCCTCGCCACTCAAAAGACGGAAGACTATACCTCGGTTCTTCTGCAAGGCAGCGGTACCTACTGCGTGGAAGCTGTTGCTGGGCGCAACCATCACTCCCAAAGATAAACTCCTGATTTGCAGCAACGGCGCTTACGGCGACCGCATGGGCAACATTGCAGAGTACCACGGCATCTCGTACGACATGTTTGCTTTTGACGAGACGGAGCAGGTATCTGTTGAGTATGTAGACGACTACCTGAGCAATAATTCAGATGTCACTCACGTTGCCTTCGTACATTGTGAAACGACTACCGGCATTCTGAATCCGATCAAAGAACTGTCACACATCGTCAAGATGCACGGTAAAAAGCTCATAGTCGACGCTATGAGCAGCTTTGGAGGTATCCCCTTAGATGTAAATGAACTCGGAATCGACTTCCTAATCAGCAGCGCCAACAAGTGCATCCAGGGTGTGCCCGGGTTTGGCTTTATCATCGCCCGTCGTTCGGAATTGATGCGTTGCAAGGGTGTTGCCCGCTCGCTTTCTCTGGATATCTACGACCAATGGGAAACTATGGAGAAAGGGCACGGCAAATGGCGCTTTACCTCGCCGACCCACGTCGTTCGTGCTTTCAAGCAGGCTCTGACGGAGCTTGATCGAAGAGGAGGGTGGGGTAGAGGCCCGTTACCGGCGTTACTGCGAGAATCACCGTATTCTGGTGGAAGGCATGTGTTCTCTCGGCTTTGTCACGCTGCTCGACGACAGCCTGCAATCGCCCATTATTACCTCTTTCCTCTATCCGCACGAGGATTTTGACTTAAGGCATTCTATCTGGCACTGAAGAGCAAAGGGTTCGTCATCTATCCGGGAAAGATATCGAAGGCAGATACGTTCCGTATCGGTAATATCGGCGACGTACATCCGGAGGATTTCCGCCGCTTGGTAGAAGTGATTCGTGATACGGAATATTAATCCGTATCCGATAAGAGATTAGTTGTCATTCAGTACGTAGTGAAGAGTCTGCTCTCTGTGTGTATGGGAGAGGAGATTCTTTGCTGCGCTACGGATGACATCTTTTTTTGTCATGGCCGATTCGTTTTCTTCAGCGTAGATGGTTGCGACAGCCGCAGGCTACTGACAACAGCCGCCACAGCGGCAAACCCGCTTCCAACCATCAGGCAGACAGCCGTACTCCGGTCGTGCACGACAAAACTGAAAAGCAATGCTACCAATGTAGTACCGAACGTTTGCCCCAGCAATCGTGCCATCCCCAGCATTCCGCTGGCACCGCCCGAGCGCTGTGTCGGAGCGGAAGAGATGATCGTGCTGTTATTGGGAGTCTGAAACAGTCCGAAGCCCGCTCCGCAAAGCATCAGACGAAGAATAATACTGATATCGGACGACTCGGCGGTAAGCCCCGAGAGCGAGAAGAGTCCGACGGCAAATAATACCATGCCGATGCTTCCCAATATCCCCGGATGGATGCGCTCTACCAGATAACCTGCCAGCGGAGCCGTCACAAGAGTTGCCAGCGGCCACGGAGTCAGCAGCAATCCCGTCATGACTTCGCTATGTCCCAGCGTATTCTGAAGGAAGAACGGAAGAGACACCATCGCTGCCATCTGAGCGATAAACGAACAGATGGATGTCAGAATGGACAACCGGAAAATCGGTATCCGCAACAGGTCCAGCGGCAGTAACGGAGTGGTTTGGTGAGCTGCCGCCGTACGTAAACGTTCCGACGATGGCCAATATAATCAGCTGCAAGACAAGAAAATCCATCTCTTCGTGATGCGCGAATCCGTCCAGTGTATAAATCAGTAATCCGAAAGTGATGGCATTGGCTATGGCACTTACGAAGTCAAACTTCCGCTTCGTGCGCTCTTCCTGTCTCGGCAAATGCTTGATGCCCAGCAGTAATGCTGTAATTCCCAGCGGTACGTTAATGGCGAACAGCCAGTGCCAGCTGGCTATCGAAAGAATACCGCTTGCCACCGACGGACCTGCTGCCGCTGAGATCGCCACTACCATCGCATTGATTCCCATTCCCCGTCCGATCTGGCTTTTGGGGTAGACGTAACGTAGCTGCGCCGTATTCACACTTGTGATAGCCGAAGCGCTGAATCCCTGAAAGATACGTGCGATCGTCAGCGTCCAGAATGAATCGGACAAGGCGCAAATCAGTGAAGTGATACAAAACAGACCGATGCCTGACAGAAACACTTTCCGATAACCGATAATCTCTCCCAAAGAAGAAAAAGACAGCAAAGAAACAACGATTGCCAACTGGTAACCGTTGATAATCCAGGTAGTTACGGCGGGTGAAGTCCCGAAATCGTGCGAAAGGGTGGGGAGTACAATATTAATAATGTTGACATCCAATACTGACATACAAAGAGCGAAGCCGACGGAGACCACTGCCCAGATACGTCTCGGCATTGGCAGTCCATCGGTTTCATCTATAGGAGTGGTATTATTTGTTTGTATCATAAAAACTTATTCTTGTAGAACTTCTTTTTTCTGTAAAAGTAAACAAAACAGCGAACTACGTGTTTCAAGTTTCTTAGAAATATAAGTTTTTTTAGCGCGGAAGGTCCGGTGGTGCTGTAGGGATGTTCTTTGTCTTTATGCCTGGTCTGTTTTTTGGTTGAAAACGGTCTGATAATTTTAGGATTCGCTGATTACTGCTTCCACGAAACTCCAGATAAGGGGAAAAGAGCGCCTGTTCGAAACGCCCGTCCACCAGTACATCTATATATGGCAGAACTGGCTCAAACGTGGATTGTTGCTTGGATCTCTTCATAGGTATATCCCGTATAGCACCAGATATTCATTCCCGTTTCCTCCTTCACCCGTTTGACGAAAAGCAGGAACGCTTCCGGATGATAAAAAGGATCTCCCCCGGAGAAAGTCACCCCGTCCAGCAGCGGGTTAGCTTTGATTTCCCGGATGATCGATTGAATCCGTTCCTCCGTCAGTTCTTCACCGGCGCTCCGGATTCCAACTTTCCGGGTTGTGGCAACCGGAACAGTGATGGGAACATCCGGCAAGGTAAATGGAATACCGTATCCCTTCACCGTCAACAATCGTTTCGGGATAAGTCCCTAAAAATTCATAGCCTCAAAAAATGAAGAATTAAAATGAAAAATTAAGAACGCACAAAGAAATGAAGAGAACGAAGAAGAAGAGAATTGTAAATTAAGAATGAAGATATGATAAAAGTTTAATACCAACCCTGCAAAGTAATTCTTCATTCTTCAACTCTCTTATTTTTTACAAGTGTTTTCGGTCTTTTTCTTCCGCCCGTTTGGCGGAGTTCCAGGAGCTGAGGTCTCCTGTCAGATAGCCGGTGATGCGGCGCATACGCGGAGAATACTTTCGCTCTGGCATACGGACACTTGTCGAAGATCACCCCTTTGTAGCCGCAGTTGTGGCAGGTATCTACCGGGTGGTTGATGGAGCCGTAGCCGATCCCTTCGTCGTGCATCACCTTCACAATTTTGGCGATGGCGCGTACATTCTTCTGGGCTTCTCCGTCCAGTTCCACATAAGTGATGTGGCCGCCACCGGTGATAGCGTGGAAAGGAGCTTCGCGTTTGATTTTCTCAACAATGCTGATAGGTTCTTTCACGTCAACGTGGAATGAGTTAACGTAGTAATCACTGTCCGTAACTCCCGGAATTTTACCGTATTTGCTGCGGTCCATACGGGTGAATCGTCCGGAAAGTCCTTCGGCAGGCGTAGCAAGCACAGAGTAGTTCAGGTTGTATTTCTCTTTATATTCGGCTGCCACTTTATTCATTTCCGTAACAGCTTCGAATAGCGTATCCCAAGCTTCTGGCTGTGTGCGTGACCTTCGCCATAAAGGGCGATCATGGCGTTGTGTCCGCCGATAAAACCGATACCCAGCGTACCGCTGCGCAGTGCATCGCCCACCTGTTCATTCGGATTCAGCTCAGCTCCGCCTTTCCACACATTATTTCCCATCATGAACGGGAACTGGCGGGCCAAAGCCGTACGCTGATATTGATACCGTTCGTAAAGCTGGTCGGCCACTAACGTAGACGTGTTACGTACGGATTCGATGAAGATCTCCTTCGCTTTCTGCTCGATAGCGTCCTTGTTGCGTTCGTCCTCTATCAGATTTTCAGCTTTGATGCGAGCTTCGATAGCAAGACGCGGCATATTCAGTGTGGTGAATGAAAGGTTTCCACGGCCCAAAGACGACTTCTCTCCGGCTACGTTTTCAAACACACGAGTACGGCAACCCATGGTTGCCAGTTCGTAGATGTAACGTTTCGGGTCATCTGGCTTTCCATTTCTCGTTCTTGTTGAAAGGAGTGTCGAGGAACATGAAATTCGGGAAAAGAGCTTTTGCCGTTGTCTGGCAGGCTGTAGCAGCAGGTCGAAGTTCGGAGCCTCGTAAGTGGACTTCATGGCGTCTTCGATCTTTTCCATTTTCATCGCTTTCTCGAAGTCCTCTTCGGAGTAGGATACTCCATCCTTAACCTTGAATATCTGTATCGGGAAGACTGGCACTTCGCCACGGTGTACCGAGCCTTCGATGGTAGCTTTCAGCAGTTCCTCTATGACCATGCGGCCTTCGGGAGAAGTGTCTGTGCCATAATTGATGGAACTGAATACGACTTGATTTCCCCCTCGCGAATGCATCGTGTTCAGGTTGTGGATGAATCCTTCCATGGCCTGATGTGTATCTTTGCTAGTTTGCTGGTATGCTTTCTCTGCGATACGGGTAAAGTGCTCCTTGTCAATATTGATTTGCAGGGCTATCAAGGCGATGCGCAATGCTTCGCGTTCTGCTTCAGTAGTCTTGATAGACGAAAGATGTTCTTTTATCATGTACGGATGGATTTCTCATCGGCCTGATTTCCGTTTTCCATGGCGACATAGAAATTGATGAAAGATGATAAATGCTTGCGGAAAGACTTAGCTACTCCTTTGCCATGAAGAAGTCGAAGGCGGGAATAGCCTGTCCGCCGTGTTGCTCGTTCTGGTTGGTCTGGAATATGATTGTAGCAAGAGTGGCGTAGCTTTGGATGCTCTGCGGAGTACGGATACTTCCGTTTTTAGTACGGAAGCCGCGTTCGAAGAATCGTCCAGGTCATATTGGATGCAAGTGGTAGTCTTGGTGGGATAGTAATCCAGATCATGTATATGTATATCTCCCAACTGATGTGCTTCGGCAAAACGCTTCGGCAACAAATATTTATAAGTATAGTCTTTAGTTACTTCGGATGCGAATGTCATCATTTGTCCGGCGGGCGTGTGACTGCTCATGTTGGCGTTGCTCAAGTTCACATCGTTCTTGTCGATAGCAACGATACCGTCCATCACATGCTTCATTTGCGTTTTACTGTCGCTTTCCGTATTCCGCCATTCGCGATAGATAATGTATTTCTTAGCTACTGGGCACGAACTTTCATCAACGACTTTTCTACCAAATCCTGTATCTCCTCTACGGTAATCGTGGGATTACTGAACTGACTGATCACACTCATAGTGATGTCAGCCACCAACTGCTGCTCGTCCTGAATACCTGTTGCACTGAATGCCTTACTAATTGCATTCTTAATCTTACTGATAGAGAAATCTTCTCTTTTACCATCACGTTTGATGATACAAATTTCCGCGTAGTTCATAACTTTAACTCCCGAAAAAATTTAATAAGTTGATTTGATTCCGGCAGGTCTTCTGACTTATCCCTCCCTCGCAACACCTTCCCACACCGAATTAGCATCGATGCAGTGGCTTATTGTGCGGATTCAGTTCAACGTTCAATTCCGGTGATTGCCTTCACTTGTTCCTCCAAAGAAGAATCACAGCAGCGGGTACTGTCGCCGATTAGATGAAAGGTGGCGTGCATATAAGGCTTGCGCAATGAATAGAATACGGCACCTGTAATATAAGATACGCCTCCTCCTATCAGCCACCAGAAAGCCGGGGTGGCATTCAGCAATGCCAGATGATCCATTAAAGGCTTCATAGCGACCAAAATACTGGCTCCCATGGCCACATAACAGCACGTTTCCAGATTACTGTGTTCTTTCAGCTTCTTGAAACTCAAAATGAAACCGGCGATAGCCGACAGCTAGACAAAGGCGAAAATACCCCAACCCCAACCGCCTGCCTGACGCAAAACGAGTAATGTGAAGGGGGTGTATGTGCCCGCGATGTGCAGGTAGATAGCTCCATGATCGAATTTGCGGAGCAACTCTTTCAGTTTCCCCGGACGGCTGCCGTGATACCACGTAGAACTGATATAAGATGAAAGCATTCCTGTCAAATAAACAGAAATACAAGCCACTGCCCATTGCGGTTCGGCATTTTCGGTTGCTTTCACTAGCAGGAAGTAACCTGCGATAACTCCAAGCAGTATGCCTGCCCCGTGACTGAGCGTGTTTGCCCATTCTTCTCCGTTGCTGTATCTTTTGTTTTTCAATGTTTCTTACGTACTTTGTTGAAGTTACAAAGATACTTTATTTTCTGTAAGTAGTCATCTTATTCTTTTTTAATATGATTTTTCCATTGTACTGTTCCGCCACTTGTTTACGGAAATCGAGGAAAGCGGTATATTCGCCGGGCTTGTATACCCCTTTACGCATAAACAGTCGATGAACAATATATATCTTATTGTCTTTTGTATAGATACTGGAATGAAAGTTCCCGAATTTACTTTTTAGATCGATTGGTTTGGGAAGTCCTTCCACGATATATCCGTCAGGTAGTTTGATGCAGATACTATCAGTGTCCGAATACCCGTAGTTAATATGGATAGGATATTTCCGGCTGATGGCACGAGGTACACTGAATCCTTTTTTAAATATGTTAGTCGGGATGAACAGCCGGTTTCCTGTTTTGTAACCGTATTGCTGGCTGCTTGCCGTATAACTGAAAGTGATAGATGGATTCGCTTCCTTACATTCTTTGATTTGCAGGCGAAGGATGTCGGCTTGCGAGAGGTTGAGGGTCGAACGGATGCGGTCTTTCTGTTTGTTAGGCTCCAGATAGACGATGCCTGCCTCATTTTCGTACTGGAATAATCGGGATATTTCGTTCACTTCTATTTGTGTTTCTGCCGTAGGCGATAGGGTGATAGTAGCTATGATGTGCTGTGTGTTCAATGAATCGGGATACGTGGGCAGACGATGTATGCTGCCACCGGCGGGTTCGATAAGCAATGCGTCATGTCCGGCAATGCCTTGGTGGATATAGCCGAAGGGAAGCGATGGATCGGTACATTCCAGCCACAGAGTGTCCTTGGGGAGAGGTACTTGCAGGATGACGTGATTCATCTGGTTGGCACTGGAGAAATCAGGCAACAGGCGTTCGTTGGTAGTGCTTATCACCGTATAAGTAGAAGGTATGCCTATTTCTTTCAGCATGGCACGGGTGTAATTGGAAAGTCCTTTACAATCGCCAAATCCGGTGCGGCAGACATCGGATGCTGCGATAGGCTGCAATCCTCCGATACCTAGCTGTATACTGACGTAGCGGGTAGTTTTGCCAGATAGTCATAAATTGCCTTTACTTTTTCGCGGTCGGTAGAGCAGTGAGCAGTCAGTCCGTGCAACTTGTTGCGGAAAGGTTCGGTGAGTTCGTCGCGTCCGTCGAGTAGTTTGTATTGCCATTCTCCGTATTTTTGCCAAGTACTCATGTCCCCTTCCGATTTGTCATATTTGAAAGCGGAAGGAGCGAAATAAATCCGTGGAAACAATTTTGCGAAATCGGGACCGAACGGCTCTTTCTGTACCGGCAGCAGTTTCGAAGCGGTGACTTCAATCACTTGCTGCCCGTCCGTACCGGTCGACTTTGTCACTTGGATATTTTTTCCTCCAGTGTTTAGCTCGCGGTACCTGCATTCTTGTCCGGCAGGCAATTCGATCCGGTATGTCGCTTGTTCCACTCCTTGCTGAAAGTCTGTTTGCGGAAGGAAGGACTGGTAGCCGATAAGCCCGTTATTACATTTTATTTCCCATTCATATTTTACGGTGAAGGGAAAGAGGGGAAGTTACATTCGTAATAATAGGCATAGTCATCTGTGCTTAACGAGGAACTATATTCGCTCTTTTGCAGTTCCGATTTTTTTATCTTTCGGACGCTTTGACCGAATGCGTTAAGTATTTCTCCGAGAACTTCTGTAAGGAACGGAACATATCGCATTCACAGACGAAGTGTGCAGCATTCAGTCCTTTACGGTTAAGAATGAGAATCGTGCGGCTTTCTTTTTCGATAGATTGCGTCATTGATTTGCAGAGGACTTCCGTCCGCGAATCCGTTATAATAGAAGTGGCGTCTTTTGAAAGGTCTTGTGCCTGTACAGACATGATAGAACCGAGGTAGAGAGCATCAAGTGTTCTTTGACATATTGTATTAAAAAGGAAATGCTCTTTATCTCTTTATTTTGGTATTTCTATTGTTGTCCTTTGGTAAATGACCGCTATTAGGTATACTTAATACCCCAATAGTGGACTTGTTGCAATAGTACCTGTATGCTTTGAATGTTAGTCACCCTTTTTAGGTTATAGCATGTTGCGTACAAATCTATTTCAGCCTGTACCTTTTCCTTTCCTCTGAGTAGGAGTGGTATTTGCCCCATCCAGTATTTAAGAGTTCCGAAGGGGTGTTCTACCAATGCTTTTCGTAACCGTATAAGCGCTTTGTATTTCATCCCCTTACACTTCTTCATATACTGTCTTATGGGTTCTGCATCTGCCCTTCGGTAGATAATCCGGCCTTTTTTTGATGTGGTGCAGAACTTTATCAGGGGACAACCCTTGCAGTCTCTTCCCTGATATTTTCTATAAAGCTTTCCATGTTTACGAACTTGCCTGTCTTTAATAGGTAATATTTTTTCTTGGGAGCATATATAATAGTCATTGTCTGCATCATAGGTAAAAAAGATTCCGTGCTCCCGATCTTCTTTAGGAGAATGGTCTCCTTCATTGAAAGGAACGGCAATCACTTTGCCTTCTTCTTCAAGGGCCAGGATTTGTTCTTCATTGGCATAACCGGTGTCGGCAACGGCTTGGGCTACTTCTACCTGAAGGTCTTCCTGCATGGCATGAATCGAAGGTTGAAGGTCTTCAAAGTCATTCGGGTGGTCGGTAACCTGCATGGCACCTATCAGGTGATGTTGGGAATCTACCACTGATTGGACATTGTAAGCCGGAAGAAAACCGTTACGGGTCTTCATCAGGCGAGCTTCGCGGTCAGAGGGAAAGCTTCTTTGGGAACCTTCATCCAGCATACGCTGTTTTTCCGCCTGAAGTTCTTCAACCTGTTGGCTCAAACGGGCTATCTTCTCCAGTAGGGAGCTCTCCACACCGAGCTCGTCCGAGAGTTCGGATAATTGTTCCTGGGCTGTTTCCACCAGATCATTTTCATTAAGCTGGTGCAGATACTTCTCTAAACGGGTATCCAACAAGGCTAACTGTCGATTAATACCATCTAAAGTAAGACCGTCACGATTGGTATTGGCTTTGATTTTACTGCCGTCAACAGCTACCAGTTTGCCTGAAATATAACCGGAACTGACCAGAAAGCGGCGGAAATCAAGGCAACATTCATGGATGCCCGAAGTTTGTTTGGAACGGAAATCGGCAATAGTCTTATGATCGGGATGGAGATTACCCAGAAGCCAGATCAACTCCATATTACGCAGAGTCTCGCGCTCCAGTTTACGGGAAGAACTGATACTGTTTAAATAGCCGTAGACATACAGCTTGAGTAAAGTACCAAAGCTATAAGCAGAACGGCCCGTAGGACTGTTACCTTTATAAGAGGAAAAATCAGGGTGCAATTTGATAAACTGATCGACAAAAACATCAATCAGACGAACTGGGTTCTCACAAGAGATATAAGAATCTAAAGACTCGGGAAGAGTCAGTTGATTACGATCAAAAGGTTGAATATAGCCCATAAAATTAATCCTATTGTTAGCAGAGCAAAGATATAAAATCCTTTTTGCGGGTCGGAGTACAAAGGATGGCAACTTCTACGTCTTCCAACTCTTTTATATCCTTTCACAACTGCATAATTTGCCAACTCTTCCGGTTTATTCTCGGCTCCTGCACGACGAACTACTCCGGCTATTTCGAAATCTGGTGCGGCTTGAAGCGCTTCAAGTACATAATGTCCAATGTTGCCATAACCAACGATGGCAGCTCTTACTTTTTTCATCCTTTTCTTGGTTTTAGTGAACAAATTTCTTTCTTTTGCTTGCAAAAGTAAACATTTACTAGTAGCTTTGGTTCGTTAGCTTAATTATTTTTAATTTTTTCATTAATGAATATATTTGTTGCGAACGTCAAACTAGATGAACAGAAATAACGTAATTCTTTAATTAGTGTGCTATCATCTCATTGAAAAAACTCTGTGGCCTCTGTGTCCTCTGTGGTGAAATTGTTTTATCTTTGTCCCTGTTATGATAGAATATATAAGAGGCGAACTTGCCGAACTAAGTCCGGCAACCGCAGTGATCGACTGTAACGGGGTAGGATATGCCGCCAATATATCCTTGAATACTTATTCGGCTATTCAGGGAAAGAAAAGTTGTAAGCTATATATTTACGAGGCTATTCGTGAAGATGCCTATGTCCTCTACGGATTCGCCGAGAAGCAGGAGCGGGAGATTTTCCTATTGTTGATTTCTGTGTCGGGGATTGGAGGAAATACGGCACGAATGATTCTTTCTGCTCTTTCTCCATCAGAGTTGGTCAGTGTAATCAGTGCTGAAAACGCGAATCTCCTGAAGACGGTGAAAGGTATCGGGCTGAAAACTGCACAGCGTCTCATTGTCGAACTGAAAGATAAGATAAAGACGGTAGGAATGGCTGCCGTAGGCGGAACAACATCCGCCGGAATGTTGTTGCAGTCTGCCAATGCCGAAGTGCAGGAAGAGGCGGTGTCTGCATTAACAATGCTCGGTTTTGCTGCCGCGCCTTCGCAAAAGGTGGTGTTGGCTATCTTGAAGGAAGAACCGGATGCTCCAGTAGAAAAGGTTATCAAACTGGCTTTGAAACGAGTATGAAGCAACAGAAAATTTATATGCAGGCATGGCTGGACGCTCACGGTCGTGTAAAGGTGGTAGCTACGGACCAGTGGTATCTTGATTTTGTCAATGAATTACTGCCTTTGGTGGCAGAATCTAGTTTATACTGGGGGACTGCGGAGGAAGATCAACAGCAGGTTGCTTTAATACTAGCTTTGTATTTGGAAGACTGTGTGGCTGACGGGGGAAACTGGAGACAATTTATCCGTTGGCATCAGAAAAGTTACGGACGTTACCTTCCTTTTTATTCGTTGACGGACGAATATCTGCCTGACGAGATAAATCGTGAGGATGTCGCTTTTCTTTTGTGGGCTGTCAATTCTCCGGTAGGTGACTCTTTCGATGGAGTGGAAAATCCGTTGGATGAAGATTTGTTGGAGTTTGCAGATGTATTATACAACCGTTTGGATGCTGTTTTTGAAGAGGCTCTTATCAGTGAGAATCTGGCTGTGGACTGGATAATGGAAACGGAATTGATGCAGAGAAAACGGGAGCCGTTGCCTACTGCCGTACCCGGTGAAAAGTTACCTACGAATGTCGAACGCTTTTTGGAGGCAAGCAAGGGAGAGGCATTAATGTTCTTTGATTCTTATGAGGCATTGAAAGTCTTTTTTTTGTGCAAGCACTGAAATGGGAGGATGAAGAAGATTCTCTGTTGCCTGATTTAAAAGAGTTTGATAACTTCGTGGTTTTCGCCAATCCGAAAGGTCTGTTGATAGGGCCGGATGTTGCTTCTTATTTTGCAGATAAGCATAATCCGCTTTATAGTGCTGAAGAAGCGGAGGAGGAAGCGTACGAACTGTTTTGTGAAGAAGGCTTGTGTCCATTCGATTTGTTGAAATATGCTATGGAACATGACTTATTGCCGGAGGCCCAGTTCCCGTTTGAGAATGGAAAGGCTCTGCTTCACGAGAATTGGGATTTTGTGGCCCGTTGGTACTTGGGAGAGTATTACGAAGGGGAGTAAATTAGTAGAAATACCGAGAAGAGTATGATAATCAAAAAAGTAATAATCCCTTTGCCGGAAAGGCAAAACCCGGAGTCGGAAAGAAAAAAACTTCGGGAAAAAGAGTCGGGAAGTCGAAACAGGAAAAGGCTAATAATCAGTTGAACAGAAGGGTGAAATAAAATAATTCTAATATGAAAAACAAGTATCTTTTATCTTTATTATGGGTGATAGTAAGCGGATTTGGAATCTTGATGGCACAAGAAATAGCTATCATTCCGCAACCGGCTCATTTGATCGTGAAAAATGAAAGTTTTAAATTCGGTAAGCAGCTCAAAGTCTGTATCGCTTCTTATCGGGGTGATAGCGTTACTCTTGTTTTCGATTCATTTAAAGATGATTTCCAAAAGGCTACGGGCATAAAGTTACGTCTGTGCGTAGTGAGGCTAAGGCTGGAATCGTTTTACGTGTGAATCAAACGCTTGCACCGGAGGCTTATAAGTTGGATGTTTCGCCAAAACAGATTCGTATTGAAGCTGCGCGCCCTGCCGGGTTTTATTATGCACTTCAAACATTGAAGCAGTTAATCTCCCGTCATGTAATGGCAGGGGTGGCAGTAGGCGGCCGGCAGGAGTGGAGTATTCCGACCGTAGAAATAGAAGATGTTCCCCGTTTCGAATGGAGGGGCTTTATGCTGGACGAGGGCAGGCACTTTTTCGGAAAAGATGAGGTAAAACGGGTGATTGATATCATGTCTACTTATAAAATGAATCGTTTTCATTGGCATTTGACTGAAGATCAGGGCTGGAGAATAGAAATAAAGAAGTATCCCAAGCTGACGGAAGTAGGTGCTTGGCGGAATAGCAAAGTTTTGGCGTATGGCGATGTGAAAACGGACGGGCAGCGTTATGGAGGATTTTATACCCAGAATGACATCAAAGAAATTGTAGCTTACGCCAAAACTAAATTTGTGGAGATTATTCCTGAAATAGATATCCCCGGACATTCACAGGCTGCTGTCGCTACTTATCCGGAATTTCTGGCTTGTGATCCTGAAAATATGCATGAGGTGTGGCTACGGCAAGGCATTTCGACGGATGTTATCAATGTAGCTAATCCTCAAGCCATGCAATTTGCCAGGGATGTAATTGATGAACTTATCGACCTGTTTCCATTCCGTTATATTCACTTGGGCGGTGATGAATGTCCTACTAATAAATGGCAGAAAAACGAAGAGTGTCAGTCCTTACTAAAAGAAATGGGCTCTACTAATTTTAGAGATTTACAGATTTATTTCTATAAACAACTGAAAGATTACATTGCCACGAAACCTGCCAGCCAGCAACGCCAACTGATATTCTGGAATGAAGTGCTTCACGGAAATACTGCGCTCCTAGGTAATGACATCACCATTATGGCATGGATAGGGGCTGATGCTGCGGCTCAAAATGCAGCAAAACAAGGTATGAGTACAATTTTAAGCCCACAAATTCCTTATTATATAAACAGGAGGCAATCTGATCTCCCTACGGAACCTATGTCGCAGGGACATGGTACCGAGACGGTGGAAGCCGTTTATAATTATCAGCCGATGAAGGGAGTGGAGGCGGACTTGCAACCTTATTATAAAGGTGTACAAGCTAACTTCTGGACTGAATGGGTGGTTGATTCTTCTGTACTTGAATATCTGATGTTACCTCGTCTTGCGGCTGTTGCGGAAGCCGGATGGACTCCACAGGAGAAAAGGGATTATGTAAGTTTTAAGGAACGGATTCGTAAGGATGCCATATTGTATGATCTCAAAGGGTGGAATTACGGCAAACATATAATGAAGTGATTTGCCTGGTATTTTTTAAGTATGTGTTCTTAAAAATGAAATAAGGAGGAGCCGGAGATTTTATTATCCTCCGGCTCTTCCTTATTTTAGAATTACAGTTTATGATAGGCTGTTGACTATTGCTCTGTTGCAGTTTCCTGTGCTTTCCGTTCTTTCTTTTTTATTGATGAACTCGATTTTCAGATTCGCAGCTTCCTGTTCTTTCTTGATTTGCTGCATTGCCGAAAGGATCTGTGATAATTGGTAGATATTTGCTGCTGCCTGACGGTCAGTGGGGCTCATGGTCGTTTTGTAAATACGGTCGCCGAGATATTCAACCCTGATATTTTTGTCTTTATTGAGATTCAGGAATTCGATCACATTTCCGTCTTCCCCTAGTTTGTAGTCAGCTTTTTCTATTTTTTCGTTCATATCGACTGTCTCATAACTGTCCTTGGATGTAGGAGTTTCTGCAAAACTACCGTCAGGAGCAATTACTTTGACACCGACGTGATGAATGTTATTACTGCCACAATAAATAGAAGTCATACTCATGATACCTTGTTCATTTACCTGAAAGCGTAGATATGAACGGTGCAGATTCTTTTCAACGGTTTGGGTAGGCCACAGATAATTTCCTATTTGCTGGTATTCCGCATCTTTCTCCAGCGTGAATTTGTCTTTGATTGCATCAAATTCCTGTTGTTTTACTTGCAGGGCACTGTCCAGATACGCAAGTGTTTTTGTTGTGCTTTCGTCTCAACATCCAGCATTAATTCCTGACCGGCTTTGCGGGCTTCGAATGCTTTGGGATACAAAATTTTGATACTGTCGATTTGTGACTTTGCTTCTTCGTAGTCGCCACGTTCATAAGCGGCTTTAGCAATCACCAGTTTCTCGTTCGCTTTTTTTTTCAATGCTATTTCCGCAAGCTGTCAGCACTAATGTGCCGCAAAAAGAGGTAAATCAGTTTTTTATCATACTGTATATATTTTATTGTTCATCATCCTTCGTTTACTTTATAGCGGCAAAAATACAAATTATATCCCTTATTTTTGTAATTTTGTCCCCTCAAAACTTATAACTAAAAAGAATGATAGAGTTGACTCAAGAGGAATTGAAGCAGCATTTTAGCGAACCCATTTTCGGACAGATAGCCGAAACGGCTGATACACTCGATATGGAGTGTTATGTAGTAGGCGGTTATGTTCGTGATATTTTTCTGCAACGTCCCTCTAAAGATATAGATGTAGTAGTAGTAGGAAGTGGAATTGCGATGGCGGAAGCCCTTGGAAAGCAATTGGGACGTGGTGCGCATGTTTCTGTTTTCAAGAATTTCGGTACGGCACAAGTGAAATATAAAGGCACGGAAGTGGAATTTGTAGGCGCCCGCAAAGAATCTTATCAACGGGACTCACGGAAACCCATTGTAGAGGACGGAACGCTGGAAGACGATCAGAACCGTCGTGATTTTACGATTAATGCTCTTGCTGTATGTCTCAATAAGGCACGTTTTGGCGAACTGGTAGACCCGTTCGGCGGTATGGAAGATATGAAGGAGAAGACGATTCGTACGCCTCTCGATCCGGATATTACGTTTAGCGATGATCCGTTGCGCATGATGCGCTGTATCCGTTTCGCTACGCAACTGAATTTTTACATTGATGATGACACTTTCGAATCGCTTTGCCGGAATAAGGAACGGATTGAAATTATATCCCGTGAACGTATTGCGGACGAACTGAATAAGATTATTCTTTCGCCTGTTCCTTCAAAGGGCTTTATTGACTTGGAGCGTAGTGGGTTGTTGTCGTTAATCTTTCCCGAACTGGCTGCTTTGCAGGGGGTAGAAACACGGAACGGACGTTCCCATAAGGATAATTTTTATCATACGTTGGAAGTGCTGGATAATATCAGCAAGAAGACTGATAACCTTTGGCTGCGTTGGGCTGCTTTGTTGCACGACATTGCCAAACCTGCCACGAAACGTTGGGAACCTAAAGCTGGCTGGACGTTCCATAATCATAACTTTATCGGTGAAAAGATGATTCCGCATATCTTCCGCAAGATGAAGTTGCCGATGAATGAGAAGATGAAGTATGTGCAGAAAATGGTCAGTTTGCACATGCGCCCCATTGTGATAGCGGATGATGTGGTAACGGATTCCGCCGTTCGTCGTCTGCTTTTTGAGGCGGGAGATGACATTGACGATTTGATGACTCTGTGTGAAGCGGATATTACTTCCAAGAATATGGAGCGTAAACAACGTTTCCTGAATAATTTCCAGTTGGTTCGACAGAAACTGAAGGATTTGGAGGAGAAAGACCGGATTCGTAATTTTCAGCCTCCGGTAAGTGGGGAGGAAATCATGGAACCCTTCGGTTTGCAGCCTTGCCGTGAAGTCGGGGCTTTGAAAAGTGCGATTAAAAGATGCTATATTGGATGGAGTGATCCCGAATGAATATGAGGCGGCTCATGCCTTTATGTTGGAAAAGAGCTGCGAAAATGGGATTGAAACCACTTGACTAATTGGCGGTTGTTTTTACTATTTGTATAAGTCTAAATCTGTATAAACAAGAAAACAGTGAACACTTAATGAATCTACTCCATACAGTGTTCACTGTTTTCTTGTTTTGTTGATCTGGTTACTGCTTAGGCAGTGTCACAGAAAAAATATGGGTTAGGTATGCGTTGTTCAAATATAACTTTTTTCAACTTTTCTACGATATCCGGATGTTGGAGTGCTACATCGTTGTCTTCGTGAATATCTGTCTTTAGGTTATATAGGAACGGCTTTCCTTTTTTAACGATTAATTTCCAATCATCCATGCGCACTGCTATCTGGTTGGTTTCGTTAAATTCCCAATACAGGAAGTCATGTTGTTTCTGTTTTTTCTTGCCAAGCAAGGTCGGTGCGAAAGAAATTCCGTCGAAATAGTCAACTTCTTTTTCTTTATTACGGTATTTCTTTTCATAATTTTTGATGCCGGCCACATCACAGAAAGTAGGCATCAGATCGTAGAATGCGCAGATGTGATCGTTCACTGTACCTGCGGGTATGTGTCCCGGCCAACGGGCGATAAATGGAATACGGATACCTCCTTCGTAGCACTGACGTTTCAAACCACGTAGTTTACCGTCTCTGCCGAAGAATGTAGGATCGGCTCCTCCTTCTTCGTGAGGGCCGTTGTCACTGGAGAAAATAACCAATGTGTTTTCGTCCAGTCCTTTTTCTTTCAGTTTTTTCAAAACTTCGCCCACGTAATAGTCCAGGCGGGTAATCATTCCGGCAAATTGGGCGTGTGTATGCGTGATGGCGTTGTATCGTGAGCCTTCGCTTCCTTTGTAAACCTTATCCGGATCGAATTTTGCTTTATACTCGTTTAAGATCGAATCTTCCGGTTGTACCAGTTCTGCGTGAGGCAAAGTGTAGGTAAATATGCCGAAGAAAGGCTGTTTGGTATCCTGTTGGTCCAGCCATTCCATTGCTTTCTCGTGAATCATGTCGGCAGAATATTGCGGGCGCTTCTGATATTCGGGACCGTACATCGGATACTTGATGTTCTCGTCCATTACTATACGTACTACTCCTGTATCGCCCAGAGCTTTACTATATCGGTTTAAGAAATTAGGGTAGTAGAGGTGAGCTTGGAATTGGCAAATGTAACCATAATATTCATCTATGCCGCGTTTGTCCGGAGTAGAGCAAGATCCTTCGTAACCTCCGGCCCATTTACCGAACATACCTGTGGTATATCCGTTGTCTTTCATTATTTCCGGCAGGATTACGTGATCCGGATCATAAGGATGTTGTCCCACTACCGAATATTCTTTGTTGTTTCCGTACATGATAATGGGTGAATTTCCCCAATACTCTTTGTTTCCGCGTACTTCACAGTGACCTGTATGTTGTCCTGTCATAAATGAAGCTCTGGAAGGTGCGCTGACCGGGCTGCCTGCATACGCTTGTGTGAAGCGCATTCCTTCGCTTGCCATAGCGTCTATATGGGGAGTGCGTATGAATGGCTGGCCGTAGCATCCTAAGTCGCCATATCCCATGTCGTCACAGAGGATAAATATAATGTTGGGTTTGGAATCCTTTTTCTGTCCGTTGGCGGAGAGAGTGGAAAGGAGTAATGTGCCGCTTATTAATGATATAGATTTGTAATTCATAATGTTACGTAATTAAATGTTGTATGGGTTGTTTAAATTATTTGCCGATAAGGTCTTTTCCTTCGCGTACACCCTGAAGGATAGTTTGTAGCTCTGCCACTTTTTCCGGCATTTGAGAAGCATAATTAGTTACTTCTTTCACTTCTTCCATTTTATACAGTTGCGGTTCTTTTGAGTTACCGGTTTCGATTTTCGGTCCCCACTGGATCATTTTCGGTCCCCCATTCGGTTCGATATATTTCCAATCTTTTGTGCGGACAGATAGTGTATGATTGGAAGCTTGTTCGATTACCCACGGACGGTCTTTCTTTTCTTTGCCTAGCCAGCTTCCCAGGAAGTTGTAACTATCAGGTGCAGTGCCTTTGGGCATAACAGCCCCGGTCAGAGAAGCCAGTGAAGCTAACCAATCGACCTGAGAAACCAACAAATCCGATGTTTTACCTTTTTTCACTTCTTTCGGCCAGCTTAAGATAGCCGGGATACGGGTCCCTCCTTCAAATGCACTATATTTATTACCTCTTAATGGTCCTGCAGGGCTGTGTCCGTTAAGGAGTTCCTCCGCCTTATCATCGTATCCGTCGTCTACTACCGGGCCGTTGTCACTTGAAAGAATAATGAGTGTATTTTCTCTTAAGCCAGTTTTTCGAGTGTATTCAGGATTTCACCGACACAATAATCGAACTGTACAATGGCGTCACCTCTCAGTCCCATTGGGTTCTTTCCTCTAAAACGGTCATGGGGAAACGAGGAACGTGTACATCATTTGTTGCAAAATAAAGGAAGAAAGGTTTATCCTTATTTTCTTCAATAAACTGAATGGCATGTGTTGTCAAAGAGTCAGCAATGTTTTCGTCTTTCCAGAGCGCCTTTCCACCGCCTTTCATAAAACCGATGCGGAAATTCCATTAACGATCGACATGTCGTGACCGTGACTTGGCTTGAGGTTATAAAGCATTTCCGGATTGCTCTTTCCGGTAGGTTCACCCTCGAAGTTCTTTTGATAACTGACTTCGATGGGAGCACTCGGATCATAGTTGGCTACTTTCCCGTTTTCGATGTATACACAGGGTACACGGTCGGCTGTAGCTGCCATAATGTAATGATAGTCAAATCCTAAAGTCTCCCAATGCACATGGCAGTGGAGCGTTCCAATCTTGTGTACCGGCTTTGTCTCCTAGTCCCAGATGCCATTTGCCGATAGCGGCTGTAGCATATCCGGCACTTTTAAACATATCTGCCATGGTGTATTGTTCGGGACGGATAATCATTCCGGCATTTCCTGCCGCTACATCCGTTCCTTCTTTGCGCCATGCGTATTCTCCGGTTAGCATGGAGTAGCGGGAAGGGGTGCTGGTTGCAGCGGTGGCGTGGGCATTAGTGAAGCGAATACCTGATTTTGCTAATCTGTTGACGTTGGGTGTCTGTACGTTTTTAGCTCCGTAACATTCCAGATCGCCGTAGCCGAGATCGTCGGCATAGATAAATACAACGTTGGGTGTTTTTGCTTTTTCGGGGGTGGTTTGTTTGGGGGCTTTGTCTGCGGCTGTGGCCACACAGGCAGCAGAAGATAAAAGGGTAAAAAGCAAAGGTTGTTTCATTGTTTTATTAAATTTATATTGATTAAGGTGTTTAATTTTTTATTGTCCATGTGTTTTTAAGACGCTAATATAGTATATTTAATCATTGAAAGCAACTTTATTCTCATTCTTTAAAAAAAATAGAGAGTAAAGTTGCTTTATATTAATACCCCGGAAGTTGTTTTTTGGCATTAATTGATATATCGGATTTGTCAGCATATTTTTTGAATATAAACTATTTCAATTCAATAATTTCTTCGTTACAGTTCGTCAGTTTTTCTATTCTTTCGTTCGTTACTACCCAAGAGTTTTCTATTCCTACCGGACCTATACCCGGAAGAACGATTTTAGGCTCAAGAGCAAAGACCATTCCCGGTTCCAGTTCTTGTTTCATGCGGGGAGCTAACACGGGTGCCTCGTTGATTTCGAGTCCGATACCGTGACCGATAAATTTGGCCTGCTGTTGCGTGCCCATAAATTTATCTGCAAATCCGGCAGCAGTCACCATTTCTATGGCAGTGTTGTAAAGGGTTTCGCAAGGAATACCCGGCTTGGCGATAGAAGCGATTTTTTCCTGAATATCCAGGCAGACCTGATGAGCAGCATACGCTTCCTCCGGTAATTTCCCAATAGAGAATACACGGCTCATGTCACCCATGTATCCATTGAAGTTGCCGCCTAAGTCAATCATTACACTCTGGCCTTCTTTCAGTGGGGTTTTATTCGCCCCTCCCGGCAGGGGCAGGGTCGAGGCCTTGGCCACCTAAAGCAAAGTCGTATGGAGAGGGGGATCCGGCATTGTCTCCGGTCAGCACGCTACCCATGAAGATTTCCATGCTACGTCCGAAAACGCGGAAGATTCCCAAATTGCCTTGCAGACGCATCAGACGTTCGATTTCGAATACAAATACAACTAAACGAGATTTTTATGCTAAAGATTAGAATGCTTTTAAACAATCCTTGGGCCATCATGGCATGAGCCACCTTCATGAAACCTGCGATATTTGCTCCCTTCACGTAGTTGATGTAGCCATCAGGTTCTGTCCCATATTTTACGCATTGAGCATGAATTCCGTGCATGATGGCGTGGAGTTTTTCATCCACTTCGGCTGCACTCCAGCTGAGGTGCATGGCGTTCTGCGACATTTCCAGTCCGTGGTAGCTACACCACCTGCATTTACGGCTTTGCCTGGTGCATACATAATCTTATTGTCAATGAAAAGGTCGATAGCTTCGGGCGTACATCCCATATTGGAGATTTCGCCTACACATGTCACCTTGTTGTCAATGAGGTGTTGTGCATCTTCGCCGTTCAGCTCGTTCTGGGTAGCGCAAGGCAGAGCGATGTCCGCTTTCACTTCCCACGGGCGTTTGCCTGCCACGAAAGTAGAGCCGGGGAATTCGTCGGCATACGGTGCCACGATATCGTTGCCTGACGCCGTAATTCCAACATATAATCAATCTTTATCGCCACTTACACCGTTCGGGTCATAAATGTAACCGTCGGGTCCGGAGATCGTGACTACCTTGGCACCCAATTCGGTAGCCTTGGTAGCAGCACCCCAAGCCACATTACCGAAACCGGAAACAGCCACCGTTTTGCCCTTGATGTCAATGCCTTTTGCTTGCAGCATTTGGTTTACGAAGTACAAGCCACCAAATCCTGTTGCTTCAGGCCGAATTAGCGAACCGCCAAATTCCAAGCCTTTACCAGTGAAGGTACCCGTAAATTCACGGGTTAAACTTCTTATACATACCGAACATATATCCTACTTCACGGCCACCTACACCGATGTCACCGGCAGGAACATCCATGTCAGGTCCTACGTGGCGCCATAATTCAAGCATGAAGGCTTGACAGAAACGCATGATCTCAGCATCACTCTTACCACGTGGAGAAAAATCGGAGCCTCCTTACCACCACCCATAGGCAATGTGGTCAGTGCATTTTTGAATGTTTGCTCGAATCCTAAGAATTTCAGGATAGAAAGATTTACGGAAGCATGGAAACGAATACCGCCTTTGTACGGGCCAATGGCATTGTTGAATTGCACACGATAACCGAGGTTGGTCTGAACTTCACCTTTGTCGTCCACCCACGTTACGCGGAAAGTAAAGATACGGTCAGGTTCAACCAGACGTTCTATAATTTTCGCTTTCTCGAACTCGGGATGTTGGTTATAGATATCTTCGATGGAAAGAAGAACTTCCTTTACGGCTTGAAGATACTCAGACTCGCCGGGGTGCTTTGCCTCTAAAGAGGTCATGATACGTTCGATATTCATAATATTATGTTTTAAAGGTTATTACCTTGTTGACTTTACGCTATTCAAACAAAATGTCAATGAATAACACCGCAAATATAAGAAAACTTTTCAAGCAGAGTCAGGAATTTGCTACCGAAGCCCTGAATGCTCATCAGCGCACATTGCGTATGCGGGGACGTCCCAAAATTGTTTTCGCACGTACGTATCAGGAGGCGATGGATATCTATGGCAAATATCAGAATAATATATTAGGAGTCATCACCGACGTACGTTTCCCGAAGGTGGAGCGGGGCGAGAAAGACGGTCTGGCGGGTATCAAGCTTATGCGCTGCCATTCGTAAGAACGATCCGTTCGTGCCTTTGATTATCCAGTCTTCCGAATCGGAGAACGCTCCTCGTATGCCGCTAAATACGGCGCCAGTTTTATCGACAAGAACTCTAAAAAAATGGACGTCGACCTGCGGCGTATCGTTTCCGATAACTTCGGTTTTGGCGACTTTGTGTTCCGCAATCCGGATACAGGAGAGGAGATTGCCCGGGTGCGGAATCTGAAAGAGCTGCAGAATATCCTGTTCGCTGTGCCTGCCGAGTCCTTCTTATATCATATCAGCAGGAATCACGTGTCGCGTTGGTTCTATTCGCGTGCTATGTTCCCGGTGCCTGAATTTCTGAAGCCGATCACCTGGAATAGTCTTCAAGATGTAGATGCACACCGCCGTATAATCTTTGAGGCTATTGTGAAGTATCGTAAGATGAAGAATCAAGGTGTGGTGGCTGTGTTCCAACGTGATCGTTTTGACCGTTATTCTAATTTTGCCCGTATCGGTGAGGGGTCATTGGGGGGGAAAGGACGTGGTTTGGCTTTTATAGACAATATGGTAAAGCGTCACGTGGAATTTGATGAGTTTGAAAATGCGACGGTAGTCATTCCTAAAACGGTGGTGCTTTGTACAGATATCTTTGATGAATTCATGGATACCAACAGCCTATATCAAGTAGCATTGAGTGATGCGGATGATGACACGATATTGAAGGCTTTTCTTCGTGCCAAGTTGCCCGACCGTCTGGTGGAGGACTTCTTTGCTTTCTTTGATGTGGTGAAATCACCGATAGCCATTCGTTCCTCTAGCTTGCTTGAAGATTCGCATTATCAACCGTTTGCTGGAATTTACAATACGTATATGATTCCTTATCTGGACGACCGCTATGAAATGCTCCGGATGCTTTCCGATGCCATCAAAGGGGTGTATGCGTCGGTTTATTTCAGAGATAGCAAAGCGTATATGCAGGCTACGTCGAATGTAATAGACCAGGAAGAAAGATGGCTGTTATCTTACAGGAAGTAGTTGGCAATCAGTATGGTGACCGTTATTATCCTTCGATGTCGGGCGTGGCACGCTCGCTCAATTATTATCCGTTAGGAAATGAAAAAGCGGAGGAAGGTACAGTGAATCTGGCTTTGGGACTAGGAAAATATATTGTAGACGGTGGGATGACACTTCGTTTTTCTCCCTATCATCCCAACCAGATATTGCAGACCAGCGAAATGGAAATTGCTCTGAAAGAGACCCAAACCCGCTTCTATGCCTTGGATTTGAAAAATGCCGGGCATGATTTCTCTATCGACGACGGTTTTAATCTGCTGAAACTTCACGTCAAGGAAGCGGAAAACGATGGTGCTCTGCGGTATATCGCTTCTACCTACGATCCGTACGATCAGATCATTCGTGATGGTTATTATCCCGGTGGACGCAAGGTGATAACTTTTGCCAATATCCTGCAACACGATGTCTTCCCGTTGGCACGTATCCTGCAACTGGTTTTGAAGTATGGTGAACAGGAGATGAGGCGTCCGGTAGAGATTGAGTTTGCCGCTACTCTGAGCCGCGAACAGGATAAGACAGGCACATTTTATTTGTTACAGATCCGGCCGATTGTGGATAGTAAGGAAATGTTGGATGAAGATTTGAATGAGATAGGGATGAGGACGTTATCCTTCGTTCTTATAATTCGTTGGGACATGGCATTATGAACGAAATTCACGATATTGTCTATGTAAAGACTGAGGGTTACAGTGCTTCGAACAATCAGGCTCATTGCTTGGGAAATAGAAAAAATCAACCGGCAGTTCCTGAATGAAGGTAAGAATTATGTACTTGTCGGTCGGGGTTGCGGGACGTTGGGGTAAGACAGCGATACATGGTGTGGGTATTCCGGTTTGAAATGGCCGCATATCAGCACACACCGCCCGAACCTGACTTCTTTGATTGCTATGGAATCAACGCTTTGATGAATTATCGTGTTTACGATCAGATTTCCTTAATGCCCAACCGGCGGTAGACCCGAAATTCTTGCGTCATTCCAGAACCGATGCATGCTACATTGCGCGTCTTATTGTAATTTTGTATCACCAGTTGAGTGAAGTTTTTGTAGATTAACCTCGCTTTTTAGACGAATACTCTTTCGTGTTTTGTAGCTGGTTGTTATACATGGCAGCTATTCCGGTATGTATATTATTATACAAGTGCGGAGTAATTCCTTTGCGGGTTGATTCGTCGAAAAAATCATATAGCTTTATCAAGAATTGAAAGTATTCTGCCAGTAGTTTGGCTCCTTCCGGCTTTAATGAAATAACCGGTCGGCCTATCGTTATAAATAGGGTGTTGATAGCCGAAGGAAGTAAATTGGCTTGCTCTATGTATTTTGATGAGAAGCCTCCGAAATAAAGCATCGGTTCTCTATTTACACTGTGTATTTGAAGAATGCTTCCGGGCATAATTGTAATGAAATCATTAGCTCGCACCGTAATGCGATTTAGGTTGACTGAAGCTTCGATTTCTCCCCTCCATGCATAGCACGAATATTTCCGATTTCAGTCGGCAAGGAAAGTTGGTATACAAGCTAAGCAATGCCTTGTTTACTCCCTGTTCCAATGAGCCATTCTTCTGGCAAATCTATTTTGGGTAATTCTTTCATTTCTCACACTTTTTTACTTTATACAAAGATATATGGATTATGATTAATGGGCTGTTTTTCTTTTCAAAAATTATAATTTTGACTCGTAAAACGGTATCTTATAAGATATTTTAGGCGCTTTTCTTTAAAAATAGAACAGAAACAAGAAAAATAGACCTTGCAGGTGTGTGAAAATAATAGTTACTTTGCGCCTGTGAAATTTTGGCATTTGGTGCGATGGGAATATCACGCATTTGCTTTTTATTAATTAAAAAGAGAATTTAGAAATGAAAAAGAATTTATTTTATTATCTGTTTGTAGTATTGTGTACTGCGACATTGTTTACGTCTTGTAGTGATGACGATGGTGATGATACTCCGACAGTTATTCCTATTGAGCAAGAGATGGCAGGTGATTATAAAGGGACAATGGATGTATATTATGTTGGCGTGCCAGATCCAATAGCTTCCGGTTTATCCACAAAAAGTCTATGTAACTAAGGCTTCTGATACTGCTGTTAAATTAGAATTGAGAGATTTTGTTTTCTTTTTAGGTAGTGAGGAACTTAATCTTGGTACTATTGCTGTGGAAAACTGTCCTGTAACGGTAGAAGGTACTTCTTATAAGTTTTCTGGTAATCAAAAGATGACTCTTTTAGTAGGAGACTGTGATGTAGCGGTTTCCGGTACTATTGGTAGTGGAAATCTTGCAATGATTGTCGACGTTAAAGTTGGTGGTGGAACATTGCAGGTTAAGGTTGATTATAAGGGAACTAAGTTGGCTGGAAACAGAAAGTACTGAGGCTAAAATTTTGAGTTTTACTTTTGATAAATCTGTTGAAGCTAATGCTGTCGTTTTTTCAGAACCAATAGTCAATGAAGAAGACGGGACTATTGTTTTTGAGGTTTTAAAAGATGTAACAACAGATGATTTGAAGAAATTGGTGCCTACTATTGAAGTTTCTGCTAAAGCAACTGTAACACCTGCAAGTGGTGCAACTGTGGATTTTTCTTCAAATAAGGCTATTTTTACTGTCGTAGCTGAAGATGGAAGTTCTAAAATTTATACGGCTTCTATTTCAGGACGTGCTTTTGTAGTTAGTTATGATTTTGAAGAGTGGGATCCTGTTACACATAAACCGATGTTTGGGGATGAGGAAACCTTTACTACTCCAACAGGATGGTGTACAAGTAATTATGGCATAGTAGAAATGGGAATGTTTAAACCTATGTTAGAGTAAGTGGTTGGTTAGTTACTGAAGAAAGTGAAGGTCATAATGGTAAGAGTGCATTACTTAGAACTATAAATTCCAAAGGTGGTGTTGGAGGTTTGATACCTACAATAACAACAGGCTCTCTATTTCTAGGGACATGGAGTACTAATGCGGGTAATACTCTGAATAGTACAAAATTTGGTAATCAATTTAATAATTCTTTAGGAAGACCAGTTGCAGTAAAGGGATGGTATAAATATGAATCAGGTAAGGATTTCTATACATGTGAATCAGATGCAACTGATAAAGCTACCATAGATGTATCTAAAGGTGAATATGCTGATCAATATTCTATAAAGGTATCTTTATATACTACAGAAGAATATGATGAGACTGGTTTTTCAGATTATCTGACAGGAGAATCTGGTGATAATAATTTTTATACTTCTAGTCGTGTTGTAGCAAAAGGAGGCGTTGAAGGAGGAAGTACTGACGGACAATGGAAAGAATTTACTATAACTTTAGATTATGGTGACGCAGAGTTTGATATAAATCAGAAATATCGTTTTGCTATTGTTTGTTCATCTAGTAAAGAAGGAGATAAATTTTGGGGGAGCTCCAGAGAGTAAATTATGGGTAGATGATATAGAAGTAATATATAAAAATAAACAATTCATATCTTATTAAAAAGCCGGAATGTAGAATGCATCCGGCTTTTTTAATAAGATAATTGTACCCTATCGGCACGGCTTTTTCATTTAAGCTTTGAATTAGTCGTTCGATTCCCCATCCATGCCAATGCGGCATGAGAGGAATTCCCGTTATTGGTAATCACTGATTTACGAATATCTCAAATCTGAATTTTTCTCCTTTTTGAGCCAGAAAATACAACACGTTAGTGAAGCTTACTGATAGCCCCTTATTATCTCAGCCGTGCATGAATAGTCTGCTTTTCTTCTGAAATACTTGACAAACGACTTTTTATTTTGTATCTTTGAAGAAATAAAAGTGATAAACAGTATGAGAAATATAAGAAAAATAGATACATAAATAACATTCAGACTGATATGTTTTAGTATCAGGATAGATATGATATAGGGCAATAGTCTAACGATTATTGTCCTATTTTGTTTATATTTTTACTTAAAATATTTAATCCATTTTCGAAAAACGCGAAAAATAGTTTTTAATAAACTCTGATACCGTTTATAATAAACTATCCAAAAGTTTATTATAAACAGAAATCAAGTTTATTAATAGCGGAATAGCTGGTTGTAAAAATAGAGAAAACTGCATTATAGAATAGAAGAGCATCGATAAGCGCATTCGTTTACAAAGTAATATAAGATAACATTTTCCATTTCTTCCAAATATGCAGAGAATTCAAACCAGTCAACACAAGGAGATAGTATCCCGTCAAAAATGAACGATAAGAAGAAACACCTAAGGCGGTGTTTCCGCATAGCTGCGCAGTAGGATTTTTACTACAATAACAAGCGATGAACAATATTTCTTAAATGAAAAAGCCGTGCCCTATCGGGGCAAATATCTCCTTTCTTCTCTTTTATTAGAAAAATAAATTTTATTTTTGTATGTCTAAAAAATAAATAATGAGATTATGAAATACTTAGATCCAAAGGCGGACTTGACTTTTAAACGTGTATTTGGTGAGCATCCCGATTTAGTGATGAGCTTGCTTAACGCCTTGCTTCCCATTTCTGTCGGTCAGGAGATTACTGATATTGAATATCTTCCTGCCGAAATTGTGCCGGATAATCCATTGCGTAAAAACAGCATTGTGGACGTGCGTTGCAAGGATAAGTTCGGAAGGCAGTAGTTTATTGCTGAGATGCAGATGATCTGGTCTCTGGAATTCAAGCAGCGTGTATTGCTCAATGCTTCCAAAGCATACGTACGCCAAATCAATTCGGGCGAGTAATATGAACTGCTTCAACCTGTGTATTCGCTCAATCTAGTGAACGAAATGTTTGAATCTGAATTACCGGTTTTCTATCACTATTATCGTCTGGTTCATGAGGAGAATACCGATAGAGTGATTGATGGCCTGCATTTGATATTCGTAGAACTACCCAAGTTCAGCCCGCATACATATAGTGAAAAGAAGATGCAAGTGTTGTGGTTACGCTATCTGACCGAAATCAACGAAAACACTCGCGAAGTGCCCGAAGATTTGATAGATAATCCGGAAGTGAAAAAAGCTATTAATGCATTGGAGGAATCAGCTTTTACCGATGCGCAACTGCTGGGATATGAAAATTTTTGGGACATTATCAGCGTGGAAAAGACGTTGTATAACAGTGCGGAACGCAGAGGATTGAAAAAAGTATCGAGCAAGAGAGGCTTGAAGTTGCCCGAAAAATGAAGTCGGACGGATTAGCGGTTGATTTCATATCCAAATACACAGGACTGTCTCTTGATGAAATCAAAGAGTTATAGGCTGCAAAAGCAATGTTGCAAACTATTATAGCATTTCATTCGTCTCCGTACGGTAATGAGTGAAATTATAAATATATTCCTTTCCTACTGAATAATTTTTTCTGTTGGAGGTTTTCTTTTGTTAAATTAAATATAGCTTCCTTTCGCTTGAAAACTAAACTAAAAAGAGGCTGTCTCAAAATAGAATTGCTAAAGCAAAAATCTTATAGATTGAAACTTAAAAGTAAAAAATCTCCTGGTTTTAGCCATATCATTAAGATAGATGAAAGCTAAAACAGGAGATTTTTATATCGTAACTTATAGATTATAAGTAAGTCTATCCAATTTTTCTATTTTGAGACAGCCTCTTTTGTATACTCTCTTAAAATAATATTTCGGTTTTACATAGGAGATTCCCTGTGTACTTATCTTTAGAATGCATATCCAAATCCTATATTCAAATAAATAGGATACATAGCAAACGAAATTGTAGTAAAGTCTTTCTTGAAAATATCGTTTAGTCCCCATGTTAGGTCAGCGTACACATTTAGGTGTTTATAGGCTTTCCACTCTCCGCCTAGCTGTAATCCCCATTGAAATTTGCGTAGACTGCTAGAGAAATCATAAGTTGCTATATTATCACCCTCGAAATTAACGCGGCTACCAGTAGCATCCGGGGAGCGGAGATGGCCCTCGTAAACATGTCCAGAGAAATCACCATCCATCATATATGATAGATAAGGCCCCGCAACCAATTTCCAGCGATCACTGATTTTGTAGTTGGCTAATATGGGTATTGTCAAAGAGACATTTTGACTTTAGTCTTGACTCCTCCTGTCCAAAGTCCTTCTACTTTTTCCGCCTATGTCGTTGAATATTTCCATACCATAGTTTTTCACTAGAGCCTCGGTAGTCATGTTTTTGTTAGCAAGACGTACTCCTAAACTAACTCCCCATTTCTTTTGGACATCTAT
>VOFE01000173.1_pt1 | contig 40001 bp, 46 predicted proteins | sample 5384071 | NCBI WGS metagenome assembly VOFE01 (sample SAMN12384724, study PRJNA508395) | human gut metagenome | isolation source: healthy gut D | host: Homo sapiens
GAGCCATGGGGGTTGGAAAATCAACCGCCAAAGTATATGTGGAGAAAACAACCGGTGTGACATTTAAAGATGTAGCCGGACAGGACGAGGCAAAGGAATCCCTGCAGGAAGTGGTGGATTTTCTGCACAATCCGAAGAAATACAGCGATATCGGGGCAAAGCTCCCGAAGGGGGCACTTCTTGTCGGACCTCCTGGAACCGGTAAGACATTGCTGGCAAAAGCAGTTGCCGGAGAGGCAAAGGTTCCGTTTTTCTCCCTGGCAGGTTCTGAGTTTGTGGAGATGTTCGTCGGCGTGGGTGCTTCCCGTGTGCGTGATCTGTTCAAGGAAGCGCAGAAGATGGCACCGTGTCGCGGCAAGACGATCGCTATCGCATCCGGAAGATCCATTGCGGGAATTCGCCAGACAGCTTCTGCTATCTCTCTGGAAGAGTACGGTGGCTATGTGATTGCATATAATGGTACTACTGTGATCAACTGTAAAACAGGGGAATGCATTTACAATCAGACATTGCCGGCAGATCTGATCGCTCCGGTATACGAGGAGGCTGCTAAATTGCAGGTGGCTATCATGGCTTACCGTGACAGTGCCAAAGAGATTATCGTAGCTGGTGGCGTGACAGACTATGTTGCAGCAGATGCGGCTGCATCTTGTGTTACGATCCGCGAGACAGATCAGTTCGTAAAAGAGCTTAGTTTTCCGATCAACAAGATCTTTGTTTCGGGAGAACCGGACAAGATGAAAGAAGTAGAACGCATTTTACAGCGAAAGTTTGGTTCAGTGTTGAATGTATTTCGCTCAGATCCATACTATGTAGAACTTCTGCCAAAATACACAGATAAAGGTGTTGCGGTTGATAAGTTAGTGAAATATATGGATATTACCAAAGAACGTGTTATGTGTGTAGGAGACAGTAACAATGATCTGCCGATGTTACGCTATGCCGGTATGGGAGTCGCAATGGGGAACGCTTCCGATCGGATCAAAGAGCAGGCAGACTATGTTACAGATAGTAACGATGATGATGGTATTGTCAAAGTTATTGAAAAAATTTATGACGGAGGCACATCACGAAGAAGGATAATTTATTGGGGATGGAGGAACACGAATGAATGGTTCAGAAAAACATTATTTAGAAAGACTGCTTGATCCTGAGGATCGGGATATGATAGAGAAGGAGGAGCATTTTTCACAGGTGATGATGATGTATTCCTGTGCGATCCGCGAGGTGCAGACCAAGCTGGAAGTGCTTAATGATGATCTTAAATCACGTTATCAGCGCAATCCGATCCACAGCATTAAGTCGCGTATCAAAAAACCGGTAAGTTTAGCTAAGAAATTACGTAAGAAAGGACTTCCCGTATCGGTGGATTCCATCAAAGGGAATATCAATGACGTTGCCGGTGTGCGTGTTATCTGTTCGTTTGTGGATGATATTTACACAATATCAGAGATGCTTACGTCACAGACGGATATCACATTGATCAGCCAAAAGGACTACATTGAGCATCCAAAGCCAAATGGATACCGCAGCTTGCATCTGATCGTAGAGATTCCGGTATTCTTTGCAGATAAGATGCGGCCGATGCGTGTGGAAGTACAGATACGAACGATCGCAATGGATTATTGGGCAAGTTTAGATCATCAGCTTCGATATAAGAAAGATGACATGGATGAGAACTACCGAAAAGAGATCGAAATGCGATTGAAGCGTTGTGCAGATATGATCACAGCAACCGATGCTGAAATGTTAGATATTCGCAAAAATATTTATGGATATCGCATTTAATGTTTTAGAGTTTTAGTGAGAGTAATTAGAAAAGGCACTGTTCCAACGTGGATCACGTTCGAACAGTGCCTTTTGGTGTAAAAATGGACTGTAACCTTATTCTGCGCTTTTGCATCACTTTGCGGAAAGCAGGAATGATCTGGGCAGCAATAACTGCTTTGACAAGATCTAAAGGAATGAATGCGACAAATCCGGATAAGAAAGCAACTTTCCAAGAAAGCTGCCGGCATTAACCTTCCAAAAGAGCATTCCGATGATATCGATCAATACAACGCCGACAATAGCAGCAACTGTGTATAGGATTCGATTGTATTTTTTGCCGCGGATCAGTGGAAGTACAATGGCGATCACTAAGAAAGAGAATGTGTATCCACCGAAAATATTTGTCAAATATCCAATGCCGGAACCACCGCCAATAAATACCGGAAATACTGATAGCGCCAAGAGCCATCCACACTAATATCGTGATGAAAGATTGACTGAGTGGGAACAGCAATGCGATGACGATAATAACAAAGTTTAACAATGTAATATGAGGACTACCAGGGATCGGCAATGGGATGCTGATATAAGCAGAAATACATAAAATAGCTGCAAATAATGCCATCATTGTAATGGACTTTGTAGTAAAACCGGTTTTGTTTGTTTTTGTTTCCTGATTCATTTGTTTCCTCCAATGTAAATGTATTATTATGACGGTTTACAACCGCGCAACAAAGAGTAGTATAAAACATTTGAATGTGTATGTCAACTGAAAGAACTAAAAGTTTACCATGGTTTAGTGGGCAGGATTGTACAGTCTTTTTTAGTTGGAAAATCTTTCCGTTTTTTATGTAATTGAGACTGCATATTAGGTTTAGGCAGCATTATAGAAAAATGTACTATATAAAGCAAAAACTACATAAAAAATTTGTAAGATTTTGAGAATTGAATGAATTATCTGCTTGGTAATATAATGAAAGGTGTGTCTGTGTCCGAAATACAATACGAGGTTTCTAAAGATATGGACTCACGATCAGATTCACAGAAAGGATGGGGAATGGAATGAAAAAACAAAGCAAGTTATGGCATTGTTACTGGCACTTGTTATGGTAGTCAGTATGATGCCGTCCAATGTTCAATTCGTAGCTGCTGCAGCAGCGGAAGATAAGATTGAACTTGGTGAGGAGACATGGTCGGCAGATGGTCAGTGCCTATACGTTTTCTGATGTAACAGTTAGTTTTAAGAGTGATCAGAAGATTTTTGTATCTCGGTAGACAATGGAGGATACTTCAAACTTCCGAAAAAGATCGATCTTGGTAACATGAGCAGTACGTCTGATAGGATGAATGGTTTGACCAAAACTGGTGAGTATACGTCTAGCTTGTCCGGCGACGAAGAGCTTAGCTCTATGACTGTGATCGGAAGTGATATTACAGATGAGCAGATCAAAAACTTTTTTGAGGCAGGTTGTTTTTTATACGGGAACGACTGATCAGACAGTTAAGCAGACGATTTCCGTTGTCGCCAACTCCTGCAGTCTGCCGGATGGTAAATCAACGGCTATGGCAATTGATGGTAAATTACATTTTTATAAATATGTAGAGTTCCCAAGCGGAGACAACACATCGACATGGGCAACAGCCCTACAAAGAGGCGAAGAAGTCTGTCTTTGAAGGATTAAAGGTTATCTTGCAACGATCACCAGTGAGAACGAGGAGAAATATTTGTATAGCTCTCTGGGTGGCAATCTGCAAGCTTGGATCGGTGGAGCCAGAACATTGCTTCAAGAGATGGTTACGATGGATTTGTACTGGATTCGGATGAGATTACCGATGAGGCGTTAAAACCATTGGATGATAGCAATAAGATCGTGCGTAAATGGTCTTGGTTATGCGGTCCGGAGGCAGGAATGACATTTTATGAGACGGGTGAGTCCGGTAATGTATATGGCGGTTCGGTATGTGATGCCAGTACGCCGACTGGAATAATAATGAGCCGAATAACAGCTATAGTGGTGGCGGTACTTCTGCATATTATCAGGAGTATGCATTAGAATATGGTTTTGAGAAGGCAAACTGGAATGATTATCATCCAAACAATGTTTCACGTTCTATGTGGGGAATCAAAGGTTACATTATTGAGTACAGTCCATATGCTACGAGCGGTGAGAGTGGCAAAGAAGATGCTGACAACAAAATGACAACACCAAGTACGACAGATCTTGTGGTCATTCAAAGAGTAAACCGAGACTGAATGCAGATAATCTGGTACTTAGTAAAGAACAGGCGAACAAGCTGACAGAAGCGACAGTTAAGAATCTTGCGAATACTAAGGGAAGCTATAATGGTACAACGGCAGATGCGTCCAGCTCGAATATTACAGTGGACAGTGATCAGTTTACAACGGTTAAGTCAGCAGAGGCGGGAACTTCTAATAAGCTGACATTCTCTTATAAATATGATACCGGTGCAGCTGATGTGGTAACGAAGGATACAACGGTTTATATTACTGATGTTGCTAATACAGGGTCCACAAGTACCAATAATACGACAACGATCGGTGCCAATAATGTTTCCGTTACAACGGATGATCTGGCTGACTGTGTCGATGAGGACAAAGTTGCAGAACTGATCCGTTCTAAAGGCAGTACCGGTTGCAGTAAAGATGGTAAGGCAGCAGCTTCTGCTGATATTACACAGAAGAGCAGCGAAGTAAACAAGGCGTCGACAGCAGGCACCTATAAAATAACATATACCTATAACGGCGTGGATACAACGATCAACGTAACGGTTACGGATTCTAATCCCGTAGCAAAAGTGACTGCTGATAATTTTGAGGTGGTAAGAGGAAGCGGAAATCTTACCGAAGCAGATCTTATCACAAAGTCAAATGCGCAGGTGAAGAACGCTTCCGGTACTGTGATCCCGGGTGCAACGATTGATGTAGATGACACGATCTTGCGACATTGAATGATAAGATCAAAAATGGTCCGGCGGGAGATTATACGGTTAAAGTATCATCGAATGGAAAGACCTGCGATGTTACAGTAACAGTTCGTGACCGCAACGTCACAATTGATGCTAACGATTTTATTATCACGGAAGATGAACTGCTTTATGCGAATAAAGATATAATTAAGAGCAAAGCAAATGTTCGTGGTATTGATGAGGGAACCGCATTTGATTTCAATGATGCGGATGCTATGGACTCTACGGCATATAATGAACTGAAACAGGTTAGCCGGCGGCTCCAAGGATCTTACCTTTACCTATACCGATGCAAATGGTAAAACCACAACATCCGATCCGATCACGGCGTTTGTTGTGAAAAATAAAGAAACAAATGCAGCATCAAAAACAACAATCGGTGCGAATAATGTAACATATACGACAGATCAGTTAAAAGCATTAGGAACAACGGAAGCAATCGCTGCGAAGATCAAGAGTGATTCCGGTGTAATTGCTGTCAAAGACGGCAGTAAGGCAGACGCATCGCAGATCACTGTGAAATCCGGATCAGCAACCATTACGAGCGAAACTCCGAAAGGAACTTATTCAGTAACTTATACTTGCAATGGTACTGATGTAGCAATCACAGTAACAGTTGTAGATTCCGGCAAAGTAACAGAAATCACCTCAGATAAGGTTGAACTGGTGGTTGGTGATGCAGCACTCACGGCAGAAGGCCTGCTTACTAAGTCAAATGCTGAAGCAAAAGACGCTGCAGGCAATGTGATACCGGATGCGAAACTTACTGTAGACAGTAAAAAGTTGGACATTATTAATAAACGTCTGATGAATGGTCCGACAGGTAACTATAGCGTGACAGTTACGACAGAAGATGGTTTACAGCAGACATTAATGTGTCTATTCGTAAGCCGGTTGTTTCAATGACAGCAGAAGATTTCATGCTGACGAAAGAGACAGCTGCAGCACTGACAGGTGAGGCTGCGGCCAAGGATTACGCTAAGATTGGCGTAATCCGTGAGGGAACAACAGTCGCAGATCCTTTTGATAAAATAACAGCAAATCCGGATGATCTTGCAAAGATAGTGGCAGGTAACAGTGGTACTATTGGATTTACATACGGAAACGGTAAATATGAAACCGGTTCCGTGACTGCGAAAAAGCAACGGTCGTTGATGTAAAAATACAGCGAGACAAAGGGAACAGATCGGATTACGATCGGAGCAGATAATGTTACACTGGATTATAAGGATATCAGTTCTTTGACAGAAGATGAGTTAAAAGACCTGATCCGCAAGAATGCAGATCCGGCCGCAACAGATAATGGTGCGCTTGTTGATCCGAGTGACATTACCGGACCGAAGTTGGTCAAAGATGGTGACGGATACAAAGCAATCTTTACCTACAAAGATGTGCCGGTTACAACGGATGTTGTGATAAGCAATGTTCCGGCACAGGGCGAGGTAAATGCATCTGATTGTATCTTCTCGTTAGATGACATTGGAAAACTTACTGCAGACGATGTGATCCGCGCTGCTTTGTCAAAATACACGGATAAAAATGGGGTTACTGACAATGGAGAGGGTGTTGTACTGACACAGGAGTCATTGGATGCGATAAACAGAATGACAGAGCCGGGAACATTACCGCTCACGTTCACAGACAAGTCAGGAACCATTGTTAAGAAAGTAACAGCAACTGTCGTTCAGAATCGTCGATATGATACATCTACAGGTAATATTACACTCGGAGCAAATGATTTCTGCATTACAGTAGAGCAGGCAAAGACGATCGTACTGAAGCAGGATCAGACCGATGTTGCCGATATGCTAAAGAAATTAGGAAATGTGATTGCAACTGATGATGGAAAATTCATTCCATTCAAAGATGCGGCGATCACTGTGGATGCATCAGCAATTCAGGCGGCGAAGGGCAGCTATGAATTAGTATACACATACAAAGGTAAGGTGAACAAAGTAACCGTCACTGTAAAAGATGATGGTTCGGCTGATACGACCAGCAGTGAAACAACTGTACCGGATGTCAATCTGACTGCTAATGATTTCGCAGTAGCAGCAGGCACGGAATCTATTGATGAAACTGCCTTTAAGAAACTTGCAGAAGTGGTAGTAAAATACAATGATGGCTCCAGCGTAGAGAACGTGACGATCGATGCAGAGGATCTTGCAGTGTTGAATGAGAAGATTCGTGCAAAATCGACCGATAGTGTTTTCGTCAAGGTGTATGCAACCGATAAGAAGACAGGTAAGCAATTGTCAGCAATTGTAAAAAGTAACATTGCCAAAGAAGGCGGCAACACCGAAGCCAACAAAGAAACCGGGTACAACAGCAAAACCGGGAAGCGGAATTTCTGCGGATGATATTGCAAAGGAACTCGGCGTAGATAGGGCAACGGCTGAAAAGATTAAGGATTATGCTGAGAAGACCGGAACTTCTATGGACACCCTTAGAATTACCGATACTGCTGTAAAGAAACTCAAGGATGATAAAGACATTAAGGGCTCTGACTTTAGCAGATTAAAAGCGAGAGCCAATAAGTCTTCCAAGAACAGCATTACGTTAAAATGGGTTAAGCAGAGTGGCGCTGACGGTTATTTGATCTATAGTAACCAGTGTAACCATGGTGGTAAGAGAAATACCGCTATAAACTGACTAAGACCATAAAAGGTAAGAATAAGACAACGTGGACACAGAAGAAGTGCAAGAAAGGCAAATATTACAAATACATGGTTGTTGCATACAAATTATTCAACGGTCATAAAGTAACAATTGCCGCTGCACCGACAATTCATTCCGTCACCAAAGGTGGAAAACGTGGTATGGCGAAAGCGGTCAGCATTAAAAAATTGGGCAACAAGAAAAAGAGAACTAAGATTACTTTGAAAGCAAGAAAGACTGCTAAGATCAAAGCGGTAGAGATTCGTGCAGACAAGAAGAAAAAGATTATGAAACATAGAAAACTTGCGTATGAATCCAGTAATGTGAAGGTTGCCAAGGTAACCGGATCCGGCAAGATCAAGGCAGTGAAAAAAGGAAAATGTAAGATATGGGTATATGCACAGAATGGTGTATACAAAGAAATCAAGGTCACTGTAAAATAGCGAATCATAGCATTTATCTGAGATTTATTCATGTAATGTCAGCGTGGGCGGACCAAGGATAAGTGGTTATGGAATAAGCAGGAAACCTATTTGGAATAGATAAATTTCAGATAGGTTTCCTTACTATTAAGGAGGATACAAAAAGTATGGACGCAAAGTTACAAGATCTTACAGATAAGGTATTGCAAGGTGAAGAGATTAATCGACAAGAGGCAGAGTGGTTGACGCAGATAGATATTGAAGAGTTGGCACAGGGGCTGACCGTATCCGTCAGGAAAGACAGCAAGATGAATTTGACATGTGCAGTGTGATCAGCATAAAGGGGGCGATGTTCCGAGGATTGTAAATTTTGTTCGCAGGCGAGTTGCTCTAAAGCGACAGTGAAGAGTTACCCGCTTCGTGGAACTGAAGAGATCCTGAAGGATGCCAAAAAGCGTAGCGCACAGGGAATCCGACATTATTGTTTGGTGGCATCCGGGCATCATCTTAGCGAACGTGAAGTAGATGCCTTGTGTGAAACAGTTCGTGTGATACGAAAGGACACTGCTCTTCGACCTTGTGTATCCGGTGGATTGATGAATAAAGATCAGTTTATGCGATTAAAGGAAGCGGGAGTAGTACGGATCCATAATAACCTGGAAACTTCACGTACACATTTTGCTAAAGTATGTGGAAGCCATACGTATGATGACAAAATTGCGACGCTGAAAGCAGCAAAAGAGGCTGGATTATCCTTATGCAGTGGAGGCCTTTTTGGGATTGGAGAGTCTATGGCGGATCGATTGGATCTTGCCTTTACACTGCGCGAGATTGCACCGGACACCGTTCCAATCAATCTGTTAGACCCGGTAGAGGGCACACCGATGGGACATAATAAGGTATTAACGGAAGAAGAAGTTCGACGCATTATTGGTGTTTTTAAGTATATTTTACCAAATCAGATGATACGTCTGGCGGCGGGAGAGATTACCTGGAGGATACAGGTCTTCGGTGTTTTCGATCCGGTTGCAATGCGGCGATCACGGGAGATTTGCTGACGGTCATGGGAACGTCCGTAGAAGGTGATCTGGATGCAGTGAGAGCCTTGGGGTACCGGTTGTAAGATGAATAAAAAAAGCATTTTCCTATACCTAAAAACAGAGCAAAACCAGCGTTTTGCTCTGTAAGAATTGCAATACCAAAAAAAGAGAAGTCATATATGACTTCTCTTTTGATCTAATGCGGAAGAAGGGACTTGAACCCTCACGTCGTTGCCAACACTAGATCCTTAGTCTAGCCTGTCTGCCAATTCCAGCACTTCCGCATAACGAACAAAAAACTATTATAGTGTTTTAATTTGCGTTTGTCAACACTTTTTTTCAAAAAAACAAATAAATATTTTCAAAATCCAAAAATTCAAACTTCCCACGCCTCAATATCTCACACGATCGCATATTGCTTATTATGTCACAAAACTAATAGCTATTTTGCAGCCAACAAGGTAAATTATCCTGCCATCAAAAATACTAAAGCAATTGCTGCAGAACGCAGAGTTTTCAAGTGATTTCTTATTTTGTTAAGTCTCTGATGAATACATGCCTGAAGGATTGTCTGAGATGTCCCGGTTTAGCAAGGTATCATCCATTTTTGGACGGACGCTTTCGCTACGATGCGCTACGTTACGTTACTTTAATGTCTCTGAAATACGAGACATAAGTAACGACGAGCGCAAAGTCCCTTTCAAAAATGATGAATACCTTGCTTCCGGGACTTCGAGTTTCCGAAAGGCATGTAAATCAATCATCAGAGACAACAAAATTTAGAAATCACTGTGAAAAGAGCAAAACCAGCGTTTTGCTCTACAAGAATTGCTAAAGCAATTCTTGGCGATGTCACGCTACATAACAGCAATTTCCTATCAACTGAAAACTAATTGCGGCAAAGCAATTGCTATAGTTTCTTGATGGCAGGACTCATATATATAGCGGCTGCAAAATATAATTAGCCCATCGACATAATAAGCAATATGTGGTTCTTATAGTAACTTCCGGTATGGGAAGCTTTAGTAAAATAATCATTTGCCTATGTAAAATAAATAAGGTTACAAGAATGCGAAATGGGTCCAAAAATGAGAAGAGACATAATTTAAAACAGATTTTCATGTTATAATAGAAGTAATAAGGGATAGTTTTCGTGTTTGCATGATATAATGAGCACGCAGTGCTCATTATATCATGCGCAATTATTATGAAATTACGTATGTGACCAGAATGGAAGGAAGGTGGCATATGAAAAGAAACAAAGAATTGCGGTGTTAGTAGCAATTGCGCTTGCTGTGCCTGGGGTGGGGAATTGGGATCGCCAGGCGGCAGATGCGATGACTGCTGACACCGCACAGAGCTCTGTAGCAGATATAACCAAATTGGTACCAATCAAGCAGAGCTATATCATAAAGTATACAAGGAAAATACGGCGGGCCATATTTCCTATTCGCTGCAGGATGATACAGGCAACACGTTATCTAGGTATACATCGTCTGCTGCGGCTAAGAATAAACGCTCCATGGCACTTCCAGTGAGCTATGATCCGCGTGGAACAGAGCAGGAAACGCCAATACGCAATCAGCAGGATACAGGTGCCTGTTGGGCGTTTGGAGCATTAAAAAGCGTTGGAATCTGATTGTCTGATGAAGGGATCTTAACCAAAGATACTGCGGATCTGTCCGAAAATCACTTGGCATGGTACGCCTATCATGCCCTGATGATACGACCAGTCCATTGTATGGTGATCATATGTCGCGTGACTATGTTTCTGATAGAGCAAGTTATAATAAAGGTGGAAATGCAGATGTTGCACAGGCTGTCTTAGCAAACAAATGGGGAGCTGTGGCAGAGAGTGAGGCTCCCTTTGATACGGCTTCTAATATGGCATCTGTCATGAAAAATGCGGCCTCCTCGCTGCGTACACAGTCGTTGATCCAGTTGACAGACTCCGAATGTTATGATCCATATCTGGCAAGCGATATCACATCAAGAAATGAGATCAAGGAAGCAATATTGACGCATGGGGCAATGGATGTGGCGTTGTATTATAATCCGTCCAATCGATATTACAAAGAGACGAATGGTGTGTACGCCAGTTATGCTTACATGGTGGGACCTGATCAGGCGAATCATTGTGTCACAATTGTCGGTTGGGATGATGATTTTAATGATTTTCGTGAGGACGCTCCGGAATCTGGGGCGTGGCTGATTGCAATAGCTACGGTACCAATTACTCCAAAGATGAAAATGGGTATTTCTGGGTATCCTATTATGATCCATCACTTTGTGAATATTACACATTTGAAGGTGTTTCGGCAGATACCTACCAGACCATCTTTCAATATGATGGCAATGGTTGGAACAATTCGCTTCGTTCACCAGAAGAAGTGAAGACGGCCAATGTGTTTACAGCAGATGGATCACAGCAGTTACAGGCAGTTGCTTTTTATACGGTACAGGAGGATCAGCCATATACAGTAGATATTTATCGTTCTGTATCAGGGAAAGATCCAACCAACGGAACGCAGATCAAAGAAGCGAGTGTGAGTGGCAACTTTGCCAAAACAGGCTATCATACGGTACAGCTTCCGAAAGAGGTTCGCGTTGCAGATGGCGAGAAGTTTTCGGTGGTTATTACATATGCGACCGTAGATGATTCTGCCTGCGTTCCGCTAGAGGGACAAAATGATCCGCAGAATGGACACTGTTATAGTGCCTCAGCGGGACAGAGTTATACTTATTTCGCGGAAGATGCTAAGTGGTATGACAATACGGCGATATCTGTAGATGGTGTGCAATATGATCTGAATAATGCCTGCATCAAAGTATTTGGCAACCCTGCTGACGAACCGGTGGCAACACTAACGCCTACAGCAACACCTACGGTAGCACCTGCGGTGCTGCCGACAACAAAACCATCGACATCACACCGACACCGACAGCAAAACCATCGATGTCAAGCGCGCCGGCACCGACAGCAAAACCATCGACGTCAAGCACACCGACATCGACAGCAGCACCTTCGGATGCGACAGAACAGCCGAAATGGACGGTTTCACCAAATGCCGGTGGCCGTTATCAGACCAAGATTAAGGCGAAAGCCAAATATACGATCGGAAAAGGTGAGAAGATCACTCTTCCGGTGACTGTTACCGGCGGTTCGGTGCAGGCAGCAGTTAAGTGGACCAGCTCAAATACGAAAGTTGCCAAGGTAACGAATAATGGCGTGGTTAAAGGGTGTAAAAGAGGGACGGCCAAAATCGTTATTCAGACGGTAGACGGCAAGAAAAAGACCATACGTGTCACAGTAAAAAGGCGCCTAAGAAAATAAAGATTACCGCTCAAAAGGCAAAAATAAAAAAGGAAAAGCATTACAGACAAGGACAATATTAAGCAAGGGGAGTGCGAGTTATAAACTGCGTTTTGTGTCATCCAATAAGAGGATAGCAACGGTAAATAGTGCCGGAAAAATCAAGGCAAAAGACGAGGGACAGTGCGTATTTATGTATACACGTATAATAAAAAAAGTCTCAAATAAAGATCAAAATTGTTTGAGAAAATCCCTTGACATCGCCCTCATAATGTTAGACAATGGGCATGGTGAATTTAAGGAATTATGAGAAATTCTCCCATTATAATATTATTAAGTGAAACGAAAGAATGGAGATGATGATGTGTTCGGTTTTGACAGTTAATAGGAATCTTAAAGAAGAATCCTAAGAAGATCGTATTTACAGAGGGTGAAGATCCACGTATTTTGGAGGCATCTTCACGATTACTTGCAAGCTATTTCCTGCACCCTATTTTGATCGGTGATGAGAAACGTATCGCGGACGCTGCAGAGGAAAGTGGATTTAATATTCGCGGTGCAGAGATCATTGATCCGGAGAAGTTTGACAAGATAGATGAAATGGTGGAGTTATATTGTGAGCTTCGTAAGAAGAAAGGTGTCACACCGGATCAGGCAAGAGAAGTACTGAAGCAGGCTAACTATTTTGGAACAATGTTGGTAAAGATGGGATTTGCAGATGCACTGCTTGGTGGTGCAACATATTCAACAGCAGATACTGTTCGTCCTGCTTTGCAGTTGATCAAGACAAAACCTGGAAATAATCTGGTTTCTTCCTGTTTTATTCTTGTTCGTCCAAGTGCTACCGGTGATAATGAAGTGCTTGCTATGGGCGATTGTGCGATCAATATTAATCCTACGGAAGACGATCTGGTCGAGATCGCAGGAGAAACAGCGAAATGTGCCCGTATCTTTGATGTAGATCCTAAGATAGCATTCCCTTAGCTATTCCACACACGGATCCGGTAAGGGCGAGGCAGTAGATAAGATGCGAAATGCAGCACAGAAGACCAAGGAGAAGTATCCGGATCTCCCAATCGATGGAGAGCTTCAGTTTGATGCAGCAGTATCTCCTCGTGTGGCACGCACGAAGTGTCCGGAGTCTACAGTAGCCGGTCATGCGAATACCGTTATTTTCCCAGATATCAGTGCCGGAAATATCGGTTATAAGATTGCACAGCGTATGGGTAATTTTGATGCGTATGGTCCGATTTTGCTTGGACTGAATGCACCGGTTAATGATCTGTCACGTGGTTGCAATGCATCAGAGGTATATTCGATGGCAATCATCACAGCTGCGCTGGCTGACAGCGATCATGGTGAGGAAGCATAATTTAAACAAGCTTTTATGTGTATTATATGATCCATGGGTTTTGCTGAAACATCGTATTACAAAATGTAGTGTATCATAAATTAAAATCAAAAATCCTATTTTTCCTTTTCCATTCGTATTAGAATGGTGGCATATAATTGCCTGATAAAAGGGAAGATAGGTTTTTTTTGTCGGTGCAAATATATACTTATTCATGTATAATAATGATAACTCTCAGAGAAAAATAAATGACAATGAAAGCAGATGAATAGGAGAGGAGAAGGTTATTATGTTTCAGGCGAATTACCCGGTTATTGGAATACAGGAATGTTATCCGGTTTATTTGACCGGAATAGGGATATCAGATCCGAATTTCACACGCATCGAGAGGAAGGATTAATATCTCATCAAATATTATTTACAATGTCGGGCAAAGGAAAAATAATTGTTGGTGATAAGGAATACACAGCCGGTAAAGGCAGTATTTTTTATGTGGCTTCCGGTGAGCCGCATACATATTATCCAATTGATGGTGACTGGAGGACATACTGGGTGGTTTTTCGTGGAGATTCTTTGGATGCTATGATGGCACGCTTAGGGTTTGACGTTATGTTGTAAAAACGATCAATGATATTACAGAAGTCAAAAGCTTTATGAGCAGATTGCGGCTGCTGCAAGAGAACCGGGAGATGGTGCAGGACACTGCTCAATGTTAGTTTATCAATACATTTTGCTTATGCATAAATTATTGATCGTACAACAGGAAAATCGCACAGGAACAGTGGTTGATAATGCCATAATGTATATGGAAAAGAATTATAGAGATGATATTAGTTTGCAGACGTTGGCATCTGTTTGTGGGATATCTACCCAGCATTTTTGTCGGGTATTCCATGACAAAATTGGCATGAGACCGATGGAGTATTTGGCGATGAAACGTATTAGCAGTGCAAAAGTTGCATTACTGGACACAAATGCAGCAATCGCACAAATTGGAAAGAGGGTCGGGTATAAGGATGCTAATTATTTTGGAATTGTGTTCAAAAAATATGAGGGAATCTCTCCGAGAGAATATAGAAATAGTCATAATCACATAGGATAAAAAGGTATGTTTGAACGATACAAGAGAGAATAACAAAGGATAAAAAGTATGTAGTAAGCACCACCTATGTACTAATATTTTAAGGGTTTGCAAAATATTTCAGATTGTAAAGAATTAAGGATGACAATTATAATACCTTGTGAGTAGTAAGTATAACATTTTATACGGAAGGAGCAAGGTATGAGAAAAATGGGGAAACCGAATAGGTGCCATTGTTTTGGCATGCGCACTTACGATGAATGGATTGCCAGTGCAGTCAATCAGTGCATCGACGCAGAAAGCTTATGCGGCTGCGAAGTCTGAAACGGGGAAACAGGATGTTTCACAGCCCGAAACGAAAATGGGCAATGTTGTTTTGGATGGAAATGATATCGCCGTAAATAATGTGAATGGTCTTACCTATAAAGGCTTTGGTATGCTTAGCGGTAATTCTACCAGTGATCTGCTTATGGATTATAAGGCAGAGCAGCCAAAGGCATATGCGGAGCTTATGCAGTATTTGTTTGGTGGCAATTATCCGATCATGAATCATGTAAAATTGGAAATGGGAAATGATCGTAACACATCAACAGGACCGGAATCTTGCACGAAGAGAACAGAAAAAGAGAAGGCAAATGTGTTGCGCAATCCGGGATGGCAGTTAGCTGCTGATGCTAAGGAGATCAATCCTAAAATCAAAGTGAGTATATTGCGCTGGGAAGCTCCGGTGTGGGCAGGAACGGATGAAAAGATTTATCAATGGTATAAAGAGACAATTTTAGACGCGTACGAAAAGTACGGTTATATGGTCGATTATATTAATCCAAATATCAATGAAAAATGGGATGTGGACAGTGATGTAGCGTTTACCAAAAAATTTGCAAAATGGATCGCGGCAGAAACCAAAGAAACGATTCCGGATGAGAAAGCACTTGCGTTGTATCATAAGATTAAATTAGTTGTTTCGGATGAAGCCGGAACAGCGTCTGATAGCGTTGTGGAGTCCATGAAATCGGACAGTGATTTTTATAATTCGGTAGACGTTGTTGGATACCATTACAGTCCTTGGGATGATTCCAATGGCGGAATGAAATGGCTTGCACAGACCAAAGATAAAGAGGTTTGGAATAGTGAGGCACAGGCTACATTTTCTAATTCAGCATTTCGCCCTGCTAATAATGTAAAAGATCCAACGACAGAAGGAACAGGTCTTGGAGGAACCGGCAGTGCGCTGGAAATGGCAAATACATTTATCAAAGGTTTTGTACAGTCCAGAAGATCACATGTAATCTATCAGCCGGCAATTGGATCATTTTATGAGGGCGCACAGTTTTCTTTCAAGGAATTAGTGAGTGCGCGTGATCCGTGGTCAGGCTGGATCCACTATGATGCCGGATTACTCATGCTTGCACATATAAGCAAATTCGCGGTAACCGGATGGGAAAATGAGGATAATACAGCGGGAATCTGGCGTGCTGTGCCGCAGGCAAGTAAATGTACTGCAGATGGAACGAATCCGGTAAATGGACGTAACGGCGGAGAGAATTATATGACACTGGCATCTCCTGCCAAGGACAATTTCTCGACAATGATCGTTAATGATAGTGAATATCCAATGGAATATAAGATTCAAACCAAGAATATGAAGCTTGCTGAAGATCAGAATTTGGAAATATGGGAAACACGTGCGGCAGATGATGGTGCTTTTAATGAAAATTATATGAAATGCATCGGTACAGCGAAAGCAGATGATAATGGAGTCTATACGGTAAAGGTTAAACCATATTCTGCTGTGACAGTAACTACGCTGCAAGTTGCAGACGATGAAGAGCATACGAAGACTCTTCCTGTCGAAGGTGAAAGAACGGTATTGGATACGGATCGTACCGGAAGTAAACAGGACGTCGAGAGCGATTATCTTTATGCAGATGATTTTGAGTATGCTGGGAAGAAGGTTCCGGTGCTTGATGGCAAAGGTGGTTTTACCGGTGAGACGGAGGATTATATCCAGTCTCGTGGTGGTGATACCGGTGCAATGGCACGTTATACGCATACCATGAATGGTGCCTTTGAAGTATATAAGACGCAGTCTGGTGAACATGTACTGCGTCAGCAGACAGATATTACAGAGACCGGTGTGGGCGGCAGCTGGAATTCCGGTGCTCCGGTAACCTTGATTGGAGATTTTCGCTGGACAAATTACAAAGCCTCTGTGGATGTCTTATTTGAACGGGAAGATGTTAAAAATTATGCGGCTGTAGCAATACGAGAAATGGGTGGTTCTCATAATATTACATCTGCAAGCGGTTACACATTCAAATTATATCCGGATGGTAAATGGGAATTGTATCGTAAAGCCAAAAAAGTTGTGACCGGTACCTGTGATGCCAAAACACAGTTTGATGCAGGAGCAAATCAGTGGAATACGATCACGCTGGAAGGAAAAGGCAATACGATTAACGCATATGTCAATTATATGCTGGTTGGCAGTTATACAGATGAACAGCCTATCACTGCAGGACGAATAGCGTTAGGAAGTTCCAATGTATATACACAGTTTGACAATCTGGAGGTCAAAAAGCTGGACGGTTATGTACCGTATTGTACGGAATTGTTAGATAATATGGAACAATATGATCTGTCCGCACAGAAAAACACAAAACTTGAATACAATGACAAATGGCTGCACACGAACGGTCAGGGAATGTATGTATATCAGCGAAGTGTGTCCAAAAATACGGACAATGGAGCAACTCTTACGTATACCTTTACCGGAACAGGATTAGAAATCTTAGGAGAGATGAAAAAGACCTGTACTGTGCAGATGACCGTCGATGGAAATCAGCATGCGAAACAAGAAACACAAAAATCAGCTAATATGAATATGACAGTTGCAGTAACAGATCTTGTTTATGGAAAGCATGTAGTAACTGTAGAGGTATTAGATGGAACAATGGCGGTAGATATGGTTGGCATCTTAGGCGCTAAACATGCACAAAAAGAACCGGATGTTCAGCCAACGAAACGTCCAAACGTTAAACCGACACAGACACCGTCTGTGCAGCCAACCGTAAAACCTACAGCAGCTCCGCAGCAAACGCCGAAGGCGGATCGTCCGAACAGCCCGAAAAAGGGAACGAAGGTCAATAAGAATATTGGAGTTTATCAAGTGACTAAGGCGGCAACAATGAAAAAAGCCGGAACTGTTAAGTTGTCCGGTTTGAACAAAAAGTACAAAAAAGCGGCTGCTTTGGTTATACCGGACAAGATCACGATTGGAGCATATCAATATCGTGTTACGGCAATTGGAACGAAGGCGTGTCAGGGCATTAAGGCTTCCAAAGTTACTCTTGGAAAAAATGTGAAAGAGATAGGAAAGTATGCATTCCAAAAAGCGAAAAAGCTCAAGACATTTGTTGTAAAAGGAAAATTAACAAAGGTGTCCCAGAATGCGTACAAAGGATGTAAACACAAAATTAAATTAAAAGGTTCGACTGCAGCAGTGCGAAGAGCGAACCTGAAAAAAATTAAAGAAAAGCGGTTATAAAAAATTCAGCCGCTAAAAGGAGGAAAAAATATGAGATTACAAAAAACACACAAAATGATTTTGGCAGGTCTGCTTGCTGTAGCACTGACGATACCGGCAGCTACTGTGGTAAAGACTGTGCATGCGTCAGAAACACAGCTTCCGTTTGCACAGAGTGAGGATGGAACAGTTCACGAAACCAGTTTTGATCTGGCGAGGGTATCTGACGAAGAGGAGTTAAGCAGCTATGAAAAAGACAATGGAAAGCATTGGGTTAAATTATTTTCAAAATTTGATGGAGAAAAAAATATTTTGGACGATGCACAGTTACCGGATGATACTGCGAAAGTAAAAGTAGTGTTTGACATTACAAATTATGATCTGGATAAAGCATATCCGCTTACTTGGGCAACAGGTATCGGAGGATGGGCATCTGGTAAGCCAACAGGGGTAACCATTGACCAGAGTGGTACTTATGAAGCAATACTTGATTTTGCTAGTGAGACCGATGGAATTGGAAAGACGATTTCAAGTGCTGATATTAGTGCGGCGTCTATCCAGCTTGTATTCCAACTGGGAGAGGCAAAGCAGGAAGACATCGCAAATGTAAAGAAGATTCATGTAAACTTTAAGGCATGCTATGCATATAGCGCATCCGATGAGGTGAAGGCAGCTCCGGTAGTACCAATTGTTGATGTTACACCGACTCCGGTTCCGACAACACCACAAGAAACACCTGCACCGACACCTGGGAATACAGCAACACCAACGGCAACACCTGACACCAACAGCAAAAAGGTTATTCCAATTTCTAAAAAAACAAATAAAGCAAATGTTGTAAAGAAGATCAAAGCAACGAAAAAAACAGTTGTGATCAAAAAAGGAAAAACCAAGAAAGTAACATTTAAGCTGACAACAGCACTCAAAAATACGAAAACAACAGATAAGATCAAAGTGTAAAATTATCTGGAAAAACAAGGCTAAAGTACTGAAGAAAACCTTAGGGAAAAAGACTTGTACGATTAAAGTAAAAGGTGTTAAGAAAGGCAAAAGTGTTCTGAAAATTAAGATTGGGAAAGAAACAAGCGAAGGTAACGATCAAGGTAGTATAGTGTAACACGAAAATAGAAATAAATTGCAAACAAGCCCGGCTATTTAGTCGGGCGTTTGCAGATATATAAGATGATGTATGTCAGAATGGAGGATTCGGATGAAAAAAATATGGGGAAAGCGAATAGGCACCGGTGTACTTGCAATATCGCTGATGCTTAGCAGTTTACCGACACAATTGTCGATTGCATTACCACATAAGGCAAAGGCGGCGGATACAGAGTTTAAGAGTGAGGCATTTGATTACGGAAAACTGCCGGATTCTACGGCAGCTAAGATTACGAGGAAATCTCTTACCGGCAGAGAATGGACAGGAGAGGATAATAATTTAGATATTACTTCGGTGAATACATTGCCGGATAGTTCTAATTTGGTTCCGTATGCAGATATTGCATCTGCATATGCCGGTGCCAAAGATTATGCAAGAGACAAGTCGTCGTATTACCAGTTACTTACCGGAGAGGGACAGGACTGGGATCTGACCGTATTTGATAATCCGGCAAAAGCAGAAGCAGCCGGTGCATTCCAAAATACGAACTATAAGATGGATGCGAAAGATGGCTGGAAAAAGGTCACTCTTCCGGCCAGCTGGACAAGCTATGGATTCGATCACTCAATCTATACGAATTCAGCGATGCCATTTGAAGAAAGTACAGAGTTTCCATTGGCACCAACGAAGAAAAATCCCGTGGGTCTTTATCGTAAAACTTTCACGGTGAAAGATTCTATGCTGCAAAAGAATGGAAAGGTTTATATTACTTTAGGTGGAGTAGAGTCGGCATATTATCTATATATTAATGGAAAGGAAATCGGTTATAGTGAGGATAGTTATGATCCACACACATTTGATATTACAGATGCATTGAATGATCCGGGTAAGGAGAATGTACTTGCCGTAAAGGTATATAAGTTCTGCGATGGAACATGGATGGAAGATCAAGACATGATCTATGATGGCGGAATCTTCCGCGATGTATATTTGACAAGTACACCTACAGTGCATGTACAGGACTATACATTAGCGACAGATTTGTCAGACGATTATTCTACAGCTGATCTTAAAGTAAAAATGCAGACGATCAATGATTCTGCAACAGAATCATCGAACATGTGCCGCGCAGCTTAATTTGTATGATGATCAGGGAAATTTATGTGCTACAACGCAGGAAGATATTGCAGCAATCGCATCCGGTAAACAGACGGAGACGTCACTGCAGATGCAGATTACAGATCCAAAACTTTGGGACAGTGATCATCCAAACCTGTATACAATGGTATTATCTTTGTATGATAAAAGCTCCAAACTTCATTACGAAAGTGTGAGTCAAAATGTAGGATTTCGTAAGTTGACTTTTACATCGACAAAAGTGACAAATGATGGAAAGTATAACAATGCAACCGACCATTATGATACCGTTAAATTAAATGGGAAACGACTTCTTATTAAAGGCGTGAATCGACATGACACCGATCCGGAAACCGGCAAATATATTTCCAAAAAGGTGTATGAAAAAGATATTATGTTGATGAAACAGAATAATATCAATGCAATCCGTACATCGCATTATCCAAATGATGATTATATGTATTATCTATGCGATAAATATGGACTGTATCTAATGTGCGAATCGAATAATGAATCGCATGCATTGATCACAGATGAGGATGCAATAGCAACACTTGAAAAGGCTGCAATGACAAGACAGACTGCTTCGTACGAAAGATTTAAGAATACGACAAGCAACTTGTTTTGGTCTATTGGTAACGAAAGCTCTCAAGGATGGACACAAAGAGATGGTAATTATGCTAACGGCGCATTTGCACATATGGTGCAGTATTTTAAGGATCGCGACGATAGCAGAATGCTTCACTATGAAGGTATGAGTGGTGGAGACAAAGGCTCTACGGCAATTGATATGATAAGTCATATGTATTATACACCGGACAGCATTATCGGTTATGGTACAAGTAAGAGTCAAATGCCGTTCTTGCTGAATGAGTATGATCATGCAATGGGTAATGCGGTCGGCAATTTAAGCGATTATTGGGATGTTATCCGCAAATATGATAGTATGCTTGGAGGCTTTATTTGGGATTGGGTAGATCAGTCCAGAAAAGTCAAGATCGGAGAAAAGATTGGAATTATTATAGCAGTAAAGATGCTCATCAGAGCGGTTTGAATCAGTTAGATGGATACTTCCTGGGATACGGTGGTGACTGGGGCGACACCGGTGGAGACAAAACTTCTGCCAAAATGGTCTTGTGTCTGCAGATCGCGACCCACAGCCGGAGTTGAAGGAAGTGAAATATCAATACCAGAGCTTTTGGTTTAAATCCGATCAGGATAAGTTGACAAATAATGAATTAACGGTAAGCAACGAAAGTATTTCTGCAAAATTGTCCGAGTATGATGTGACATGGGAATTGCAGGAAAATGACCGGATCATTTCACAGGGAACACTGAATGATGAAGTTCTTCCGAAAGAGGAGAAAAGATCACGGTTCCTTATGTGATGCCGGAACAGCTTAAGTCTGGTGCAGATTATTATCTTAATATTCATGTAAAGACAAAAGAAGATTCAGACTGGGCGAAGGCAGGTTCGAAGTTGCATATGCGCAATTCACCATTGATGCTAAAAGTACAAAAGTGGCACATACTTTGAATGGAAAGAATGTGCAGATCAAGAAGCAGAGCCATTATTTTATAGTATCCGGCAAAGACTTTCGGTTCAAATTGAATTTGGATACGGGATTACTGGAGTCCTATTATTACAAAGACCAATTGCTCATGAAGGGAAGCCGCCCGAAGCCTAATATTTCCAGAGCAAAGCTTGACAATGATTCTTCTCATTTCAAGGATATAATGAGTTATCTGACATTAGATGGGGAACCAACGGTGGGAAAGAGTACAGATGGTAATTATATGCTTACCACGAAATGGAATTCTTCCTATCTGTTGGACAGCAAAAACAAAGACTCCTGGGGAACGATAGAAATGAGTTATTTGATCGAAGATACTGGGGCGGTAACGGTACGTATGAAACTCGACTTTACGAAAACAAAAGTCAAAAAGTTTATTAAAGTTGGAACACGATTGTCGCTTGCGAAAGGGACAGAATGTCTCTTGGTATGGAAATGGTGATGATGAAAGTTACTGTGACAGACAGACTTATACGAGGGTAGGAGCATATACTTCTACGGTTAATAAGATGTTCTATCCATTTGCAAAACCTCAAGATTGTGGGAATCTGACAGGTGTGAAATGGATCCGTCTTGACAATGAAACAAATGGAACCGGAATGTTGATCTGTGGCAATGAGGATGTCAATGCATCTGCTTTGCATTTTATGACGGAGCAGCTCGACAAAGCAAAACATGTTAACGAGTTAAAGCCACTTACCAAAACGTTTGTCACTGTCTATGCTGCAGTTAGCGGAACAGGTAATGCGTCTTGTGGATTTGATACGTTGGATCCATACCTGGTGAAAAACAATAAAGTGTATGACTATCGTTACACATTGGTACCTGTCAGCAATACGGATGACAGCATGACTGTTGGTAAGGAGTACAGGGATCAGTCATTTGATATGGATCAGGTTTCTTATGAAAAAGTTGATCCGGTGGTGACAGACGGAGAGCCTGCAGCTGATCCGGTCGATGAGGATGAAGCAATTTTGAATCCGCCGAAAGAAGATGATAACAACGGTGGAAATAATAGTGGCAGTAATACTGGAAACAATACCGGAAATAACACTGGAAATACTGGAAACAATAATACCGGTAATAACGGTGGCAGCATAAATAATGCCGGGAAAAATCCTGGCACAAAACAAACTGCTAAAGCTCCGAAGAAGGTTACGAAGATCAAAGTGAAGAAGCTGAAAAAGGCATTATCACTTCGCTGGAAGAGTCAGAAAAATGTGACCTATCGTATTGCGTACAGTACAAGTAAAAAGAAACTGTCAAAGATAAAGAACGGAAAACTCAAAGCTGTAAAGGGAACGAAGGTTATCAAGGTGACAAGCGCCAAAAGACCATTAAGAAATTGAAAAAATCTAAGAGATATTATTTTAAGATTTGCGCTGTCAGTAAAAAGGAAAAAATATTGGTAAGTGGTCCGGTGTCGTTTCGGCAAAGACGAAATAATGTTGTGAATTTCGTATCATGATACGGTAAAATTTGAGAAGATACCTTAGAAACAGATGATTTTTTAGGAGTCCTTCTGTTATAATGAGTCAGGCGCTGTGAGCGTTACTCTTTATAACAGAAGGGACTCATTTTGTTATGAATGAAACATTTATGAAAGAAAAACCGGTATTTTCATTGTTGGTATCGATGGCATTTCCCATGGTGATATCGATGCTTGTCAATTCTTTATATAATATTGTGGACAGTTATTTTGTGGCAAAGATCAGTGAAGATGCGATGACGGCGCTATCGCTCGTATTTCCGGTACAGAATTTTATCAATGCTGCCGGTATTGGTTTTGGCGTTGGAATGAATGCGGTTATCAGTTTTTATTTGGGTGCAAAGGATTATGAAAAAGCAGATATGGCAACGACGCAGGGACTGCTTTTATCGGCAGTGCACGGTGTGCTTTTGACCATAGTTAGTATTGAGATCATGCCGTTTTTCTGCGTTTATTTACCAGATCAGAAGCGGTTGCAGCTTTAGGAATACAGTATTCCGATATTGCATTTTCTTTTGCTTTGGTTGTCTCGCTCAGCATGGCATTTGAGAAGATCTTTCAGGCAGTGGGGCGTATGAAAGTGACGATGATCAGTTTGCTGATCGGCTGCTGCACCAATATTGCATTAGATCCTGTCCTGATTTTTGGACTGGGAATTTTTCCGAAAATGGGGATCAGAGGTGCTGCGCTTGCTACCGGGATCGGACAGGTATTAACGCTGTGCGTTTATTTCGTAATCTGTAAAATACGGCCATTGTCGGTACATGTGAGAAGAAGTTATTTACTGGCCGGATAAACATATGGTTGGAAAGTTGTACGCGATCGGCATTCCTGCGACCTTAAATATGGCGTTGTCTTCCGTGTTGATCTCTGCACTGAATGCAATTTTGGCAGTGTATTCGAAGCCTATATTTTAGTACTTGGGATCTATTATAAGCTGCAGACATTTTTATATCTGCCGGCGAATGGCATTATCCAAGGGATGCGTCCGCTGATCGGTTATAATTACGGTGCGGGAGAACACAAGCGTGTGAAAAAGATCTTTGAACTTGTTCTTGTAATGAATGGTTTGATCATGTTAGGTGGAACGGTGATCTGCATGACGATCCCGGCAACTTTAATGGGACTGTTTACGCATACTCCGGAGACGATCCGTGTTGGAAAAACGGCACTTCGATTGATCAGTGCAGGATTTCTAACATCTGCGATCTCTGTGACAGCCTCCGGGGCATTAGAAGGATTAGGGAAAGGAATGCAATCGTTAGTAATCTCGTTGTGCCGTTATATTGTGATCATCATTCCGGCAGCGATGTTGTTGAGTTACGCAATAGGAGCGACGGGAGTATGGCATGCGTTTTGGATCGCAGAAGGATTGACGGCGATCATTTCTATGTTAGTATTTCGGCATTGCAAAGCATATTAACCCAAGGTATAATATTTTCAAAATGACACCAAGGCGGACAAAATGCGAATATGATTCGCAATGCACAGATATGCCTAATGATTGGAAGTATAAGATTGTATAGGCGTGGAGGATAGTTATGATTCAGATTAGCGAGATTTTGGAACTGTCCCTATTTAAGGACTTTAAGATAATATGTGGGGAAAAATACCTTAATAATTTAGTGAATGCGACGGTTATTTTGGAGTATGAGAGCAGCCGGATCGATTATGAAGGATATAGTTATGGATATTTTGTACTGTTATCCTATTTCTTTGCTGATTCTGATCCGGAATTGGTCAATGGGACACTCCGTACCTTGATCCAAAAGCAGGTATCCGGTATTGCAATTAAGATTCCGCCGGATCGGGAACTGCCGGAAGATATTATCAAGTTAGCGAAATTGTATCATGTACCGTTGTTTTCTTTTTATGAGCAATTTATGGAAGATCTGATCATATGTATCAATGAGTCGATGAAGACGCGTGCGCAGTATGTTATTGCAGAGGAAAAATTAAATTCTATTGTGAACGAAAAACATAAACCGTCTACCGTAGAAAAAATTGCATTGGAGATCAATCCGCACTTTCATCCGAGTATTATTACGGCCAATATTACATCGAGGGATATGTCGAACAACTTGAAGATCCATACATATTTTGACAAGTTAATGTACCGTCAGTATCGTGACACAAAAGTACACGATTATTCTTTTTTTGTAAAGATGGGGCATGGCATTATGCTGATCTGTTCTTATCAGGAAGATAATATACCGGAGGATTATCAGAATATGCTGCATCATATTAATGATATATTGGTAGAGGCGGGTTTTTTACCTGAGTCGTATCATATTGGTATTTGTGATGAAATTTTGCCATTAGATCGCTTGAATGAGGCTATCATTAAATCAAAAAATGCAAATATCGTCGGACAGTTTTCGAGCAGACGGATACAGCGTATTCCCAGATCGGAATTTACAAATATGTTATGTCGCTTGTAAATAATCCGATGCTATACCATGAGGTAGAGGAAAGCGTATCCATTTTGCAAAAGTATGATGCATCTCATGATGTCAATTTATTGGAAACCGTTATTTCTTATGTCAAAAATAATGGTGATTTTGCAAAGACGTCGGAGGAGTTGTTTCAGCATAGTAATACAGTGCGCTATCGCATTCGCAAAGCAGAACAGTTACTGGGACTGCCGGATTTTGCTACGGCAGAAGAGATGGCGTTGATCATTCGCTGTTATTTACTGCATAATGTAATGACGTTGAACGATTGATTTAGCCGAACAGCGTGATATATAATATAACTATTAAAAATAAGCTGAACGGGCAAAGCTTCTTTTACGAAAGAATTAAAAGCAGCTCGCAAGGTACAAAATCATACCTTGCAAGCTGCTTTTTGTGATGCTGATCTTTCCCGAATTTTATTTGAGAATTTCTTTCATAATTTTTAAGAATTTTTCGTTCATTTCCGGTTTACCAAGGCTGACACGGTTCATGCCTACGTGAACACCGATCAACACATCCTGCTCTTCCAATTTGGTATAAACTTCCATTGTATCGATTGGAGCCTTAAACAGTATGAAATTAGCCTGTGAATCATAAACGCGGCAGCCCAGATCGCAGAGAGTCTTAGCGACTTTCTCACGCTCCTTTGCATTGATGTCGTGTACCATAGAGACATGCTCCTGGTCCTTCGTAGCTGCAGCAGCAGTTTTCTGACCGATGAAGCTTACATTCCAGGCATTGCTGGATTTACCGAAATGATCTGTCATATCCGGACTTGTGATCACATAGCCGACGCGAAGTCCTGCCATACCGTAGATCTTAGAAAATGTTCTCATGATAATGAGTGGTTGATCGATTTCTTCTTTGATCAGCTTCATCATACTGTAACTATTTGGGTCATCGACAAATTCCATATATGCTTCATCAATTACAGTAATGACATGCTTTGGAACCTTACGGATGAATGCCTCCAGCTTAGCAGAGTCGATGAAAGTTCCGGTTGGATTGTTAGGATTTACGACAACTAAGATCTTCGTTTTGTCAGTAATAGCTGCCAACATAGCGTCTAAGTCATAGTTCATATCATCATCCAAAGGAACAGCGACCGGAACGGCACCATAATCATTGGCAACATCACGAAATGCCTCATAACTTGGATCACCAAATACGAATTCATCACCTGGATTAATGAAAAGTTCTCCAAGCATATTGATCATTGCACTGGATCCGGGACCAACGGCGATATTTTTCAAATTTAAGTGCCATACAATTCGGCAAGATTCGTTTTAAGTTCTACAGAGAACCAATCCGGATACACATAAGGAGTTTTTATTGCTTCCTCTAATGCGGCCTGTGATGCCGGTCCCAAACCATAAGGACTTTCGTTATAATTGAGACGGTACACATGAGGTGGTGTAGAGCTGCTCTTCTGGCGGGCTGCTCGTAAACTTTCGGTTTTACCTGCATTGGCTCTCTAAGTAATTCTACATATTTCTGCATAATCAACACTCCTTTTTAGTCATAAATTCTGGGTCAACGTGTTCTGTGTGAGGTCATGCTTTGATTTGCTTATGACTGCTATGCCCTGCATTCTAATACGATTAAGATAGAAAAGCAATGTAAAAATTACAAAAAAAATCCATTTTTTTTTCAATATTTACATTTTTTTGGCATTTTTTCCAAAACATTTGACTTTTTTATGAGTGCCTACTTACAATTAGCAATTATCAGAACACAAGATATATGTAGTTTCGGAATCGTTTCATAAAAATGCAGCCGAAATAACTCGTTTTGAGAAGACTCCGAGAGTACATTTCTTAAGAATGGAGGAATGAATATGCAAGAGACGACAGCACGAGTTCAGTTTGACAAAAAATATCTGATTGCATTAGTTTTGCCATTAGTTATTGAACAAGTTTTAGCAGTTACTGTAGGCATGGCTGACATGATCATGGTGTCGGGTGCCGGGGATACCGCAGTATCCGGTGTATCCCTTGTCAATACGATCAGCAATTTGTTGATCTACATATTTAATGCACTAGCAACCGGTGGCGCAGTAGTAGCGGCACAGGCGTTAGGTGCCAAGAAGAAAAAGACTGGTCAGATTGTTGCGAATCAGCTTTGTACTGATCTGCCTGATCGTATCCGTTGTCATATCGGCAGTGTGTATCGTATTTGACCGTGCGATTTTAACATTAATTTATGGAAAAGTTGAGCATAGTTATGGATCAGTACTGTTACTTATTTCTTTATTACGGGTTTCTCTTTTCCTTTTATTGCGGTATATGACGGTGCATCTTCTTTGCTTCGATCAATGGGAAAGGCATCAATATCCTTGTTTGTATCTGCGATTATGAATGGTTTGAATATTTTATTTAATGCAATCTTCGTATTTGGTTATAATATGGGGATTGCAGGTGTTGGATACGGTACTCTGATCTCGCGCGTGGTAGCAGGTATCGTTGTTGTATTTATTCTGCGCAATGAAAAATACGATCTTCATATCGACAAGTATTTTCGATTTGGCTGGGACGGTCAGATTATAGGCAAAATATTAAGGATTGGTATTCCGAGTGGTATTGATAATGGTATGTTCCAGATCGGCAAACTGTTTACACAGAGCTTGATCACCAGTTACGGGACGGCGGCGATCGCAGCCAATGCGACCGGAAGTACGATCGAGCTGTTAGCTACAATTCCGGCTGCGGCAATGGGATTAGCGCTCACAACTGTTGTCGGCCAGTGTGTTGGGGCAGGCGACTATCAGTCGGTGAAAGAGTATTCTTGGAAGTTAATGAAATGGGCATATGTGATGTTATGGGGATTGAATATCGTCATTATCTTTATGACGCCTACGATTGCAAGCTGGTACAATCTGTCTGCGGAGGCAGATCGCTTAGCTCGTATTTTGATCTGGTATCATAGTGCCTGCTGTATGGTGATGTGGCCGGCAGCGTGGACATTACCATCAATTTTGCGTGCGGCAGGTGATGTCAAGTTTGCCATGGTCAGCTCCATTATCATTATGTGGGTATTTAGAATTGGTTTGGTATATGTGATCGGTGGATTGATGCAGCCAATGGGACTTGGCGTCTGGGGCGTTTGGATTGCTATGACGATCGACTGGTTTGCAAGATGCGTCTGCAATGCATGGCGCCTAAAGAGCGGCAAATGGAAACGCGGTGCAGTTATTTAATAACGCAGACTACTATGCGCTTCATAGATTGTTTTTATGTCAAAGAATACTACACATTTTGCAGCCGGACAAAGTAATACAATAATAGTATCTTAAGAATAAAAAATAACGGAACAGCAGTTCTTTGTTAGTTAAAAGCACCTTTTTGGAAGATGAATCTTTGGATTTAGTCTTTCTGGAGGGTGCTTTTTATTTGTAGAGATCATTATATGTGAAAAGTCAAATATGCAAGCCATAAATTGAAAAATGAAGAAAACAGTCAACCAGTTAGGCGAGAAAGACAAGCTGGAAATCAAAAAAATTGAAAAAAAACAGTCAACCAAGAGGGCGAGAAAAGCAAGCTGGAAATCAAAAATCGAGAAAACAGTCAACCAAGAGGGCGAGAAAGGCAAGCTGGAAATCAAAAAATGAGAAAACAGTCAACCAAGAGGGCGAGAAAGGCAAGCTGGAAATCAAAAATTGAAAAACAGTCAACCAAGAGGGCGAGAAAAGCAAGCTGGAAATCAAAAAATCGAAAAAACAGTCAACCAAGAGGGCGAGAAAGGCAAGCTGGAAATCAAAAAATGAGAAAACAGTCAACCAAGAGGGGCGAGAAAGGCAAGCTGGAAATCAAAAAATGAGAAAACAGTCAACCAAGAGGAAAATGAAGTAAATTATGTTTGGCTGTGGCATGCTGTATGAGAGAATATGAGAGAATTTGCCTGGTCAGATTTGACAAAATCGAAAAAAGTGCTAAACCATAGTTGCAACTAAAAAACATAACATGAGAAACGAAACGCCAATTTAATATCGACATTCCGCAAACTTCCCTATGTTATCGATTTGTATGAATGGAGGAACAGACAAATGACTACTTTAAAAGTACAAAGAAGAAACATGGAAACTAAGGCAAAGAAACTCAGAAGAGAGGGCTATGTGACAGGCAATCTGTTTGGCAAGGAATTTGAAGGCTCAATACCGTTGCAGATTGAAAAGGGTGAAGCTGATCGTATTCAGAGAGAGTGCATGAAAGGAAGTCAGTTGTACTTAGAGCTGGAAGGCACGACTTATGATGTATTGATCAAAGAGTTAGATTTTAATGCGCTGGATCATCAGATTTTGGAAATGGATTTTCAGGCTTTGGTCAAAGGTGAAAAAGTACATTCTGTTGCAGAGGTAATTTTGCATAATAAGGAGAAAGTTCAGAGGGTATTTTGGAGCAGCATCTGGAGGAGATCGCATATAGCTACCACACCAGAAAATCTGGTTGAGAAGATTGAGATTGACTGCGCTGGTATGCATATTGGAGATGTACTTACTGTTGGCGATCTTGCAATTGCAAAGGATGGAAAGGTTGATATTCAGACGAGTTTGGATGCACCGGTTGTAAGTGTTGTAGCAGGTCGGAATGATACTGTAGAGGATGAAGAGGAAGCTGCTGCAGAAGAGACAGCAGAAGCATAATTCATGAGCTTGTAAACATGAGTTGATAACTAAAAAGTGTATAACTTTAACAGGGGATGTGGCATTTATGCCACATCCCCTGTTAGCTGTTTCTATGCTTTGTGATAAGGGTGTTTATTTATTGATCACGGATACAGGTTCTCCCCGTAGATATGCCTTAAAATTATCAATGGCAATATCAATAGCACGTAAGCGTGACGCGCGGGTAAGCCATGCAATATGAGCTGTAATTGCAGCATTGTCCTGATGCAGCAGAGGGTTGTCTCCCTTTGGAGGTTCATCCCGTATTACGTCCAAACCGGCGCCGTATACTTTGCCGGATTGCAGAGCATCGACCAAAGCTTCCTCGACGATCAAGCCACCGCGTGCTGTATTGATCAGGATCGTACCATCCTTCATCTTGGCAAAGGCATCAGCATCAAACGTATCCTCCGTGGAAGGTGTTAGTGGTGCATGAATGGAAATAACATCACTTTCCGCTAACAGCGTATCGAAATCAACCTGCTCAATAAAGTCATATTTCGGATCTGTCTTTTTTGTGGCGGGGAGTAGCTGATCACACGCATGCCAAATCCCTGCGCCATCTTGGCAAAGGCAAAACCAATCGCTCCCAGACCAAAGATACCACACGTTTTACCGTACAATTCAATCTGCGGTGTTAATACACGGCAAAGGTTTCATAATCTTCTTTGGTGGCATGTGCCCAATCAACACGTTTGACATCTTTGGAATGAAGATCCACGTGATGACATACTTCCATAAGAAGTGCCCATGCATATTCCGCAATAGTTTGTGCACCATAGCTGGTGTTGGTGATCACCATCCCCTTTTCCTTTGTCATAGGAACATCAAATTCGCCAAAACCATGACCAAGTGTTGCAACATATTTGAGATTAGGATGTTTGCTTAAGAATTCTTCATTTATATTGCTGCCGTTGACCCACACGCCGATAGCAGCGTCGGCATCTGCGATGACGGGATGAAGTTCTTCATTGCTGGGATAGCCGTCAAAATGCTTGATTACCAGCTCATCGACTTCCGGTAATTCTTTTAACAGGTTCCACTTTAAGTCCATATCTTCTTTTGTAATGTCCGGCTGAAGCACCGGCTCCGGGATAACTACAACTTTCATAATAAGCCTCCATTCCTTATATCCACTTGCTTTGCATGAGCAGCGGATACATTTTGTGAAATCCAAATGTATATTATATTGGATTGATTAACATATTAATTCAGTCAATAGCAAATCATATGGGAAAGAATAAGAGAAGTTTGTAAAAAGTCAATCCATTTGAAAAAAAATACGTAAAATTTGGAATCTGAACAAGTTTGTTTGTAAAATTACAAAAACGTCAGTTTTGTTGACACCCTTTGGATAAATGATAAAAATGTGCTTGTGTGAGAGATGCAAAGCAAAAATTTAATAGTAAGATCATAACGGCAAAGGCGCTGACAAAAAAGTCCCTTTGCCGTTTTCTTTTGCAAAAGAAAGGAGTGGATGTATATGGTCAAATACATAATAAAGCGTGTGCTGCTCGGTATATTAACCTTATTCGTATTGATCGCGATCACATTCGCAATGACCAAGGTTATGCCGGGAAGTCCGTTACAATCAAAAATATATCCGGTGATGTATTGAAAAAGATGGAAGCAACTTATGGATTAGACAAACCGCCGGTAGAACAGTTCATTATATATTGTAAGAACTTGCTGCATGGCGATATGGGAACCTCTTATAAGAAGGTTGGTAAATCCGTAAATGAGATCATCGCACAGACAATGATGCCAACGTTGCAGCTTGGTATTGTAACTTTTGTATTAGTATTAGTGGTTGGTGTCAGTTCGGGAATCCTGATGGCACGAGCGAAGAGTAACGCAGTAAAAAAGGTGTTTGGCTATCGGCATTGACCTTTGGTGTCAGTGTTCCAAACTTTATCGTAGCATTGCTTCTTCTTATTATATTCGGTGTAGAACTGAAGATGTTCCTGTGCTTGGTCTTACAACACCAATGCATTATGTGCTTCCGGCTATCGCCCAGGGATTGTATCCGATCTCAGCAGTTGCCAGACAGACACAGAATAGTTATGAAGAAGTTGTTAAGCAGGATTACATAACGATGGCAAAGGCGAAGGGAATCAGCAAACGGACATTATTGTTCCGGCACATTCTTAAAAATGCGATGCTTCCGGTCATTACCTATATGGGACCGATGATTGCATTCTTATTAACAGGTAGCGTCGTTATCGAACAGATCTACACAATACCGGGTATTGGTAAAGAATTCGTATCAGCGATCACCAACCATGATTATACGGTGGTTATGGGAATTACGATCTTTATCGGTGCGATCATTATTATATGTAACTTGTTATCCGATCTGATCTGTGCGGTCGTTGATCCTAGAGTCCGCAAAACATTGTAAAGGAGGGAACGCGTATGGATGCCATGGAAACAAAATTATTTCGTAAATTAGATGATGATGAAAAAACGACGAGTTTATTGCTGTAGAGAGCAGAACGTTCCTTCAGTCGGTATGGCATGATTTTACCGGAAATAAGAGAGCTGTAGCTGGGGCGATCATTTTGATCATTGTTGTATTGATGGCGATTTTCGGACCGATGATGTGTAAATATTCTTATGCCGAACAGAATATGTCACTGAGAAATGCAAGTCCCAGCATGGATCATTGGTTTGGTACTGATCGAATGGGAAGAGACATTTTTGTACGAATCTTATTCGGTGCAAGGATCAGCTTAGCAGTTGGTTGTTTGGCAGCCGTGATCAATCTGATCGTCGGTACGATCTATGGTGGTATCGCAGGATATGTTGGTGGTAAGGTCGACATGGTCATGATGCGAATCGTAGATATTATTTATTCGGTACCGGCAATGCTTTACATTGTATTGATCATGTTGATCTTTGGGGCAAGCGTGATTAGTATCATGCTTGGTATATCGATCACCTGTTGGATCGATATGGCGCGTATCGTAAGGCAGCAGGTCAAGAGTTTGAAAGAACAGGAATTTACGATGGCAGCGTTTGTGTTAGGTGCAAGCCCAAGTCGTATCCTGATCAAACATTTGCTGATCAATACGATGGGACAGATCATTGTTACGGTAACTTTGATGGTGCCGCAGGCAATCTTTACCGAGGCTTGGCTGAGTTTCTTAGGTGTCGGCATTTCCGCACCGATGGCAAGCTGGGGTACTTTAGCACAGGATGCAAGACAGTTGATCATGACATATCCGATGCAGACGGTATATCCAATGATTGCAATTTGTATCACGATCTTCTCGTTCAACTTCGTTGGTGAGGGATTAGAAAAGGCGTTGGATCCTAAGAGAAAACGTTAAGCAATTTGTCTGGTGTCCTATATGTTGGACAGTATATAACGTGTCCGAGATTTTGGACAGCATTGGACGGCGAAGAAAAACGAGAGAAAGGCATGGTGATGGATATGAGTTTGTTAGAGATCAGAGGATTAGAGACAGAGTTTCAGACAGAGCAGGGCGTAGTAAAGGCACTGCGGGGAATAGATTATACCGTTGACAAAGGAGAAGTCCTTGGAATCGTAGGAGAGTCCGGTTCAGGTAAGAGTGTGGGAATGCTTTCACTGATGGGACTACTGGCACCGAATGGTACCGTAACCGCCGGAGAAATGATCTTCGACGGGGGAAGACATTTCTCCGGTTAAATATAAGACAAAGAAAGAGAAAAAAGAATATGAAAAGAAGATGAACGCAATTCGGGGTAACGACATCAGCATGATCTTTCAGGATCCTATGTCATACTTAAATCCGATCGTAACGATCGAAAAGCAGATGACAGAGGGGATACGGGCACATGATAAATGCAGCAAGCAGGAAGCTAGAGAGCGTGCCATAGAACTGATGAAAATGGTAGGTATTCCGGCACCGGAATCCAGATTGAAACAGTATCCGTTTGAGTTTTCCGGTGGTATGAGACAGCGTATTATTATTGCGATCGCACTGGCCTGTAATCCGAAGCTGATCGTGGCGGATGAGCCGACCACAGCATTGGACGTAACCGTGCAGGCGCAGATTTTGGATCTGCTTCGCAAGATTACCGAGGAAAGTGATGCCGGTGTTATTATCATAACACATGATCTTGGCGTAGTTGCTTCCTTATGTGACCGTATCAGTATTATGTATGGTGGTAATATCATGGAAGAAGGAACGACGGATGAAATCTTTTATGATCCAAAACATCCTTATACAAAAGCCTGTTAAATAGTATTGCTAATTCAATGCAGATCATAGAGAACCACTCAAGCCAATTCCCGGTACACCGCCGGATCTGTTAAAACTTGGTGATCAGTGTCCGTTTGCTTCCCGATGCAGCAGGCAATGGAAATCTGTACAAAGGCAACACCGCTTGTGACAGAATTTGGCGAGACACATAAATGCAAATGCTGGCTTCACTGCAAGGAGCGCTGGCAGGAAGTGATGAAGGGAGAGGATGCACATGAGTAACGAACCAACACCATTATTAGAGGTAAAAAATTTAACAAAGCACTTTCCCGCAGCACATGGCCAAAAAGTACATGCGGTGAATGGAGTTTCTTTTAAGCTGGAACGTGGCGAGACACTCGGTATTGTCGGAGAATCCGGCTGCGGTAAAAGTTCCATGGGACGTACGATCCTAAAGGTACATGAACCAACGAGTGGTCAGATTATTTTTGATGGAGTTGACATTACCGGACTTAGTAACCGTAAAATGTTTCCTTATCGCAAAAAGATGCAGATGATCTTTCAGGATCCTTATGCATCCTTAAATCCAAGATTTACCGTTGGAGAGATTATTGAAGAGCCAATGATCATTCACAATATGGGTACCGCACACGAGCGTAAAGTTATCGTACAGGAGTTGATCGAGACAGTTGGATTAAAACCGGATCACATCAGACGATATCACATGAGTTCTCCGGTGGACAGAGACAGCGTATCGGTATTGCCAGAACATTAGCACTTCGTCCGGAGTTTATCGTTTGTGATGAGCCGATCTCAGCGTTGGATGTATCAATTCAGGCACAGGTTATCAACTTGCTTGAAAAGCTGCAGCGTGAAAAAGGATTTAGCTATCTTTTCATTGCACATGATCTGGAAATGGTACATCATATCAGCCATAAAATCGGTGTTATGTATTTGGGAAATATGGTAGAGCTTGGATCATCCGATGATGTTTACAAGAAACCATTGCATCCGTATACGAGAGCACTTATTTCCGCAGCACCGATTGCTGATCCAAAGATGGCCAAAGAAAAGAAACGAATCATCCTGGAGGGCGAGGTACCAAGTCCGATCAATCCGCCAAAAGGATGTCCGTTTGCGGGAAGATGTAAGTACGCAACCGAGGAATGTAAGTCCAAAAAACCGGACACATATATGTATGATAACAGACAGGTTGCCTGCAACTTATATTCAAAAAATTTGGCACAGTATAAGGCAGTTGGCAAAACTGTTGAACAAATTATTGCTTAAAAAGATCTTTAAGGATCTTTTAGATATAATGAGTATGTTTTAGAAACATCGCTCATGCGTCAGATAGTGCGAAGTGCATTGTCTGCGAATGGATTAGGGTAAATGGGAATGCAACTGACACAATGTTTGAGACACAAGGAGGGGAACGCTTATGAGAAAGACAAAAGAAAATTATGGCGGCACTACTTACAGCGGCAATGGTGATAGGGAGTCTTACCGGCTGTGGTGGAGGAAACAGTGCAACAAGTACCAATGACAAAGGAGAAATTGCGGAACTGATCAATGCGGTACAGCCGGAAAGTGGTGAGTATGACCCTGCAGGAGCTGCTGCATACGAGTACTTCAGTGTACAGACGAACTGTTACGAAGGTTTTGTAAGTTATGATAAGGAAGGAAAGATCGTACCTGCGGCAGCAGATCATTGGGATGTCAATGATGATGCGACAGAGTATACTTTCTATATTAGAGACGATGAGAAGTGGTCCGATGGATCGGATGTTACAAGTGCTGACTTCGAAAAATACGATGAAAAAGAGCGCTAGAGCCGGACAATGGTTCTTGGTACGTTGACTTCTTGTTCGTTATTAAGAATGCAGAGAAGTGCTTTAATGGAAAATGCGACTTCAAAGATGTCGGCATCGAGTGTATCGACGACAAGACGATTAAGTTTACATTAGAAGAGCCATGTTCTTACTTCTTAGCTCTTTGTAAACTGCCTACCTATATGCCATCTAATTGCAAATATGCAACAGATGATAATAAGGATTGGGATATGAATCCGGAACAGAACTTAGGTAATGGACCATATCATTTGTCTGAGCATGTGGACGGAGATCACGTATCTTTTGAGAAGAATAAATATTACCGTGATGCAAAGAGCACCAATGTATTAAAGATTACGGATAAGTTTATGGATGACGATCAGGCAAAAGCATCGGCATATCAGACAGGTGAGATCAACATCCTGCAGGGTGCACCTAGTGAGATCGCAGAATCTTATGAAGGCAAAGATGACTTGTCGATCCGAGAGGTTCCACAGACAAACTACATCTTATTCAATATTAATGAAAAACCATTTGATGATGTTAAAGTACGTCAGGCATTTTCGCTGGCATTGAATCGTAAAGATATTGCAGCAGTCGTTGGTACGGCTTGCGAGCCGGGTACCAGTTTCGTTGGCAAGAATTACAAGAGCAAAGCCGATGGCAAGAAATGGGGCGAAGCACAGGAGATCTGTTAGATGAAGATCTCGCAAAGGCAAAAGAGCTTTGGCAGATAGGGTTACAAAGATGGCAAGGCCTTCCAACGATCACATATACTTATCCGGCAATGGTTATGAGGCAAACGTAGCACAGGTATTGCAGGCACAGTGGAAGAAACTGGGAGTAGATGTAAAATTAGAGGCAATGGAATATGAAGTATACGTTGATGAACGTCGTAACGGTAAGCTGCAGATGGCAAGAATGCAGTGGTACGCTGATTACAATGATCCGACCAGCTGGCTCAAGATGTACCAGACCGGCAATGCACAGAATGATGTGAAGTGGAGCAATGCGAAGTATGATAAACTGATTCAGGAATCTGACAAGAACCTAGATGAGGCAAGCCGTCAGAAACAGTTGATGGAAGCAGAAAAGATTTTAGTATCCGAAGATACGGTTATCTGCCCATTATTCAGCCCATCCAATCAGGACTTGATCGATCCATCTCTGACAGGTTATTATACAGATGGTCTCGCTTATACTTTTTCTATAAGACAACGAAGAAATAAGTCATCTCTTACAGAGATGAATCCCAGATAAAGGAGGGGGAGTGTAATGACAACAGAGAAAGTAAATGATCTGGAACTGGTAAAGTTATCTGAATATTTTACGCCCGGCAAGTTTCGTACCATACCGGGTACCGCAATGACAGATCGTGGTGGTATTACCGAGATGCAGGCTGTGTTTAATATCAATACAGACTTTGCAAAGCGTTTGACCTTTCAGTTTTCTACCATGTTAGTGATCTATGGATTTGGCATATTGAATGATAAGCTGATCGAGATCAACAAGAGTAAAGTACGTAGGATATAAGGAAGAGAATGTGTTGAAACGTATTACCTTTAATGACTGTGGGGAGCGGTTTGTTATGGTGTTGGAGCTGAGCGATGCACCGGATAAACTGCTGGCAGTAACAGCAGATGATGTGGAATATTTATTGAACAATTGTCTGCATCCGGCAACTTGATAACGAACTGTAATGGTATTTGAACATGGAGCCTGCACGCGAATAAATTCGTGTGCAGGCTCTTTTATTTGTTCAAGTCTCTGATGTAAGATATGGAAAGTTTTCAAAGCACTCGACCAGATTAATTTGGAAATTGCAAGTGGAGATATTTATGGAATTATCGGTATGTCCGGTGCTGGTAAGAGTACACTGGTACGATGTATTAATTACTTAGAGAAACCCACCGCCGGTGTTGTCAAGATTCATGGCAAAGATTTATCGACTTTGAAAGGCAGACAGCTTCGCAAAGAGAGACAGAAGATTGCAATGATCTTTCAGCATTTTAATCTGTTGATGCAGAAGAACGTGTTGGACAATATTTGTTTTCCGCTTGTGATCGCCGGAGTTAAGCAAGCAAACAGGCAAAGAAGAGAGCTGTGGAATTGCTTAACAGATCGTGGGACTTGCTGAGATAAAGCAAAAGCATATCCGGGACAATTGTCCGGTGGACAGAAGCAGCGTGTGGCAATTGCCAGAGCATTAGCGAATAATCCGGATATCCTGCTTTGCGACGAGGCAACGAGTGCTTTGGATCCGCAGACGACACAGTCTATCTTGGAATTGTTGCAGCAGATCAACCATGATTACGGTATCACGATCGTGCTGATCACCCATGAAATGTCCGTGGTACAAAAGATATGTAATAAAGTTGCCAATCTTAAAAAGGGACATTTGGTGGAGACGGGAAGTGTTTCAGAGATATTTGCCGCTCCGAAATCACCGGAGGCAAAGAAGATGATTTTGGTGAAGATACCAGTGTTCCAAAGATGGAATGCGTGGAAGACACTGTATCCGAATTGTGTTCAAGGAGAATTCCTCTTATGAGCCGGTTGTTGGAAACATGACCTTACAGTTTAAGACTCCGGTCAATATTTTATACGCAAATACAAAGGATTTGAACGGAACCGCAGCAGGGGAAATGATCCTGCAGCTTCCGGAAGATACAGAGATAGCCGGAAAGATGGTAGAATATCTGAAGGAAAAGAATCTGTATGTAGGGGAGGTGGAACAGGATGTTTTCATCTGAAGTCGTTAAAATGCTTTATACGGGATTTTGGGAAACCATCTATATGACACTGGTCTCCACAGCCCTTGGCTATGTAATCGGACTTCCGCTCGGTGTGACCCTTGCAGTTACCGGAAAGGGAGGAATCCGGGAAAACAAAGTGGTATATCGTATTCTGGATGTGATTTCAAACGTAATCAGGAGTATCCCGTTTTTAATTTTACTGATTCTGATTATTCCACTGACCAGATTTCTGGTGGGAAAAAGCTATGGTTCAAGTGCTACGATCGTACCGCTTGTCATAGCAGCGGCACCGTTCATTGCCCGTATGGTGGAATCTTCCTTACAGGAAGTGGATGAAGGTGTGATCGAAGCAGCAAAAAGCATGGGAGCAGGAACCTGGACCATTATTTTCAGGGTACTGTTAGTAGAGGCAAGAACCTCGTTGATCGTCGGTGTGACGATCGCTCTTGGAACCATCTTAGGTTACTCTGCAATGGCAGGTGTTGTCGGAGGCGGAGGCCTTGGAGATATTGCCATACGGTATGGTTATTACAGATACCAGACCGATATCATGGTGGTAACCATCGTCATCTTAGTGCTGATCGTTCAGGTCTTGCAGGCACTTGGAATGATGCTTTCAAAGAAACTTGACAGAAGAAATAAATAAGAAATTTTAGAAA
>VOFE01000464.1_pt1 | contig 40001 bp, 44 predicted proteins | sample 5384071 | NCBI WGS metagenome assembly VOFE01 (sample SAMN12384724, study PRJNA508395) | human gut metagenome | isolation source: healthy gut D | host: Homo sapiens
TAGTCGGTGGACTTTACGCCATCGGTTATACTCCGGAACAACTGGACAGTATGGTACGCAAGCAAGACTGGACTTTCCTTTTGAGCGATCGTATCAAACGCAGTGCCATGTCGCTCACCGAACGCGAACGCTCTGCAAAATACATTGTTTCGCTTCCTTTTACAAAGAACCCGAAAGCTGCCATGTCCGGAGGAATTATCAAAGGACAGAATCTTGCCAATCTGTTCTCTGATCTGACAATGGGCTACCATGACTCGATCAATTTTAATAAGTTACCGATCCCCTTCGCCTGTGTATCGGCCAATGTAGTCAATGGAGACCAGATCGTATTCCATGATGGCGTACTCTCTACTGCCATGCGTGCCAGTATGGCCATCCCCGGTGTATTCACACCGGTACGCAAAGACAGTATGATATTGGTAGACGGTGGAATTGTCAATAATTATCCGGCAGATGTGGCCAAAGCAATGGGAGCCGATATTATTATCGGAGTCGATGTTCAGAATGCGCTGAAAAGTGCCGACAAGCTCAACAGCGCTCCGGACATATTGGGGCAGATTGTTGATCTCACTTGCCAGACCAATCATGAAAAGAATGTAGAACTCACTGATACCTATATCAAGGTAAATGTAGACGGATTTTCTTCCGCCAGCTTCACTCCGGCAGCCATCGATTCCCTGATGCGTCGAGGCGAAGAAGCCGCACGTGCACAGTGGAATTCCTTGATTGCCTTAAAAAAGAAATCGGTATACCGGACAATTATGTCCCCAAACAACACGGACCGTACTCTTCTCTTTCCAATTCACGAACAGTATACATCACAGATATATCTTTCTCCGGTGTAGAGGCTAATGACAAAAAATGGCTGATGAAGAAGTGTAATCTCAAAGAGAACAGTAACATTACCACTCAGCAGATAGAACAAGCTGTGTATCAGTTGCGTGGCAGTCATTCTTACTCAAGCGCCAGCTACACACTTACCGACACTCCCGAAGGGTACCACCTTAATTTCTTGTTAGAAGAAAATATGAGAAAAGAATCAATCTGGGCATCCGTTTCGACTCGGAAGAAATAGCATCCCTGCTGATTAATGCCACAGCGGATCTCAAAACTCATGTTCCTTCCCGATTATCCCTGACCGGCCGATTAGGAAAGCGATATGCCGCACGCATCGATTACACTCTCGAACCGATGCAGCAACGCAACTTCAATTTTTCGTATATGTTTCAGTATAATGACATCAACATATATGAAGAAGGAGAACGCGCCTATAACACTACTTACAAATATCATTTAGCTGAATTTGGCTTTTCGGATGTCTGGTACAAAAACCTCCGCTTCGGACTCGGACTTCGTTTCGAATATTATAAATACAAAGATTTTCTTTTCAAGAAACCGGAACTCATTGGACTGAATGTAGAATCCGAACATTTCCTGAGTTATTTCGCTCAGGTACATTATAGTACATTCGACAAGGGATATTTCCCTTCCAAAGGAACCGAATTCAAAGCTGCCTATTCACTCTACACCGATAATATGGCTCAGTATAATGATCACGCCCCGTTCTCCGCACTGAGCGGTTCGTGGGGCAGCGTAGTTCCCGTAACCCGACGTTTTTCTATCATTCCATCCATCTATGGTCGTGTTCTGATTGGAAAAGACATCGCCTATCCCTTGCAAAATGCCATTGGCGGCGAAGTATACGGACTCTACATTCCACAGCAACTGCCGTTTGCCGGTGTGACCAATATGGAACTGATGAACAATTCTATCATGATTGCATCCGTGAAACTCAGACAACGGATGGGAAGCATTCATTATCTCACTCTGACAGGTAATTATGGCTTGACGGACAGTCACTTCTTCGAAATACTGAAAGGGAAACAACTGTTCGGCATCAGCGCCGGTTATGGTATGGACAGTATTTTCGGTCCATTGGAATTACGTTCGGATATTCCAATCAGACTGATAAAGGAAGCTGTTATGTGAATCTGGGATACTACTTCTGATTCCCTATTTCCGTTCCCGCATATAAGGACTATATACCATGATAAAAAATTCTCACTGCTGTAAATTGCAGACCGATCATCATAGATCAGATTTTTCTCATGCAGCAAGAAACTTGAGAATATTCAGCATCTGCTGTTATACAAACCTTTCCCTTTTCTGCAGATAAATAATCGACCATCATCCAGACTAAACTGGCGGATAAAAGGAAAATGCGGTTTTTGATAAGGATTTCCCAAATGATCGGATGAACATTATCAGGGAACAGATTCAGCAGAACGTTCAGAAAGAATCTATTCGGCTTACCTAAGAACATCAATGCAATGCCTATAATAATCATAAGTACAGCCGTTCCGTTTCCACTCCGGGTAATCGTAGACAACATAAAAGTCAAATTACCCAAAAAGAGAACCGGAAACATCAACTGCAAAGACATCTCAAAAGGATTGATTGGATACAGCAATAAGATAGCGATGTACGAAAAGACGATTAGAATAGCAAAAATAACCACGTAAATCATGAGTAACCGTACTCCCCATACTTTATACCGATAGTCAGGGATTCCAAAAAGAATCTCCAATATCCGGCTATCTTCATCATTCTGAATGCCGAATACAGCCGGGTAGAAAATAAGCAGCATAACGGAAACATCAGGATGCTATAGATGAGTCCCTCGTTAATCTCCTCCCGGTTCCACGCACTCTGAAACATGAAAAGGGCAAAGAATCCAAATGCCGCTAACAGAAACCAGAAAAACTTTCCGGCAAATATAATCTTCAAATTATACCTTACCACCTTAGGCAACAGTTGTATCAATTGTTTGAATGTCATATCCTTCTTTTCTTTTTAATTCATATTCTTCAGCAGACAGAGATAAGCGTCTTCCAAATTAGCTTCTACCTCTACAGCCCCTTCATAAGGCTGTCCGACAGAAAGATAGCGCACCCGAATAGTATCCCCTTGCTGGATATGATGTATTACCAACGATTTGTCCAGTACTTTTTCAAATTCCGTCTTATCTATATTAAACTGCCATACTTTCCCGTTAGCCATTTCCACCATGTCCGCCGGATCACCGAAATATTTCAGTTCACCCTTGATTGATTACCACAACCTGATTACAGGAACTGGATATATCCTCAATGATATGAGTAGAGAAAATGACCACACGATCCTTACTCAATTCCACCAGCAGATTACGGAAACGGATACGTTCGCGAGGGTCGAGTCCCGCTGTAGGCTCATCCACAACCAGGATACGCGGTAAATGAAGCAGAATAAGCGCAATACCAATACGCTGTTTCATACCTCCCGAGAAAGAACCGATCTTTTCGTCTTTCCGCTCATACATATGTACCGCTTTCAGTACATACTCCAGACGCTCCTTTCGTAACTCACCGTCTACAATCCCTTTCAGTATAGCCTGATAATCCAGAAACTCCCACGAAGTCATATTCTCATAAGTTCCGAATTCCTGTGGAAGGAAACCTATCAGACTCTGTAGCTCTTCTCTATAGATACGTGTATCCAGACCATTGATCCAGATACTACCATAGCTCTGCTCGAAGATACCACAGATCACACGCATCAAAGTCGATTTACCGGCTCCATTGGGTCCCAGTAGTCCGAACATACCTGTCTGAATCTCGAATGACACTCCACGCAATGCTTTGAAAGGTTTACGTTGTTTTCCAATCATAGGAACACTCTTCGCCATGCGGAAGTAAAGCGGCGAAGCCCTGCAAATCGTCCGGTGACACGCTCAATATTTACATCATGATCATACAGATACTGTGAGGTAACGTAGATAGCAATACCCGCAAACCACAACAGCCCAATCATTACCACCAAACCGTTATTATCCAGTCGCTTGAACAGTTCGAACAAGATAAGAGGAGGAAGACTCCAGAATATCACACGGTTTACTGCCTTTACTCCCTTACTATTTTCGTAACGATAATATAAATAAGAACGTATTTTTCTCCACAAGTACAAAGCCGATGCATAAATAGCAAACGAAAACAGAAATATCAAAGTCTATTTTGAATAAAAAAATAAGTAAAATAAACACCGAACGCTAACATACCGAATTGCCACAACACATTGACAAAGTCTTTTCAGAGAATGATATTCACGACTCATTCCCAGCCTTTTCCGTATTTGCAAGACCACTATGCCATTGACGACTGATACGTCCCGGCCAATCATATATCTTAACCAGATTCCGGACAGATATGTGTATTTCTTCATTCGGATCTATGACTTTCGATTTAGCTCTTCTAAGACTAGTCTGTGCAAAATAAGTCAGTCCTGGTATGCCTGCAATCAGTACTACCAGATAGATTGACTGCCAAAGGATTCCGTCAGCATATAGCCAGATACTGACAACGCCAACTACAAAAAGAACAAAATGGAAAATCCACATTTTACGAGATAAAGAACGATACCACTGAAGCACATTTTCCAATCCCATACAAACAGTAGGAATCAAAATCAGCGTCAATATGGCGGAAAAAGAAGTCCACCTATCACTGTAATAGCAAAAGGCGCCCCAATGCCTCCTGCATACTCCGTATCTCCCATAGCCAACGGAAGCATAGCGGCGATCGTTGTGATAGAAGTTATCAAAATCGGACGAATACGTGACATTCCGGCAGTCATTAATGCCCGATTCCGGCGGTATCCTCTGTTTACGCAAAATGTTGGCGTAATCTATCAGAATGATTCCGTTATTGACAACTACTCCCAACAGAATAAGGAACCCTGTCAGTGTATTCGCATTCATCAGACTGTTGCTCGAAAGCAATAATGCCAGCAAAGAACCGATAGCAGCCAACGGAATAGTAAAAAGCAACACAAAAGGAGTTACTACAGACTCAAAAACAGAAGCAAGTATCATAAAAATCAAAATGAAAGGCTGCCAGAATAAGAAATTTGAAATCTCCAAACTGATCCTCCTCATGGAATACTTGCAAGGCAACGCCTGAAGGTAGAATATAACCGGCAATCAATTGGTCTATATCGGAACGATAACTTCCCAATAAATCTTTGAGGACTGCACATCTCTTGAGAAAGCATAGTATACTTCAAGTTGTTTATCCTGATTGACACGTATGATCCGCGAACGCCCACGTCCATAATTCAGAGACGATATATCTTCTAGATTGTGCATACCGCCATTGGCATTTTCTATCCGGATAGCACGCAAGTCATCCACAGTTTTTCTTTTGAGCTTTTTCCTGTGCCTCTTCTTCAATTTCCTTTTCCGGTATTTCGTCACGGATAATAATATCATAAATATCCTCTCCCACCTTTGAAAGTAGCTTCGGAAGAGTATTCATTATTAAGCGCAGTTAATCCGGTGGTAATATTGCCACGGTTAATATCATAGGCAGTCAGCAGAATAGGGTCAAAGTTCAGATTTATTTCTGCCTGACGGGGAGTATACGAAACATGAGTATGCTGTACAAAATCCTGTTCGTCCAACAAATAACGCACTTCCTCTGCCACCATCTGCATCATTTCGAAATCAGATCCCCTGATCACCACCCGTTCACTGTTGTCACCTATGCCCAACAAACGCATGAATCCGCCCAGACTGCTCAGAGCCGAGTTATCTCCTCCGCCTCCCATAGCATCAGAGACATAGACTTCCGCACCATTAATATTAGCAACTTTAGATCTGCACATCCGCTTTGATGTCAGTAATTTTCCGTTTACCTATCTTTTGTAATCTTTTTGCAAAATGAGCGTAATAGTTGCCTTCTTTCTCCCGAATACGGCAAATCAGATCTTTCTTTTCTGGGAAATCCTCCAGACGTTCTTCCAGCACCTTTACAATCTTGTCCGTATTTTCAAGGGTACTTCCGGTAGGCATTACAACACTTATATTGAACCGGTCTGAAGCAACTTCTTTCATCTGTTGCACATTCAAGGTCAATGACAAAATCAACGTTGCAAAAAGCAAGATCACAGCTCCAAAGACTGTCACTCCCGGATTACGCATACACGTCTTCAGTAAGACCAGATACACTTGTATCGGACGCTGAATAATCGATACTTTCTCATAAACGACACTTCTTCCTTTCTTCTTTTTCAGAATAACATAAGTGACCATAGGAATGAAAAGTAAAGCCACAAACAGCGAGATCGTCAAAGTTGATATAATGGATACTCCGATATGGTGCCCTATCAGTTTTATCAGGAAATTATCAGAAAAGACGAACGGCAGGAATACAGTACAGTAGTCAACGTAGCCGCCACAATAGAGCGCCACACTTCTTTTGTTCCCTGAGTTACCGAGCGCTCGGGTGTGTAGCCGCTTCCCGATAAACGATAAATATTCTCCAGCACCACGACACTATTATCCAGTAGCATCCCAATGGCCAATGCCATTCCCACTAATGTAAGACTATTGATAGTAATGCCGGAAGCGTAGAAGAAATTGAAAGCCGTATAAACAGAGATCGGAATTGAAAGTGCGATAAAGAACACCAGCCGCATATTCTTCAGGAAAAGCCAAAGAACAAACACAGCCAATAATCCCCCTACCAATGCCAGATTAATAATCTGGTTGATATTATTTTCCATGGTTTCAGCCTTGTTCTCCTGAATGACAATTTCCAGTTCGAGCGGAGCCAGCTTCTCATTCAGCTTGTCAATCACATCAGATACACGGTGTGAAAGTTCAATCAGATTAGCCTGTGAATCATTGATCAAAGCAACCGAGACGGCTTCTTTTCCATTCACACGACTATAAGTGGTTTCATCTTTCAAGTCAAAAAAGACGGTTGCCACGTCTTTCAACAGAATAGGACCGGGAGCGACAACTATATTCTCCAAATCAGAGACTTTGGTATACATCGCATTGACATGGACAAAAATCTTACTATCCGGTTCATTGGCAAAACCGACAAACGTTTTTTCCTGCGTATTCTGAAAGAAACAGATTACTTATTTTGACGCCGTAAGGTTCAACGCTTTGCACACCTCCGGATGGAGACGCACTTCAATGGCTTTCTGCCGTCCTCCGTAGATATTGACGGAAGCTACACCATCTATGTTCTCCAAATCGGAAAGAATATTATCCTCCACTAAGTTCCTGACACGGTCTGTCCCTCCCGAACCCCGTACCTGAAGTACCATAAAGTTATTGTTCATCTGTGCAATATCAACTTTCTGTACCTGTACAGTAAAACCGGTCGGAAAAGATGCTGCCACTTCATTCACTTTCTCCTGCAACTTAAGACGGTCATCTTGAAGTTGATATTCTTCTTAAAGTCAATCTGTATGCTCGATTGCCTCCTGTCAATGTAGGATTGCAGTTTGTCTACTCCACCTATCGCACTGACCGCTCCTTCGAGTGGAATAATCACTTCCGACTCTACATACGAAGGGTCCATATCCTGCTGTGACGACACCTGGACAAACAGAACCGGAAGTTCTGCGTTGGGCAGCAACTCCACCGGAAGTTGTTTATACGACACATAGCCCAGCAGGCTGAGTGCAATAAACAGCATACAAATCGTTATTCTCCTATTTAGTAAAAAGTTCATCTTCAGCTGTTTTTAGTTCGGCGATTTATACGTCTTTTTATCTTCTCCAAGACATAATAGACACAAGGAATAACCATCAAACTCATCAGAGTAGAAGTTATCAATCCTCCGATCACAGCTATAGCCATTGGTGAACGTAAAGAAGCACCTTCACCAAAACTGAATGTCATCGGAAGCATGGCCAGAATCGTAGTCAAAGTAGTCATGATGATCGGACGGATACGCTGTTGCCCTGCTTCTACAATGGCATCAGTCAACTCCATTCCCGCCTGACTAAGCTGATTGATACGGTCGACTAGGATGATCGAGTTGTTGACCGCAATACCGACCAGCATGACAATGCCGATCACTCCCATCATATTGATAGTGGTTCCAGTAATGAAGAAAAGTAAGATAGCACCCACTACAGCCAGAGGAATAGTCAGCAAGATCGTAAACGGATGTAGCAAGGATTCAAACTGTGAAGCCATCACCATATAAACAAGTACAACAGAAAGCATCAGAGCAAACAACAGACTGTGCATTGATTCTTGTCGTTTTTCTTCTTCTCCTGTCACTGTAATGCTGTAGTTAGCAGGCAAGTCAATATCTTTAACAGCCAAACGCACTTCTGCCGCCACTTTATCAAGTGATTTGCCGGTGTCCATATTAGCCATTATTTTACCTGATACGGCTCTGATTGCGACGGTAGAATCTCTTTTAGGTGCCTGCCCATGAGGTAATACTAGCGATCTCGTCCAACAAAAAACTCTTGTGTACCACTTCTGATAACAAGTCCACCGAGGTCTCAAGGATATCCGGCACCTTTATGACGATATCACGCATCTCACCGCGATATTCCATCTTACCGACTTCCTTACCACCAACTGTTGTTTCAACTGTTCAATCACTGTAGAACACTCAGATTATTGATCCCGGCTATGGTACGGTCTATTGAAATCGTTACCTCCGGGGCACCGTCTTCAACGGACGACTGGACATTGTAAAGTCCCGGCAGACCGGTGATCCGTCCTTTTACTTCTTCCGTGATAGACGCTATTTCGTCCAGTTCCTCTCCTTTTACCTCGACCACGATGGGGGCTCCTTCGCTTCCCAAAAGGGAGCTGAGGGAGTTCTCTTCCTGCTTCAGGGTGACCTCTAACCCTTCGGTATCTTCGGTAGTCTGTACAAACTGCGCCATCACCTCTTCGGGCGGAACGGGGCAGGAAGGCGAAAGGATCACTTTCATGACAGCCGTATTCTCCCCTTCGAATATATCATTCTCCGAACCGCTACCCGATCCGACATGGCTGTAGATCGTACACAGGGAGTCTTGCGAGATGGTGTGCATCAAATCCTCCAGGTTACCGACAGCCGAAGCGGTACGCTCCAACGGAGTCCCTTCCGGCAACTTGATAACGGCAGAGAACGCCTTGCTCCCGGCTCTCGGCATAAACTCCGTACCGATAAAGGGAACCAACAACCCCGCTATCACCAGCAACATCAAAGCGCAGCCGATCACCACCCAACGGCGGCGGAGCAGCGTGCGCAACAAGGGGCTGTAACCGGTAATCCGGATGCCGTTTCCCCCCCGTGTACCACCACCAGCACCACGATCCTGCCGTCCGGTAATCCGGTCATACAACATCGGGATCACCAAGATCGCCACAAACAACGACGATACCAACGAGAACGTCACCGTCCAGGCCTGATCTTTAAACAGTTCTCCAGAAGCGCCATGTAGATAGACAATCGGCAGAAAGACGACGATCGTCGTCAACGTCGAGGCAATGACCGCACCGGCCACTTCGGAGGTTCCCGCTATGGCAGCTTCACGTATCGTCATCCCTTTCTCCTGATTACGGAAAATACTTTCGATCACTACGATCGCATTATCCACCAACATACCGGCTCCGAGCGCCAATCCACCAAGCGTCATGATATTGAGGGTAAGATGATTAAAGAACATCAAGTTGAAAGTTGCGACAATGGAAATCGGGATAGCCAAGCTGACAATCAACGTCGTCCCCAAACGGCGAAGGAAGACGAACAAGATCACCACCGCAAGGATAATCCCTAAGACGGCGCTGCTCTTCACCTCTCCTATTGCATTCTTGATAAAGGTACCCTGATTCGTGATCACCTGAAAACGATAGCCGGGCAACGCCTGCTCAATAACCGCCAACCGGCGGATCACACCATCGACAACCTTCACCGTATTGAAACGCATTTCCTTGTAAACAGACAATCCGATACTGCGCTTGCCATTGATGCGGACAATATTTTCCGGACGATCATTCTCGAAGCTGACAGTAGCGACTTCACGTAGGAATATCGGAGCTTTGTCCATAGACGATGTGGAAACCGCACCGGAAGTCCCCGAAGCCGTAGCCTCGGCCGCAACCGGCTTATAACCGACAATCAGATTCTCAAAATCACTCTCCGTCGCAAACAAGCTCGAACTCTTGACCAAGTATTGCAGTCCCAACTCGCTGACACGACCGCCGGAAACGCTTTGGTTATTCGCCTCTATCTTGGAAGACAAATCATTTATCGTCAATTTAAAGGCATCCAGCTTATAAGGGTCCGTACGGATCATTAGCGTACTAACCTCATCGCCCGACAACGTAACATCCGCAACCCCTTCCAGACTGATCAACTCGTTACGAATATAGCTCTCCGCCACCTTCCGAAGCTCCGCCATATCGGTAATACTACGGTGCGAAAGTCCAATCAGAACGACAGGAGACTGATTCAGATCATGCTGCGTGATCTTCAGTTCGGTGATATCTTTATTCTGGGCAAAAGGATTCATAGCTTTCTGCAAGTCAAGAAAGGCCTCATCCATATCTTTCTTCCAAGTGTACTCGACCGTAATGCGGGCGGAACCGGCACGAATCACGGATGAAACCTGTATCACGTCACTCTGCCGAATCGCCATCGACTCCATGTTCTTAACGAACTGCTTCTCAATCTCCTCCGGCGGGCGTTCACCCGCCTTCAACTCAATAAACAGGACGGGGATTATTCAGATCGGGCAATAAATCCACACTCAACTGATCGTATGATACTTTTCCCAGCAATAAGAGGGCAAATACTATCATACAAATCGTAACCGGATTGCTTACCGCAAATTTGACTATATTCTTCATAAGTATTTCCTATTTTCAAAAGGCACGTTTATTCGTCATCGAATAATTTCACTTTTTGGATTTTTACTTTAGCATCTTCCTTCAGTGTTTCAAAACCCTTCACTACCAAATTGTCATTTACTTAAGTCCGGATAGAATTTCAATATTATATTCATCCTCTAAGCCTGTTTAAATTACGTATCTTTGCCGTGTTCTTCTCGACGATATAAACGTATTTGACACGGCGGTTGGACTGAATCACATCTTTCGGTATGATGATAGCACTGTCCGCCTTATTCACCACGATATCAGCTTTGATAAACATGCCGGGACGGAGTTTCAAACCGTCATTCTGTATCAGTATCTTCCCTTTGAAAGTACGGGTTTCGGAACTAATGGCAGGCGACAATTCGCTGATTTTCCCTCGGAAAGTATCTTTGGGCATGGTGTAATGAGTAATATATACCGGTTGCGCTTCCTTGACATAAGGATATGCTGCTTTCCGGCAGATTGATATCCATGTACATTTTATCATAAGCCATTAGACTTACTATAGCCTTTCCCTGCTCCACTCTTGTATCGGCCGTATAGTGAGGCAGGTCAACAATCACACCATCAAACGGAGCTTTCACCTTCATCTTCTCCAGATTAAGTTGTGCGTTTTCATAATCGTAACGGGCATTCGTCACCTTTACTTCCGTATTCCGCATCTCACTCATCGTCACCCCCCCTTTTTCATAGAGAGCTTTCTGTTTCGATTGCTCCTGTTCGGCTATTTCGAGACTGAGTTTTTTAGCGTCAATAGCAATGCCGTTTTCATACTCCTTGTCTTCCAGACGGATTATCAGTTCCCCCTTACTTACCTTGTCTCCCATTTTGAAAGTTTTCCGGTCTCGGATTAATCTGAAGTTTATAAAATCCGCTCATTTCAGAGTTCAGAGACACACCGTAAGTAGGCTGTACTGTTCCTGTTGTATTTATCAATTTACTGATCGAACCTTTTCTTCAGCTCCACAACAGATACCGGAGTAGCAATGTTATTGGGTGCGTTTTGTGGTCTGTGCCACAGCCAGTTAACAATAAGGTTGTTAACAAAGAAGATGCAATAAAAATGTGATACTGTTTCATGGTCTGCTTATTTTTTATCGATTATATCTTTCATAGGAACAAGAGGAATATTCTTGTCGAAGTCATACAATGAAAGAATTTTAAGATTAAGTAATTCTATTCTGTAGTTGATTAATGCTTGCGTATAAGTGATCTTCTTATTCGAAAGCTGTGTCTGGAACTGGCTCATTTCCATACCGGTTATGTCACCTTCCCGATAACGAGTCTGATTCAGATCATAGGTCAACTGTGCATTCTGTACATTTTGCTCGGCGATTTTAATCTGAGTCCGGAGGTTTTCGAGGTTACGCCATACCTGACGAATATTCAGCTCGATATCCACTTTATCCTCTTGAAACTCGAGTTCATTAATCCGTTGTGCAATCTTTTGTGCTTTGATTCGTGCTCTCTTTTCCCCCCAATCGAAAATAGGAACAGCAAAGCTGATAGAAACACGCGGATTCTGTGTCGGATTATTAAACACTTTATTCAGGTGGCTATTATCTCCTATCAATCCGAAAGAGATAGATACATCTCCTTTAAACTCGTTCAGCGCTTTTGTCTTAATCATATCGAACTCAAGTTCCTTGCTCTCTATTTCACGTTGACGAAGTTCCAGACGCGAACCCAATCCATGCGATATGGCCTGGTCCAGATTTACCTGAATCGGTTTAATCTCCACTTCCGCAAATACGAGAATATCTTCATCCAGCCTCATTCCGAGAGTCTGTTTGAGTTTGTCTTTCGCATTTTCCAAACTCACCTTACTCTCGTCTACCGACGAACGAGCTGTCGCTAGATTCAACTCAGCCTGAAAAAGTTCGTCTTTAGCTGCTAAATCCGCTTCTACTTTATTTTTTATAATATCATAACTCTGCTGGGCATTGACCAATTCTTCGCGACTGATTTCCAGGTTACTTTGTGCCATATAAACCGAATAAAACTGATCGGTTATACTTTTTTCCGTATTCAGCTGTTGTAAAGCATAACTAATATTGGCATTTTCATAATCATACTCTATCTGCTTCAATTCCATTTTACGCTTGTTGTAAGTGAAAATAGGCTGAGTCAACTGCAGATAAAGGTCATTGCTGAATGCACGGTTACTGGTCTTATCGCCTTCTATGATGGAACTATTGTCCTGCCATCCGAAACGGTTGATTAAAGAAATAGTACCGTCTGTCCATAAAATAGGCTGATCAACCTGAAAAGTTCCACTGGTGTTGAATGTTTCGTTCGTGTACCATTGTGACAAACGATTATCAAAACGCCTGTTCTTGTTATAGTCCACCGGATTCAAATTTAATGAAAATCGAGATTTTAAAGAAGCCTTCTGAGCAATCAGGTTCTGTTTATACCTTTCCAAATTCATATAGGAACGGCGGAGAGAAGGACTGTTTTCCTGCGCAATTCTCCATAGCCTTGTCAATCGTCAAGGGAATTTGCCCTTGCGATGTCAGGGCAATCCCGGTAAAAGTTACGATTGTCAGCAGCACTCTTTTTAAATAGTAGTAAGTCACTTTGCATATAGTTTGCTGTTTTAATAATTATCGTTTCACTATTTTCACTGCGTCGGCTGTCACAGAGCGCAGCTTACATTCATCCGTCAGCACGACACGAACCGTATCGGCACTAAAATAGTAAGTACCGAGTTGTTCCCAACCCTCATTTGCTTTTCTCAGATTAACATAAGCATCTTCCATCTCACTGCCATACGCCACCCTAAAATGATATTCACCTTGAAGGCGGTCATTCCATCTCAAGCTCATCGTTCTTGAATACATAATAATAGAGTTCGTACTGACCGACTTCCGGTACAGGTACTTTCCATGTAGCAGTCTGGCTGCCGTCCCCACTTTTAATCACAAAAGCCGAACGAATATATTTTCCATAATATCTGTCATTGGTAGTAGCCGTCCATTGTAAAGGCGCACGCCACCAGGATATACCCGAATATTTAAAAGGAGTTTCCTCCACTTCATCCAGCCATTTAGGCAGAAGCCCTACAACAGGAGGAGTAGAAAGTACAAAGAGAGTAGAATCTTCATTATCCACAATAATCTCTCCCGGCATTTCTAATGACGACTCCGGTAGTGTATAGATACTGTCCTTGACTATTTTATTTCGTTCTTGTTTTACGTTGCCTATGGATTGCCGGATCATATAAGGAAGATTTCCGGAAATCATCGTGTTGACCTCTACCTCACGGATTTGTTCTTCCCAGACAGATACAAACTCTTTGCTTGTATGGGCAGCTATCTCAACCTTTTTTCTGGCTCTGGGATCTTCCAGAGGTTGGTACCACCAGCCATTCTGAAGAACATTCATCTGTATTATTCCGTCGTAATCAGAGTTATTGCTCACCAGCACTTTCAATACAAAGAATTCTTCTCCCCCCTTATTGACAACTTTGGTCAACTCGGGCTCTCCGATCGAATAAAAAGGAAGAGGAGTCAGTTGTTCCCATTCTTTCAAAGAGGAATAGATATCCGTGCGGCTCATTTGTCCTAGCGTATCCAGCATATTTTCGAACTTAATATTCAGAAAAGTATTACGCTTCAGCATCGCATACAATGAATCTCTGAAAGCATCGACCCCCATATTGATTTCTGATCGGGCGAAAATACGGCTCGCCTCCAGTCCTACGATATTATTTTGCAGATTACGCTGTTCCACATCAGCCAGCAACTCCTTGAATGTATGTTTTTCCAGCAGAAGATTGGCCTTCTCGTTATTACTAAGTCCATTTATCTGGCGCTCCCATCCTTCATTTTCTGACTTCTTTTGCAGATACAACTCAATGGCACGATTGGCTACAGGCCATTCCGAGGAATAAATATTGTACCGGAAATTATAAATCTGCGGGAAAAGGAAATAAGGATTTGCCACAGACGAAAGATTTCCCCGTCCCCTACTACCTGTTGAAAAGTTATAATCACCTTCTGTCCGCATAAACATCCAGGCAAAATTACTAAATGTACGCATCTGGGCTTCCTGTACAGTGATCTCATTCTCTCCCGACCACCGGATCTGATTCTTAACCTGCCTTTTTACATCCAGTTCCCAGAATATGGCTCCTTTTTCAGGGAACAATACCATTTCCGGCTGAACCGTTTCCTGGGCCTGAGACCAGGCACGTTCATAGCTGGCAAACTGTACCGGAACTTCTATGATAGAGAATCGCTTAAAAGGATAATCCAGTTTATATTGCCGTGCCAACTGATCTTTAACATTACGTATAAGCCAGGGAATAGTATCGTGAATGGAATCGAACGACGCTGTAAAATAGTCGTGATCCTTCAGGTGCCACACACTATAAAGAATACTGTCCGCATAGACACTTTTTTTTGCTGATAATCACCTATTAATAAAGATAATGTCTGAGACGGAAAATCTCCTTTAAACGAATAAACTCCTTCCTCATCACATTTTCCTTCACCTTGGGAAATAGGCACTAATCCCGGAAGAGGCTTCACTTTCAAATGGTAATTGCTGAAATAAGTTTGTTGCCAGTCCGGATTTTCATCACTATAACCAGTTCCGGCACGAGGATACCAATAAGTCTCAGGAGTAAGCATCAGATAATCTTTTGTCTGAAAACTATACTGTTTGTCTATGTTAAACAGAAACTTCTTATTGGAGGCTTGCAATACTTCGGGGGAATATCCAGATAACAAAACGAATTATCTATTTGCCCGTCATACCTGAAGGTTACAGAAACCGTATCTCCTTTGGCAAGGTTTGTTCCGAAATCCACTAACACAATTTGCTTGTCACGTTTAAAATTGAGCGGTTGTTCTCCCGACCGGACGGAATGCACGGTTAATCCCGGATTCAAACAGAAAGTGAATACGGCAGATGAATCCAATGCCACGCCTTTTACTGTTACTTCCGACAGAAAATCATCTGAATGCTGTTCTACTGAAAGATCATATTCATGAATGAACATCTTCGGAGTAGAAACATATTGATTGTTGATCTTCGTATATGTAGCCCGTATATCACTTTGATACAAAATCGAATGTATATGCCAGTAACCACATACGAAGGCTAACATAAGAGTACAGAAAAGAGAACTAACCACGGATAATTACTACGCGATGAGTTCGGAAGGCGCCGAAACAGAGAAATAGTGAAAAAGACAAACGCTAATCCGGCAAGTAAGTAAATGCCACGATGATTCAAGATCACTTCCCAGTTGGAAAAGCCGACAATACTGGACTTTACCAAAGGAAGACTATAGGCCATATAATCGAAAAGATAATAAAACTTATCTTCAATATAGAAAACCGTCAAGCCGATATATCCCAGCAGCAATACAAATGTCAATGCCTGATTTTTAAGCACCAGCATCAAAAAGATAGCCAATCCGATGATAAAAATCAACGTAGGCACACTGATCAGGAAAAATAAAGCAGATAAGCCACCCAGTCTACTTCTCCCAATGTCAGGTTGAATGCTGCCGTAATAGCCATAATAATAAGATTCAGCAGCAAAAAGACGCGCAGGTTTCCCCATATCTTACCTATGACATATTCAGCATTGCTCAACGGACGGACATAAAAGACTTCCGATGTATCCAGTTTTTTATCTCTTTTCAGAAAGTCGGAGGCAAGAAAAATAGCAATGACAGCCTGTCCTGTATTCAGCAATAGCAAAATTAGATAAGGAATGTTCGACGGAATGGCTGTTGCAATCCAAATACCTCCGCTATCCTCCGATACGAATAACATGAAATTAAAAAAAGTAGTGATAGCTATGGCGAGCACTGTGAATACTCGGAAGAACCAACTTCTTATTAATAACTTGCTTTCATACTTTGCTACCGATTGTATATTAGATAAAAAGGTCATATCAGCATATCGTGTTTAGTCGTTTGTCCAAAGGTTTAATTGATTCTCCATGTAATATACATAGGCGTGTTCCAGATTAGGAGGAAATGGCTCCGCTTCGTATCCCTCCACTTTATCGGCAACCACTTGTACCTCCCAGATTGTCCCCGATGGAATAGTAGAGATTACCGGATATTTTTATCGATTTCATGTAACTGGTCACCGGCAGCCCTGATTCTCCACACCTTACCTTCGGCTAATTTCAACATATCCTGGGGAGAACCGTTGAAGGAAACTTGTCCCCTATTCATTAACGCCATATTGTTACAGGTACTGGAAATATCACCGACAATGTGAGTAGACAAAATAATAGTCACATCATTCTCGCTGACCTCCGAAAGAAGGTTGCGGAAACGGATACGTTCCTCGGGGTCAAGTCCGGTAGTAGGTTCATCAACAATGATTACTTTAGGATGATGTATCAGCGCTTGTGCGATTCCTAACCGCCGCTTCATACCTCCCGATAATTTATTGGCATATCGTTCACGAACATCAAACAAGCCAACGTTTTCGAGCATTTCATCTACCGCCTGTTTCCTCTGCCTGCTATGAGTCATTCCGGATAAGCGTGCCGCATAATCAAGAAACTCATACGTTTTGTATTTGGCAAAGAAACGAAAGTCCTGAGGGAGATATCCTAAAATACCACGAATTTCTTTCCGCTGTTTCATCAAATCATAACCGCAAATTTCTACTTGCCCGGAAGTAGGTTCCATAAGAGCCACTAAAATACGCATCAAAGTAGATTTGCCGGCGCCATTGGGTCCTAATAAGCCAAACATCCCTGCAGGAATCTCCAGATTGATATCTTTCAAAGCATGATTTCCGTTGGGATAAATCTTATTAAGGTTCTTAATAATTATGCTCATGACATTTTATTTGTCCTATGTTGTATTGGGTGATAAAGATAGGCTTTATTTACATGAAACAAATCATAATTATAAACATTAACTTATATTAGTAGAATTCTGTCTAAAAAGAACGCTCTTCAAACATCCATAGACATGAAAACGAAAAGGAGAAAACCACTTCACAGTGACTTCCTCCTCCTCATATCCCATATGATTATCACCCAACAGGGTTTATAAAAAAGGGTTTTATTAAAAAAGGGTTATTTTTATGATCTGAATTATTTATTAGTTACTTCCACCCTTACCACCACTATGAGTAGGATTAGTAGTAACTGTCTTATACTGATGATCAGTTCCTCCGGTATAGCGTGTTGCTGTTACTGAGATTGTAACAGGACTTCCTTTATATAGCACCTTAGCTGACAACGTAGTAGTACGAGTCTTTGCATAGCAAGTATAATTCATTGTTGTATAGCCATTTACATTTACAGTATTATAGGTACGTTCTGTTGTTTTCACACCAGATGTTGACCCCATTAACGAGTACAGACGAGTTTTAAAGAAGGCTACCATAGCATTGATTGTTGCATCACTAGCACCCGTCCTACTTGCTCTTTACAGTATTTGTAATATCTGCATCTTTACATTCCCAACCAGCTTTCTCTTTATAAGTCAATGCAATACCAGTCACAGCTTTAGGATTCTCGCTATTATCACGACTTGCCTGTCCCAAGATGTCACTCTTTACAACGGTTTCAGAACTAACTTTACTAGTTACTTTATTTTCTACTGCATAAGAAGAAAAGTGAGTGATAGCTGCCTGATAGTTACCATCTTTCAAGTTTACCTTGCTTGTTTGCACATCCCATTTTCCTGTTTTAGTATTCAAATAAGTAAGCTGCATATCTGATTCAGCAAAAGTTACGTCAGGAATAGGATTAGGAATGGAAATGGTGACCGGATTTGCAAATTCCAAACCTGGTTCAAAAATGAGCAGCTGCTAAAGGAATGGTCTTTTCCACATCCTTATTCTCTTCTGCAGGTTTTACTTCTGTTGTTACTTCTTCGGGAGCAGGAACATAAGTCGTTACACTAATATCAGCAGAACCGTCTTCATTGATACCCGTTCCACTTTCAGGAAGAGCATCTTTTGGAATAGTTACCTCTACTGTTGCAATAGGAAGATCTTCAACAACCTTATCTGCCGGTGTTGTAGTCGGGTCCGGAATATCTTTATTAGAGTCACTATTATCTTTTACAGTAGCATCCTCACCTTGCTTCACATTTTCCGGTTCACTTTGCTTTGTCAGAGCCACAGCCACTGTTACCACACTACGGTTCTCCGCATTAGCAGCAATTTTCCACAGATGTATTCTGAGCAAGATAACCTTTAGGGGCAACTTCAACTGAGTACTTGCCTGTATTCTTCTCAGTTACAGAAAACTTACCATCCTTGTCAGTCTTAATTGTTTCAGAACCAATTTTCACATCCACTTTTAGACAGTCCTTTACCAGCATCTGTCACAGTACCCATAATATAGTACTCAACAACCGGATCGGGAGTTACGATTTCTTCACCTGGTTCTTGTTTTGGTTCATCGTCATCATCATGACAGGAAACTGCAGTGAAAGACAGCACACCGAAGGCTATCGCCAAAGAGCATGCATACAACCATTTTAAATTTCTCATAATTGTTCATTTTTGTTTAAATTACTAATATCAACTCTTATTTAAGTTTTGTCTTATCATTGGTACGAATCAAACAATAACGAATATAATCCGGTTGCCAGAAACGGCTATTCTCGGCTTGATTTCGGTTCTGTTCTATAGCTGACTCCCAAAGCACGGCGGGCAAACTCATTCCCGCTACGCATATCATACTGAAAAGCAAAATGATCCGGAAGCATTACACGTACTGCATGACGGTTGCGCTTCTTGCCCGGCAAAGGAATCGAGAAATGAAATCCGGCATTTGTTTCCCCATCTGTGTACATACCATAAAGTCCCTACAATATATTCACCGAAATAGCGGGAAAGAGTTCCGCATACTCCATAATCCCATATATAAACCGGCCCCCACTGACCTTTAACTGTGTATTCATTTGTGGAATATAATACCCCACACTAAACTGTCCATTGACTCTCTTCCATTTACTCATTCTCCAGTCTCTGCCATATAAATGAGAGGAACCGGTTATACCGCCTTCTCCTTCCACTGTCCAACGACCGTCAGATGAGAAATAACCGATACCGGCAGCAAGCCCCTGACGATCATCCGAGAAATTCCCACCAGTCAAGTATCCTTTCCAATGATTATCCAAGCGAAATTCCTGTCGCAATGTCAAATACCCCGGTCGGATACAATCCCATTTACCCGGCTCATTGTTAATGACAGGCAAGCAAACTTGTAACCTTAATGAAGCACCCTTCCAAAGTTGCATTTCTACCGCCGGTTGCAATTCAAAAGCAGCCTTATATAGTTTGTAAGTAACATTATTAACCAACATCACCCCCGGATAAACGACTAAATCCACCTTACCCAAAGTAGTAGACTCACGTTTTATCCCTTTCAAGTCATCCATTGCAGTTTGGGTAGAAGTAGTCATCTGCATAGTACGATACACCTCATTCAAATCACACTTTCCCGATTGATAATCCTCGATCAGTTTTGCAGGTAAGGTGATACAAAGTTGGGGCAGCGCATTATCCAATATAACTAACTGCAATGTAGAATTCTCCGAAACAGCTATCAAATGACGTATTGCGATACCTATACCATTATAAGATCCCTATATACGGAAGTTTCAAATGCCGCCGTAATCGTATCCTGCTTCTGTATTACAGAGATATTTTCCATTTGCAATCTTTCAAGACTCAGATACCCGTACAGCCTGTGCATTTACACTTTCAATGTGCAGCAACAGATAATATATAATATACTAAATACTCTTTTCATCTTCTTAATGTATTAAAGTACATTCATAACGCAAGCCCGCAGAAACACAAGTAAATTCGCGGGTAAACACATGGATAGACAAATGTTTCCAAAGGCGTATTGCTCCTCCAAGATTCCAGCCATGAGTATCATATTCTGCCATAAAAGCTTTAACTCACGGCAAAAAGCGGGAGTATAACGGATACCACCAAAAGGTCCTTTATTGAATGCAGGCTGATTGCCTTGATGAAAATACCAGCCTGCCGTAACAGCCAACTGATGTCCTTTACAGAAACCGAATGTCTTAGTTAATACACCATAATAATCTCCCCAATACTGAGTCGCCTTTTCTGTAAAAAGGTCATCGGCACCAATAACCACAGCAGGGAAATAACGGCTTTCTTTCAATGGACGGATACGGATAGTATTAGAGCGATCTTGATTATGATAACCAACTCTGCCATTATACGTTCGCATCTTGAGTAATGTCATACGGTAAGTCAGTTCTACAAAAGAGAATAATGACATATCAACAGAATAGTTCATGGTAGGATAATTAAATTTATGGGGTGTAACCTCTTCAGGAAGGAAGTTTGCACTTCCCATAAAGGTTCCTGTTTCCTGCATCTCGGCTGTAGGTATCATCATCTGCCCAGTTGCCCCAAGAGCATATTGTGCATGAATCTGGCTTGTTGTCAAGATTAGAATCAGAATTAATACAACACCCTTTAACGGAATAAATAGCATATCCCCCAAAATTGCTTCAATTTGTTTCATTTTTTATCTATGTGTATTCCTAAATAGAGATCTTACCCCAATTTAATTCATAAATCCTCTATTTTTACCATTCTTTTTTCTGTTACTTCTTAGGTAACGGAAAAAGCAGGGAAAGGGGAAAATCTCTAAAAACACGAAAAAAAGGACATATCTGACTACCAAAGAAGGCTCAGCCTAGGTGTAGGGTGAAATTTCTTTGATTATAGGACGTAAATATCTTAGAATATGAAAAAAGAGTTCTTTCATATTCCGGACTATTTTTATCTTATTTTTTAATCAAAAAAGAAAAAAAGGATAGTTTACTTGCTTGTTATTTATTTTTTTGTCTATCTTTGCGTCATTATTATTTCCGTTACCTAAGAAGTAACTCCTACTTACACACACTGGTTATCAGCACTTTGTATCATTACTCCGTTTTGCAAAGCAATTCTTTACGTAAGATAAATTCATTTTATTAACTTCAGTACGTTCTTTCAAAGCAAAGCCTTTAAGGTAGATTTGTGTTGTTTTGATTGATTTGTGCCCTAACGATTCGCTGATCATTTCAATAGGAACTCCGCGATATTTCGCAGTAGTAGCCCATGAATGGCGAATCGTATACGAAGTGACAGGAGAGGTCAGGTGCAAAGCTTTTGCAAGTCCTCTCAACTGGTTATTGAATTTTCGGAGAGCAGACTGATATTCGCGATAAGCATCTTCATCCTTCCGTTTTTTATCACCACTCAAGATACCAAACAGATAATCAGGACAGTCCCGCAGCGAAGGTTGCCTGTTCCGGAGCTGATAAATCATATCTTTAGCGGTATCCAATACTTCTACGCTCATTGGAGTCTTCGTCTTGATACGATTATAATAAATAACATTCCGGTCTAAGGATGACTTCTCCAAATGTGCCAAATCAGCGAACGACATACCGCAGAATTGAAACATCAAAGCAGCAATAGCCTGCGTACGCCGCAAATGATCCGATTTCGGATCTTCGTATAGAAGCCTGTGCAACTCTGTTACCGGCAAAGCTTTCTTTTGGCGGACATCCACTCCCGTATACACCTCATGGAACAATCGGTGAACATAAGGTGCCCTTCCCGACTCCACTCCCCGATTATAAATACTACGTAGCATACGCATATACGTAGACACCGTATTAGGCTTTAAACCACGTTCATAAAGATACTGCCCATAACACCGTAAGTGTTCGCGAGTTATTTGTCCGAATGACACAGTAGAGGTACCACAAAACCCTCTGAAAGAAAAAAGTGCATTTTCATACACATGCGCTGTTGAATAGCGCCCCTCTTTTCGTAAACGACCGATGTACATTTCAGCACACCGGCTAAACCCATTTTTTTTCATCATTTGCACACTAGTTAATTATATAAATCACCTTCTCAGATGAGAGAACAAATATAACCACTATCAGGGTTTTAGTTACTATAAAATAATTTAATTGCGAACAAAACTAAAAGAGTGACCTTCACTCACGTGAAAGCCACTCTCTATTTCATAATTTAATGAACAATATAATTAACCTTTTACCCTATAAATTATAAATACACACTATATCTGTTATTCTACATTCATTTCCTTTTAAAGTCTTAAAGGGATTCTTCTTTATATATACCCGATAATCTTTGATCATTCCGGTCTTACCCGCCTCGGCACGTGGGAGATAGGAGAATCCGGTCACCACCTTATCTTCACCCAGATTAATCACAATCTGATGGGGAACTTCTGTTTGGCAGTCGAATAATTTGTATGCCAGAAAGTAGATTCCTGCAAATCAAATACATTAGTTGCTATATTGTTAGCTTCTTCCGTTTCTTCACTATCGGCATAAACCACTTTCCAATGCTGACGTGACAATGGCTTACCGTCCGTTCCCAATAGTTCCAGTTCGGCAATAGCCGCATAATCTTTTGCCATCATAAGCATTCAAAGCCTCCATACAGAAATAACGGGTAGGCACCTCCTTATCAAACTTCACATGTTGCCAACCATTTCCCGGCTTGAAGGTTCCTTCATAAACAGGAGTTTCTTCTGTCAAATCCAGATTTTCCCCAACTTTACGATGAGCATATGCAGCACCATGTACTCGTAAATTATCCAGTATCGGTTGTTCCAATCCTTCCGTTTCAGCTTTTACAGGACCAGCCATATCCAATATAACAACCTCATTATCACCTTCTTTCAACCAACATCCGGAACATACAATGTCTGCTGAGGTCCGATTTCCCAATAACGGCCCACTGCATGGCCATTGATCCAGACCATCCCCTTACTCCAGTTCATCATATTCAGGAAGGTATCGCCCACTTTATCCAAAGTAAATGTTCCGCGATAATATGCAGGATATTTTTCTGTATTATCCCGTTTCTCATATTTTTTATTTTGTGCAAATGAATAATCAACCGGGATGTTATATACCTGCCAGTCTTTCAAAGATGTAATATTCCCATCATTCGATTGCAATTCTACCTTTTCGGTAATACCTTTCCAGTCATAAATTCCTTTACCGAAGTTCATACGTCCCATTGCTTCTACCAGAATATCCAGTCGGGACTCTTCTTTCATCGGAGGAAGTATCACTGTACCTTCACCCTTCAAGCGACTTAACGTAGCCAGCTTCTTTCCATTCAGGAAAACCTGTGCCCAGTCATGGGCTTCAGTTATAATTAAAGTTTGTTCTTCTTTAGAGGCCGGAAGAGTGGTACGATATAAAATACTACCCCATCCCTGGTCAAACGCTTCCATCGACTTGATATCTTTGCTAATCTTCGGTTCCGGCAAATTATCAAATAAGACGGCTACTTCATCCAACTTAAATTCAGGAACAGCTATTGTCGGAATAGAATCCGGTATAGGCGCCAGTTCTTCACCTTCCGGCAAATACTGTTTCAGCAAATCACGGACTTCTAAGAATTTAGGAGTAACTTTCCCCGATTCATTAATCGGTGCATCATAATCATAAGAAGTACAAGTCGGTGAGAAATTTGGAAAATTCGCTCCGCCCCAATGTCCGAAGCTAGTACCTCCGTGGGTCATATATAAACTGAACGAAATATTACGGTCGAGCATCTCTTTCATCCCCTTCACCAATTCTTCCGCACTGCGTGTCTCGTGCTTGGCTCCCCAATGGTCGAACCATCCGGACCAGAACTCACTGCACATTAACGGAGTATTGGGGCGAAGTTCCTTCAAACGTTCAAACTGCTGATCGATATTAGCCCCTGTACCGAAATTAACTGTCCAAAGTAAATCATCCAATGCATTATTTTCAAAATTAGAATTCCAGTCACATTGGAATAAAGGAACTCCCGTGAAACCGGCCTGTTTCACCATATCCCTTATGGCAGCAATATATGGTTTGTCTATACCAAACGAACCATATTCATTCTCCACTTGTACCATAATAATATTACCACCTTTACTAATCTGGAGGTCAGCCAGTTGTTTGCCTACTTCGTTCATAAACAATTTTACACGTTCCATATAATAAGGGTCCTGTTCACGAAGTTTGATATCTTCTTTTTCAGCAACCACCAAGGTAGTCCGCCCATTTCCCATTCTGCGCAAACGTAAGGTCCGGGACGTACAATGACGTACATTCCGTTTTCTTGTGCCATGCGGCAAAATGCAGCGATATCCTTCTGACCGGTAAAGTCGTATTTTCCTTCTTCCGGTTCATGAAAGTTCCAGAACACATAAAGACAAATGGTATTCATGCCTAAAGCTTTAGACATTTTGATACGATGCTCCCAATATTCTTTAGGAATACGAGGATAATGAATTTCCGCAGCTTTTCACTACAAACGGCTCTCCATTGAGCAGGAAAGTCTTATCTCCTACCTCAAAAGTCCCTTTGGAAGATTGGGTACAGGAAGTGCTAAAAACAGCAACCAATAAAACAAGTAAATACAATAAAGGCTTTTTCATTTTCAATCTATTGTTTTCATGATACATTAAAATTCTCAAGAAATTCTCTGCCGGTCAATGTTTCCATTAAGACCGACAGAGAATTTAAAAACTAATCCTGGTTGTTACCCTAAAATCAAAACTATTACCTATTGAAAACTTCATCCGTTGCAAAGATGAGACATTATTATTATACAAAGGTCCTCAAATCAGTCAAAACAGAACAATTATCATTCAATTTGCAAGAATCCGGCATTTTGAACTATTTTTAAACCATTGTGGTCAAAATTCAAACTTTATTTATCTCTTAAAAACTTACTTTACAAAAAAAATTAAGACCTTTGTGACCGATACCATAAACACTAAAACGCCTCATAATGGGTAACCTTATGAACGAAAAGACTTACATACTACTATTCATACTATTTATATCATGTATAGATGTTGCTTTTGTTCAAGCGCAAACTAAACATGTCACTATTCAGGGGACTATTCTGGAAGAAGATACTCAGCTCCCTATCGGACAAGCTACCATACAGTTATTATCTCTGCCCGACAGTAATTATGTAAAAGGAGCTTCCAGCCTGGAACAAGGTAATTTTACACTTACAACTCCTCCCGGACATTTTCTGATTAAGTTGTCGTTTATCGGATTCACTACTGAATTTAAAACCCTGCAAATAAACAATACAACTAAGCCAATCATCCAACTTGGCAAAATTGAACTGAAACCCGATGCTATACTTCTAAAAGAAACTGTTATCGTAGCACAAAGCTCCCCGGTAGTGGTTGCAGGTGACACAACCGCCTATAATGCCTCTGCATACCGTGTCAATGAAGGAGCAGCACTGGAAGAATTAGTCAAGAAATTACCCGGAGCAGAAATTAACGAAGACGGCAAGCTAACCATCAACGGAGAAGAAATAAAAAATTATCGGCAGGAATCAGATATCAAAAATCTGAACATTCTATCAAAAAGGATAACCAACGGGAAACATTTGATTATACATTCGGAGCGGAAGCTAATTTAAACTTACCTTGGGATATCAAAATTTCATCTAATATTGATTGCAGGTTAAAAAGAGGATATGGAGGTAAAAATGACACTAACCGTACCCTATGGAATGCCCAAATTTCAAAAAGCTTCCTCAAAAAGAAAAAAGCAACCATCCGATTTCACCTATATGATATCCTCCGTGAGAACGAAAGTTCGGAACGTTCCATTTCGAAAATTCAATCACCGATAGAGAATCCAGTACTTCTAACGTATACTTTATGGCATATATTGCCTATCGGTTCAACACCTTCGGCAACAAAGGAAAGCGTCAGTCAACACGGAGCAAGGATTATTAATGACAGAGAGTTTAGTTACTTTTGACCCCCTCCTTTCAAACATTCTGAATAGCACTGAAAGAAATCACACTGTAAGATACTAGAAATTCGCAAAAGAAGTTCGGTATCAACACTTTGATTTCTCAAAGATTTTGTATACGTTGGTTCGCGAACAACAAAGTTCTGTTCAGCAAACCAACTCACGGATAATCCCCGCTTATGCAATTCATCTTCTATACGCCGACCAATATGTACCATGACATCATTCTTGTGGAATAATTAAGAAACTGAAACCACACGCTCCTCCTCCACCATTTTCCAATCGAACAAGAATACGGTTCCATCCCTGTCGAAACTGGAAAGGAGCAATATGTTCATCAATGTTGTACCAACTGGTACCATAATCGCGCCATACATCCTTACCGTTTATCCATACCCGGCCACTATCATCCGTACCGATGGCAACCAGCATGGTAGTAGCCTCATCAAAATAAAGTTCCGTATAAGCATAATAAGTAGAATGTCCGGTAGTGACAGGAACCGTATTATGCATTGATTCACTTTGCATAAACTTCCATCGCAGCGTACCATCCAAATACACTTCTTCCCCTATGACCTTTATCGGATGAGAATCCGTTTCCATCACCCTGTACCTACTTGTCCGTCAGTATATACCGCATCAAAGTCCACAGATATCTCAGGCGGATGGACAATCGAAAAGTCCTCTCGCCCAAAACTTTCCCACGGTCCTATCATATACCATGTGTTAATATATAACCACCCTTTACGATCCGCACTTTTTGAGAAACGCCGTCCGGGCAATGCCTGAGCTTTTACCATTTCCTGATTAAGCCGGGGACCTGCATAAGCATTCATCGGACGTCTGTTTCCACTGCCCTGAGCTGCCTCCCCCATGCCACCGAAACCGTTCCCATTGCCACTGCCTTCACCTCCGCCCGGCTGACCATTGCCAATTCCAAAGCCGCCACCGGGCTTTCCGACCTGCTTCACTACTCCAAAGAGATTTTCCAACCGAGATTGAGCAAGTCCGGCTTGTCGGGTCGCTTGTCCCAACAGACCACGGTAATTGTTCAAGTCTGCCGTACTTTTTATTTCCAGACCTGCGCTGGCATTACTTCCCGCTGAAGTAGCCCATTCCCTCCTTTAGTCTGCATTCGAATCAGTTCATCAAAACTTGGCATACGGGAAGAACCTGTCTTCAGAGAACTATAAACCTCGGGAAACGAAAGTCCCTTGAAAGCGCCTGTTTAGCTGCATTGGCAGCCAAATGGTTCTGCTGTATTTCAGCCTCATATTCTCTTAAAAGAGCATACATATCATCTACCGACGGATTCGCAGATAACTTGCCCGCCTGCGGAATATTCCTTGCTTTCGAAGTATCATTAGCATCATCCGGTGCCGTACGTGGTAACTTTCTTTGCTCTACTTTAGTCAACAATTCATTTTTCCGCTGCCTCATCTTCTTAGCCATTTCCTGAAATTTGCGAAGCTGATCTTCCAAATTTTTCTTGACCAATACTTCCGACTGCTTCACTAATTGCTCAGAATAATTAGCGGGAACTCCCGCTGAGCCTGCTCCTGCTTTATTTTATCACTGATACTTTTCGGAGATTTCTGTTTTTTCGCTTGCAAGTCAATAGCTCCCTGTCCTGGTGATGGCATCAGCCAGATAAACAACGCTCCTCCTACCAGACAGACCAGCGCAATAACCCATGATAGGATAACCGTCAGACGGCTACTCCCTGTTGTAGTTTTCGTCATATGTTCGTATTCCTATATTCGTTAAATTATAAAACTGACAAGCATCCATTACTTCCACAAAACGTCCGAATGGAGTGTTTTTATCCATATCAATGCGGATACGCCGACCCGGATCAGAGATACAGGTCTCCCGCAATTGTTCCATCATAAAATTAGTCGAACAAGGTTGTCCGTCCCAATAGAAGTTACCTTCAGCATCCAGTCCTACAATAGCCTGTTTATCATCCGGTTTCAGTTTTATAGCTGATTCCGAAGTCGGCAGATCCACTGAAATATCCCTGTTTTTCACCTTCGTCATTGTAGAGACAAGAAAGAAGATCAATAGCAGAAACACACAGTCGATCAAGGGCGACATAGACACTTCCGGTTCATCTTCATTATTAAATAGTGATAGTCTCATAAGCTTAATAAGGTTTACTACCCAAACGGACACGCGTACGCGTGAATCCTTGTATTTGACATTGATCGAATATCTCTATTACCGTATTTACGGGTACAGTCCGGTAAGCCGCCACATCAATAGCAATTTCCGTACCTTCACTGTTGCGGAGTTCTGTAAGGAAAGTATTCAGATCAAAAATCGGCACATAGTGGTTCTCACCAGTATACGCATCATGTCCTACTACCTGATACACATTTTTCTCCTCATCCACTGCTATGATAACAGCTTCCTCTCCGGCGCGGGTGGTAGACAAAAGCTGGAAGTCATTGAAGGAAGTGATAAAGGTATTTGCATTTCCCACTTCTTCATCATAGTAGTCACAAGGAAGAAGATCAGTAGCAGAAAGACGCAGTCTATCAAGGGCGACATCTGCACCTCTACTTTGTCTTCTTCATCATAGTTTAGTCTCATGCTTCTCCTCCTTACTCCCCGGTGTGTTCATATCCGTCGAATCTCCTTCCAGATAGAGAGTAGTAATTACATTTTCAACTTCTACTTCCACCAAAAAGCCAATTTCATAATACGATTTTTAATAATGAAATACAAAGCAATGGCAGGAGCTGCGATGATCAAACCGGCAGCAGTCGTAATCAAAGCTTTTGAAATAGAATCGGACAATATAGAAGCGCCGCCTTCGTCACCATACAATGCTACCAGACCAAACGCTTCGATCATACCGACAACTGTTCCCAGCAAACCGATAAGGGGCGACAGGGAAGCTATGACTGACAAAGGATATATGCGTGACAAATGTGTACGGATATCACGTGCGGCCATATCACCAGCTGTCTGGCTGACAGCTTCTCTTCCAGCTTTCACATGCTCGAAAATAAAACGCAGCGAATTTCCTAATGTGGAAGGGTATTTATCACAGGCTGCAATCGCACCTTTCAAATCTCCTTGTGCAAGGCATTCGCTGACTGTTTTACGCAGTCCTTTTTGGTGCCAGTCTTCCTTCTCTTGAAGTTAGCAAGCGTTGCAAAGCTATTACTAAGGCAAGCAATCCAAGCAAATACAACGGATACATCATGAATCCTCCCGCTTTAATCTGTGCAGCCCAGTCAATCTGTACTCCTTGCGGTTGTTCATCCTCATTAGTTGTTCCCTCTTCATATACCAGCCCTTCCTCTTCTCCATCAACGGGTACCGGAGTTGCAATTTCGCTCGGAAGTACTTTCGGAGCATTCTTTATATCATCCTGTGTCTTAGCGAGAAAGATTTCATCAAATCCCGCATCACGCCTCTCCGGGCAGATAAAAGAAATACCGGTCAACGTAATATTACCAAAATCTTTCCATAAGTCCCTGGTCATCACCATCCAGTGTCCCGGTAGCTCACCGAGATTAAGACCTTCCATCGGATTTATCAAATCCTTGGATTTGCCGGCTATATAAGTAAAATCATATTTCTTGCCTTTTGATTTGCAGACTTTTCGGAAACATGAAATTTCATTCCAATTTGATCACCTCCCCATTTTACCCAGGCAAAAAGTGATATAGCGAAACTCACCCGGTCCCGGATTCTCGCGAATAGGAATGGATAGCCCGGTCAACTCTGCCGGACTTTTAGAGGCTCCTACATATATATAATTTTCTGTTTTTTTAGAGTATCCCCCATCACGGACAAATTTATTATCCTGAGCTTTCCACTGCGCCCCGTCCGGTATTTTAGTACTAAAGATTTCATATAATCCTTTACCGGATCTACTATTTGTTTGGGCTGAAAGCGGATAAACAGAAAGTGTTATTATCCCCCAAGGAGTATACCTAACATACCTTTCCCAAAAAGATTCTTCATTTTTGTGCCATTCATGTCTATTCTATTTTTATAAAATTTAAAATCATCGTAGAAATTGATGGTGGCAAAGTTGATAAAAATAGAAAAGAAATGAGTACTCAAATCATTCAAAATACTCCAATTCCTTAAAATGAGACAGAATAAAGAGTTCAAAAATCGCTCAATAGGTTTAAAAATAATCCATTACCAGAAATTTCCAACTATTTTTTATCTGCTATATCAGGTTTTGTATCTATTTTCCTGACACTACCATCCTGACATATTGTGGAGGTAAATAATTATATATAGAGCCATTTTTAAAAGAGGCAGTTTCTAAGGTGGGGGTTCTAAAGTTTATAGTTTCAGCATGGTATCCTTTAGGAACAATCAATTTTAAATACAAAGCAGATATGTATCCATTTTTCACACCCCTCTCTCTTCTATCATAGAAATCACACATAATTAGCTTCACTTTTGTCTGAGACAAGTCCAGTACTTGCAATGGACAATTTAAAATATTCAACGAATACAAGTTGACATTTGAATGTAAATCAAGCTGAGATATAGCATTACTACTACAATCCAAAACCTCCAAATATATATTTGCACTAAGATCAATTGTTTTTAGTCTGTTATCAGCACAATTTAATTCTTTTAAATAAGGGTAGTCACTAAAAACCGGAATTGCTTCTTCTGATATTTCTTTAATAGAAAGTTTACGCAGCGAAACTCCTTCCACATTCTCTTTTTGCTCAGGGAGTATCAATTTCTTCAATAAACGATAATCATTCCCTTCTTGGCGTATCCACTCATATCCCTGCAATCCGCAAGTTAAAAATTCCATCTTTAGGTTAGCACTAAAATCCAACTCTCCAATATAATTTGCTTCACAATTTAGTTCCCGCAATTCTTGATTATGTGATGTTTCAAGTGCTTTTAGCTTATTCCAACTACAATTTATTTTTCTAAGATGCGGTGATCGACTAATATCCAATTTCTCCAGATTATTATCCGAACATTCAAGTATACTTATTCCTTCTGTATTCGATCGGTTATCCGGAAGAATCAACTTAGATAATATCCCGGCACGACCTCCTTCCGAAAGTAATCCTTTATTTCTTTGAGATTTAACAATAACCGTTCGAAGTTGTTTATTATGACTAAGATCCAATTCTGTCAGTCGGTTATAAGTACAATCTAAAGTTCTTAATTGAATATTCTTTTTCAAGTCTATCGTATTCAAATCACAACTTCTACAACTTAAAGTCGTGAGATTTTTACAACCACTTATATCCAGTTTCGGAAGGTAGATTTGTATAATTTCCAACTCACGAAGTTCTTTAAATCTAGAAAAATCAGGAATACACTCCAATGTATCAGTCCGATTTCCCACCAATTTTAACCGACGTAGAGAAGAAAAATACTCAAGGCCTTTTAATGAGGTAATTTCATGCCTCGTAGTTTTCGCTCTATTCACGTCATTATCAATCCATAAACTGGTTTTCAGCTCCAAATCCTCCACGTAATCAATATCCGATAATAAAATAGAGCTGGTATCAGCTATAATCTTCATTTGGAACAACGCTGCTTTAAGCATCGGATCAAATTTATCTGCCACATTCTTATTATCAGAAGAGTTCAATATGTCTGCCCGACTACTCACACCCATCAATAATAAACTTACTATTAAAATAATGTTTTCATTTTCTATTAAATTTTATAGTTGTCCATAATCAAACATCTCTCTACTTCACCTTTTTACATGAGATGAATTATCATTCGCAAGATAAGAAGAAAAAACGAAAAAGAGAAGGAAAGAGTGTCCCCAAAAAAGGATACAATTTTTCATCCCAAATAAGCAAATCCTCCTTTCCTCCCTTCACCCTTCACAACTCCCTCTGGCACGACGATTGCGGGTGAAGGTCTCCTGTTCACCATCCGCTTCACCTCCCATCAGACGGAGACTACCCGATACACATTCCCAAACTTGGTATGCTTACGTTCTATCCCCACTGCTATCAGTATTTGTGCCAAACTCGCCGGATTTGCCCCACGCATAGCTGCCGGATTTTTCTTCTTCAACCGCTGAAAGATATCAGCAGACGAAAGCAGTTCACACTCTTCCCCTTTTTCTGCCGCCCGATAACAGGAACGCAAAACGTCTTCCACAGGTCCCTGACGATAGAACATCATGTTACTTTGCTGCAATTCCGTCTCTTCCTCTTTGGTAAACCAATAATGTTCACCGGCCAAAATCTCCGCTTTCAATTGAGCATAAAGTTGCGCATAGTCAATCCCCTCACAATCGATAGGATATTCTACCAGCACACAAATAAACCTGCGGCTACCGGTCGGGTCAGTCAACAAATCTTTTCGATTCGATGTCCCGATGAAAGATGCTATACGAGGTAGCGAGCGATAATTTTTCTGATAAGCTTTGCACAGGCTTAATGAAGCCATCTGCATCAGATTCTTCAATAACGGCATTTTCGTCGGAGCATATTTATCAAACTCATCCAGATTGAGAAGTCCCATCTCCGCCAATCTCCGTTCTATATGCCCTTGACTGGTTAAATCCACCTTATCCATATAATAACGCTGAAGCGCAGGAGGAAGTAGCGATTTGCAAAAAGTAGACTTGAAATATCCTTGCTCCGTACTGATAAGCAAAGGCGCCACACTATTGGCATGACTTCCCGTAACCCCCATCCATTGTGCTGTCATACCCCGCATCCATATATGGAATTCTTTCACCCACAATTGGTCTCTCGAAACTCTGCGTGCCAAAGCCGCCAAGCGATCCACTCCATCCCATACCGGCAATTCTTCCAAATAAAGTTTGAAAGGATGATACTCTGCAATACGGGTGGAGAAAATACAGCGTGAAAGATCACGATCCCAACAAGAAATACCTGATTCGTGAGCTTCCAGGCAGAATGTATTTAAGACACGCTGATTCACAGGTGCAAATCCTTCCTCCATTCGTTCCAACAAACGATATTCCGTTTCTTCTGTCAGCACATTGTAGCGGAAATCATAGCGGGATTTTAAAAAAGTATCTACGCTCTCAGTTAGTGACTTCACTTTCGATGAGTCTTTTTCTTTAGACGATGATACCCCCTTAATCGACTGAATAATAGTATTGACAGGTGCTACACTTTTTGTATCCCCTACTCCCGTTTCATCTTGTTTTGAAAGACACTTCATCAATTTTTGCCAAAAGGCAAACCAACCATTTTTTTGTTCCATTTTCTTCTTTTTTATAATTAATGGATGCGAATATAATATCAAAAAAAGCCATTTGCAACTTTTCATCCTATTCATTTTTTGAAAACCAGACTTATCATTATTATCCTGTCATTTCTTGTTTATCATACTATTAAACCTTATCTTTGTTACCGACAAATTATACTTATCACAGATGTGATGAGATATTATCACTTTTATGATAAAATAGCGTCATTATTATGATAAGATCTTATCATAGCAATGATAAGTATAAGATATCAGCACTAAAAACAAGAAATCATTTAAAGATAAAGCAGAAATGGCAGTACAATTTGAATTATACAAGACTCCGATGCCAAAGGAGAAAAAGAACAAGACGCGTTATCATGCCCGTCCGGTAAGTTTTGAAACTGTCAATACCGAGAAACTGGCTTATCGCATCCATGATCGCTCCACATTAAGAGTATCGGACATTATTTCAACCTTGGAAGAACTGAAAAATGAAGTAGCCCAGTGCCTTCTGGAAGGTAAAAAGGTGCATGTCGACGGATTAGGATTCTTTCAGGTCACTCTTTCCTGCGAAGAAGAAATACGTAACCCGAAAGACAAACGTGTGCACCGGGTAAAATTGAAAGCTATAAAGTTTAAAGCTGATAAAGAATTGAAAGGGGAATTGTGTCACATGAAATTCCAGCGTTCTAAAATAAGACCACACTCCGCCAATTTATCAGAAGTAGAAATTGACATGAAACTGACTGAATATTTTGCTGAAAACCAGATTATCACCCGGAAAGACTTTCAATACCTCTGCGGAATGACGCAAATCACTGCATATCGCCATATCAAGAGGTTAATGGCAGAAAAGAAATTGCAAAATAAAGGGACGATCTATCAACCGATTTATACTCCGGTTCGGGTAATTACAGGGTATCGGTAGATTTAAAATACAAAGAACGATGAAAAGAGCGATGAAACAGGAAGCCCTTCACCCGTTTCTCTCCCATTTGATAAAGGGATGTAGAGAGAAGGTGAAGGGCTGATTAATTATGCACAATTAGTTCGTATTAACTATGGTTTCAAATAATTTTCCAATGGCTCCATAGATAATTCATCTTGATTTGCTCCCCAACAATAATAAGGCTTTTTATCCTTAAAGAAACATATATGAGGATAAGTATTTTCGCGAGTCAAAATAAAAAATGTCCCATCATCAGAATGTTCTCTAGCATATTCAAACTTCTTTGTTTCATTTTTCTGCGGTGTAAACGACATAATTTCCCATCTTTCCGCTTCTGTCCTCTTTATACTACTTTCTACCATCTTGTCCGCAGCTTCCTTCCCAAACACTTCAACATATCCTTGGTAATAACTTTTCGGATTAGCATCTTTCATAAAGTTTTCAGCATGATATATAGCATAAAAATAGATTGTTTCCCCATTATCATTCTGCCCATAAAAACAAGCAAACTTTTCTGGAATTCTAAATACCTTTTCGGAATCGTCCACTAAATATAATCTTGAAGGCGAATCAATAACCGGTACAAACTTTATAGTGGACTTCATCAAAGTTAAGGACAAGGATGAATCATGCCATCTCCCTGCAATATTCATGTTTAGCCGTTCAAGTATGGTATCCTGAACATTTTTATTAATTTCCCTTGCAAGCAGTTTGTTTTTGGGTGTCAGTTGACTGATAGCCTGAGTAATCATCTTATCTCTTTTTATAACTTGCTTGGAAGTACCATCGACATACACTTGTTCGCTACATGAAAGAAATAGGATCTGGACAAGAAACAGGATTGATAATTTAATTGCTTTCATAAAAGATTCTTTTACATCCAACAAAATCAACAAGTAACTAAATATCTGTGGATTAAAGTCTTATCCAAGGAGAAGGAGTACCGACACAAATATTTGATATTTAATCGGTCCTCCTCCATTCATTCCACCATCGGACAAGAGTTTTCTTATTTTCGTCAGATTATTCCGTATCCACCTCTTCGCGCCATTCTTCTGAAAGCGCGTAGTTATTGATAAACACGTATCCATCTAATGTGGATGGCGCCGAGATGCCTAACCAATAGAGAATTTGCGGTACTATCAGCGTATTCTCAACACAGATTCTTTCAGCATTGACATTGGTAGGCAAGGTATTTGCAAACATGGCAGAGGCTTTCTGTTCGATATCCGGAGAACTGCTGGTTTTATCTTTAATATAATACATATTCAGTCCACCCTGTATCTGATTTTTAATTACTAATGTATCCTCCTCTAATTTCTCAAGTTGCTCTGTTGGCTTAAATTTCCAATAGCCGAGCATATCACCTGAAGGTTCAATATCAATTTCTCCCGATAGTTGCAAAATTCTCTTTCAGCAAGATCCTTTTCCATAGACGTACTTCCGATATATAATAGGAAGTTGGTACAGAATAACCACCTATCGCAAAAAGACTTGAATCGGAGCCAATCCCTGGGTATCCGTGGCTCCCTGATCCCTGTAACTTACCATCTAAAGTGATGAGCCACTTTCTCCTTCGGAGGCAGCAGAACTTATGCTAACACCATAGTGATGCCATTTAGAATCATTGTATCCGGTAATAGCTTGCTCAAGAGCAGGACCTTCCTTAGGATTTGTTCTCATGGATACAGTTTCCTCTCTGCCTATATAGTCCCCAGCCGGCTTTTCCAAGTATGCGATCCCAATTGTTACCATTATATGTGCCGTCCTGCCTAGGAACCATACGCATTATGATCTCCATTGAAAATGCATCCATACCTAAAGAATAATATTTACCTATACTATCAAAAACGACAGCCTTGTATTCATTCTGAGAATCAAAAATATGCACCGTATAGTCTATTACCATTCAATTGTTTTTCCGTATAATGATTGTAGTAAAACAGACCAAACGTATTACGCTCCACTTCCGAAGCGCCACCATAACGACCGTCAGCCGATCCACCGTGATTGGAAGTTACAACAATAAGCCAGTCTTCGTAAAATGCATTCTCACGGGCATCAATCGCCGACAAAAATTCACCAATGTATCCGTCTATAGTTTTAAGTGCACTGACATAAGAGGCGTTGTCCGCTTTGAATCCCCCACTCTTCCCAGCCTCCAACATTCCTGAAAAATCGGCCAGAATGAATGTGTAATCTTCATTCACAATATGATTAAGAACCACATCCCGGGTTTGAACGTCATTTTCTGAAGTAATGGTAGTCTTAGCATTGTTAAGCATATTTTTGTTCAGTTTCGCCCAAGGTGTCACACACAATGAAAGCATATTCACGTCATTATTCGAAATATAGCTAATTACATTTTGATAATGAATGACCTTTTCATTCGGATTGTTCGGATTGTACTCCACATTAGCAGTATAAGAATCATCTGTTATACTGTGTTTTTCGGGTATGACCCCAGTGAGCATGGTTGCCCACGTTACAGGGTCTTCGTTCCTTTCGACAGACAGAGTACGATTGTCACTCACTCCCGCCCACGAATATTTACTATTTTTCAACATCTTAGCGATGGCACCGTCGGCAGGAAGGGAGTTCTTCACCACTTCACCAACCGCACCATCTATATTTATCCACAATACTTTACGATGGATTTTGGTAGATATGCCGGTATCTATAGTTCCATCGTCTGCTATTTCAGCAGGTGTATCGTATTCCGTGCAAGCATAGTTAAATGCCAGGACACAAACAACAAGCAAGCTGTATGTGAGAATATTTAATAGTTTATTCATCTGATATAAATTTACGGTTTATAATAAAATGTCCCAAACTCGGTAAACGAATGCTGTCTGAACTTGAAGCGAGACATGTCCGTTTCATTCCAGTTATCATTGCGATTAGGATCAGGAAGTTTAATACGCAGGTACCTCACTTGTTCTTTCGATGGAAAATCATAGAAACCTTCATTTTTAGTATATGGCAGTTCGGGATATGCAATGGAGTCTACCTGCATAATCTCCCTCCAAGCTATGTTATCATCAAGTGGGTTCTCAATTATTTCTCCCTGATTTACCGGAGTCTCAATAATCAGCTTAGTTGCTGCCAAGTCAGAATTGTTGCCTGTCAGAAATACACCATTCACATCTGTCGTCTCTTTCATATCAATAAACAAATAATACGGAAGTGGCGGAGTACTTGTATCATTGTTGTAATATGAAGTCCATCCTGTTGATTTGTCGCTGTCCAGCAATCGGTCCGGCGACTGCCCGGAATTAAAGTTATCGCTTCCGTTTGCATCCAGTGCATAAATCTCCCAGTCAGTCCGATTATGACGGTAGTGATACCCGTTACTTGGGAAATCAACCACACCACTTGATGGATTTTTTCTGCCAGAGGCGAGTATTTCCATATTGCTTTATCCATCAGCGGATATTTCGATGCATAACCACGGGCTTCGTCTGTCAGCGAATAGCCCCAATGCTCAAAGAATGGTGAAAAATCGTCCTTAAAATAGTCACATAAAGCCTTAAAGAAATAGGTAGAAGTAGAATGATCTACGGAAATTTTATCTTTAATCATACGGTTCAACTCTATATAAAAGGCCCAATCATCATTTTTGTAGTTAGCTAATTGGACAAGGCTTGCCAATGCGTATGTCGGCCGTACTTCCGACTTTATATCAGATACAAACCAGCGACTACTATCGGTATCTGCATATGCCAATGCTTTAGGAATTGCTCCGCAATGCTGCTGCCTTCTTCCGGGAAAATCGGCCCCATCAGATACCCATCCTCTCTTAACCCTTTCTCAGCCATGCGATATAGGGGAATTGCTTTTACTGCATCAGATACTTCGCTCCACCATGGTGATTTTATATCTCTGAAAGAGTAATTTCTATATAACGCATTAAAAATAGCAATAGAATTACCGGATTTCAACGTTTGATAGCTAGCCAGCTCATTCAACAGATAATTTGTATTCAATGCCACTACACCATAATCGGCATTACGAATATACAGATTGTCCAACAACTCCACATCCAGCACCACACGCTCAGGAAAATCGGGAGCACGCATTGAAAAATCCTGTGCCCCAACCTGCAAACTGTAATAGTTATAATAATAGGTCTCGACAGCATTGTCCCATGCTTCCAGTGTGTTCGGCATCTTTTCAGCTATAGAAGGATCATCATTTATCATATCCAATAATCGTTCACGCTGAACGGAAAAAGCGACATGCCGGCCACGCAACTCGAGCCACGGTACAGTCGTTGTACGCAACTGCTCAACCCACGCTGTTACATCAGTAGAACCGACAATAAAATCAGGCGAACGATAAGCCCCGTTAATCTCCATTACAAAATCCGCACTGCCATTCACATCCTTGCTTTTTTCGATCCATATCATACCTCCCAAAGGATTACGAATCGTGTTTTTTCCCGGGAACAGTTGCTTCGAAGTAGTAACTACCGGCAAACGCAAGTAGGGAGAAATATCCGTCAAATCGTCTAAATGAGAACCGATGATAACCGTCAACCCCATAGTGTTGTCATTAATGGTTATGGTAATCAGTTCACCTGCTCCGGCATAAAGCCCGGTACTGTATATCGGACGAGGAACTTGTTGCACGTCAAGATCGTATGCAGGAATGTATCTCTTGCTTAAATCAAGCGCAAGCAGTGTATTGACAGTATTATCGACTAAAGTATCTACAGCAACAAAAAGTTGCTTAGGATTTTGTCATGTCAGAAATTTCACTTATCTTAGTGTTGCTTAAAAAAACAAATAAAACTCTGAATGACATGGCAAAAGTACAAATAAAATCCGAGAAACTCACTCCTTTTGGAGGAATTTTTTCTATTATGGAGCAATTTGATGCTCTTTTAGCTCAAACCATAGATTCTACCTTGGGGTTGAGATGCACATTGTTTGGTTATCAATATAGTGAGATTCTACGTTCTCTGATGTGCGTATATCTTTGTGGTGGCTCATGTATTGAGGATATTTCAACACACCTTATGAAACATTTGTCTCTTCATCCAACTCTTCGTACTTGCAGCGCAGACACCATATTGCGTGCTATCGGAGAACTGACTTGTAAGAACATCACCTATAAGTCTGCTTCTGGCAAATCCTATGATTTCAATACAGCAGACAAGATGAACTGCTTATTGATTAAAGCCCTGCTTGCTACTGGTCAATTGAAATCCGGTCAAGAGTATGATTTTGACTTTGATCATCAGTTCATAGAAACAGAGAAGTATGATGCAAAAACAACCTACAAGAAGTTCTTGGGCTATAGTCCAGGTGTGGCAGTCATTAACGACATGATTG
>VOFE01000704.1_pt1 | contig 40001 bp, 60 predicted proteins | sample 5384071 | NCBI WGS metagenome assembly VOFE01 (sample SAMN12384724, study PRJNA508395) | human gut metagenome | isolation source: healthy gut D | host: Homo sapiens
CACCAACGGTCGCGCGGCAGCGAGCGTCCACGTTGCGGATTTCGCCGGACGGCATACGCAGCTGAGCGTAGGCGCCATCCTTGGCGACGAGCTGCACGGCAGCACCGGCGGAGCGGGCGATCTTGGCGCCACCCAGCGGGCGGAGCTCAATCGCGTGCACCACGGTACCGGTCGGGATGTTGCGCAGCGGCAGGTTGTTGCCCGGCTTGATATCAGCCTGAGCGCCGGTCTCGATGACGTCGCCCTGCTTGATGCCTTCCGGAGCGATGATGTAACGCTTCTCACCGTCTGCGTAGTGCAGCAGCACACAAGCCAGGTTGCGGGCGCTTACATATTGATATGGAGTGTGGTCTTGAGAGATTCCTCTATCGACATTTCGGCAATGTTGCCGAGGCGTGCGCTAATCCAGATGGAACGCGCACGGCAGGTCGACGCTTACCGGCGAGTTGTCCTCGTTGGTCTCCATGATGTCGGCCATGAAGTCCCACCACTTCCGGCAGATCTCGGTCTCGGCCGATTCCGCGTAACGCTCGGGATCGTCGAGCTCGATGTAGCCGAACAGGATGTTAGTCTCCTCATCGATGAAGATGCTGTAGTTGTGCCCGCCGTACTCGTGGAGCATGTCGGCCATCTCGGGCCACAGCTCGTTGTGGCGGCATTCGTACTCCTCGGCAAACCCGGGATACAGCTTCATCTTGAAGCCGCTGATGGTGCGGCCTTCGGCGGTTTTACGTACGGTCATCGCCTTTTCCTTTCGTTATCGTTGCGGATATGGGCACGCAGTCGCGCACGGACCTGGGATTTCCCGCCCTCGTGCGCACCGCGCGCGTACGCGTCGCGAGACGAGCATGCCGGAGCTTGCGGCAGCGCCGTGATGGGCGGGAGGCTGCGGACCCCTCTGCCCTACGGGGCGCATATGCACCCTAAACGATGGCGCCTCCGGCACGGTTGCACAGGGCACGTCCTACCCTACCGACGCACATGCGCCGCGAAACGCGCATGCCCGGGCGGTGCGCCCGGGCATGCATGAAAACGTTACTGCAGTTTTTGCCGTAGCGCTCTTCGGTGATTTGGTCGAGCGTCTTGCCCTGCGTGTCCGGGCACCACGCCACGCCGACAACCAGGGACACCACCAGCACCGCGCACATGATGAGCGCCGCCGGGAAGAAGCCGGCGGGGTTTGTGGAGATGTCGCCCATGATGGCGCCAACGCCCACGAGCGACCAAATGCCGAGCGCCGCGCGCACCAGGAAGAACATGATGCCCTGCGCGCCGCCGCCGCGATAGCGCGTCGGGAACAGCTCGGTTCCCCACAGCGCGTAGAAGCACTGCGCCGAGAAGCCCGCCGAAACGCCCCACAGGATGACGTAGGCCCACAGGCACCAGCCCATGGAGTCGGTGGTGCCGTTGTTGAGCGCCGCGCCGAAGATGGCGATGCAAACCCACGAGGCCAGCGCCAGCAGAGCCGAGACGCCGAACAGCACGCGATGCGGCACCTTATCGCCCAGCTTGGAGAACACCGCCAGCGAGCAGACGGCCACAAGCACCCATTGCACTACGCCGAGGAGGCTCTGCCCCACCGAATCCAGGTTGCCGGCAGCGGCATACAGGTACGGCATGAACTGGCCGTTGGTACCCGCCGCCAGGTTCCACGTCAGATACACGGCCACCAGGAACACGATGGTCTTTACGTTGACGGGGTTCTTCAGCGCGTTGGCCATCATGCGGCCGAACGACTCGTGCCCAGCTGCTTCGCCCTGCTTCTCCGTCCAATCCTTGACTCCTGCAGCTGACGCTGCAGGTTCCATGCGACAAGGGCCACCACAAGCAGCACCAAGAACAGGATGCGCGTGGACAGCAGGCCGTCGAAGGGACCGTAGGTTCCAGCGGGCAGCAACGTCTTGCCGTCGGCTGCGAAACCAGGGAGCGCAAACGACAGGGCCAAGGACAGCAGGAAGATGACCGCGGGACCGCAGGACCAGGCGAACTGGCTGATGCCGATGTTGGAAGCGCGCTTCGTGGAGGTGGACGTTTCGGAGATGTAGCTCCACGATGCGGGGACGCCCGCCCCACCGACAGGCCGGAGAGCACCACGCCCACCACCACCATGGGCAGGTTCATGGCGCACATGGCGATTGCCACGCCGATGGCGTATACCAGCAGGTTGTAGCGGTAGATGATGGTGCGGCCGTACTTGTCGGTCAGAAATCCGCCGATAAGCGCGCCGATGGCGGCGCCGAACGCGTTCGCGCCGATAGCGCCCAGGATAGAGGTCCACATCGAGCCGAAACCGAATGCGGCGGCCCACGCCGTCAGCGCCACCGACGACGCCACGATGCACCCGGAATCCAGGAAGTTCGTCAACGACACCGCGATGGTGCCCTTTGCGCTCCTGGAGACATTGCCATGATCGATTCGCCTTTCACTTGTTCCTATGGCCGGCAGCTGCGCTAGTCCAGGAAGCTTTCGTTGATATCGAGTTTGAAATCGCGGGCGATGGCGCGCAGGCCGTCGTCGGTGATGGTGTTGCGGAACTCGTCGCTGCCGCCGTTGAGCATACGGGCCTCGGCGTAGATGGCCGCGGCCTTCGATGGTATGCATAAGGCCGAACGCCGTGTCGAAATCAGGGCCGGACACGAACAACCCATGCTGCGCCCAGATGGCTGCATCGTAGGTTTTCATGAGCTCGCAGGTGGCCTGCGCGATCTCGGAGCCGCCCGGAACCATCCACGGCACGACGCCCACGCCCTTCGGGAATACCACGATACATTCAGTCATGGCCTTCCACAGGGCGCGCGTGATGGTGCGCGCATCAAGCGGCATGACGAACGACAGCGCGATGACGTTCTGCGGATGAGCATGGTAGATCACACGGCATGCACCGTCGGTGGCGGCCACGCGGACGCTATGGTTCATGAAGTGCGTGGGGAACTCGCTGGTGGGAACGCCCCGTCCTTCAGGCCCCATACGATGCGCCAGGAATCGCCGGCGTCATTGATTTCGACGATGCCCACGTTGGCCCCAGGGTCGAGCTGCACGTTGCGCATATAGCGGCCCGATCCCGTGGTGGCGAAGAACGCCCCGCGCAGGTTGTCGGCCTGCACGCCCATGGACACCCAGCTGGAGGGGTTGTCGTAGAAGAACGGGCGGCACGCACCAACCTGCTCATCGGTCAGGCGATACGTCAGGTTGCCGCCGTTGCGCTCGTGCCAGCCCTGGTCCCAGCCATCGGTGCACAGGCGCACGAACGCCTTCATAAACGGCTGCTGCCCACGGCCACGCCCGAAACGGCGCCCTTGGCAACGGTGACGCCCTTTGTCGAGCACGCCTTGCGCGGCTTGCGCGCCACGGCCCAGCACGTCCTGCGCGCTATCCAAAATACCCATGTTCCTACCTTTCCATCATGCGCCGGGGAACTACGGCGCGAATCGGGCGGACGCGGATGCGCGTTCCGCGCCCGCCGCTAGCTTTCATTGAACGCGAAGGGCTCCCGCCTACGCGCGGCCGGAGAGCACCTCGTCCTCATAGGCCTTGATGGGAGCCCACAGCCCGCCATCGGTCGGCACGCCCTCGCGACGGCAGTACTCGTCCCACACGGCGCCGAACGGCATGGTCTTAAACTGCTCGGTAACGACCATCTTCTCGGAGAAGCGATACGTATCCTGCAGCTCCTTGAGACGCTCGACGGGCTGCAGCAGCTCGAACAGCAGGCTCTTCTCCATGGCACGGGTGCCGGTAGCCCAAGCGCCGATGCGGTTGATGGAAGCATCGAAGAAGTCCATGCCGATAAGGACCTTGTCCCAGCCGCCCGGGCAGCGCACGATCTCGCCGGCGATCTCCTTTGATGCTGTCATCGAACAGAACAACGTGGTCGGCGTCCCATTGCATAGAGCGGGTAACGTGAGGCGGCACGTAGGGGAAGAACTGCAGCAGGCTGGGCAGCTTGTCGGAAATGCTTTCCATGGGGTTGAAGTGACCCGCATCGATAAGCACTACATGGTTGCCGCCTTTCTTGGCAGCGTAGGATACGTAGAACTCCTGGTTGCCGGTGGTGAAGCCTTCAACGCCGATGCCGAATACCTTCTGCTCCATGGCGTCGATCACGTGCGGCGTTTCGAAGGAGTAGATCTCGTCGAGGGAATCGCGCAGGCGCTCGCGCAGGCCAAAGCGGTCTGCCGGGTAGTCCTTCAAGCCGTCAGGGATCCAGAAGTTGTTCAGGACCATGTCGTCCATTTCCTCGCCGATGCGCTCTGCGATCTGGCGGCAGGCGATGCAGTGACGGATCCAGAAATCGCGCACATCCTTGTCCGGCGAGGAGACTGTCAGGCCCTCCTTGACCATGGGATGGCTGAACAGCGTGGGGTTGAAATCGATGCCGAAGCCGTTCGTCTTCGCCCACGTGACCCAGGGCTCGAAGTGCTTGTACTCGAGGGTGTCGCGATCAACCCAGGGGTTTTCCTCGGTGAAGACGGCGTAGCACGCGTGCAGGTTAATGCGCTTCTTGCCGGGAATGAGGCTGCACGCCTTCTCGAAGTCGGCCGTCAGCTCCTCGAAGGTGCGGGCGCGGCCAGGGTAGTTGCCCGTGGTCATGATGCCGCCGGAAGCTGCGTTGTCCTTCTGGTCGAAACCCATGACGTCGTCGCCTTGCCAGCAGTTGACGGAGATCGCCTTGCCGGCCAGGTTTCGCCAGGACCGCCTCGGTGTCGATGCCCTCGGCGGCGTATGCCTCGCGTGCCAGTTCGTAAGCTGTGCTCATGTGCGCTCCTATCTTGATGAATTGCTATGTTCAAGCCGCGTTGCGGCGGTGAACCGATTCGGGTGCGCAGAGCCGACGCGCGCGGCGGCGGCCCTGCGCGTTCGGGTTATTCGGGCTGATATTCCACCACGTCGAACGATCGGCGGATGGCTCTCGCGCCTCATCGAGGTCGGCGAAGACGCCGTCGCCGATCATCTGCACCATAAGGTTGCCCAGGCTGGTGCCCTCGATGGGGCCGGCGAACACGGGGATGCCGCATGCACGGGCCGTCAGCTCGTTGAGGTAGGTGTCCTGGCATCCCCCACCGACGATGTTGATGGAGGTGTACGTGCGGCCGGTCAGCGCCGACAGTTCGTTGATGGAATCAGCGTAGCAGCCGGTCAAGCTCTCGTATACGCAGCGCATCAACTCGCCGACGGTGTCGGGAACGGGCTGGCCCGTCTCGCGACAGGCGGCCTTGATCTCCTCGATCATGGACGCAGGCGCCAGGAAGCGATCGTCGTTGACGTTGACGTGCGGGACGGGGGCGTCGGGATGCAGCTTCTGCTCGGCGCGCGCGGCATCCGCCAGCTCACCGAAGCCGATCTCCTTGGCGGCGCGCTTGAGCTCGGTACCCTTTGCCGGAGACGTAGCTGACGCCGTTGAGCTCGCGGCGGATGGACTGGATCATCCACAGGCCCATGATGTTCTTCAAGAAGCGGAAGCGCTTGAGATAGCCGCCCTCGTTCGTGAAGTTCTGATACCTGCTGGCATCGGAGGTGATGGGACCCTCGTGCTCCACGCCGAGCAGGCTCCACGTGCCGCTTGAGGGGTAGACGGCCTGCGCGTCGCGCGCGGGCACCGCCAGAAACGCCGAGCCCGTGTCATGCGTGGCGGGCAGCATCACCTGCGCATCGAAGCCCACGCGCTGCTGCACCTCGGGCGCAAGCCCGCCCACCACCGTGCCGGGCATGGCGATGTCGCCGAACAAGCGCGCGGGAGCCTCTGCCGCCTCAAGGGCGAACGCATCCCACGTGCAGGTGCGGGCGTTGACGAGGTTCGTGGTGGTGGCGTTGGTGTATTCGTTGACCATGTTGCCCGTGAGCAGGTAGTTCAGGTATTCGGGCACCATAAGGAAGCGATCTGCCGCCTCAAGCTCCTCGGGATGCTTTCGCGCGAAAGCGCCGCAAGCTGATAGACCGTGTTGAACGCTTGGCGCTGGATACCCGTGACGCGATAGAGCTCTCCAGGCCGATGCCCGCATCGACATCGGCGGCGACATCGTTGGTGCGCGCATCGCGATACGCCACCGCGTCGCCGACGAGCCGGCCCTGCGCATCGACCAAGACGAAGTCGACGCCCCAGGTGTCGATGCCGATCGTCTCGGGGATCTTGCCGGCTTTGCGGCATTCTCCAGACCGACCAGGATGTTCTCCCAGATCATGTCGATATCCCAGCAATCGTGCCCGCGGCGGCGCACTTGCACGTTGTCGAAGCGGTGCACCTCCTCGAGCTCGATGACGCCGTTGCCGTTCACACTACCGAGCACGTGGCGCCCGCTTGACGCCCCGATGTCGATGGCAAAGGTAGTAACGCTGCTGCGGCATTACTTCCCTCCCTTTTGTTTGGTTGTATCGTTTTCCCGGATCTGCACCACGTACATGACATTGGTGGCTGCAACGGACTCCGTGCCGTCAGGGCCCTTGGACACCACAGGGCTGGTAGAGCGGTCGCCGGCAGTGAACACGGCGACATCGCCCGGGCGCAAAAGGCCCTTGGACACCACGGCATCGCGCGCATTGTCCACGACGCTGGGCATATCGCCCTGCACATCGCCGAGCATGGGCACGACGCCCCAATGGATCTGCTGCTGACGCATCACGCGCTCCGACGGCGTGACCGCATAGATGGGGACGCGCGGACGCAGATTGGACACCAAGCGCACGGTACGGCCTGACATGGTGGGCGCCACGATGCAAGCGGCGTTGACGGTCTCGGCCGTTTGCACGGCGGCAAGGCCCACGGCCAGCGCCACGCGCGCGGCAACGCGCGTGCGATCGGGGAAGCGCTCGTCGAACAGGTACGGTTCGCTGGCCTCGGCGACGCGGGCCATCATCTGCACGGCGGGAACCGGGTACTGGCCGCACGCCGTCTCGCCCGACAGCATGACCGCATCGGTGCCGTCGTAAATGGCGTTGGCCACATCCCCACCTCAGCACGCGTGGGACGCGGGTTGCGGATCATGGAATCGAGCATCTGGGTGGCGGTGATGACGGGCTTCGACGCGCGGTTGCAGGCGCGGATGATCTCCTTCTGGATGTGCGGCACCTTATAGGCCGGGACCTCCACGCCCAGATCGCCGCGGGCGATCATGATGCCGTCGGACGCCTCTATGATCTCGTTGATGTTCTCGACGGCCTCGTGGCATTCGATTTTCGAGAGGAACATGATGTCGCCGCCGCCGTACTCGTTTAAAAACGCGCGCATCTCGCGCACGCCCGCGGCGTCGCGAATGAAGGATGCGGGAATGAGGTCGGCGCCTTGTTCGATGCCGAACAGCAGGTCGGCGCGATCTTGGTCGGTCATGACCGGCAGGGGCAGCGATGTGCCGGGGAGGTTCATGGATTTGCGCTCGCCGAGCAAGCCGGAGTTTTGCACGGTGCAATGGATGTCGCCGCCCTCGACGCTGTCGACGGCAAGCTCGATAAGCCCATCATCAACCAGGATGACCGTACCGGGCGAAACGACATCGGCCAGGCCCTTGCAGGTTTGGCTGACCACACGATCGTTGCCTTCGACCGCCGCCTCAGTGAACGTGAACGAGTTGCCCGCCATAAGCTGCACCGGCTTATGGCCCGCCAGCTCGCCCGTGCGGATCTCGGGGCCTTTCGTATCGAGCAAGATGGCGCAGGGGCTGTCCATTTCGCGGCGAACCTTGCGCAAGCGGTCCATACGAGCACGCTGCTCATCATGCGAGCCGTGCGAGAAATTGAATCGGGCGATATCCATACCCGCGTTGATCAGGCCTTTGAGCGTCGACTCGCTGTCGACGGACGGGCCAAGGGTGCATACGATCTTCGTTCGCTTTGCCATGCAGCCACCTTACCGTTGCGGTTTTCGTCTCACACAATTGAAAACTATACCGCTAAACGGCTGCGATTTATCGGCAATCGGAAAACCCCACTTTTGCACTAGACTCATCGCAAAAGTCTCCGCGAAAATCAGCGAGCATCATGCGAATGCGCCCGCCGAGACGAAAACGGACCCGCAGCATAACCGCTGCGGGTCCGTCCTTTCGCGCGCGTTGCCGGGGCTAGATTTCCTTGACCCACAGGCCGTGGAGGTTGCAGTATTCGTACGCCTTCACCGGCGCATCGCCGGCGGCCAGAGCGAAGGTTGCCTCAGGGGCGTCCTGCGCGGTGAGCGGGGCGATCTGGTAGCCCCTTCTCGGTGACGAGCACGATGAACGCGATCAGATGCTCAGGCGTCATGGGAGGGGCCACCTCGCCCACCTTCACGTGAACCGTGGAGCCGTCGACGACGACCGGCGGCACGTGTTTCTCCTTGGCACCATCGGTGTCGTTGGCACGCAGCTCAACCATCTTCTCGCCGCAGCAGAACATGGGCACGCCCTGGTCGAACGGCTTGATAGCCACGTTGCCGCAGTGCATGCATTTGAAGAATTTGACGTCCATGGTAAACCCCTCTCAGGTTTCAACGGCAACCCCCATGGTGCCGTTGCTCTCAGTATAGAAAACGCCTTGCAAGCGCGGAGGGCGCGTGGGTAGATGTTCGCCAACCCGTTACGCTCCCGCAGCCCGTCTGTTGCGTACTTATATGTTACTGCTTTTGTATCATTTCTGGAAGCCCTTTTGCGGTTTCTTAACGCGAACGGCATAAACAAGGGCACACGCCCCCGCCACCATGAGCGGCACGCTGAGGACCTGGCCCATAGTCAACCACCCTCCCCACAGGTAGCCGATCTGCGCATCGGGCTGGCGAACGAACTCTATAAGGAAGCGGAACAGGCCGTAACCTACCAGGAACACGCCCAAAAACGTCCCCTGCGGACGCGGCGGTTGCTTGCGCGACAGGATGTACAGCACGCAGAACAACACGACGCCTTCGAGCAGGGCCTCGTAGAGCTGCGAGGGATGACGCGGCATCGCGCCCGCCGCGCCGCCGAACACCACGCCCCAGGGCAAGCTGGTGGGCGCGCCCCACAACTCGCCGTTCACGAAGTTGGCGCAGCGGCCGAAGAACAAGCCGATGGGCGCCGCGATGCAGCCCATATCCGCAAGCGTGAGATACGGAATGCCGGTGAAGCGTGCCGCAACGAGACCCGAAAGCAGCGCGCCGATAAGGCCTCCGCGGAAGCTCATGCCCCCATGGTTGAACGCCAAGATCTCGGCGGGATGGGAGAAATAGTAGCCGTCGCCGTAGACAAGGACATAGCCTAAGCGTCCTCCCAAGATAACGCCCACGATGGCGCACAGCACCACGGTGAGCAGGCTGTCCGCATTCACCCGCACCTTCCAGCGCTTCGCCACCTGCCACAGCACAAGCGCCGCGCACAAGAAGCCGGCGACATAAGCGATACCGTACCAGCGCACAACAAAAGGCCCGACGGCGAACGCCACCGGGTCGAGCATGTGATATATCTCATTTAACATGGGAAAAGCTCCGTTCCATAGCAGTCGAACGGAGAAAAGGATACCTTAGTTCAAGCCCCCTGCGCCAACCTGTTGAGCGCTTGCCCTAACCTCTTCACGAAGCGGGCCGGGGATGGCGCGCAACAGCTGAACCTGCGCGCCGCACTTAGGGCAATCAAGGGTGAACAGGGCCGTTTCAGGGCCCAATACCATAATGGCGCGGTATCGCGCCATATCGAACGTGCCGCACCCCCAGCGAGGGCACGCGGCATGTATGTTCACGGCCTCCACTGAAACGTCCTTAGAGCAAGAACCTGTTCGGGTTGCCCTGACGGGTGGGGCCTTCGTCTGCGCGATCGGCCGTGCTCGGCCCGTGCTCCAAGAAGAACTCGCAGAAGCGGCAGATCTCCTTGACCGCCGCGTCGAAATCGCGGCTGGGGTTGAGCAGCTTGCCGAAATCGGTGCACACCACGTGGGTGGGACGGAAGCAGGCGGCGAAGTGGCAATCTGCGGGCACGGTTCGCCGGGAATGTTATGCGGGCATCGGCCGTTCATCTCGGCATCTTCGTAGCAACCGCGCAATTCCCAACACTTCATGCCTTCCGCTTCCCTTCTCCGCCTGCTTACCTGATGTTTACACCTGCTTACATGACCGCCGGCACCACGCGGGTGACGCCGGGTACGCGCTCCTTGAGGATGCGCTCGACGCCGTTGGCCAGCGTCATCTGAGACATGGGGCAGCCCTTGCAAGCGCCCTGAAGCTCAACGGTGACCACGCCGTCCTCGTCGACGTCGACGAGCTTCACGTCGCCGCCGTCAGCCTGCAGGCTGGGTCGGATGAGCTCGAGCACTGCAGCTACATCGGACTTCTCTACCATGGGGTTCTCCTTTGCCTTTCGGTCTTTTGTTCATCATGAGCGATTCTACCACAGCGTCCGATGGGGCCATCGGGCGTTTGGATGGGGTTACGATGATGGTTTCCAGTCTTTGCCGAGGATAACCAGCACATCGGTGCCGAACGAATAGGCGCCGGTGTTCTGCACCAAGCGACCCACCCCATGGCATCGAGCACGGTCTGCGCAGCCGGCTGCGCGTCGCTGGAGTTGTAGATGACCAGCGTTTCGCTGTACACGGAGGTGTCGGTGTTGCCCGTCCCCGAGACCTTGAAGCCCCTTCGAGGTGAGCGTCGACTCCATGGATGCCGCCGCGCCCGTGATGCCGCCGCCGTTTTTCAGCGTGATGGTGAAGCTTCCGGGGGTCGGTGGTGGCAGCCTGCGTCTGCTCGGCGGGCTCTTGTCCCGAATCGACGCGGTCCATCATCTCGGTCCATGAGGAGTTCGAAACCGCGAACACATTTTGGCCGTCGCTTTGCGTGACATAGCCTGGCACGAGGGCGCCCGTGACGGAGTCGGTGCTCATGCCCTTGAGGCTCTCGGCCAAAGACAGCGCATCGCTTGAGCCCATGTCGGTGCCGAAGGCGCCCTGCAGCTGGTCGAGCAGGCCGACCAAGCTGGACTTGCCTCCCGACACCATGCGCAACGATACCGCCTCGAGCAGCTTGCGCTGATTTTCCGCCTGGGTTTGCCTAGGCGAGGAGAAGTTCGTGGCGCGCGCCAGCGTTAGAGCGCCTTCGCCGGTGAGGGTTTGAGCGCCTGCAGGCAAGTACACGCTGCCGGCATTGGGGTCGTCCACCTCTTCGGAAAGGTCCACATCCACGCCGCCGAGCGTGTCCACCAGCTGCACCAGGCCGGCTGCGTCAATCTTCACCCATGCGAGATCTTCACGTCGGCGAAATTGGCAACGGCGCCGACCAGGCTGGCATCGCTCTCGCGCACGCTCGCCTGCCTGATGGGGTAATACTTGCCGTCCTTCAGCGACACCTGCACATCGGCGGGGATGCTGATGATACAGGCGTTCTTACCCGAGGAATCGGTTCGCACCAGAGCTAGGGCATCGGGGCCCTCGGCGGAGTTCGGCATGCCCGGGGTATCGAGCTCGGCCACGACGAGCGTGTAGAACGGATCGCCGGACTTCACGGCAGTGAGCGCCTTGGCGGCATCGGAATCTTGAGCGCCAGCTTGCCGTTAAGGTTTTCCATGAGGGTGAACGAGCCCACGCCGTACGCCACGGCCGCCAACACGGCAACCACCGCCACGGCGATGCCCACGCGCTTCGTGAGCGTGCGGCGCTTGACCCCGGCGAGAACTCGAGCCCTCTGGCATAACCGGTACGGCTTCGCGGGCCCTGGGCGCTGGGCATGACGTTGCTCACGTAGCCGCGCTGCGCGCTTCTGCCTACGCGGGCTGGAGAAACCCACCTGGTCGGCGTTCATATGCGCCGGGCGCACCCTGGGGACGTGCGATCCCAAGGTTGCGCTGCGCATGCGGCGCGAGGTGAGCTTGGAGTTGATCTGCGTGATGTCCTTGCGTTTCCTGACCATGACGCTCCCGTCCGGCTATTCGGCCGCGCCAACCTGGCGGCGCGACACGTTCGCGCCGAGCTGGGAGAGCTTGCCGCAGTAGTCCTCGTAGCCGCGGTCGATGTGCTTGATGTTGTGCACGCGGGTTTCGCCTTCAGCCACGATGCCCGCCAGCACCAACGCCGCGCCGGCGCGCAGGTCGGTGGAGGACACGTCGGTACCCTGCAGGTCGTTGACGCCGCGCACGAGCGCATGATGGTCCTCGATGGTGATATCGGCGCCCATGCGCGCCAGCTCGCTGGCGAACATAAAGCGATTCTCGAAGACGTTCTCGGTGACCATGGAGGTACCGTGGGCCAAGCTGCACAGCAGCATGAACTGGGCCTGCAGGTCGGTGGGGAAGCCCGGATGCGGAAGCGTTTGGATATCGGTGGGCTGCAGCGGCTGATTGCGGCTGCAGGTGATCCAATCCTCCCTGCCTCGACGCAGCAGCCCATGGCGCGCAGCTTCATGATGGCCATATGCAGGTACGACGGGTCGATGCCGCGCACCGTGACCGGGCCGCCCGTGAGCGCACCGCCCGCCAAGAAGGTGCCGGCCTCGATGCGATCGCCCACCGTGGTGTGCTCGCAGGGATGCAGACTTTCAAGCGGCACGCCCTCCACCTGGATGATGGACGAGCCGGCGCCGCTAACCTTACCGCCCATGGCATTGAGCATGTTCGCTAAATCGACGATCTCAGGCTCACGCGCGGCGTTCTCGATACAGGTGGTGCCATGAGCGGTAATGGCGGCCATAAGGCAGTTCTCCGTGGCGCCGACGCTGGGGAACCCAATGTGACATCGGCGCCGTGCAGGCCGTTGGGCGTGTAGGCGTTCAGGTACCCGTGGTCCACGGTGAACTCCACACCCAGGGCCTCAAGACCCACCAGGTGCATATCGATCTTGCGGGCACCGATCTGGCAGCCGCCGGGCATGGCCACGCGCGCCTGGCCGAAACGCGCCACCAGCGGGCCGAGCACGCTAATGGACGCGCGCATCTTCGACACCAGCTCGTAGGGTGTTTCATGGGACGTGACCTGAGCGGTGTCGATGACCATGGTAGTGGCCGTCGCGCTCGACGGTGGCGCCGAGGCACTCGAGCACCTCCGACATGACGACGATATCGCTGATAAGGGGCACATTGTGCAGCGTTGAGGCGCCCTGACCCAAAAGCGAGGCGGCAATGAGCTTCAAAGCCGAGTTCTTCGCGCCGGAAACCCTCACCTCGCCGGAAAGGACGTTGTTGCCCTCGACGACGATGATCTCTTTCTCAGACATGCAAACCCCTGGATGAACTAGATTGCGAAAGCCCATTATAAAAGCGAAGGCCCGCGCAAGGCGGGCCTTCACGATGAAAGCAAACGTATCAACGCATTCGCGGACGCGCAGAAGCGATAATGGCCCGGAGAAAAAAGGCCGCCCTGTGTTTTGCGGCCGCTTCCGCTGCGGCATCGACGGCCGATGTCCGCAGCATGAAAGCGGATGCAAGGCGAAGGAGCGGCCCGCAGCGTTTGCGATTCGCTGGCTATGTGGCGAAAAGCGTGGGGTTACGCGGTCTCGCCCAGAGCCCAGCGCACGAAACCGGTCACCTTGATGGTGCCGCCCAGGTTCTTTGCGCACTCGTCGGTGTACTGGTTGATAGACTGGTCGGGGTTCTTCACGAAATCCTGCTCGGCGAGGCAGTTTTCCTTGTAGAACTTGTCCAGACGGCCGACCGCGATCTTTTCCTGGATAGCCTCGGGCTTGCCGGACTCGGCGGCCTGGGCCATGTAGATGCCCATCTCATGCCCGACGACCTCGGCCGGCACGGACTCGCGGTTGGCGGACACCGGGGGAAGCGGCGGCAACCTGCATGGCCACGTCGCGGCCGTACTGCTTGAAGCCGTCGGACGCGGGGTCGATGCCCTCGACATTGAACTGCACGAGCACGCCGATCTTGCCGCCGCCGTGGATGTAGGAGGCGATGCCACCGGCGTTGACGGTGGTGGCACGGGGAGCTGGATGTTCTCGCCCAGCACGTGGATGGCGTCGGTGACGATCTCCTCGACGGTCTCGCCCTCGAAGGTGGAGGCGCGCAGAGCCTCGACGTCGGCGGCGTTGGCGGCCAGAGCGGCGCGGCCCAGCTTCTCGGCGTAGGCCTTGAACTTGTCGTTCATGCCCACGAAGTCAGTCTCGCAGTTCAGCTCGACCACGGCGCCGGACTTGGCAGCATCGTTCACGATGGCCATGACGGTGCCCTCGTTGGTGGCGCGCCCGGCCTTCTTGGCGGCAGCGGCCAGGCCGCGGGTGCGCAGCACGTCGACGGCCTTCTCCATATCGCCATCGGCCTCGACGAGCGCCTTCTTGCACTCCATCATGCCGGCGTCGGTCATCTCGCGCAGTTCCTTGACCATGGAAGCGGTGATAGCAGCCACGTTGGATCCTTTCTATCCTTGTTGCGGCGGTGCCTGAGCGCCGCCGTTAATAACCTCGAACGCCGTCGGCTCGCCCTACGGGGACCGACGGCGTGCAACACCAGTGGGTTAGGCCCCGTGCTTATTCGGCAGCAGGAGCGGTAGCCTCGGCAGCCGGAGCAGCCTCGGCCTCGGCGGAGCGGCCATTTCCTCAGCGGAAACGGGGGCGCCGGTGCCGGCGACGACGGCGTCGGCCATGAAGTCGGCCAGAAGGCGCACGGAGCGGATGGCGTCGTCGTTGGCCGGAATGCCGTAATCCACGTCGTCCGGATCGCAGTTGGTGTCCAGCGTACCAACGACGGGGATGTTCAGACGATGAGCCTCGCGGATGGCGATCTCCTCGCGGTTAGTATCGATCACGAAGATGGCGTCGGGGACGCGCTTCATGTTGCGGATACCGTTGAGGTTGAGCTGCAACTTGACAGCTCCTTGCGCAGCAGGATCTGCTCCTTCTTCGGCAGCACCGCCATACGGCCGTCGGCCTCCATAGCTTCCAGCTCCTCCATGCGGTTCATGCGGGAGCGGATGGTAACGAAGTTGGTCAGCATACCGCCGAGCCAACGGGCGTTGACGTAGGGCATGCCGCAACGGTTGGCGGCGTCGGCGACGGCCTCCTGCGCCTGCTTCTTCGTGCCGACGAACAGGACGGAGCCGCCGTTCTTGGCGACGTTGGAGACGAACGTGTACGCCTGGTCGAGGCCCACGAGCGTCTGCTTGAGGTCGATGATGTAGATATCGCCGCGGCTGCCGAAGATGTACTGCTTCATCTTCGGGTTCCAACGACGGGTCTGGTGGCCGAAGTGCCTGCCCGCATCGAGCAGCGTCTGAATGCTGATCTTAGCCATGACACTCTCCATTCGTTAGTCCTCTGCGTGTGGTCATCCCCTTTCACCCGCAACCGATTTCGGCCACTAGCGGGAAGGGTCGCACGCATGTGTGATAAAACAGCCCTCGGTTATAACAACGCCCCCGGGCGTTTGCAACGGGGGCGTTGAAGATTCGGTGCGGTCTTCACGAACCCGCTACCTAAGGTTGATTTTCAAGTTCATCCGAACACTTCGCATTTGCTCTCGAACTCAACCGTACACGTCCGGCTGAGTTCGAGAATTCCTTTCTGGAGGTAAGGCCGCGGGCCTGGGCACGCGACCGCCAATCGGCTTGCGCCCGCGGGCTCTCGACGGGCCTATGCGTCGTAGCGCTTCCGTTGCGCATGGACAGCGCGACGGTGGAGGCGTTGTGCAGAAGCGAGGAGACCTGCGGGGAGATGATGCCGCCGATGCCGGCCGCCAACAACGTCGAGTTGATGACCATGACCTCCTTGAAGCTGCCGTTCAGGCGGCCCATCAGGCCCTCGCTCATGCGGCGCAGCGCCACGATGGAGCCGAGTTGGCCGCCCGTGAGCGTGATGTCGGCCACCTCTTGGCCACCGCGGTCCCCTGCCCCATGGCGATGCCCACGTCGGCGAGCGCCAGCGCCGGGGCGTCGTTCACGCCGTCGCCGACCATGACCACGTGGGCGCCTTCCGCCTTGAGCTTCTCGACGAAGGCGTACTTGTCCTCGGGAAGCAGGTTCGCGTGGAACTCGGAAACGCCGGCGCGCGCGGCGATGCGCGCGCGGCGGTGCGCTCGTTGTCGCCCGTGAGCATGATGACGCGCGAAAGCCCCAGGCGGCGAAGCTCGGCGATGGCCTCGGGAACGCCGGCCTTGAGCGGATCCTGCACGCCGATGACGCCCATGGAAGCTTGCCATCCACGGCAAGGTAAAGCGGCGAGAGGCCCTCGGTTTCCCGCGCGATGAGCTCCTTCTGCGCTTCGGAGATCTCGACCCGCTCGTCCTCCACGACAGAAATGCTCCGAGCCGATGACCACGCGCTTGCCGTCGAGCGACGACGCGATGCCGTGCGCCACGAGGTACTCCACGTCGGCGTGGCGCTCGCGGTGCGCGAGGCCCTTGTCGGCGGCAGCGCGCACCACCGCGCGGGCCACCGGGTGGGGGAAGTGCTCCTCCAAGCAGGCAGCCAGGCGAAGCACCTCGTCATCATCCCAACCGTCAAGGGAAAGCACGCGCGCCACCTGCGGGCGGCCTCGGTGAGCGTGCCCGTCTTGTCGAACACGATGACGTCGGCATGCGCCATGGACTCGAAGTGTTGAGAACCTTTCACGGTGAATCCCGCTTGGGCGGACTGGCTCATGGCCGACAGCACGGCGATGGGCCGGTGAGCTTGAGCGCGCAGGGTAGTCGACCATAAAGGGCAGCCGAGGTCTTCACCAGGCTGCGCGTGGTGAGCGCCACGATGATGCCGGCGAGCAGGAAGTTCCACGGCACGATGCGATCGGCAAGGCGTTCCATGCGCGACTGCGTCTGCGACTTGTAGGACTCGGTCTGCTCGACCAGGTTCACGATGGTGCGCAGCTTCGTCTGGCCCTCGTTGGCCTTCACCTCGACGATGATCTCGCCGTCCTCCACCGCCGTGCCGGCGAACACGTCGTCGCCGACGGTGCGTTCCACGGCCAGCGGTTCGCCGGTAAGCGCCGCCTGGTTGACCATGGCGCACCGCGCACCACCGTGCCGTCAACGCACACGGGCATGCCGGTGCGTACGGCGATGAGCTGACCTGCGCGCAAGGAGCTGGATGGAACCTGCACCTCGGTGTCGCCCTCCACCAGCTGGGCGGTCTCAGGCAGGTCGAGCAGCGCGTTGATGAGCGCGCCCTCCGAGCGGCTGCGCGTGTACTCCTCAAGCGTCTCGCCAACGTTGAGCAGAAGCATGGTGAGCCCCGCCGTGCGCGGATCGCGCTTCGCGAACGAGATGCCGATCGCCGCCGCATCGAGCACGGGCGTCAACCGGCCCGCCGCCAGCGACTTCAGGCCGGCGAACAAGAACTTGCGGTAGCTGAAAACCGTCAAGCTGCCGCCAGGGGCGCGGGCAGAAACCAGCGCCGCATGAAGTGGAAACCCACCAGCGAAGCCAAGTCCATGAGCAGGGAATGCGAGCGCGGGGGCAAGCTCGAGGCCGCAGCCCTGCTTGGCCTTGGCAATGGCCGCCGCGTCGATGCCGGCCAGATGGTCGAGCACGCGCGCACGGGCGCCAGGGGCGGCGTTGTAGACCAGGGCCACGCTGCCGATGCGCGGATAGACGGTTGATTTCGCAATATCGGGGCTTGCGCCCAGCACGCGATACAGCGCATCCAAGTCCGCTGGCGGGACAGGGCCCGCCAGCTTCACGCGCAAACGGCCCGGAAGCTCATTTGCGATCTGATATTTCATAGCGATGTCTTCGCGCTATTCGCCGTCGGCCGCGGGCTGCTCGGTCTTAGCGGCCTCGTTGATGTAGCTTGCCTCGGCAACGATGTCGTCCACCTGGGCCTTGGCCTGCTCGACCACGTCCTGATAGGCGGCCTTGGCCTGCAGGGCCCTTGGCGACGCCCTGCACGTAGCATTTCTTCGCCGTGGAGCTGCTCAGCGCCTTCAAGCCCAGCGTGCCCAGAGCGAAACCGCCAGCGATCATCCAACCATCACGTTTCTTGAGTTTCATGATCTTCGTCCTTTCCTGTGCTGACCATCGCCGTGCGTCCAGCGATGCTCAACCCCAATTACTTTTTACTCCGTTCGAAAGAGTATGGCGCAGTTGACATGTTGTCAATTATCGGCAACTTTTTTTCTGCGAAATCATCGCTTTCCGCCATGCGAGGTTATTGCGGATGGCAAATGACGTGGGCATAGCCGCACGGCGAAGCACGCTATCATGGTGCAAGCACAACTTCCGAACCATTTGGAGCACCATATGAACTTCAACAACGTAACCTTCGAGCGCTCGTTCGGCATCTCGTCGCAGCTGCCGCCCTCGACGCTTCCGGAAGTGGCGTTCGCCGGCCGTTCGAACGTGGGCAAGTCGTCCATGCTCAACGCCCTATTCGGCCGCAAGAGCCTGGCGAAGGTCTCGCAGAAGCCCGGCAAGACGTCCACCATCAACTTCTTCGCCACCGAAGGCGCCCGCTTCGTCGACTTGCCCGGCTACGGCTACGCGCGCGCGTGGCGAAATCCGAAGAAGGGCCGCTGGGCGGAGCTGATCGAGGGCTATTTCAACCAGGACCGCAACTTCGCGCTGGTGGTCAGCCTGGTGGACATCCGCCACGAGGCCCAGCAGCTCGACTTGAACATGATCAACTTCCTCATGGAGGCGGGGCTTCCGTTCGCCGTGGTGCTCACGAAGGCTGATAAGCTCTCCGTAACCAGCAGAACAAGCAGGTTGCCGTGCTACGCCGCCAGCTTGCCCTGCCCGACGACGTGCCCATGCTGGTGACGTCCAGCGAGAAGCGCGAGGGATTCGACGCCTTGCGCAAGCTCATCACACAGGCCTGCGAGGGCTAACGCGGTATCGCGAAAGCGCGAGCGCGCGCCGATCGGGGTTGCATGCCCCGCTGCCCATGAGGCCGAATACCCTGGGCATGATCGGGTCGGCGCCCTTTCGCCAGCCCCGGCTCCAAGCAGCCATTCCTGCCGAGCCAGCACCCCCGCAAACGCGAACGAGCCCCAAGCTGGTGGAACAGCTTGGGGCTCGTTGTTTGCTGCAAGTATTTCGGCGCCGCCGGCTTACATGCTGGTCGATGTGCCGCTAAAGCGTGAAGCGCTACCAGGGGCGAACGATGATCATGTCGGACTGCACGGAGCTGACGCATACCGTTTGACCGAAGGTTGGTGCATGGATCATCTGCCCGCCGCCGATATAGATGCCGCAATGCGACCAGCTGGTGCAGATGTCGCCAGGTTGCGGGTCGGACACCTGGGACATACCCATGAACGTGTACGTGGTGCCGTAGCGCGAATAGCTGCCGGTCAGCGCATAGCTGACAAGACCGGAGCAGTCGAAGCTGTCAGGGCCGACGCCGCCCCACTCGTACGGCGCGCCGATGCAGCTGTATGCACGGTCGACGATGGCATTGCCCGTAGAGGCGTTGTAAGACGGAGCCCAGCTGCTGGAGCTGCTGGAACCGCCCGAGTTGTCGGTATTACCCGAATTGCCGTTATCGGTCCAACCGGTGTTGCCGGCGTCACCGGAATCGTCGGTCCACGTGTTGCCGCCACCGTTATCGGCAGCGCCGCCGTTACCGCCGTTACCGCCGGCATTGGCGTTGTTGTTCGTGGCACCGGCGATGCCCATACGCTGGGTAGCCTGGGCGGCGGACTGGTCGACGGTCTGCTGAGCGGTTGCGGCAGCGGCAGCGGCCTGTGCGGCACGCTCTTCCTCCACCAGCGTTGCTACCTCGGCCGAAAGGCCGTCATAGGTCTGCTGCATGGAGTTAACGGTGGCCTGAGCCTCGTCCTGAATCTGCTTGGCCTCGGATGCCTTGGCAGCAGCGGTGCGGGACTGCTCGTCGAACGTGGCCTTCTGCTCTTGCGCCTCGGTGCGCAAATCCTTGTTGCGCTGCACGAGCTCGGCATCGTTATCGTTGACCTTGTTCAGCAGGTCCCAGTTCGTGGCGAACTCGCTGAACGAGGTGGAGCCGAGCAGCAAGTCCAAAACGAGCTGGCGCCCGTGCGGTACATGCTTTGCGCGCGATCGCCCAAACGGGACTGCACATCGGCGATCTCGACGTTGATCTGGTCGATGCGCTCCTGAGCCTGATCGGCGGACTGCTGGGCCTGAGCCTGCTCCTCGAGCGCCTGGCCGTAGTCGGCCGATGCCTGATCGAGCTGGTGCTGCATGGAGTTGAGCGAGGCCAGGACCGCCTGGGCCTCGGCCTGCTTGGAAGATGAATCAGGGGTGGCGAATGCCAGCTGCGGGACCATAAGGCCGCAGGATAGGACGCAAGCCATCGCTCCACCGGCGATGCGGCGGCGCAGCTTCACTTCCTGTTGCATGCACGAACCTCCTTCTCGGTTGCAAAATCGCTTACGCCACTGTATCATCCCCTGGCAACAAGCGCGGTACCTTTTGCACTGAACGGGCATACGCCCAGGTGAGGCTACCTGCATACATGGAGAACGGACAGGTGGGGCGAAACCGGGTTTCCGCCCCGGCCCGCTCCAGCCAGCCCGGGTTCCTCGCGGCGCCTTGCGCCGTCCCCCAGCTGCGGAAGCCCGCGTCCTCCTGATGGCGCGACGGGTCGTCGGCCGCGGAGGTTGCCAGCGCATCGCAGCGCTCGTTCTCGGGGTGCCCCGCATGGCCCCTTCACCCACACGAACGTCACGTCGTGAGGCTCCTTGGCCTTGAGCATTCGCTTCCACAGATCGACGTTCTTCACGGGTTGTTTCTGCGCGTTCTTCCAGCCGCGCTTCAGCCAGCCGGCAACCCAATTCTGGTTGAAGGCGTTCACGAGGTACTGCGAATCGGAGTACAGCGTCACGTGGCACGGGCGTTTGAGGGCCTCGAGGGCCACGATGGCGCCGGGAGCAGTTCCATGTGGTTGTTCGTGGTGCAGCGATACCCCTGAGAGAACTCCCGCTCGTGCACCCTGCCCTTGCTGTCGATGAAACGCAGGATGCTGCCATACCCGCCCGGCCCGGTTGCCCCGCGAGGCGCCGTCGGAATACAAATCAACGTGCATATGCAAACCAATCTTTCCGCACCCATGAAAAAAGACCGGCCAGCCGCGTTGCCGCAGCTGGCCAGCCTGATGGGATGCCGTGCTTTGAAACCCTACTTGAACTGCGAGGGGATGCTTCGAGAAGAAGTCGAAGCGCGGGGAAGCTCGCGGATGCGATGGCGTCCGTCCTCGAGCTCGGCGCCGTGGCACAGCTCGTCCATGCCCTCGAAATCGAAGTTCCAGCTGAAGAAGTCGTCGAACTCGAAGCTGAGGTAATCGGCGATCTTCTCGCAACCCTTCGGCACCACGGGGTGCATGAGCAGCGTGGATACGCGAAGCAGGTAGAAGCAGTCCACGAGCACCTGACGGCGCAACTGCTCGTCGCCTTCCTTCTCGGCGGTGCGGATGTTGTCCGTCCAGTACTTGTTCGCCCAGCGGATGAACGTGTCCATAATGGACATGACCGTGTGCAGCTCCGCCTTGTGCATGGTCTTGTCGTACTCGTTCATGCAGGCGTGCGCCTTCGCGCACCTCAGGCGACGCACCTCGCCGAGCGGCATCCAGCCCCTCGAAGTTCTTCTGAGCTTCGTAGAAGCAGCTGCGAGCCAAGCGGTTGAACACGTTGGTGAGAAGCGCGCCCTTGAGCACCGGGTCCGCCACGCGCGGGTCGTCGCGCTTCGCTTCGTCGGGATCGAAGGGCTTTGGGCTTGAAGCCCACGGACTTCTGATCCAGGCCAAGCGCCAGGAAGTGCGCGCGCAGCTGCTCGACGGTGTAGTGTCCAGCAGCTCATCGGCCGTCGGCGGCTTGACCGAGCCCGACGACGAGGCCTTCTTTGTTCCCCAGCAAGATGTGATGGTTGGCGATGAGGCTGGTCTGACGCAGGGGCGTATCCGTCTCGCCGGGCGCGAGGATATCGCCCGGGCGCAGCGCCTCGATGAGCGCCGGCTGGGCAACACCGTAGAAGTACAGGTTGTCCTGCCCGATGAACTGGTAGACCCGGGCATCGTCGGAGCACCAGAAGTCGCGCCAGCTGCCGCGCGGCATGCCCATCTTGTCGTTCACGGCCATGGTGAAGCTCATGGGAGCCCACAGGCTTTCGGGCCAGCACCACACCGTCAGACCCTCGAGCCCGTCGATGACCGGCGCCTTCACGCCCCACTCGATGTTCCCCGTGATGCGGAACGGGGTCAGCGTCTTGCCCATGCGGAAGCGGATGCCCGCGCGCGCAAGCACTTCGCGCGCCGCATCGCGATCGTCGATGGTGGCGAACTCGATCTCGAAGGACTGCTTGCCCTTCTCGGCCTCATGGTACTGATGATGCGCAAGCTTGTCGGCGATCTGAAGATACTGGTCGTACAGCTCATTTTTTAATGTAGACCACCGGCGGAGCCAAGAACTCCTTGATGGTCTGCGGCACGATGGGGCGCACCTCGGGGTCGGTCTCAAGGGCCTCCACGCGCTTTTTCAGGAAGGCGTTGAACGCCGGCAGGTCGAAGTACCAGTTCTCCACCGGGCGCATCTCGGGCGTGACGCCGGTGAGCGAGGACTTCCCGGCGCGATAAGGTCCTCAGGCGCGTAGCTATGGCCCAGGTCGCACTCGTCGGCGTAGGCGTGCTCGGACTTGCAGCCCTGCACGGGCAGTGGCTCTGTACCTGGCGGCCGTTCAGGAACGTGCCCGCCTGGGGTCGTAGAACTGCAGCGTCGCGCGCTTCTGCAGCCAGCCGTTCTCATGCAGCTTCTGATGAAGGCCTCGCTGATGAGCTGGTGGACCTCGCCGGAATGCCCGATGTTGGAGCCTTCTGTAGATATCAAGGCTGATGTCATAGGAATCCAGCGTGTCCTTTTGATGGTTGTGGTTGCGCAGCACGTAATCCCCTCGATGGTGCCATCGAACTGCCCAGCCTCCACCAGCTTGCGGTAGCCCTCGTTGATGGGCGAGCCGAAGCAGTCCGTGCCGCTGATGAAGCGGACGTTCTCCGCGCCGATGCGGTCACGCAGGAAGCGCGCGAAGCAGTCGGCGGGCACGAACACGCCGGCGATATGCCCGAAATGCAGCGGCTTGTTGCCGTAGGGCATGCCGGCCGTGACCACCGCGCGCTTGGGCCAGACAACCGTTTCGTTATTGTCATGCATTGTCGCCATCTATATATGTCTCCCCTAGAACTCCAGGTTTGCGTTTGCGTTCCCGTTGTTGTGCTGAGCCTTTTTTCGCCGTGCGCATGAGGAACTCGTCGTTGTCGTCAGTGCGCTTCAAGGACTTGATGAGCATGTCCATGGCGCGCTCGGTGGAGTTCGTGTTGGCCAGAATGCGGCGCACGCCCCAGATGAGCGGGGCCTTCTGCGGGTCGAGCAGCAGGTCCTCCTTACGCGTTCCCGACGCCACCGGGTCGATGGCCGGGAAGATGCGGCGATCGGCCAGGTAGCGGTCGAGCTTCAGCTCCATGTTGCCGGTGCCCTTGAATTCCTCGAAGATCACCTCGTCCATCTTGGAACCGGTTTCCACCAGCGCCGAGGCGAGGATGGTCAGGCTGCCGCCGCCCTCGATGTTTCGAGCCGCGCCCAGGAACTTCTTCGGCGGATACAGGGCCGTGGAATCCACGCCGCCGGACAGGATGCGACCGGATGCGGGCTGCGCAAGGTTGTAGGCGGCGCGCCAGGCGCGTGAGGCTGTCGAGCAGCACCACGACGTCCTTGCCATCCTCCACCAGGCGCTTTGCGCGCTCGATGACCAACTCGGAAACCTGGATGTGGTTTTCCGTGGGCATATCGAAGGTGGAGGAGATGACCTCGCCCTTTGATGGAGCGCTGCATATCGGTGACCTCTTCGGGACGCTCGTCGACGAGCAGGCAGATGAGGTGCACCTCGGGGTTGTTGGCGCTGATGGCCGCGGCGATGTCCTTCAGGATGGTGGTCTTGCCGGCCTTCGGCGGGCTGACGATCAGGCCGCGCTGGCCCCTTGCCGATGGGGCTCACGAGGTCGATGACGCGAGCTGTGACGGTGTTCTTGCCGTGCTCCATGGTCAAGCACTCGTCGGGGTAGACCGGCGTGAGGTCGCCGAAGCGCACGCGACGCCCCAGCTCCTCGACGGGCTTGCCGTTGACGGTGGCCACCTTCTGCACGGCAGCGTACTTCTCGTTGGGGCGCGCCGGGCGCGTAGTGCCGGTAAGCTTGTCGCCCTTGCGCAGGCCATTGCGGCGGATGGTGGAAAGCCCCACGTAGCAGTCCTGCTCGCTGGGCAGATAGCCGTTGGTGCGCAGGAAGCCGTAGCCGTCCTGCATGATGTCGAGGATGCCCTCGACCTCCACGAAGCCCTCCGCCTTCAGGGACGCGTCGTACACGGCGTCGATGAGCTCGGCCTTCTTCAGGCCCGCCACGTCGACGTCGAGCTCGGCGGCTTTCGCGCGCAGCTCGGCCACCTTGAGCTTGGCAAGGTCGTCCTTGTTGACGCTGGGGACCACTTCGCGGTTGTTATTGCGTTGATGACGCTGGTGACGGTCGTTGCGGTCGTTGCGGTCGTTGCGGTCGTTGCGGTCGTTGCCGTTCTTGCGGCTGTTGCGATCGCTGCGGTCGTTGCGCTGATGGCGGTCGGCGCCGGCGTTGCCGGAGCTGCGGCCCTCGGCGCGCTCTGGCGCCTTCGCGGGCATCGGATTTGCCGCGGCCCTCATGCTGCTCGGAGCGACCCTCGCGGTTGGCGCCCTGGGCGCGCACCGACTTGCGCGGGGTGCGCGCGGCGCGTGCGCGCGGCCCGGGGCCATGTCCTTGGCGGGTGCCTGCTGGTCGGAGCCGGCTGCTTCGGCGGGAGCCTGCGCGGCTTCGGCGGCTTCGGGGGGCTTCGACGGCCTGCTGCTTATCGGATGCGTCCTGCGCGGGGGCCGCCTGAGCGGCGACGGGCGCGGTGGCGATCTTCTTGTGCGAACGGCCCGGACGGCGCCTTGCCGGCGTGCCGGTTACCGTCTCGGCGGGCTGGGCGGCCTCGGCGGCCTGCGCCTTGATGCGGCGGCCTCGGGCTCGGCAGGAGCCTCCTTCGCCTTTTTTCGCCTTCGCCGCGGATGGGCTTCGCGGCAGGTTCGGCCTTTGCGGCGGCATCTGCCTTCGCAGCAGGGGCGGATTCGGCCTTCTGAGCGGGCGCGGCCTTCTTACGAGGACGGCCCGGACGGCGCTTGGCCGGCGTTTTCAGGACGCTATCGGCCCCATCGACCGGAGCGCCGAATGCGGCGTCGGAGGAAGCCTCGGAAGAGGCCTTGCCCGACGAGGCGGCGCTTTTGCGCGGACGGCCCGGGCGGCGCTTGGGAGCAGCCGGCGCCGCATCGGCCGCAGGGGCGCCCTGCTGCGGTGCCTCCGCTACATTCTGCTCGTCGCTCATGCGTTAGCTACCTTCTCCCAGTCCTTCATGAAGGAGTCCAGGCCGCGGTCGGTCAGCGGATGCTGCACCATCTTCTTCAGAATGCCGAAGGGAACCGTGGCGATGTCGGCCCCCATGAGCGCGCACTGCGTGACATGGTTGGCGCTGCGCACGGAGGCGGCGATGATCTCGATCTGCTTTCGCCGTTGGCGGTGTTGGCCGTGAAGTCGTAGTTGTTGATGGCGGTGACGATGTTGCCGACCTGCTCGAGGCCGTTCTCGGACATGTCGTCGAAGCGGCCCACGAACGGGCTGATGTAGCGGGCGCCGGCGCGGGCGGCCATGATGGCCTGCGGCACGCTGAAGCACAGCGTCATGTTCACCGGGATGCCCTCGGCGGCCAGCGTGTGGTGGCGGCCAGGCCCTCGACCATGGTGGGGAGCTTCACCACGATGTTGGGGCGATCTCGGCCAGCTTGCGGCCGTCGGCGACGATCTCGTCGCGGGTCATGGCCACCGACTCGGCGGACACCGGGCAATCCGGCCCCACGATGTCGCAGATGCGCTTCATGTGGTTATGGAAGTCATCCAGCTTGCCGCCGATCTTGGCGTACAGCGACGGGTTGGTGGTGACGCCTGCCAACGCACCCCAGCTAGCAGCCTCTTCGATTTCGGCTAGATCTGCCGTGTCCAGAAAGAACTTCACCCTTATTCCTCCTTATATATATGGGTTGTTACCCGCTTTGCGCATAGAAAGAGCGTTGATGGGAAGCGGGAACTTGATGATGGGAAGGGTTTCCTTCGAGAAAATAAAGCTAGGGGCAGAATAAGCGCAGGCGCCGGGCGCGCGCAAGCAAGTCACCGCGGATAACCACCCGAAGCGCATGACCGGGCACGATAGAGCAGAAGCAATAGAATAGCCGGGCTGGCACCCGGCTATTGATTCGATAACACTGCGCCGCCCGCCACTCCAGAAGTTTGACAGCCTATGGAGCGAGTCTTCGCCGGTGTTGCTACTAGCATAACGGCGCTCATTCGTTTTTTTTCAGGTTATCTATTCAACCGCCATGGCTGCACTGCCATGGCCAACGCCCATATCCTTTCATTGCGTTTATTTCGGCGCCGCGCGTTCTCCACCGCCTCGGTTGGGTGCGACCAGACGTCATTCGCCAGCATAGCGGATGACGGCGAAGCAGCTACTCGAACTTGGCCAGCGTGCGAAAGAAACAGCTGGTGGCGCCGGTGTGGCATGCGGGGCCCGCCGGATGCACGAGGGCTAGAAGCGTATCGGCGTCACAATCATAACGAAGCTCAACGACCTTCTGCGTGTTGCCGCTAGTGGCGCCCTTTGTGCCACAGCTCCTGGCGGCTGCGGCTCCAAAACACTGTCTCGCCGCGCTCGAGCGTCAGCGCCAGGCTTTCGGCGTTCATCCACGCCATCATGAGCACCTCGCGCGTCTCCACGTCCTGCACGATGCACGGGATCAGCCCGTCGGCGTTGTATTTCAGCTCAGGAAGCTCGGTTTGCATGGATGATCCTTTCTACAGGCGCACGGGGATGCCCTGGCTGCGCATGTACTCCTTGACCTGGGTTACCGTGAACTCGCCGAAGTGGAAGACGCTGGCGGCGAGCACGGCGTCGGCCTCGCCCTCGATGATGCCCTCGGCGAAGTGCTCGAGCTTGCCCACGCCGCCGCTGGCGATGACGGGGATGTCCACGGCGCGCGCCACCGCGCGGGTGAGTGCGCAGTCGAAGCCGTCCTTGCTGCCGTCGCGGTCCATGCTGGTCAGCAAGATCTCGCCGCGCCGCGGCGAGCCGCTTCTGGCCGCCCATTCCACGGCGTCGATGCCCGTTGCGGTGCGGCCGCCGTGCACGTAGACCTCCCACTTGTTGGGATTGCCGGGCACCGCTTTCGCGTCGATGGCGCAGAGGATCGCCTGGGAGCCGAACGCCGCCGCGGCGTCGGAGATGAGCTGCGGGTTGTCCACCGCCGCGCTATTGACCGACACCTTGTCGGCGCCGGCGGCTATCATGCGGCGGATGTCGGCGACGCTGCGGAAGCCGCCGCCCACGCAGTACGGCAGGTGCAGCTGCGCGCTGGCGCGGCTTGCAAGGTCCACCGTGGTCTCGCGCTTGTCGCTGGTGGCGGTGATATCAAAGAAGATCACCTCGTCCGCCTTCTGCTCGTCGTAGGCGCTGAGCCAGCTCGATGGGGTCGCCCGCATCGCGCAGCCCAACGAAGTTCACGCCCTTAACGACGCGGCCGTCCTTTACGTCCATGCAAGGGATCACGCGTTTTGCCAACATATATCTGCTCCTCAACGGCTCGGGGAAAGGGAAATCGGCGGGAAGGCGCCGGCAGCCGCGTTGCGGGACCGGGAAACGTCGCGCGCAGGTGCGCGCAGCGCCCGGCTTCGCCGCGAAGCAAACGGCAGACGCTCTTGCGTCGTTAAAATCGCGAAACGGTCAACTCGGCGCAAAGGGGCGACGCCGGCGGCCACGTCGAGCGTGCCCTCGTACACGGCGCGGCCGGTGATAACGCCCTCGATGCTTTCCGCCACCGGCGCCAGGCGCTCGATGTCGGCGAGGCCTGCCACGCCGCCGCTGGCGATGACGGGGTTGCCGAACGCGTTCGCCATGTCGACGTAGGCCTGCACGTCGATGCCGGTCTGCATGCCGTCGCGCGCGATGTCGGTGTAGACGATGTGCTTGAACCCGGCGGATCCCATCGCGCGCGCCAGGTCGGCGACGGCCACGCCCGAGCCCTCGATCCAACCGGAAACGGCCACTTCCCCGCCCTTCGCGTCGATGCCGGCGGTCAGAGCGGTCGCCGCCCACCGCGGCGATGGCCGCGTGCGCGAGTTCGGGGTCGTTTACGAGCGCGGTACCCAGCACCATGCGCGCCGCACCGGCGTCGGCCAGGCGTTTAAGCGTCTCCAGGCTGCGGATGCCGCCGCCGATCTCGACGGAAAGCGACGTCTCATGCACGATGCGCTCAACGATGGCGATGTTCTCCGGGACGCCGCTGCGCGCGCCGTCCAGGTCGACCACGCACCCATTGGGCACCGGCCTGCTCGAAGACGCGCGCCTGCGCCACGGGGTCGTCGTTGTACACGGTCACCTGGTTGTAATCGCCCTTCGCCAAGCGAACGGCCTTGCCGCCCAGGATATCGATTGCGGGGAGCAGGTACATGGCAGCCTCCTAGCCTTGCAAGGCGGGCGATGCCGCCTTGGCGATCTCGACGAAGTTGCGCAGCACGGCCGCGCCGGCGTCCGAGCTTTCTCGGGTGGAACTGAACGCCGAACGCGTTGCCCTTCTGAACGGCGCACGGGAACGTCACGCTGTGCGTGGTGTGTGCGATGGCGAACGGCCCGTCAGGCGCGATGTAGCTGTGGGTGAAGTAGAAGTACGTGCCCGAGGGAATGCCTGCGAACAGCGGGCTCTCCGCCGCGCCGGCGGGGAAATCGACGGTGTTCCAGCCCACGTGCGGGACCTTGTACGCACGGCCCTCGGCGTCCTGGCGCGGCATGCGCCCCACGCATCCGGGCAGCACGCCCAGGCCGCGCGGGTTGCCGTCGGCGCCGGCGCCTTCCACGCCCCTCCTCGAACAGCAGGTGCTCACCCAGGCATATGCCCAGAAACGGCACCTCTTCCGCGATGCGGCGACGAATGACCTCGGTCTGGCCGAGCTCGTCCATGGTTGCCGCCGCGTCGGCGAACGCGCCCACGCCCGGCAAGACGATGGCGTCGGCGGCGGCTATCTCAGCGGCGTCGTCGGTGATGCGGGCATCCGCTCCGGCGGCGCGCAGGCCGCGCTCGACGGAAAGCAGATTGCCCTTCTTGTAGTCAACAACAGCGATCATAGGCGTCTCTTACATCTCGCAGATCCAATAAAAGTCAGTGAGGGCGGTGCGCCCCAAACGAAGCTTGAGCAGTGGCTCACCGCAGCCGCCCGCGACATCGAGCGACCCGGCTGCCGTCAGGCGGCGCTGCCAGGCTTACAGCATCCCTCTTGGTGGACGGCAGCGCGTCGCCCATGCGGGGTCGGGCCGCAGGCCTGGCGCATGGCGCGCGCCACGGCCTTGAACATGCATGCCTCGATGACGTGGTGCGTGTTCTCGCCTGCCAGCTGGCGGATGTGCAGCGTGACGCCGGCGTTGGCGGCGAAGGCGATGAAGAACTCCTTCGCCAGCGTGGCGTCGAAGGTGCCCACCATCACCGCGGGAACTTCGGCGTCCCAGTACAGCTGACCGCGCCCCGAGATGTCCACGGCCGCCATGATGAGCGCCTCGTCCATGGGCATGGCGATATCGCCGAAGCGGCGGATGCCGCGCTTGTCGCCGAGGCGCCTGCGCGAACGCCTGCCCCATGACGATGCCCGTGTCCTCCACCGAGTGGTGGCCGTCCACCTCAAGGTCTCCATCGCAACGCACCTGCAAGTCGAACAAGCCGTGGCGCCTGAACGCGGTGAGCATGTGGTCGAAAAACCCGATGCCCGTCTCCACGTCCGTGGCGCCCGTGCCGTCAAGGTCGACGGACAGGTCAATGTCGGTTTCCTTCGTGGTGCGCGCGATGTGCGCAACGCGTTCGCTCATTGCCGTTCACCTTTCTTTCGTCATGCGCAGCGATTCGGACAGTTGCCGCTACGTCCCCGAAGTCCCCGGCCCTACTTCGACAGGATCTCCCGCAGCGCGTCCAGGAACGTCGTTCTCCTCGGGACTGCCGATGGAGACGCGCAGGCAATCCTGCAGCATGGGCGCACGGCTGAAGTCGCGCACGAGGATGCCGCGGTCGTAGAGCTGCTGCCAAACCTCCCCCGCGCCTTCTGCGCGGAACAGGATGTAGTTGGCGTTCGAGGGGTACGCCGTGACGCCTGGCAGCTGCGAGAGCTCGCTGGAACATGCGCCCGCGCTCCGAGACGATCTGCATGATGCCGCGCTCGAACTTCGCCCGGTTGCGGAAGACCACGCGCGCGATGGCCTGCGAGACGGCGTCCACCGGAATACGGCTGGCGCACCTTGACGAACTCGCGCACGACCTCGGCGTCTCCCAGGATGTAGCCCACGCGCACGCCGGCAAGCGAGAACGCCTTCGAGAACGTGCGCAGGATGGCGAGGTTCTCGTGGGTCGACAGCAAAGGGCGCACCGTGGCGCGCGAGAACTCGAAGTACGCCTCGTCCACCAGCACGAGCGCATCGGTGGCATCGAGCAGGCGCAGGATGAAGCGCTCGTCGGCCAGGTCGCCCGTGGGGTTGTTCGGGCTGGTGACGATGACATAGTCGATATCGCCGCGAGCCACGCGGGACAGCACCGCCTCCTCGTCGATGGTGTAATCGGCGCGGCGCGGGATGTCGACCACCTCGGTGTTGGTGAGCTCGGCGTTGTTCTGGTACACCGAGAACGTGGGCGGCATGTTGAGGAACTTGCGCCCCGGCCCGCCCCAGGCAAGCGCCATATCGAACAGCAGCTCGTCGCCTCCGTTGCCCACGAGCACGCAATCGCGGTCAAGGCCGTTGGCCTCGGCGATCATGTCGCGCAGGCTCGTTGGCCAAGGGGTCGGGATAGCGGTTGAAGGCCACCTTGTTGATCTCGCGCTTGATCTCGTTGCGGACCTCGGTCCCCACGTCGCAAAGGGTTCTCGTTGGCCGACAGGTACGCGCGCGCCGGGAGGTACTTCGGGTCGTAGGGCGTGATATCGGCAAGCTGCGGGGCGGATGCTCGGACGCTATTCATCGGCACCGTCCAAACCATAGATGTCGCCGGTCTCCACCAGAGCCTTACGCAGCTCGACGCTGCGGGCATGCGCCCACAAGCCCTCGTGACGGGCGATGGCGATGACGGCGTCTGCGTCGTTTGCCAGCGACTTCGCGGAATACTGGATGACGCTGGAGTGCTTGACGAACTCGTCGGTGGAAAGCGGCGAGGCATAGCGCGCGGTGCCGCCGGTGGGAAGCGTGTGGTTGGGGCCGGCAACGTAGTCGCCCACCGCCTCGGGAGTCCACTCGCCCACGAAGATGGCGCCCGGCGTTGCGGATAGCGCCGAGTTGCTCGAACGCGCCGTCGAAGTGCAGCTCCAGGTGCTCGGGGGCGATGACGTTGACGGACTGGATGGCCTGCTCCATGGAGTCACAGATGACCACAAGGCCCTGATCAGCCAGCGAGGCGGTGGTGATCTCGGCGCGCGTGGAAACCTTCATGTGGCCCTCGATGGCGGCTTCGACCTTATCGGCGTAGCCCTCGTCGAACGTGACCAGGTAGCAGCTTGCCAGCGGGTCGTGCTCGGCCTGGGCCATGAGGTCGATGGCCACCATGGCAGGGTCGGCGGTCTCATCGGCCACGACGCACACCTCGGAGGGGGCCGGCGATCATATCGATTCCCACGTCGCCGGAGACGATCTTCGTCGCAGCCGCCACGAACGCGTTGCCAGGGCCTGTGATCTTGCAGACCGGCTCGATGGTCTCGGTGCCGTAGGCCAGCGCCGCCACGGCCTGGGCGCCGCCCACCGTGTAGATCTCGGTGACGCCGGCCAGGCGGCAGGCCTCGAGCACCACCGGGTCGATGCTGCCGTCCTTGGTGGGCGGCGTAACGCACACGATGCGTTCGACGCCGGCGACCGCGGCGGGCAGGGCGTTCATGAGCACCGTGGACGGGTACAGCGCACGGCCGCCGGGCACGTAGATGCCAACGCTTTCAAGCGGGGTGACCTTCGCACCGACCAGGGCGCCGTCCTCGCGCACGGAGAACCAGCTCTGCTTGACCTGGCGCTCGTGGAACTCGCGAATCTGCTTTGGCGGCCTTCTTGAGCGCCTCCTCGGTTTTGGGATCGACCTTCGCCGCGGCGGCCTCGATGGCCTCGGCCGGCACGCGGAAGTCCTCGATGGCAACGCCGTCGAAGCGCTCGGTCAGCTCGCGCAGGGCCGCATCGCCCTGTTCGCGAACCTGCTCGATGATGTTCTGCCGCCTCCATGGCGCGGGCGTTGAACGCGCCCGTGCGCTTGAGGTGCTTGTTGGAGAATTGCTTTCGCCTTTGTTCAGGATGACGCGACGCATGTTGTCCTTCTTTCCATATACACGCCGGATGACCCCTCCGGCCTCTTCCACGATGATACCTTGTCGGGGCCGCGCCAGCGAAAGAGACGCCTCCCCGGCCTTGACGTTGCAGCGTCCGACCCCTGGGCGCCTGCGGGCGCGAAGCCCTGACCAGCTGTTATTCGGTCGCCGGCTCGGGCGACTGCACGCCGCCGGCGATGACCGTGGCCTCCCACTTGCCCGCCGCGGCGCCGGCGCGCATGGCATCGGCCAGCTCCACGGCGCGCATCGGTGCGCAGCGAGGTGCCGTTGGCGAAGAATCGGGCCGTCGACGACAGCACATCCTCCACGATGACCAGGTTGTTCTCGCGCAGGGTAGTTCCCGTTGCGGTGATGTCGATGATGCGCTCGGCCAACCCGGTCAATGGTGCCAGCTCAATGTTTCCGTGCAGTTTCACGATCTCGACTTGGGTGCCCGTTTTCGCGTAATGGGCACGGGTGATGGTGGGGTACTTCGTGGCGATGCGGATGGAGCCGAGGCGACGGTAGTGCTCGGCGGTCTGCTCGGCGGCGCCGGCGGGCTCGGCCACCACGAAGCGGCAGGAGCCGAACTTCAGGTCGGCAAGCTCAACCACCTCGGGCTGCGCCTCGAGCAACGAGTCCTCGCCGCAGATGCCGCAATCGGCCGCACCGAGCTCCACGAAAGCCGGGGCGTCGGTGGGCCGCACGATGACGTACTCGACGCCGGGGTTGCGGATGATGAGCTGACGGCGGGGTTGTCCAGCCCGTGACATCCAAACCGCATGCCGCCAGGCACGCGATGGAATCGACGTTGAGCGAGCCCTTCGGCACCGCGATGCGCAGCGGGCGTTGACCGGTGCCCGACGCGGAGCGCTCGTCGGCGGCCGCGGCGGCGGCCATGGCGCGCTCGAGGAAGAACGCGAAACCGGCGGCGGGCGGCTTTTCGCCGTATGCCCCGATGGTGTTGTCGTAGCGGCCGCCGCTGCCCAGCGGCTTCCCAACCCCGGCGCGTAGGCTTCGAACACGATGCCGGTGTAGTAATCGAAGCTGCTCATGACGGAGAAGTCGACCTGGATGCTGTCCGCCAGGCCCGCGGCCTCAACAGGTCGAACGCCTGCTCCAGACCGTCAAGGCCCGTCTCTCGCAGCCCAGCGGGGCCACCAGCGCGCGCACCTCGGCGATGGCGGCGCGCCCGCCGCGGATACGGGGCGAGCTTGCCGATGGCCTGGGCGAACACCGGCGGAACGCCCTGCGCACCGTCGCCTGAGGTCAGCTCGTCGAGCGTGACGAAGTTCGACGTATGGTACGCATCGAGCACCGCCTGGCGCCATTGCGGCGCGGCGCCGCAGCTTGCTCGAACAGCGCGCGCAGCACCGACACCGATGCGAGCGCGATCTTGAAGTCGGCCACGCCGGCGAGCTTGAGCGATTCGGCCAGCAGGCCCACCACCTCGGCGTCGGCCGCCGCGGAACGCCTGGCCGATGAGCTCGACGCCCATCTGCGTAGTCTCGCGCGGCTCGGCGCGCGTCTGGGCCCTCGGCCTCGCGGAACACCCGTTGCATGTAACGGAAACGGAACGGCCCGGGCTGCCCGGCCAGGCGCGTGGCGCACATGCGGGCGATCTGCAGCGTGACATCGGGACGCATGGCCAGAAGGTCGCCGCGCGCGTCGAAGAGCTTGAACGGGGTGCCCGGCAGCCTGCCGCCGGCCTGCAGCACGTCCATCACCTCGAGCGTGGGCGTTTCCACCGGAAGGTAGCCCCTTGGCCGCCATGTTGGCCTGCACCGCTTGGGCCGCCTGCTCGCGCGCACACCGCCTCGTCGGTGAGCACGTCGCGGAAACCCGAAGGCGTCACGAAGTTCATCTGATTCATCCTGCCTTTCATCGTGCGGTTGCGGGCATCGGCCCGTATCGTTTGCAGATGAGGGAACGGGCGCGAGCGCGGGGCGCTTCTGCAGTATCATTCCCAAATGCTGTCCGATACTTTAGCACAGTAGAGTGATAAAGCAAAAACTTGACCAATTTTTTGCAGAAGCGGGCGAAAGATCCGGAGAACTCCCTTTTCGAGCACAAAACGTCATAATCGTCGCTATTCGCAGCGCAGGGGTGAGCACGCCGCGGGCGAAGCAAGCAAGAATGTCTTCACAGAAAGCGCCGCTATGCCGAACCTGTTCTCAGACCATACCGTCGTCCTTGCCGGCTACGGCTTCAGCGCCGACGGGCCCTACCTTACGATCAACGACCTGGACGAGGGCACGGTCGGCTACGTGCCCGTGCTCCGGGCGCACGTTCTCGCTGCGCCAGCTGCCGCGCCGGCGCTGCATCGGCCGCATCGACCTTCGAACACACGAGCGGGCACGTGCCCGCTGAACGCGGAGCTGCTGCCCGACGGCAAGGAGGACATGTGCCCGGCATGCATCGAGGCGACCGGCTTCAACCCCTCGTTTTACTTCAGCAGCTACATCTCGCCGCAACAACGCGAGTACAACCAAACGCCGCATTACGTGTACCTGGCGTACTTCGCGCCGAGCTATGTGAAGGCGGGTATCTCGAGCGAAACGCGCGGCATCGAGCGCCTGCTCGAGCAAGGCGCCCGCGCGGCGCGCGTGGTCGGGCGCTTCACCTGCGCCGATGACGCCGCGCGCTTGAGGCGGCGCTGTGCTCGCAGGACGGCGTAGCCGAGACCATGCGCGCATCGCTCAAGGCGAAGCTGCTGGCCGACGCGCCATACAGCTTCGAGGAGGCTTGCCACGAGCTGCGCACGGCGGCCGACAGGCTCGAAACGTCGACGCGGTGGCGCAGGCCGGTTTCTCGCCCGAGGACGCGCTCGACCTTTCGCCGTACTACTTCGGCGGGCCGTCCCCGACGCGCACACCATTCCAGCTGCCCGAAGGCGAAGGCTTCGCGGACGTGTGCGGCGGCGTGTGCGCGGGCATGGTCGGCGCAAACCTGGTGTTTTGGCAGGACGGGACGAACTTCATCGCGCCGATCAAGGATTGGGAATCCCACGAGATCGAGTTTTTGGACGACGAAATCGCCTGCGAATACGCCAGCGAACCCCAGCAGATCTCGCTGTTCTAGCGCACCGCGCCGGCGCCCGGCAAACGCAAAAGCGCCGCCCGGATTTCCGGGCGGCGCTTCGTTTGCGAACCTATGTCATGCGAAATGCACCTTCGCGTGCAGCGGTTTTCGCACGCAATCCACTCGCAACCACGCAACGCAGCTGCGACCGACGGCGGTTACGCCTTGTTGACGTCGGCGTCCACAGCCTCTTCGAAGTACTCCTTCACAGGGGCCGGCGCCGAAGTCCTTCACCTCGTCGAGGTGCCAGCAGTCGGTCTGGGGCATGCGGGACGTTGTCCGCCACGAACACCGGGTCCTTGCCGGCGGCGCGCTGCTCGGAGTAGTCCTTCAGCGCCGCAAGCGCCCACTTGCCCAGAAGCAGGATGGCGATGAGGTTCATCATGGCCATGAGGCCCATGAAGATGTCGGCCAGGTTCCAAGCCAGATCGAAGCTGTTCACCGCACCGTAGAAGATGACCGCCAGGCACGCCAGACGGAAGATGATCAGCGCCGCCTTGAGTCGTTCTTGATGAAGCGGAAGTTGGTCTCGGCGTAGAAGTAGTTGCCGATGAGGCTGGAGAACGCGAAGGCGAAGATCGCGAAGGTGATGAAGTGGATGCCGATGGGGCCCACCGAGTTGTTCACCGCCATCTGCACGAGCGGCATGCCGTTGAGGCCCTCGGCCGCAGCGGGATCCTGCACGTAGAACACCAGTACCATCATGGCCGAGCACGTGCAGATGACGAGCGTGTCGATGTAGACCGACAGGCTTTGCACGAGGCCCTGCTTGACCGGGTGGGAAACGCTGGCGGTGGCGGCAGCATTAGGAGCCGAGCCCATGCCCGCCTCGTTGGAGAACAGGCCGCGCTTGATGCCGAGCATGACCACCGAGCCGGCGAAGCCGCCGAAGATGGACTGGAAGTCGAAGGCGCTTTCGAACATCAGGCCGAACACGGCGGGCAGCCAGGTGATGTTGGCGATGGTGGTCCACAGCGCGATGGCGATGTAGGCGATGGCCGCATGACCGGCACGATGATGGAGGTGATGATGGAGATGCGCTTCGCGCCGCCGAAGATGACGCCGGCGGTAAACACCACCAGGCCCAGACCGGCAGCCACGGCGACGCCGTTAGTGGCGTAGTCGGGGATGTAGTACTCAAGAGCGCCGCATGCGTTGAACGCCTGCAGGCCGTTGAAGCCGAAGGCGAAGCACAGGATGAGCAGCACGCTGAACAGCACGCCGAGCTTGCGGCTGCCGAGCGCCTGATGGATATAGTAGGCCGGGCCGCCGCGGAACTCGCCGTCGGTGCCGCGCACCTTCCAGATCTGGGCGAGCGTGGACTCGACGAAGGCCGAAGCGGCGCCGATAAGCGCCATGAGCCACATCCAGAAGACGGCGCCCGGGCCGCCCGCGGCGATGGCCGTTGCCACGCCGGCGATGTTGCCCGTGCCCACGCGCGAGGCGGTGGACACCATGAGGGCCTGGAAGGACGAGATGGATTTCTCGCCCTGGACATGCTTTTTCTCCGTCAGCTGAGTGAACATGTCCTTGATGTAGCGGATTTGCACCGCCTTGGTGCGGATGGTGAAGTACACGCCCACTGCGACCAGCAGGATGAGCAGGATGTACGTGTACATGAAGCCGTCGATCTCGCCTGTGACATCGACGAGCCATGCGTTGAAATCCATGATGGCTTTCCCCTTTCCCCTATATGAAACCGATTCCCTGGATTTGTGCGTACGCACAAGAATTCACGGAAACGCCACTATACCTTATTTTGGAACAAATTGGTAACAACCGCGGTTCCGTGCCTATTCCTGGCGTTTGTGTTCCTCGTTGTGCTTTTTTCACCTTGTCCGGCTTACGACCGCTCAAAGGGCTATCATGGTCACTTACCGAATACTGGGCAACGATGCGTAAGGGGGCGCACATGCTTTCAGAACGATTTCTCACGAATCTTGTCAAGGGGATGACCAAACGCCATCTCGACCTTCAGCCTACCGACGAGCACTTCTTTCCCGACCCAAAGCCCGACACCAAGTACATGCTGTACCTGCACGTGCCGTTTTGCCAGGTCCTGTGCCCGTATTGCAGCTTCAACCGCTACGTGTTCCATGAGGACATCGCACGCACGTACTTCAAGAACCTGCGCCGCGAGATGATGATGCTCAAGGAGCGCGGCTGGGATTTTGAGACGCTGTACTTCGGCGGCGGCACCCCACCATCCTGCTCGATGAGCTGTGCGAGACCATCGACCTTGCCGCGACAACTTCCACATCAAGGAAGTGGGCGTGGAAACGAATCGAACCACCTTGCCGAGCCGTGGCTTTCCGAGATGAAGGGCCGCGTGCAGCCTGTCCGTGGGCGTGCAGAGCTTCAACAACGACCTGCTCAAGCAGATGGACCGCTACAAAAGTACGGCAGCGGCGAGGGAGATCTTCGAGCGCATCGGCCAGGCCGCGCCCCTACTTCGACAGCGTGAACGTGGACATGATCTTCAACTTCCCCAGCCAAACGGAGGACATCCTGCTGGACGACCTTGAGAAGATCGTGGCCTGCGGGGCGCGTCAAAAACCACGTTCAGCCCGCTGTACGTCTCAAACGCCACCACGCGCAAGATGGAGAAGTCGCTGGGCAAGATGGACTACAACCGCGAGTTCCGCTACTACCAGATCCTCGACGAGGTGCTGTGCGGCGGCGAGCATCCTTCTTCAGCCGCGACACCATCTGGACGTTCAACCGCTTGAACCAGCAGGGCGCCCCACGACCATAACCTGTACGCCGAGGAGCTGCAGGTTGCCTACAACGAGTACCCCGGCATCGGCAGCGGCTCAATCACGCACCTCAACGGCGCGCTGTACGTGAACACGTTCAGCCTGAAGGAGTACAACGAGGCCATTGAAGCCGGGCACATGTCCATCATGGGCAAGTGCGTCATGAGCAAGCGCGACCTGGCCCGTTACTATTTCCTTCTGCACCTCTACCAGCTGCGCTTGGACAAGAACGACTTCAAGAAGCAGTTCGGCTGCAGCATCGAACGCCTGCTGCCGGCGGAGATGGCGTTCTACCGCGCGCATCGCGCGTTCGCCACCGACAACCGCGACGAGCTGACGCTGACCACCATGGGGCGCTATCGGACGCTCATCCTGTACCGTCAGTTCCTCTCGGGCATGAACAACCTGCGCGACCAGGCGCGCGATGCGCTTGACGGCGAGGAGCACAACCTGCTGTTCGGCGACGAGACGAACTGCAGCGCCTGCCTGGAATAGCCTGGGCTTCGCAACGTTTTTAATGGGCGGCATCGCGCAAGATGCCGCCTTTTTTCGCGCTGAAGCGCCGGTTTTGCGGCGAATTCCTTGCGGCCCACCTGGGAAATGCACCAAATCGTGGAAAGTGTCCCCTTGCGGCGCGCGGAAAGCGCTCCTATACTCGCAAACCAAGATATCTGTTCAGGGCGAGGTGAAATCCCTCACTGGCGGTGACGTCCCACGCTGCACGAAGCAGTAGGGCGAAGTCCGCGACCCCTGGCAGGTTGCAAGCAGGCGGCCCCGTGGCCGCAGCGCCGCAACCCGTCAGGCTGATCCGGTGAGAATCCGGGGCCAACGGTTACAGTCCGGATGGAAGAACAGGAGCACGAGCACACGGCCCCGGCCGGTGCCTGCTGTGGCATTCCGCAGCACCAAGGATGCATGGCAGCGCTGGCGCCTGTCGCGCGTCCCTATTCGTCGCTTATCAACGCCCGCAGATTCCCTGCGGGCGTTTTTTTCATGCCTGGACCCCGCAGGGCGGCCGCAAGAGAAAGGGCACCCTATGGCAGGCATACCCGAACAACGATGCGAGACGAACGTGGACGCCGAAGCGCAGGGGAGCCGCACCGGCGGCGCTCGGCGCCGACGATGCCCGCTTTCATGCGCCGCGCCATCGAGCTAGCCTGGCGCGGTTGGGGCTGGACGAACCCGAACCCGCTGGTGGGCTGCGTGCTCGTGCGCGACGGCCGCATCATCGGCGAGGGCTGGCACGAAGTGCGGGCAGGCGCACGCCGAGCGCAACGCGCTTGCCGACTGCGCACGCCGCGCCGCCGATGACGCAGCGGATGCGGAACGCGCCGATGACGCGCCGGCCGGCGACCCTGCCCGCAGCCATGCGCGCGGGGCGACGGCCTACGTGACGCTGGAGCCGTGCTGCCACACCGGCAAGCAGCCCCCGTGCACCGAGGCCCTCATCGCCGCCGGCGTCGCCCGCGTGGTGGTGGGCAGCCGCGACCCGAACCCGCTGGTGGCGGGCAAGGGGTCGGCCCGGCTGCGCGAAGCCGGCATCCGCGTGGACGAGGACGCGCTGCGCGGCGAATGCGACGAGCTCAACCCCATCTTCTTCCGCTTCATCAGCCGCAAAACCCCATACGTGGTGGCGAATGGGCCATGAGCGCCGACGGCAAGATCGCCTGCGCTTCCGGCGACGCCCGCTGGGTAAGCGGCCCCGAATCGCGCCGCGACACCCACGAGCTGCGCCATCGCCTGGCCCGCCTTCTCCCCCGCTGGCTTCACCGCCGACGTGATGCACGAGACCTTGAACCGCTCCGCCCTGGCGCTCCTCCGGCCGGGCAGCCGGGTGAATCTGGAGCGGGCCCTGGCCGCCGGCGGCGGGGCGCTTCGGCGGCCACATCGTGGCGGGCCATGTGGACGGGGTGGGCACCGTCCAGCGGATCACCGGGACGACA
>VOFE01000867.1_pt1 | contig 40001 bp, 54 predicted proteins | sample 5384071 | NCBI WGS metagenome assembly VOFE01 (sample SAMN12384724, study PRJNA508395) | human gut metagenome | isolation source: healthy gut D | host: Homo sapiens
GGAAAGTACCGCCTCCATGCAGAAGGATATAGCCAAAGGACATGAAAGCGAAGTACAAGGACTGCTATTCGATATGATTACTGCTGCTGAGGAACAAGGAATCGACATTCCGACGTATCGGATGGTGGCGGAGAAGTTCAGAAGTTGAAACAATAAACTTAATAAAAAAAATATATTATGCTTCCATTACTCAGCATCAATTGGGACCCAAATCCCGAACTATTCAATCTGTTCGGCCATATTCCCGTACGCTATTACGGTCTGTTATGGGTCATCGGTATCGCCTGTTCCTATTTCGTAGTCCGCTACCAGTACAGAGACAAAAAAATCGGCGATGACAAGTTTGAACCGCTGTTCTTTTACTGCTTTTTCGGCATCCTCATCGGAGCACGCCTGGGACATTGCCTGTTCTATCAGCCGGAATACTATCTTCATCATTTCTGGGAGATGATATTGCCTATACAGTTCCTGCCCGATGGAGGTTGGAAATGGACCGGCTATGCAGGTCTCGCCAGTCATGGAGGCACGCTGGGGCTGATGATAGCCCTATGGCTGTACTGCCGCAAGATGAAAATGCACTATATGGACGTATTGGACATGATTGCCGTAGCAACTCCTATCTGCGCCTGCTTCATCCGCCTTGCCAATCTGATGAATTCTGAAATTATCGGCAAAGCGACCGATGTGCCTTGGGCATTTGTATTCGAACGAGTAGATATGCTTCCCCGGCATCCGGCACAGCTTTACGAAGCAATCGCCTACTTCATTTTCTTCCTGCTGATGATTTTCCTGTATAAGAATTACGGCAAGAAGCTGCATCGTGGTTTCTTCTTCGGACTCTGTCTGACAGAAATTTTTGTATTCCGCTTCTTCGTAGAATTCCTGAAAGAGAATCAGGTAGATTTCGAGAATAGCATGTCACTGAATATGGGACAATGGCTCAGTGTTCCGTTTGTAATCATAGGAGTGTATTTCATGTTCTTCTACGGAAAGAAGAAAACACAGAAATAAAAGAAAAATGAGGATGTATCAGACACGATTCTGATGCATCCTCATTTACTATTTACGTTGCCACTTACTCTTCGAGGCATGCTCCCTTCAGAATATCACTTAAGGGAACTTCAAATATCTTGGCCTCAACCCATGCCACAAAATCGAACTTACGTAAAATAAGCAAAATGATTCTACCTTCAGATTATACCCTTAGTTTTTGGACATTTCCCGCTTGATAGAACGAACTTCGGAGTGGATGTAGTCTACATCCCCCAACTCAATTACACCAATTCACACGGATTATCTGATATGATTCATTTTTAATCTGTGCAAATCCGTGTAGCCTGTCTCCCCCTACTCTTGCTTTTATGTTTTTGTGACACATCTATCTATTTTTATGCCATTTCCCCTCAGGAATACATTTATGTCGTGAAATCATATATCATATCTGACACATACCGGTAACTTTGCAAACAGAAAAAGATATCATAGGTAACAAAACAAATAGGTAAGAAAGATTCCAAAACAGGAGAACAAAAAAACAGGTAGTTCAGACTTAAAACTACTACCTGTTTTCTAAGAAAAGAAAAATGAATATACAAACATACATAACTATTTAAACTAAGAATGATGAATTCAAAACAAACGCTTTTCAGTCTATTAATGTGTGTACTGGCAATAGCAGGTTGCGACACGCAAAAACAAGCTATCGTGGGCAACGAACTTGCCTTAACACGAGCTAAGCAAACATTGGATTCTTTATACCTGAACTATTCCGTTTCCGGTACATGCCTGTTACGTGAAAATTACCCTTCCAATATCGGAGAGTACACAGCAACCTATCTGGCATCTGAGGAACAAAAGAATATGCCCAATCTCTATTCTTATTTATGGCCCTATTCCGGAACCTTCTCAGCCGTAAATGCATTATTCGCCACTACAGGCGATAAAGAGTACAAATCAGTACTCGACAATAAAGTACTGGTAGGTCTGGAAGAATACTTCGATACCCGGAGAACTCCCGAAGCCTATGCTTCATATATCAACAGTGCACCGCAATCCGATCGTTTCTACGATGACAATGTCTGGTTAGGCATCGATTTCACCGATACATATATGCTCACTAAAGAACCCAAATATCTACAGAAAGCACAACTCATCTGGAACTTCATCGAAAGCGGTACGGATGATAACCGTGGGAGGTGGTATCTATTGGTGCGAACAAAGGAAAGAATCCAAGAACACTTGTTCAAATGCTCCCGGCTCAGTCTTCGCATTAAAGCTTTTCGAAGCTACTAAAGACAGTGCTTATTTTGTAAAAGGGCAACGCCTCTATGAATGGACGCAAACAAACCTGCAAGATTCTACAGACTATTTATACTTTGATAATATCAATCTGAACGGAAAAGTCGACAAAGCCAAATTTGCCTACAACAGTGGACAAATGATGCAGTCAGCCAGCCTGCTATACCAGTTCACGGGCCAAGAGAAGTATCTGACTGATGCACAAAACATCGCTAAAGGATGCCATAACTACTTCTTTCAGGACTATACACCGGAAAACGGAGAACCATTCAAACTATTGAAAAAAGGAGATGTATGGTTCATTGCAGTCATGCTGAGAGGTTTTATCGAGCTCTATCAAGCGGATAAAAACGAAACTTATCTGGACTCTTTCAGTAAAAGTCTGGATTACGCCTGGGGACATGCACGGGATGAAAGGACTGTTCAACACAGACTTCAGCGGAAAGACCCAGGATAACAGAAGATGGTTACTTACACAAGCTGCCATGGTAGAAATGTATGCCCGCCTTGCAGCCATCAAATAATAAGAAAAAAATACTAATACCTAAAAAAACATGAAAAAGAGAAATATCGGTTTATGCGCCGTAGCGTTGTTCTGCATGCACAACAATGCCAAAGCCATGGAAGCATTCCTGAAACAGGACAACACCACAGTGGTGAATCATGCTCAGATAGCCGCTGCCTACAAGACAAACCGTCCTGCCGTAAAAAACAGACTCTACACGTCTAAAGCTGTAGAGGCCGAAATCCTGCGGGTAAAAAAGTTACTGACCAATTCCAAACTGGCATGGATGTTCGAAAACTGTTTTCCGAACACACTGGATACCACCGTACATTATCGTTTGCTGGATGGTAAACCCGATACATTTGTCTATACCGGCGACATCCATGCCATGTGGTTACGTGATTCCGGTGCACAAGTTTGGCCATACGTACAACTGGCACATAAAGACCCTGAACTGAAGAAGATGTTAGAAGGCGTAATCCGTCGTCAATTCATGTGCATCAATTTCGATCCTTATGCCAACGGATACAACGATGGCCCTACTGGTGGCGACTGGATGTCAGATATGACAGACATGAAACCCGAACTGCACGAACGTAAATGGGAAATAGACTCCCTCTGCTACCCTCTCCGACTGGCTTACCAATATTGGAAAGAGACTGGTGATGCCAGCGTCTTCGACGAAGCATGGATAGAGGCTATCACCAACATCCTGAAAACGTTCAAAGAACAGCAACGTAAAGACGGTGTAGGTTCTTATAAATTTCAACGCAAGACAGAGCGTGCTCTCGACACACTGAACAATAATGGTCTGGGTGCTCCGGTCAACCCTGTCGGACTCATTGTTTCCTGTTTCCGTCCTTCGGATGATGCCACCACACTTCAGTTTCTTGTTCCGTCGAATTTCTTTGCTGTATCTTCCTTGAGAAAAGCTGCGGAAATTCTTTCAACTGTAAACCATAACAGCTCTCTATCCCAGGAATGTACAGCTTTGGCTGACGAAGTAGAGTTGGCTTTGCAGAAGTACGCCACTTACAATCATCCGAAATACGGCACTATTTATGCTTTCGAGGTAGATGGTTTCGGCAACCATTTGCTGATGGACGATGCCAATGTGCCCAGTTTGCTCGCCATGCCTTATCTGGGAGATGTAAATGTCAATGATCCTATTTATCAGAATACCCGTCGTTTTGTATGGAGCGAGGACAACCCTTATTTCTTCAAAGGCAAGGCAGGCGAAGGTATTGGAGGACCGCACATCGGCTACGACATGATTTGGCCGATGAGTATCATGATGAAAGCCTTCACCAGTCAGGACGATCAGGAAATTAAAGAATGCATCAAGATGTTGATTAATACGGATGCAGGTACAGGTTTTATGCACGAATCTTTCCACAAAGATGATCCGGCAAACTTTACCCGCGCCTGGTTTGCATGGCAGAATACTCTTTTTGGAGAGCTGATACTGAAATTGGTAAAAAGCTTGAATTATTGAACAATATCAAATAAAAGGAGAAGTCAATATGCGTAAATTAATAATAGTAGGTTTAATAACTTTTTTTGTACCCATTTGGGTATCGGCACAAAAAGCATTTAAAATTGGCCTGAAGGTGTATCTCTAAAGAGATAGGTGAATTGGTCAGCAAGCGTTTTGTAGAAGTTCCACACCCCAATTTTAATGGCAATCAGCTCCCCAATGAAATCACTTATCCTGAGACATGTGCCTGGTTCGGCGCTTTACGTTATGCGGATATAACCCATAATAAGAGACTGCTCCGGCAACTGGAAGAGCGTTTCTTACCTATTTTCGGTCCGGAACGTCATTTGCAACCATTACCTGACCATGTAGATCATACCGTATTCGGAACTATACCTTTGCAACTATATGCGCAGACAGGTAAGGAGATTTATTATCACATGGGAATTTGGTATGCCGATGAGCAATGGAAGATGCCTCGTAAAACAAAGCATAAAAGAAGAATATCAAACATTGCTGAATCAAGGGTTGTCTTGGCAGACACGCTATTGGATTGACGATATGTTTATGATTTCAGCTATTCAGTCCCAAGCCTTTTTTGTAACCAAAGACCGTCAGTACATAGACCGTGCCGCCGCAGAGATGGTGATTTACCTTGATAAAATACAGCGACCGAACGGACTATTCTACCATGCGGAAGATGTCCCGTTCTTCTGGGGACGTGGTAATGGGTGGATGGCAGCCGGAATGACAGAACTTCTCGGACTTTTACCTAAGGATAATCCGAATCATGTCCGCATTTTGAAATCATACAGGAAAATGATGGATACTTTACGCCAATATCAGAAAGAAGACGGTTTATGGGGACAATTGGTAGATGACAAAACGACTTGGACGGAAACATCCGGTTCGGCTATGTTTACCTATGCAATGATAAAAGGCGTAAAACAAGGTTGGCTGGATGAGGCTGTCTATACTCCGGTGGTTCGAAAAGCCTGGATTGCTTTAGTAGGGCATATCGATGAAAACGGGGATATTGCAGGCGTATGTGAAGGTACTAATAAGACGAACGATCGTCAGTTCTACTTGAACCGCCGTACTTTATTGGGTAATATGCACGGACAGGCTCCTGTGTTGTGGTGCGTAAATGCATTTTGGAAAGATAACCCTCTAATTATAGAAAAACAATGATACATAAGTATTTTACACCTGTACTGATAGCACTATTGTGCATGTACGGAGGAAAAATTTCTGCCAAAGAAATCAGTGTACTGTCACCGGACGGTAAACTGAAAGTGAATATAGAGTTAAAAAGACAAAATATACTACTCTGTATATTCGGGTAGTGACCTGCTACTGAGTAATTGTTCATTAACTATGACGTTAGACAATGAAGTACTAGGGAAACAACCGAAATTGAAAAGCTTGAAACGTAGCAAGATTAAAGAAAGTGCTAAACGGGAAATTCCACTAAAAATGCAATTGTAGAGAATCATTGCAATACACTTTACGCATGAATATGGCAGGAAATTATGCCATTGAGTTTCGTATTTTTGATAATGGAATGGCCTATCGTTTCCTAACGGACAAGAAAGGTGAGATTGAAGTAAAGGGAGAAGATTTCGTAATCAACTTTCCGGCTGACTATTTAGCCCATATGTCTCAACCTAACGGCTTTAAAACATCCTATGAATATCCATATACACATATACAGACTAAAGAGTATAAGTCGACGGGCCGTATGAGCTATCTGCCGGTACTCTTAGAAACGGATAAACAATACAAGATACTGATATCAGAAGCTGATTTACAGGATTATCCATGTATGTTCTTGAAAAGTACGGGTGATAATGGGATGCAATCGCTTTTTCCAAAGTGTCCGCTGGAATTTGGCGAGGACGGTGACCGTAGCTTAAAAATATTGAAAGAAGCCGATTATATAGCCAAAACTTCCGGTAAAAGGAACTTTCCGTGGCGTTTATTTGTAATTTCGAATGATGACAGGGATATTGTTTCCAATGAGATGGTTTATAATCTTTCTTCTCCTTGTGAACTGGAAGATTACAGTTGGATTAAGCCGGGCCAAGTAAGTTGGGAGTGGTGGCATGATGCCCGTTTGTACGGAGTTGATTTTCGTTCGGTTACAATATGGATTCTTATAAATACTATATTGATTTTGCTTCGACTTTTCGGTATTCCTTACATCATTATGGATGAAGGATGGGCCAAAAGCACCCGTGACCCATTCACGCCGAATCCTACAATCAACTTGCAGGAATTGATTAAATATGGCAAGGAACGCAATGTGAAGATTGTGTTGTGGCTAACTTGGCTGACGGTAGAAAATCATTTTGACCTGTTCAAGACATTTGCCGACTGGGGAATAGCTGGAGTGAAGATAGACTTCATGGATCGCAGCGATCAATGGATGGTAAACTACTACGAGCGTGTTGCTAAAGAAGCTGCTAAACACAAATTATTTGTAGATTTCCATGGCTCATTCAAACCGGCAGGTTTGGAACGCAGATATCCGAATGTTCTCTCGTATGAAGGAGTACTGGGTATGGAGCAAGGTGGTAACTGCAAACCGACAAATTCCATCTATCTGCCTTTTATGCGTAATGCAGTAGGTCCCATGGATTTTACCCCGGTTCTATGCTTTCTGCCCAACCGGAAGACAACCGTTCTACTCGCGCCAATGCGATGGGGTCAGGAACCCGTGCTTACCAAATGGCACTGTTTGTGGTATTTGAGAGTGGCTTACAGATGCTGGCCGACAATCCTGTGTATTATTACCGTGAGCGTCCTTGTACAGAGTTCATATCTAGTGTTCCCGTGGTGTGGGATGAAACTAAAGTATTAGATGCCAAGGTGGGAGAATATGTCGTTATAGCCCGCCGTAGTGGAAAAAAATGGTTTCTTGGCGCCATCACCAATAATATGGGACGTGAACTTGAGGTAGATTTAAGTTTCCTGCCAGAAAACAAAAAACTACATCTTACTTATTTTGAGGATGGCATCAATGCAGATCGGCAGGCAATGGACTATAAAAAAGAAAGAAACAGAAGTCACAAGTTCTACCAAATTAACGATGAAACTGGTCCGCAATGGTGGTTGGGCTGGCGTAATCGAATAAAAAAGGAGACAATATCATGAATTTGAAAAAAATATATGTCTGTTTCTTTTGCTATGTTATACACAATGGTTGCATGCAGAAAACGGTTATGAGCTGTGGCTACGTTACAAGCTGGTAAGCAAGGGAGAATTTTACACCTCATACTGTCTGAAAAACCGTAAAGTCATGTTTCTGGAGAAACAGAAAGTCTGATTGCTGCAAAGAAAGAGTTACAAGCTGGTCTGTCGGATTGTTAAATATACCCTATACGGAAGAGGAGACTTTAGAGGATAATATGCTTATAGTCGGTACACCTCAATCTGTCCCTTTGTTTAAGGAACAAGCTTTCCATGCCGAAATTAACGGTTTGTCCGATGAAGGCTATTTAATTTTAAATTGTACCATAAAAGGGAAAAAAGACTACAGCCATAGTAGCTCGAACAGATATCGGAGTATTATATGGCGTTTTCCATTATCTCAGATTGATACAGACCAATCAGTCTTTGGATAAACTACATATTAAGGAAAATCCCAAACTGAAGTATCGTGTATTAAATCATTGGGATAACCTAAACGGAACAGTAGAACGTGGTTATGCAGGTTATAGTATTTGGAATTGGGAAAGGCTTCCGTCTTATAAAGAACAACGCTATACAGATTATGCACGTGCCAACGCCTCCATCGGTATTAACGGAACGGTACTCAACAATGTGAATGCACAAGCTAAAAGTTTGCGGACTGATTGGCTGGTAAAAGCTTCCGGACTGGCAGATGTATTCCGCCCTTATGGCATAAAAGTATATCTGACAGCAAAATTTAGCGCACCTAAAGAAATAGGCGTACTGAATACAGCTGATCCAAAAGATCCTCAGGTACGAAAATGGTGGAAAGATAAAGTGGAAGAAATATATTCTTTAATTCCCGATTTTGGTGGTTTTCTAGTAAAAGCAAACTCAGAAGGGCAACCCGGACCACAAGATTACGGCTGTTCTCATGCTGATGGTGCAAATATGCTTGCTGAGGCTTTAAAACCTTATGGAGGAATTGTATTCTGGAGAGCATTTGTCTATCAGAACGAACGTCATGTAGATCGTGTGATAAACGGGTACAATGAATTTAAACCACTTGATGGTGAGTTTGCAGAAAATGTTTTTGTACAGCCCAAAAACGGTCCCATAGACTTTCAGCCACGTGAACCTTTTCACCCATTATTCGGTGGTATGCCCTATACACCGCTGTCTTTAGAGTTTCAGATAACACAGGAGAACCTTGGACATGCAGGACATCTGGTATACCTGGGTACTCTGTTCGAAGAGGTCCTTCAGTCAGATACTTATGAGAATGGCAAAGGCTCTACCGTTTCAAAGGTTTTACAAAATTATCAGAAGACCCATGGCATTTCAGCCATTGCCGGTGTACCTAATATAGGAACAGACCTTAATTGGACAGGACATTTATTCGGACAAGCCAACTGGTATGCTTTCGGGCGTTTGGCATGGAATCCAGATACAAGCTCAAGCAAAATAGCAGAAGACTGGGCAAGAATGACCTTCTCCAATGACAAAAGCGTACTCTCCCCAGTACTGAAAATTATGATGATGTCCCGTGAAACCTATGTCAACTATACGATGCCTCTCGGATTGAATCATATTATGAACTATGATACACATAACGGACCTGAGCCTTGGCACGACGATCCGGTATGGACTGCTTTCGACTATCATAAAATAACCAAGGACAGTATCGGCGTAAACAGAACTGCCAAAGGGAACGGGAGCTACCAGGCAATATCATAACCCGGTCGGCGAAATGTTTGATGATATCAAGCAGTGTCCTCAGGAATATCTGCTATGGTTCCATCGGGTTCCTTGGAACTACAAGATGGCTTCAGGAAGGAATTTATGGGATGAATTAGTTTATCACTACTACAAAGGTGTGGATGAAGTCCGGCAGATACAGACAATATGGAACGAACTGGATGGTAAGATAGACCGTGAACGTTTTGAGCATGTCGCATCTTTATTGAAGTACCAGGAACAGGAAGCCATCTGGTGGCGAGACGGTTGCTTACTTTTCTTTCAGGAATACTCAAGACTGCCTATCCCTGCAAATCTTGAACAGCCCAAACATTCATTGAAATATTATAAAAACATTCCTTTTCCACATGATTGGAAAGGACTCTACAAGTAAATAAAGACAAATGAGATACATGATGTTTACAGTATTGTTGATGTGGCTATTAGCCGCACCAACCCAGTGCACGTCAGCCCGATGATTATTGGAATTCCCCCGTAGTACCTATGAAGAACGCCGTGCTCTATTTTTAGATTACTATTCAGAGAATGGAAGCGGACACCCGCTTTACGGTGTTTTCCGCCAAGCAGCACGTGCCGCCTCCGGTCGCCCTTTAGAGATGGACAAGATGAGAGAAGTAATTTCCGTCATCAAATCGAACCGTGATTGCAATGACTTTACACTCAATTGTCTGCTTCGCATGGTATATCTGGACAAGAAGCAATCTTTCTTTCCGACAGAAATAAAAGGAAGCATTGAAGAGTGTATTCTGGACTTTAAATATTGGTGGGATGACGGCCGCCGCGATACAACCTACCGTTGCTATCATACGGAAAACCATCAGGCACTTTATCATACCGCAGAATTGCTGGCAGGTCAGCTTTATAAAAAACAAAGTTTACCAATGGAATGAACGGCAAACAACACATGGCACACGCTAAAGAAAGGCTGATGAAATGGTTGGAATATCGTTTCCGTTTCGGATTCAGCGAATGGATGTCCACCTATTACGAGGTGGAAGTATTGTTGCTGGCCAATTTGTATGATTTTGCCGAAGACACGGATATCCGTTCCAAGGCCGGCATGGTGCTGGATTTACTTATGTTTGACGTAGCGTTGAATAACTATGAGGGCTTCCTTGGCTCGGCAAGCGGACGCAATTATGCCCATTCCATCATTATGGGAGCCCACAATACGGCTCCATTGGCCAAGTTGGTATTCGGCGTGGGGACTTATGACCGGGATGAGGTGATAGCACCCGTAGCTCTCTCTACCAGTTCGTACCGTTGTCCGGAAATCATCCGAAAAATAGCAGTGGACTATAAGACTCCTCTATTAAACCGTCAACGAGTAAGTATGAACGTGGAAGATGCTCCTGCCTATGGCATTTCCTATGACAAGGAGTTGGACTGCCACCTCTTCTGGGGTATGCAGGAGTTCATACATCCGATGGCTATCCGTATGTCCAAACAGATTTCAGAAAAATACGATGTATGGCCCTATCGGAACTATGATGAATACATCAAAAAATATGATGCGCAGATTGCCGAACATGGTAAACTTGTGGATATGCATCTGGATCGTTTTGCGCTTTCTGAGGCCAATATAGAGACTTACCGTACTCCTGATTATATGTTGAGCTGTGCGTTAGACTACAGAAAAGGCGCTCCGGGCTATCAGCAACATATATGGCAGGCAACCTTGGGCAATAAAGCTTTGGTATATACCAATCACCCAGGCGGAAAGAATCTACGTTGGTCGCCTAACTATTGGGCTGGCAATGAGATTCTGCCTCGTGCTGCTCAAAGTAAGAATGTGGTAATCTGCATCTATAACACACCAGCCAATCAAAAGAATGATTTTTCCCATGCTTATTTCCCGGTAAAAGCTTTTGATGAAGTGCATATTTCCGGTTCCTGGATATTTGGACGTAAAGAGGATGGCTATGTAGCTTTATATTCAAGAAACACAGCAGATTTAAGAGCCGATGACAGAGGAGAAGTCTGTGACCTACTGGCGAAGGGCCGACAGAATATCTGGATTTGTGAGACAGGCTCAAAATCGCAATGGGGTAGTTTTTCGAAGTTTATCGAAGCCATATCTACTGCATCAGTTCATAGTGACGGATTAGACATCAGTTATGAATCTCCGTCTGAAGGTACGGTTTCATACGGTTGGGACAGTCCTCTCTATGTGAAAGGCAAAGAAATGCCATTGCGCTGGCAGTATAGATATGATAATCCTTACTGCAAAACCCCATTCAATTCAACCTGTATAGAGATAGAAAAGGATGGCGAGAAGATAATCCTGAATTACAATAAGACGAAAAGGTGACATTCAGTCACAACATATAGAATATGAACTATAATTAAATAACAAATCGTTTAATTTAAATTGTATATTATGAAGTTACGAAAAAACACATTTATTATGGATACCTTTAGTGGTATGCCTATTTCTCGTAAATAGTGTAAATGTCATGGCGGCTATAGAGCAAGCCATTCATGTGAAAGGGCAGGTCGTAGACTCCACAGGTGAACCTGTGATTGGAGCCAATATCGTAGTAAAAGGCACTAATACTGGGGTGATTTCGGATATAGATGGCAATTTTGCTATTGACGCTCCTAAAAATTCGGTTCTGCTTATCTCTTTTATCGGATACAAATCACAGGAAGTGAAATTGACAGGTCCTTCAGTCAAAATAGTGTTGACTGATGATGCCGAGATGCTGAACGAAGTGGTAGTTGTAGGCTACGGTTCTCAAAAGAAATCAGACATAACCGGAGCCATGGTGAACGTAAAGAGCGAAGCACTACAACAAGCACCTGTAGGAAACATCGGGACGGCATTGCAGGTCTTGCTGCCGGTGTGGACGTACAAATGGCAGGCGGAAATACACATCCGGGAGCTTCTCCGCAGATTCGCGTACGTGGGGAGCGTTCTCTCAATGGAGGTAATGATGTTTTAATTGTAGTAGACGGAATTCCTTTTTCCGGTGGATTGAACGAAATCAATAACGATGATGTAGAAAGCATCAGTGTATTGAAAGACGCTTCGGCAACAGCCATTTATGGTTTCCCGCGGTGCCAACGGTGTACTCCTAATCACGACGAAACGTGGAAACAAGGGAAAAGTCAACGTTAGTTATAGCGGCTACTATGGTTTTACGATTGCTATTAAAGAATATGACGTAATGAATAGCTCCGAATATATACAACTGAAAAATGGGCCACCTACAATGCCAACCCGGATGCCTACACCGGAATTGATGATCCGAACCTGATGCGCGTGGGTGATGTCTTCCGTGATCAAGAGGAAATGGAAGGCTATCTGGCTGGAAACGATACGGACTGGCAGAACATGATATTCCGAAACGGCATGACAACAAATCATCAGGTAGCTGTCAATGGCGGTAATGACCGTACGACTTATAGTGCTTCCGTAGGCTATTATAAAGGACAGAACAACTATGAGGCACATAGCTTTGAACGTATGACAGCCAAACTTTCTCTTGACACGGAGATAACCAGCTTCCTGAAAGTAGGTCTCTCAACCTTAAACACACATCATCAATAAAGGGCAGGATACCAATCCGATGGAAATGGCCTTACGTGCTTCTCCTTTCACTACTCCGTACAAAGAAGACGGTTCTCTGCGTACTTACCTACCCGTAGCGGACAAAATGTATGGAATCCCCTGCTGGATACACAAAAGAACAGTGTGGTAGACGACCGCAAAAAGTCTGTCAACCTTCGACCGGTTACATTGACGTGAAATTACCTTTCGGCATTAAGTATCGTTTTAACGGTGGTGTAAATCTGAAATATTATTCAATCGGTCAATTCAAGCCACCAATACGACTAAACGCATGGGAGCTCTTGACTGGTCTTTTGGAGAATACCAGCACACCGTAGACTATACATTGGAGAATATCTTGACTTGGGACTACTCATTCAACAACATTCATAATTTTAATGTTACCGGATTATTTTCCGCACAAGAGCAAGAGTTCACAAAGAACAACGTATCGGGTAATGATTATTATGATGACAATATCCAGTATTATAATCCGGGACTTGCACAAGGCAATGTGACCGGCGGTGGCAGCTATGAAAAATGGGGCTTACTTTCCTATATGGGGCGTCTGAACTATAATTATAAAGAAAAATATCTGCTAACGGCAACAGTGAGATACGATGGTTCGTCCCTTGGCCGATGGCAACAAATGGCATGCATTTCCCTCTGTTGCTTTGGGATGGAATTTGATGCGTGAGAATTTTATGCAGAATGTCAATGCAGATGTTCTTTCCGGCATGAAACTTAGACTCAGCTGGGGTAATGTGGGTAGTACAGCTATTAGTGCTTATCAGACTATGTCAAGATTGGATACCGGCAGCAAGTACTTGTTAGGGACAAACGGTGTGATGGGTGTTCGTCCGGGTTCTGTGCCGGATAAATCCTTAGGATGGGGAAAATACCGAAACTTGGAATATAGGTGTGGACTTCGGTTTCTTGAACAATCGCATTACAGGTACTATTGAATGGTACCAGCAAAAATACCACGGACTTGCTGTTAGGTGTGAACCTGCCTTCTACTTCGGGTTATTCCCAATCCTATCTTACCAATCGTGGTGCTACCCGAAATCGTGGCTTGGAATTCAATGTAACTACAGTCAATATTGCAGGTGACGGTCTGGATAAACTCTCTTGGTCAACTGACTTGAATATCTTCGGCAACCGCAACAAGATCATGAATCTTGGCGAAGGAGTAGAGTTTGACAAGGATGCCGGATTCTTCTTGGGACAAGACAGATATATCATTTACTCTTACGAACACGATGGATTGTGGCAGGATACTCCTGAAGACCGTGCACTGGCAGAATCATTCGGCTACGCAACTTCCGGTGCCAATTCAGTAATCGGTACTGTTAAAATCAAAAACCATCATATAGATTATGAAGAAGATGGTGTAACTCCGAAAGCTAAGCAAATAATCAATGAAGATGATAAAACATTTATCGGACAGCGTGCTCCCAAATTTGAAGGAGGTATCAACAACCGTTTGCCTGGAAAGGCTTTGATCTTTCGTTCTTGTGGACATTCCGTTGTGGCGGGACTATTACTTCGGATATGCATAACGGCTGGATGAATACTTTTGCAGGGTGGTTATAACAACCTGAATATAGATTATTGGACACCGGACAACACAACTGCCCGTTGGCCCAAACCAACTACCGCTACAGTTTCAATAAAGGGTTACTGGCCCGTTACGATGGCTCTATCTGAAACTGAGAAATATCACGTTAGGATATAATATCCCCAAAACATTTCTTTCCAAGTTAAATGTACAGTCAGCTCGTGTATATGCTACAGGCTCAAATCTCTACACTTGGTTTAGTAAAGAATACCGTAAGGATGGTGGCATTGATCCGGAGACTACAAAGTACCATCAATCTAAAGACTCCTCCTACACGTACATTTGTGTTTGGTTTGAACTTAACTTTCTAAATTAATAATCGAATAATAGCAAAATAGATATGAAAAAAATATTATCAACACTTGCCTTGTCATCACTTGTTTTGCTGACAACTGGTTGCTCCGATTTCCTAGAAGAAGAAAATCACTCGAATGTGATGCAGGATTTCATGGCGACACCTTCAGGTTTTAGCATGGCCTTGAACTCTGTTTACGCCAATGTACGCTCCACGTATAGCGCCGAAGAAGGTATCCATGGTCTGATGAATCCGGGAACGGATGAATTAAAGAATAATATAGGAGGAAGTAACCGATGTGCAGATCTGGCAAATTACGATCTAGAAAAATATAATGCAAACAATGAATATCCACGAAAGTTATGGAACGATGCTTATATTCACATCAACACCTTGAATTATATGATTGAAAATGCTGCTAAAGTAGATGTCACTACCACCGCCTTAACCGCTGCACAGCGTGATCAGTACTTAGGTGAAGCTTATTTTATGCGAGCTTATAATTACTTTCATTTGGTGGAACAATTCGGTGACGTCACACTGACTACTACCTATAATGCATCTCCCAGCACTTCGTCCGAGCGCCATGATATGGTACGTGTTTATGAAGAAGTCATTATCCCTGATTTGTTGAATGCCATCAGACTCTGTTCACCCAGCCCACAGCTGAACAATCTGGAGTCAGGTCGTGCTTCTGCCGCAACTGCCCGCCACTTGTTGTCACGTGTTTATTTGACATTAGCCTTTGGGTATTCGATAAAGACCCTGCTAATCCATCTTATAAAGGAAATACGCAAACGAAGTACTATAACACTACCAAAGCTAAGGAATATTATCAAAAGGCTTTTGATATGGCAACCGGACTAATCGCAGATGCTTCTTCTTTGGGACTGAAGTTGATGGACAATTTTGCAGATATTTTCGATGAAGCAAATGATGCACCTTCCGGCAAGAACAAGGAAGAACTGTTTGTAGCGCGTATGGACTGGGATGATGACAACACTTTTGGCGGCCGCAGCACGCTGAACCATTACTTCGTGAATGGCTATGACCAGTATTTGGGTGAGCGTAATATTAATGACGGACGTTGTTACTCTTGGATTAATCCTACCAGCTATACCTATAATGCTTTCAACAATCGTGATAAAGATACACGTTATAAAGCAACTTTCCAGACAGTATGGTATGCCACTAAAACGCAAAAGGCGGTGTTGTCAATTATGTCATTGACGGCAAGGACGAAAGCTTCAACTGGGACTATACCATTGTTGGTGATACTGCCATGTACTATCCGGGGATATTATATGCCTGCTGAAGAAATCAGAGCTAAAACTCAAAACCGTGAAGGTAATCACTATCTGATTTTTACCCCTGACGCTTACAATGGTCGCGCCATTTTCCCAACTATCATGAAGTTTCTGGACAGAACGCGTGCTATTCCTAATGACAATACAGATCGTTCTTACATCATTTATCGTTTAGGTGAAACTTATTTGCTGGCCGCTGAGGCTGCTTTCAAATTGGGTGACAACACGAATGCAGCTAAATATATAAATGTGATCAGGGAGCGTGCCCGTGATAAGCAAATCGGTGAAGTTGGGGCACTGGATATCGCTCCAAGCGATGTTACGCTCGACTTTATTCTTGAAGAACGTACCCGTGAGTTACTTGCAGAACATTGCCGATGGGCAGACTTACCCGTACCGGGACATTAATAGATCGTGTACGTAAGTATGACGATGGTAAAGCCAATACGAACATTACGGAAGACAGACATTGGTTACGTCCTATTCCGCAACAAATGATTGATCGTGTGACGACCGGTGAACGTTATCCGCAGAATCAAGGATGGTAATAGATTTAACTATATCTTAATAGAGAGCAGGTACGATCTATACACAACTTTGGTACATCTCAAATGCGTTCAGTTCTTTCAGTACCTGCCATCTCTCCTATTCCATCGGCTTTTACGCTGAAAGCATCCTTTTAGGGGATACTTTCAGCTTTCAGCCGTCACCACAACCGCAGAAACATTCATCAGTCGCACTGCCTCCTTACCACTTGATACACATTTCCATACTCTGTGTGCCGACGCACCACCCCCCGCTTTCAGCAGCAGCTTGGCCGAAGCGCATAGGATTGACGCTGCGCATGGCAGCGGAATTCCTTTGCTGAAGTTCCCTGAAAATCTGGGCAGCCGTAAGACCGATACACTTCTCACCGAAATTCGCCACACGAAAATAACTATGAAAAAACATCCTCTGCAGGGACAAACACGGTAGAACGCCTCATTCTGCACCTGCAACACCTGCTCCTCTTCTTTGGTGAACCAATCACGCCTCCCGCAAGCAGTTCCGCCTTCAGTTGTGCATAAATCTGGTCATGTTCTATATGGGTACAATCGATCACCCGCTCCACTTCCACGCAAAGAAAACGGCGGCTTCCCGTAGGGTCTGTAAGTAAGTCGAAACGGTTACTGGTACCAATAAAAGAGGCGACACGAGGCAGTTGGCGGAAGCTCTGCTGATAGGCCTTACGAATATTCAAGTCAGACATTTGCATCAGGTTCTTCAGCAACGGCATTTTGCTTTCGGCATACTTATCAAACTCGTCCATATTCAGCAAGCCCATTTCGCCAAAAGGCGTTCCGCCTGCCCTTGCGAAGTAAGCTTCAAATTATCCACATAATATCGCCGCAGAACCATCGGCATCAATGACTTGCAAAATGTGGATTTCTGCCGTCCCTGCTCTTGACTTACAAGAATAGGCGCCACACTGTTGGCATGTATGCCTGCCAGCCCCGACCACTGCGCGGCAAGCCCCAGCATCCAGATATGAAATCCCTGCACCCAATGCGGACAGTCGGAAACCCGCAAGGCGAGCTGTGTCAGCCGGTCAACGCCGTCCCATTGCGGCAATTCCTCCATATAGAGCTGAAAGGGGTGATAATCGGGAATGTAAGTAGAATAGATGTAGCGACTCAAATCCTTGTCCCAGCAAGGGATACCCTCAGCATGAGCCTCAATACAGAAAGCGTTCAGGTTTCGCTTACCGACAGGCAGGAAAGCGAAATCACGCTGCCCGGCAGGACGGAATTCGGTCTCTTCCGTCAACAGATTATAACGGAAATCATAACGTTTCGTCAGAAAATCCATAACCTGTCTCGTCAGGCGAACCGTTGTATTCGTGTTGTTCCGGATTCCGACGCCTCCGATGTTTTTTTTTCGCTTTCTGCCTTTCCGATAAAGCCAACAACTGTTGTGCCTCGCGCAACAAGCGACGTTGTTCCAATGTCATTAATTTCTTTTTCATAACTTCTTTTCATTTTAATAGTAAACAGGTTTCGTTTTGTCAGTACCAACGCTACGAATTTACTACAACGAGAAAGCGCTTTGCAAGCATTCCATCAACTATTTTTCAGAGAACACAGTTAGAAAGAAAGTAAGGACTTTCATAGGTAAATCTTACTAATATCACTATCTTTGTATGCTGACTTATAAACGGCCCACTCCAGTTGTTCACTCGACCAACTCCAGTCACTCATTCTACCAACTCCAGTCATTCACTCGACCAACTCCAGTCACTCATTCTACCAACTCCAGTCATTCACTCGACCGACTCCAGTGGTTCACTTTCAAGACAGCACCTTCGAGTCAACAAGTATATACATTTAAAGCATTAAGAAACAAGCATTATGGCAATAGTTTACGATTGGTACGAGAACCCCAACGCGGAAGGGGAATCGGAAGAAAGAGGGCTGCATCCCCGTCCGTTGCTCAACGGCAAAGTGAGCATGGAGCAATTATATTATCGGGTACACGAACGCAGTTCGCTCAGCGTGGGTGATGCAAAAAGCGCAATAGACACTTTAACTCAGCTTTGCGGAGAAGAGCTACGCGAAGGTCGGGAGGTGCACATCGAGGGATTGGGCTATTTTTCCCCCACTTTGGAAGCCACACAGAAAGTGACCCGCAAGACCAAGAACAAGCATTTGAAACTACGCTTGAAAGGTGTTAGTTTTCGCCCGGACATTCGTCTGAAAGCCGCACTGGCAGGTGTTACAGCCACCAAAGTAAATACACGCGCCACTCCCCTGCGACTCTCCGAAGTAGAGATAGATATGCGCTTGAAAGAGTATTTCACGGAACATGAACTGCTGCTTCGCATCGATTTCCAGGAATTATGCGGCATGGCACGCACCACCGCCAACAACCATCTGCAACGATTGCAAAAAGAGGGCAAACTGACAAATGTAGGAAGACGCGCACAGCCGATCTATCGCCCCATGCCGGGATATTACGGTATGTCGAGTGATGCGGAACTCAAGAGATAAAGTTAGAAACACTTCCCTTCAAAAAATAAGTGAAAGAAAACGCATCGTCGCTATAAGAACTTTGTTATCTTTGTGTCGTTATGTGACAAGGCTACAAATTAGAGGACAGAAAATAATTCTGCAAGAAGTACAATGATGCACAACCTGCTTTGGAGAAGTGGGTAACAAAAGTAACAAAGGCTTCCTGGAAGAACCATAACGAATTGAAGAACGATTATTTATCCGCGGACTATGTGGGAAACAATCGTTATGTATTCAACATCAAAGGCAATATATCGCCTTATTGTTTTGGTTGTATTTTTGCTGGGAACATTGATATTCGTTTTGTTGGAACCCATTCAGATTATGATGCTATTGATGTAAATAAAATTAAAACTATATAGGAGGTGCGTATATGAAGATTAAGACAGAAAAGGAATTCCGTGCTTATCAGGCAGACATGGAAAGCATCATCGCTAAAGGTACATCTTTGGGTGATATGGAATTGTTGAGTGAGGAAGACAAAGCAAAATATATAGCCCTCTCTCAAGCCATCAACGAATGGGAATCTGCCTATCATCCGCTACCGGAAAAGTTTCAACTTTGATTACTGATGCAATTAAGGCAAGAATGGAGGCAAATAACTTAAAGCAGAAAGAAGCAGCCAAACGACTTGGAATATCAGAATCCAGAGTTAGTGATATTCTGAATGGTCGTCGTTCATTGAACCTTAACATTGTGAAAAGGTTACGTGATAATTTGGGCATACCGGCTGATTTCATTTTAGACAATATTTGATAAAACGTTTTTTGTAAGAAAACTAATAAGACGCAAGAAAACACAAGACATACTCCAGATGTATCTTTCATGTGCAAATTTCAGCATTATTATCTTAAAGCGGGGAAGCATTTTGTGACATGAAAGCACGAATACATGCCTATAAGCGTAATATGGAGATATTACGTACTTTTATCAGAAATTCATAATAAACGATTTCAGAACACGCTATTTTTGTAAGCAAAATATCTTATAATCATTACACTAAAATGAAAAAGAAACTATTACTCTTTATCATTCTTACTGGGAATAAATGGAGCATTATTCTCCCAAAACCAAAAAGAGCGTTGTAGACTATGTAAACCCACTAGTAGGGACAGACTCCAGTTTCGAATTATCCAATGGTAATACCTATCCTGCCATCGCAATGCCCTGGGGGATGAACTTCTGGACCCCTACAAACCGGAAAGATGGGGAAGGATGGACTTATACCTATGCATCTAACCGTATCAGAGGTTTCAAACAAACACATCAACCCAGCCCTTGGATAAACGACTACGGACAGTTCGCCATCATGCCCATTACAGGTGAGCCCGTATTCGACCAAGACAAGCGTGCAAGCTGGTTCAATCATAAATCTGAGGTATCTACACCCTATTACTACCGCGCATTCCTCTCCGATCACAATATTACAACAGAAATTGTACCCTACGGGCGGGCAGCCATATTCCGCTTTACCTTTCCCGAGAGCAAGGATTCTTATGTAGTAATTGATGCATTCGACAATGGTTCGTATGTGAAAGTTATTCCGGCCGAGAATAAGATCATCGGCTACACAACCAAAAACAGCGGTGGCGTACCGGCCAACTTTCAAGAACTACTTTTGACCGACTTTGACAAGCCCTTCACTTACTCGGCAACCGTAAGCAATGGTGAAATCAAAGTAGGCCAACCAGACGTTAAAAGAAAATCATGCCGGCGCCATTATCGGTTCGCCACCCGCAAGGGAGAAAAAGTATCGTGCCCGGATCGCATCTTCCTTCATCAGTCCGAACAGGCTGAACAGAATCTGAAAGAACTCGGTTCAATGAATCTGGAAGAACTAAAGCTGAAAGGTAAAGAACGCTGGAACGAAGTACTCGGCCGAATAGAGGTTGAATCGGACAACGAAGATCAACTTCGCACCTTCTACTCCTGTTTATATCGCAGCGTTTTATTTCCCCGGACGTTCCATGAGATTGATGCGGCGGGAAACATCCTGCATTATAGCCCGCACACCGGCAAGGTGATGCCCGGTTATATTCTTTACAGATACCGGCTTTTGGGATTCCTTCCGCGGAGAACTCCCAATGATTAACCTGATATACCCTTCCATGAGCCGACAAATGGAAGAAGGTTTCCTGAATGCCTATCTGGAGAGTGGTTTCTTCCCCGGAATGGGCCAGTCCGGGACATCGCAACTGCATGGTAGGCAATAATTCCGCATCAGTAGTGGCAGATGCCTATGTGAAAGGCAACATCAAACAGAATGCCGAGAAAATGTATGAAGGTTTGTTGCATGGAGCAAACAACCAGCATCCCACGGTTCCTTCTTCCGGCCGCATGGGCTACAAGGAATACAATGAATTGGGATATGTACCTTCCGATATCGGTCAAAGTGCCGCCCGTACCCTTGAATACGCCTACAATGACTGGTGTATCTATCAGATGGGGAAAAAAACTGGGCAGACCCGCATCGGAACTGGACATCTACAAGAAACGCAGCCAGAACTATAAGAACCTGTTCTATGCTCCTTACCGCCTGATGAGCGGCAAAGACCGCAACGGCAACTTCCCGCAGCACTTCGATCCGGTGGAATGGTGGGGACCTTTCACTGAAGGAAACAGCTGGCATTATTCCTGGTCCGTATTCCATGATATGCGGGGCTTAATTAACCTGATGGGAGGTGACAAGAACTTTGTTGCTATGCTCGACTCTGTATTTACTACGCCGCCCGTATTCGGCGCAAACACTAATACCCGGCAAAGCCTGATACACGAAATGCGCGAAATGCAGGTCATTGACATGGGGCAATACGCACATGGCAACCAGCCCATACAACACATGATTTATCTCTATAACTACGCCGGGCAACCCGGAAAACACAGTATTGGGTACGCGAAGTGATGAACCGTCTTTACCAGCCAACCCCTGACGGATATTGCGGAGACGAAGATAACGGACAGACTTCAGCTGGTATGTCATGTCGGCATTAGGTTTTTATTCCGTCTGCCCGGGGTACAGACGAATACGTGTTGGGCGCACCACTCTTTAGAAATGCCAAGATACATCTGGAAAATGGCAAAACTATCGAGATTTCTGCGCCCCTAAACAGCGATGAAAACCTCTATATCAGCGATGTACGATACAATGGCAAGAAGTATGACAAGAATTATCTGAACCACTCCTTATTGATAAAAGGTGCCAAAATCAGGTTCGACATGGACAGCCACCCCCAACTATAAACGCGGAACAGAACCGGATAGCTTCCCTATTCTTTCTCAGATAAAGAGAAATAATCATGATATCAAACAATATGAAAAGGAAAATAGCAACTTTCTCCAGTCCACGCCTTCAGCAACAATGGTATCTCGACATACAATTGTTATAGGTCAATCTCAAAATGCTGGTAATCCTTCAATGAGATCCAGTCGCCTCCCCATTCAAATCCGGCTTCCGTAAAGAGCCGGTATGCCAGTCGTTATGATCTATCTTGTACGGTATATCCGTCCTGTTATCACGGTCGAAAGCGTATGGTTCACCGGTAGCGGGTTCTATGTGCCAGGAGCCGTCAGCTTTTTCCTTGACGTATGGATTGTAAAGCGTATTAATATCGATGGCAAGGCCAAGTCCGTGCTTGGAAATCTTGGTAGTGGAGCCGGTCATGAAGCGGAAGTTGAACGATGAGGAGTTGTTGGCACGCATAGAACTTTCATCGTCGGCATCGTAGTTGTCAATGAGCACCATCCGCTCAATGCGGTAGTCTGCCAAGTAGAGCTGGCGAAATATGTCGATTGCTTTATCGGCAATGGCGGCGTTCACCACCATCTCACCCCGTTGGGGGTTACCGTCAGCGTTGCGATGCAATACTTTTAGATAACGCAGTTCGGACCGATTCAAAGGACAGTCCTCTTTCCATGACTTGAGCCACATGCGGCTGAATATCTGGTCGCTGATAGCTTCCGAATAGAACCGGCATCCACACCGGGTGTTCTACGTCAACTTCGGACACCAAAGTTTCGGCTATCCACTCATCGTTAGGACTTTGATGTCGAGGTCGTTGTCACATCCAACCAAGAGTAAGGTGAAGGACATGACAAAAAGTAGCAGGTATTTTCTTCTTATCATATTTATTAATGTATTAATTATCTGTCTTTACTTCTCAATCTTCCACTCCGGTAGTGTGCTGCGGCGAGTAGTGGAGGTACAGTAAAAAATTGTGTCGCGATAGGTACGTATGTAGTCAATGAGTAGGGTGCTGTCGGTGTGATTCATTACGTGTACGTTTTGTACCGGCTTATCGGGGTGTGACATATAGAGGGTGTCGTTGCGGAAAGTGTATCGAAACCGCAGCTTATTCATCAGCGTGTCATTTTGGATGACGTAGAAGGTCATTATGCTGTCCGGGGTATAGACTTCGTAGAATTGCTGTTCATGCGGGTTATTGACGTAGTCGTAAAGTATGGTGTCGGAAGCAGTTCCCAGCACGGCTTGAGTTATGGTTTCATAGTGCCATGTGCCGATGAAGTTCGGAATGCCGGATTCTGTGGGGGATGTTTTGCTTGTTGTTCCGTTGCATGATACGAATGCTATTGTTGCCATCAAGGCGATACTGATGATATAAAGTATTTGTTTCATAATTTATTGTTTTACTTACCTATGTTTATAATATATGGTTTCTAATTTCAACGTATTAATACATCTTTGAATTCTCCGGTAATGGCCTGTCCTGTAGAGGGTCAAGGTTATATAAGTAGAACACCGAGAGTGTTCCGTCTTCCTCTATTACCACATTTACCTCCGAACTTTGTCCGTCTTTATTCACCCAGCGCAGTTCACCGGTAACGTTGTTCACGCTCCAGTTCATATCGCTCGTCTTTTCATCCTCACCGTTGCGCGAGTATACGGTAAATGAACCGTCCTCACGATACAAGTACCAACCCTCGTTAGGCAGTCCGAAGGAAATCTCCACCCACTCGCCGTTTTTCTTCTCGTAGCTCTTGGAGAAATTCCATTTGCCTATGAGTTTTTCGGCAAGTGTCTTCTGTGCTTCATCTATGTTCCACTTGCCGATAACGTTCTCGGCGATGGGTTTCAGAATTTTATTATCAGACTCTGGAGTTGCATCTTCACTGCAACCTATGTTTAGTGTTCCCATTGCGATGCAAACAAGGAACAAAAACAATAGTCTTTTTCTTATTCGATTCATAATGTTACATCTCATTGTTAGTCATGCTATTTATAGAATTATATAAAGTTTTCGTTGTCAGCACAAAATGTAGCAGTACATACAACCTTTCCCGTTCCCACGTTCGTAACCTGAAAGGTATAATCCCCTTGCCACGCCTCGCCTTTGAGCGAATCGAATGCTTTCTGGCAAGCCTCGTAAACTTGTTTGTCACATTCTTCTATCGTACCTTTCTTGGTGAAAGGTTTGCCGGTGATACCGAGAGCAGCCTGGAAGCCTTTCTCTATCTTACTCATCTCAGCAAGGAAGTCGGGATGCGATGCCGACATTTCGGAAAAACCGTAAGTGTAAGTTACCTCGATGTTGGTGTTCTCTTCATCGTCGTTGCACGCGGTGAAGGTGAAAGTAAGGATGGCGATAGCCATCATCGTCAGCAGTGCTGACATTTTTTTGATTGATCTTTTCATTTTGATTTATCGTTTTTGAAATTTATAAATTCTGACATATTGACTGAATAAAGATTGCCATAGTTTTCAGCATTATACACCATTACATGGCTTCCGACAGTATTGATGAACAGCCGGTAATAGAGGTCGCGCATAGCTACCTCCTTGTTATCGGTTATTTGTTCGATAAAGGTGGAGGTGAAACGGTTGCTCATCCACACTTTCATCTCTGAATTGAAGACATCAGCCTTGGATGTTTCGTCGCCGTTGGCCGCAGTGATGAACAGCATCCCGGGGATGCCCTCGCACTGCTTCATCACACCACCCGAAAAACATGCCTCCACCATCATGAGAAGTTTACGGTAACGCCTTTTGCGGTTCATATCCTTAAAAACAGAAGACAGTCATCGCCTGTCATGGCGTAAGCTCCTCATCCCAGCACATGGCCCCCGGCACACCGTGTCCGCTCCAGAAAACGAACAGGTTGTCGTTCTCAGTAGATTCGATCACTGTGGGCAAGTTTCGCTTTTTTCGCCACTGAGAATGGCAAGTATATCTTTTGCCTTCAACGATGACATACGATAATCAATCTCTACATTCTCGTATACATTGTTTCCCCCAATAGTCACCTGTATGACTCCCTTGTTGGGATTTGATACATTATCGGCTATGTCATCCTCGACAATGAGAATGATGCGGTCGTCGGTATATCCGGCTTGTCTGAGCTGCTGATAGATAGCGAGCACATCTGCCTGATGGCGGTAATTGGTCCATTCCTTGGAGGAAGCAACAAGGAGTGCCCAGTTGCCGGTATGTGCAGGGTAATTGAATTCCCCTGAATTGTTGAAATCCTGCATCTGCGAGGCTTTCCAGTTCCAGCCGGCAAGTGTCGCATCCGTGCGGTTCCCTCCGTCGCTGGTGTTATAGTCAAGGATGATATACTGTCCGTTGTAAACCTTGAAATTATAGTAGGTGGTGGCAAGTACATTGGTAAACACCTTTGCATCAAACCTCAAATGCCCCGAAGCTCCGCGAACATACGGCGACTTTCCGGCAGCAAGCGCATCCACCACAAGCCCCATATCCTCACCTGTCCAGCTACCCATGTTCAAGCCTTCACCCGAAACAACGGCCCTTAATGATTTCTGTAACGACAACTCCGGTTTGAACTGCTGGTACCATGCGGCATAGCCGATGAGCATTGCAGCATCGTAGAGCTGTGACTCACCAAGAGTAGGTGTGGCATTGAAAAACGTCTTGTAACTCACGTCAAATCCCGATTCAGGATCGGCACCAAATGCGACTCCCTCTATACCTTCGGCTGCATCACCGTGAATCTTGAGCACATCCGCACCGTAGGCAGTATCCGAAAACAGCATTCTCGGTACACTACACCCGTTCAGCTTTGTGCTTTATGCGCTTCAAGCATCGGCTTCATCTCTTCTATTTCAGAGGGGATGCATATCACATACTCTGCACCTGACTGCATGGCTTGGCGAGACACATCAGCTATATTGTCAGAGGTGTAAGCATAGCATCCCATGTTTTCCAAGCCCAGTTCGCGTGCTTGAAATGCGAACCAGTCAATGAACGTTTGTCCGTAACCGTCGTTCTCCTTGACCAAAAGTGCCACACTTTCACCCTCATAGTTAATCACCTTGGAGAGAAGCACCTCACATTGCGTAATGTCGGTCTCGGTCATCGCCCAAAGATAGCCTGTCGATGCGTATGCACGAACCAGTTGTTCGGCGGTGGCGAGAGTGAAGAATGTTTTGCCCACAAGAGTCAGTCCTGCCGCGAGGATTGCCGCGTTGGATGAATACAGCCCACCGATTACGGCATACACCTCATCGTTGAATGCCAGCGATTGGGCAAGTTCCTTGCACATCGACCTTTGCCTCATCGTAGTATTCAAACTTTAACCTTATACCCGCTTCGTGGTTCTTGAATGCACGCTCAAAGTTGGTTGTAAACATTCCCAATGTCCTTTTCCAATGTACATCAAGCCCTTTCTCCATGGGAAGCACCACGGCAACAACCTTCTCTGTCCACTGCTTGTTGTCAGGAGAACAAGAAGGCTCATCGTCCGAGCAGCTCCACAGACCAATCAGGCAGAGGAGCGGCGCAATAAGTTTAATAACCACTCGTTTCATAATACTCTTTCTCAAAAAGAATAGCCTGGCGACGCATTCCATTGACTAAGCTGCTGAAATCATTCACGTATCGGGGGGCGACCAGCCAGTCGGCATACCCGCTTTCAAGACCGTAAAGTTGGTTCTCCGGCATAATCCCCGTGACTACCCATTCCGTCAGATACCTGTAAATCAATTGGTCGATATGCTTAATAACCGAACCCGTAATCCGGTTGGAGAGGCTTGACTGATCGATGTCCATACCTGCAAGGTACGGTGAGACCTCAAATTCCCGGGAGTAGCGGTATATACCGGCATTAGAGCCACCTGCCACTGGGAAAGATGAAGTCGTAATCAACCACCCAATCACTCATTTTCCGGTAAGCGAGCGAAGCCGACACATATCCCGTCCAATCATCCGCAAGATACTCCACATTGCAGTCACTGCCGTAGCCTGCAATAAAACCGTCCTTGGCTATGTTGATGGGGCTGTCGGTATTATTGGCAAGCAAAATCAGAGGTGTCATCTCTGAACATTGTTCTTGCACATACTCCTGCGAGGTATGAAGCCCCGAACATTGAAATCTGGAATGTATGAATGTTCTCGGCTTTATATTGTTTCCGGCTTTCAAAAAGCAGGATACTTTTGTTGGGTGTCAAGTCGTGCTCCGCCAGATGAAGTTCTGCCATTGGCTCATAATCGCTGCTACCTAATACAAAAAGCACGGGTATGCTGCTTTGGGGACGTTCAAGCCAGTCCGCAAAAATTTTCTCAGCCTCTTGCAGGGATTCCGGGGAGTAGATATAGATGTCTATATCTCCGTTTTCCATCTTGAATCTCTGAACACCCTCAAGTATACGGTCATTATAGCTCATGTCGCCCAATCCCTTGGAGAAAAGAGAAAAACAATCTGTGGTGCCAGAGAAACCGGCTCCAACTCATCGGCATGATTGCAGGATGACAACGCTCCTGTTACCAGGAGCGTTGTCATTGCCAAAATAATACGGACAGGATTATACATACTATTCAAACTCACATCCGCATTTAGAGCATTTATAGGGGCCGGATGCAAATGTTTTCCACTTATGACCGCATTGGGGACATTCTTCAGTCCACCTTGCCGGGAAGTATTGGTCTATAGCAAGATTATCCCCGCTGAGGTATTCCTCTGGAACAATTACGACTGTCATAACCGGCTCTCTGAAATTCTTGAGTGCATTGAGCGAAATAGTGTAAAAGATACTTTCGTCCGAACCGGGTGTGAGTGAGATTCTGCCGCAGTTGTCAGGGAGCTTGACTGTGCGTTGCTTTCCGTCCCATTGGTTGAGAATGAACTTCTCACACAATTCATGGGCTGCCTCCTTTGAGTCTGCAACCAATATAAGCCGAGTAGCATCATCCTTTTTCAGATAAAGATTTCCGGCTTCAGCTTGGTCGACTATTATCTTGTCGATATTCTCCAACATTTTTTCTCCAGACGGTCCTTGTGGCTCATCGTCGTTGTTACAAGCAGTGAAAGCGAGCATTGCCATCACTGAAGCAAACGGGGTTTGGTAGCATAATCGGTTGCCTTGTCGTATCCGAATTCCAGCTCGTCGGCAGTGAGGCGCATCAGGGTGTACTCCACCGGATATGCTTTATAATTGATTTTAAATGTGTTTTATGGTCTTCCGCCTCCCAAGTCAGAGATCTCAGATAGGTGTCGTGATTGGCGTAGGTAACGGCGGACATCATGGAGCCGTCGGTGCGGAAAAGATAGGTTGTGCCGCTGCCTTCCGGCTCGATCACTTCTTTCCACTCGCCATCCTTTTTCTCATAGCTCTTGGTCATTGTCCACTTGCCGGGAAGGTTTGCGGCGATGGGGTTGCGTATGGCTTCCCTTTATTCTCTTTGTCGCTACATGAGGGAAAACCTGCTAAGGTCAGCAGGGTAATACAAAAGAGGGTTAATACATTCTTCTTCATAATACTTATCATTTAATATAACCAATATATTGTTTAATATTCTATTTTATCGTCTTTCTTCATCCACATATCAAAAGCCTTGACTGCTTCGTCCGTACGGGCGTCTTTCAGATTGAGGGTGACGTTGATAAGCACTTTGTAAGCTTGTTCGGCCGGTTTGTCTTTAACAGTGGAGGGGGTGACTTGCGAAGTGCCAGTAATACTGTTGATTGTACCGTCCACATAAAGGGCTTCTTCGTTACCTGCCAGTTCGTTGAAGTGGAAGTCTCCGTGATGACCCGAAATCGTGTGACGTCGCTTAATGCTTTTACGATAGCTTCACGCACCGAAGGGGCATATTCATCGTGCTGGGTAGTACTCTTACCTGTGACGGCGGTGGTAGCCAGATCGGTCAGGATGCCTACGGTCTGCTTTTTGTTTTGTGCTTTGTCAACGTAACGAATGTCTTCCACAGATACCTTCAGGAAACTGTTACGCGAGGTTTGTGCCCGCAGGGCTGCCGCTTCCGGCAACAGGGCCGGAAGCAGCAGGATGAGGGCAAAAGGAATGTATGTCTTCAGTTTCATCATTCTAATACTTATTTATCTATTAAATCAAAACCACAGGCGGTGTACCATTGGTTTAAACGGTACGAGCGTATAGCATAATTGACATAGTCCTGAAATAACTGAAAGCCAGAGTAGTTTTCCAGTGCCATGATAGGATATATCGAAAGTCCGTTGTAATAGGGGTTCTATATGGTTGTCAACTTCATCATACATCTTTACATCTTTCCCGAATCCGTAAGTGTTAATCAGGCATGCTTTGTTGTATGTCGAAAACCATTCATCGGTAAACGCTCCTGTCTTGCGCATGAAATCCACAAAATCAAGCTGGGCAGAAGGAAAGTTCTTTTGGAATAGTTCCTCGCCTTTGCCATCGTCGAAATAGTTTTCTGTAAGATGGCATTTGTTGATAAAAGCGTCCTGAATATCAGCTAAGGTGATTTTACTGTCCATCAGAGCTTTCTTTGTATCTGCGGCAAGCTTGTCAAGTTGGGAAGCATCTATGAGGGACAGTGTCGCACATTTGTCGTCATCGGCCGAATTATTGTAAAAGCCATTCGCAGGAATGTAACACAAACTTTGACAGGTCGGCACGGGGCTGGTGTAAAAAGATACGACAGATTTTCATGCCAAGGCCATCCTACTGAAGAAAGGGATACTTCGCTTGCAACCAAATACCTGGTCTTATGACGCAGTTCGAATGCCACCTCCACGCTTGCCATCATACAAGCGTGCATGATCATAAATTCATAGTCGGGCAGAGTAAGGTCTGCTATTTCTCTGTTTTCAAGATATTTCACGGCATCACCGCCCATTCCTTTGGTCCTGAATGTATTATCATCGTTTAGGCCAAATGGGAGTATGCCGCTGCCTGCATGTCCGAAAAGCATAAGTCCATAGCTTTCGCAGGGGCTATGGCACGGACGTCGTTCTGTACTTCCGGATAACGAGCGATGTCCCCGTGAGTCCCAATTGGCTCATATTCTTTGACAACCTCGCTTACGATGGCCGGTGTGTCATCACGCTTTATTTTTAGCAGAACCGGATTTTCAAACTGTACAAACATGGGCGACGGATCAATGTAAACATAAAGGCTTCCTGCATAACTGTCGTCCCATCCTGCCTCCATTTTATTGATATAATCCAACTGAGAATTACTGAGAACAAGACCGCTTTCGCCGTCAATATCCCCCCAGATATAAGCGAGAATGGTTCTTTCCACCGGTTGGGGTTCTTCCGGCAGAGGTTCTTCATTAATGTTGTCGTCGTCATTGTCACATGACGCAAACATTGCGGTGAATGACAGCAGTATAATAGCTGTGATGTTTCGGCAAAGCAACTGTATCGTGTTCATAAAAGCCATATAAGTGAGTAATTAAATTTATTATATGTAAAAGGTTACGTAAATATAAATTTGAGGAGAAACAACACCGACAGCACATACATGGTAGGGCTAACCTCCCGGTGTCTGCCCGTGCCCAGTTTGAGCAACACATAGCAGAGCATACCCAAGATGATGCCATTGGCAACGGAGTAGGTCAGCACCATAGTTATGATGGTGATGAACGCAGGAAGTGCCTCCGCAATATTCTTCATGTCTATTTGAGTGATGGACTCCATCATAAAGACACCCACCAGTACCAATGCTCCGGTCGTGGCAGCACCGGGGATGAGCAGGAAGATGGGAGCGAAGAAGATGGACAAGAGGAACATTCCACCGGTGACCAGCGAGGTAAACCCGGAACGCCCGCCTTCGGCAACGCCCGAAGCACTCTCCAAGTAGGTGGTAATCGTAGAACAACCCAGTATGGCTCCAAAAGGTGGAACCGATGGCATCGGCCAGCATAGTCTCTTTGCACTAGGGAATTTCGCCGTTTCTTTCACAATCCCGATCCGGTAGGTAAGGGCGACCAATGTGCCGATGGTATCGAACATATCCATAAAAAGAGCAGCGTGAAGATAATCACCGCCATATCGAGCGTGAACAACTGGCTGAAGTCGAATTGACAAAAGGTAGGAGCCAGCGAATGGGGCGTGGAGATGGGCAGGAATCCTTCGGGAATCGTAGTCACACCCAACGGAATGCCGATAAGCGTACAAATCAGGATGCTATAAAACAAGGCTCCCTTCACCTGCTTCACCACGAGCAGTCCACTCAACAGGATGCCTGTCAATGCTAATACGGAGACGGGCGTGAAGGGACCGAACGTCACGAACGTAGCCGGGTCAGAGACGATGATGCCGGCGTTCTTCAGCCCGATAAAGGCGATAAACATCCCGATACCTACAGAGATGGCGTAGCGCAGCGTGGCTGGAATGCTGTTCAGCACAATCTCGCGCACGTTAAAGAAAGTGATGAGGATGAAGAGAAGTCCCTCCACAAACAAGGCAGCCATAGCCACTTGCCACGGATAACCCATGCCCTGCACCAGTGTGAAGGCGAAGAAGGCATTGATCCCCATGCTGGGTGCCTGTGCCAAGGGCAGCTTTGCCATGAATGCCAGCAGCAAGGTGGAAGGGCGGTGGCAAGCGCAGTAGCCGTGAACACGGCTCCCTTGTCCATCCCGGTGGAGGAGAGGATGGAGGTATTCACGGCAAGGATATAACTCATGGTAAGGAATGTTGTGATTCCGGCGATGCTTTCCGTGCGCAATGTCATAGTCTTGGGGTTGAATTCCAATAATTTCTGTAGCATAGTGTTTCTGTAGTCTTTAATCATTAATTCTTAATCGGATGCCCACTTCATCCCCGATAGTCGAGTTTGAATGATTCACAGCGTGAATGCCAGAGAGAGGAAGCTGCTCTCTCTGGCAAACACGTCTTTATGGACATCTACTTCTCGTATTTCCATATGGGCATCTCGCAACGGCGAGTGGTGGAAGTCATATAGAAAGTGGTATCACGAAGGGTGCGCACATAGTCAATATATGTATGACGCTGTCGGCGTGGCTCACCACGTGTACGCTTTGCAACGGCTTGTCGGGATGCAACATGCAGAGGCTGTCGTTGCGGAAGGTGTAACGGAATTCGAGCTTGTTCAGCAACGTGTCGTTCTGAATGGCGTAGAAATGCATGGTGCTGTCCGCCAAGTAGACTTCGTAAAGCTGCTGTTCTTGCGGATTTCCCACGTAGTCGAAAACCGTAGTGTCCGAGGCAGCTCCTTGCACGCTCTGGGTCACCAGTTCGTAGTGCCAAACACCTTCAAAAGTAGGGGTAGCGGTTTTAGTGGTATCCTCCGCGTTCTTGCACGAGGCGAAGATTGCACCTGCCAGCAGGGCGATGCCAACAATATAAAGTAATTGTCTCATTTTGTTTAAGTTATGACATTATTAAGTTATAAAATCAGTGAGTTTATTCTTATTTCTCTATCAGCACGTCTTTTGAACTCGCCTTCCACCACTTGTCCTGTGTCAGAATCGAAGTTCTTTCCATAGAACACGTTCATCGTTTGGTCATCATCTTCCAGGGGTGACACGTGTGGAGGAGACTTCGGGGTTGTCGGCTAACTTGTAATAGACTGTGCCGGTGTCCTCGTTCGCCTTCCATGCGATATACTCGTTCTTCATTTCCCTGGTCCCCTTTCCGCGAGTAAGAGGTAAAAGAATCCTGTTTCAAAGTATTCGTGCCATCCTTCATCGGGCAGTCCGTAAGAGGTTTCCACCCATTCGCCGTTCTTCTTCTCGTAGCTCTTGGAGAAGTGCCACTTGCCCAGCAGCCGTTCGGCGAAGTTCTTCTGCGACTCGTCTATGCGGCGGAAGAGCCATTTGAACTCGCCTTCCAGGGTCTCATGGGTAGTCATGTCGGTGGAAGGTGGTAGCCGAACTCTAATTCGTCATCGGTCAGACGATAGACCTTGTAGACGTACTCTTTGAAGAGAGTCATTGTGTTGTCGGTGTCGTTGGCCATCCGGTGGTACTTCTCGTGTGGGTGTCATGACTGGCCATTGTGACGATGGAACGCATTGTCCCGTCGGAGCGCATCAGATAGGTAGTACCGGAACCTTCGGGTTCAATCACTTCCACCCATTTGCCGTCCTGCTTTTCGTAGCTTTTCACCTGAGTCCACTTGCCTGTAACATTCTCGCCAATAGGTTTGCGGATGGTTGTGTCAGATGTCTCATTATTGTTGCAAGCAGCGAAAGCAATTATTGTCGCCGCTGCTGTAAACATGATAGTTAAAATATTCTTTCTCATAAATTTCATTTGTCAATGCGTTTTTATATCAATCAGGATATAGTTACGACATCATGCCTCAACGAAACTCGAAGAGGTTGAAGAAACCGGTGATGGTGAATACGGACCGGATGTCATCGTTGATGTGGCTAAGGGCCAAGGTGCCCCCTTCTTTGCCACCTCCTTGCGCAAGGCAAAGGAACAGCCGCAGACCGGAGCTGCTGATGTATTCCAATCCCGTGCAATCCAGCACGATGTCCTTGTCCGCGCTGTCCATCAGGGGGTTGCATATCCTTTTCTAATTGGTTGGCAATGGCTGAATCAATCGCCCGTTGAGTATCCCGGTCAGTACTCCGTTCTCGTTCTTAATCTCAAAATTCATCATATTCAATTTTTAAATTGGTTATAAAGGAATAATATAGTCACAATAAACAGGTTGGCCGCCAAGATAATCAGGTTCATCAACAGACCTATCTTCATGAAGTCCGAGAAGCGGTAACCTCCGGGACCATAGACCAGCATGGGGTGGGCGACCCGATGGGGGTGGCAAAGCTGGAAGAGACGGCAATCATCAACGCCACGCAGAAGGTCAGCGGGTTTACCCCCAACGCTATCGCGCTCTTGTAGGCAATGGGAAAGAACATGGCTGCCGCTGCCGCATTGCTGATAAGCTCTGTGATGAAAGTACCCACCAAGCAAATCACGGCAAGCACCACCAGCGGGTTAGTCCCGCACATCCCCAACAATCCGTCGGCAAACTTTTGCGCGATTCCCGTGTTCTCAATGGCCATTCCCAAGCAGACGGAACCTGCAAAGACCATCAGCACATTCCAGTTGATGCTTTTACGTGCCTGCTCTATGCTGCAACAGCGTGTCAGTATCATGGCAAACGCTGCTAGGAAACAGGCATTCAGCAGCGGCATCACATGGAACGCCGACAGGAGCATCATGGCCAGCATAATCCCTGACGATACGAGCGTCTTATGATTGACCTGCTGGATATTCTCCGAATCGAAGAAACGGACATCTCCGTTGAAATCTTCCTCGCGCAACTTCTTTCCTTCCAACAGCAAGGTATCTCCGGCCTGCAAGACAGCCTCCCGGGGACTCACTTCCAAACGCTTGCCTTGACGGGCAATGGCCACCAGCACCACATCGTGCTCTTCCTCGAAGCGCGTATCCGTCATGCGCTTGCCTATCAAGTCGCTGTCAAATGCCAAGTAGCCGGTCTGCAACTTCCGTTGGCCTTCCATCTCGGTCACACTATAGACGTGATGGGTGGCATTCACCAATTGGTGCGTCTCGCGCAGGTCCAAGATGGCATCAATCTGGCCGGAATAGACCAGACGGTCGCCACCAAGTATGAATTCATCGGCGGGAACGGGAGAGATAATCTCTTTGTCGAAACGTACGATTTCGACCAAGCGGCCTCCCCGCACATCCATCAAACCACACTCGCCGACACTCTGCCCCACCAGCGGGTTCGTGGTAGGCACCATCAACTCCACTGTATAATCGGAAATGGACTCAAACGAACTTTCCGGTGATTTCCGTTCGGGCAACAGCTTGCGCAGGGCTATCATGGGAGGATTCCCACCGCTAGGGCAGAAGAGACCCGGCAGCGTGGTGGTGAACACACCCAACTCCACACCGGTCTCACGTGCATAGAATCGAGATAATCAGGTTGGGCGGTGTTCCGATTAAGGTACATACCCTCCCATTCCTGAAGCATAGCTCAGAGATCTCAACAGCTTCGAAGGGCAACATCCAACTTCTTCGACCCATCTTCACCACGTTGATGAACAGAGCCACCACTGTCGTGTTGCTCAGCATCGAGCTTAGCATCGCCACCGGCAGCATCAGCCGCACTATCGCCTTGGGATAGGACGAAGGTTGCCCAACTTAAATGGCGCACTATCCACTGCAACACGCCTGTATAAACCAGGCCTGCCACCACCACGAACAGTACACCGACCACTACCACCGATTCCGAGCTGAAGCCCGACAGCACCTCCTTGGCAGGCAACACGCCACATACCAACAGGACCGCCATCCCTCCAACAAATACCACATCCGCCGGCAGCTTGGTGAAGAGCAACAAGCCAAACATCACCAGCACCAGCACAATCGTAATCCAAGCATTCAAGCTAAGACCTAAAAATACGAAACTCTCTATCATTCTCTCTTAGTTTTTGAGTTTTTTCTCATTATCAATACATTGCAATCTCCTTCCCGCCTGTACGCCACTTCATCCATCAAGTTGCGTATCAGGAAAATACCCAATCCGCCAATCGGCCTCTCTTCCAATGAGAGGGTCACATCCGCCTCCGGCACGGTGAGGGGGTCGAAACCCCTCCCCAATCCTTCAGGCAGAAGGTGTGTGTCCGGCTTTGTTCGTCCCAGGCTGAGGTAAGGACTATCTTTCCTTCCTCCATCTGCGGGTAGGCATAATGGATGACGTTGACTAATGCTTCTTCCAACGCCACATTCAGCGACATCATCTCCGCCATACCCATGCCCGTCTCTTCAGCTATCTCTTCGAGAAAGAGCGGCAGACGAGACACTTCATCCAGACTGTTAGTCATTACAAGTTCCTTGCTTTCCACTGTTTCAATTATGAATTATAAAACTATTAATTATCAGCTGTCAACCGCACACAGAGTAGCGTCAAGTCATCACTCTGCTCCGCCTCTCCGGCGAATCCGGTCACTAATTGTATCATCCGTTCCACAACGGAACGTGCTGACAGATTACCCAAGTGTGACATCTCTCCCAACATACGCTCATTTCCCAACAGTTCACAGTTGCTATTCTCTGCCTCGTTCAATCCGTCCGTATATATTAATAAGGTGCTTTTTAGGGCAACATCACACACTGCTCTGTAAACTCAAAACCATCGCAAACACCTATCGGAATGTTCGGCACCGTGTCTACAAAAGAGCTCTGCTTATCCGGCTCTACCAACAAGGGTGGATTGTGTCCAACACTGCAATACGACAACCTGCCACTATCCAGTTCCAGTGCCCCGATGAACATCGTGACGAACATATTGGCGTCATTCTGCTCCATCACCGCGTGGTTCAGCTTGGCTGCAATCTCCGAGGTGTCGCCCATGATGCGGAACAGGCTACGCGTCACCGCCATGAAAAGCGAAGCGGGAATGCCCTTGCCCGACACATCGCCCACGGTGAAGAACAGTTTCCCGTCGCGGATGAAGAAGTCGTACAGATCGCCTCCCACCTCCTTGGCCGGAGAGAGGCTGGCATAGAGGTCAAGCGTCTTCCACTCCGGGAAAGGAGGGAAGATGTTGGGGAGCAAGCTCATCTGCAACTTGCGGGCAATGTTCAGCTCGCTCTCTATCCGCTCCTTTGCGCGGGTGGTCTCCGTCAGCCGATGGATGTAGTCGTCCAACGAACGCTGCATGTAGGCAAAGGAGTCCCTGAACTGAGCCAATTCATCTTTGGTGCGAATCTCGGGCAGCGGTGCCGCCAGTCGCCTTTCGCCACGCGGGACGCAGCCTCGGAAAAGAGCTTCAGCGGTGGGAGGTACGTCTGATGCGCCATACGCAGAAGAACAGCAACGCCAGCAGTCCCAACAGGAACACCGACACCACCACCAAAGTCAGCCTGTCCAGCGGAGCAAACACATCCCTGTAAGGGACAGACCACTGCCACCGACCATTCCATGTGCCCTCCACAGGTTTGTAGAAGACATAAGAGGCGTATCATCGTTCTGCAACTCGTGCATGCCTTCCTCGCCCCGTATCATCGCATCGCCCAAGATCGTCACACTGCGGTCCGTCATGTCGGATGTAGCGGTATAGATGGTCTCGTGCAGGATGCGTTCCGGCTTGGGATGCACCAAGTAGTTGCCTAAACGGCTTATCATCAGCGTGTAGGAACCGGGATAAGGTTTGATGCCATTCACCAGCCCGCTCAGATGGTCGAGCGAGATGTCCGCCGTCAGGATGCCGAACATCTTGCCTTCGCCGTTGCGCAACACGTGCGAGTAGGTGGACATCACACGGTCTCCCCCACCCTCGTCAAAATAGGGTTCGCTCCAATAGTTGCGGTCGAGGCGTTTGGGGGTGGCATACCACTCCTTCGCGTGATAGTTGTAGGCCGCATAGCCCAGGTTTCGGTCCTTCACCTCGCCTTCTTCCGTCAGGTAGGAGTAAGGGGCGAACAGCTCACCCTTCTCCGCATAGAATCCCGGCTCGAATGCCACACAACTGCCGATAACGTGCGGGTTGGTCCGCATCATCATACGGGTCACGGCATAAAGCGAGTCGGGATTGCCGAGGCGGTCGCGCACGAGCCATTCCATGTTTTGCCGCCGCCTCCACGGTGCAGGATGTCTTCTATCTGGTAAACGGTGCCGGAAAGTTCGCTCCCCGCATGGCTCTCTGCCTCCTGGCGCACGATGCGTTTGGAGGAGAAGAAGAGCACGGAGAACACCACCCCGAACACCATAGAGGCTATCATGACCACCTGCAAGCTCAGGCGGGCGGAAAAGGACTTCCGAATTGTCTTCATCGGATTCATCAGTTGTTCGGGCTGCTGAATACAACGTAGTATTTAGGTTGGTTTTTCTCCTTCTTAAAGACTATATTCAGACTTGCAAAACCGTCCTTGACTCTTTCCTGTTTCATAAACCACATGCACGTACTCTGAATTAAAGGCTTTTATCGTAAAAAACCAACTTTTTGCCTCAGAATCGCTAACAGAAATTATCTCCCTACATACAAAAGCATAGACTTCTGTCTGATTCTTGAAATCGGTGCATGTCAAAGTCGTGTGTCCCGAACCCGAAGCAGGAAAGCCGGAATCCAACTTCTTAACGAAATCGGTAATATTCTTAGCCGTCTTCTCTTCCGCACTCTTCGAAGAGCCACCGAAAATATTCTCGTTGTCGGCATTGAACGTGGCTATGCACACCAACTCACCGGTGAGGGTGTTTCTCACCTCGAAAAAGGTAGTCGCCCTGCCACACTTCGCCTTTGAGCGAATTGCAGGCTTTCTCGCAAGCTTCGTAAACCTGCTTGTCACACTCTTCCACCGTACCCGTTTCGTAAAGTTCTTCCCGTGACACCGAGAGGAGCCGACTTGAAGGCGTTCTCTATTTTCCCCATCTCTTCGATGAAGTTGGGGTGTGAGGCCGACATTTCGGGGAAGCCATAGGTGTAAGTCACTTCGTTGTCTGCATCTTCATCATCGCTACAAGCAGTGAAGGTAAAGGAAAAGATGGCCATAGCCGCCATCATCGTCAGCAATGCTGACAGGATTCTAATTATCCGTTTCATGTTTATTCTTTATTATCCATTATTCTACATTTTTCATTTCATTCTCACAAACACATCCTTGTGACCGCCGGGAACCATCTTCTCCGCCTCGGAGTCGTAGTTGTCGGGGTGGTAGATGTGAACGGTGTTCTCGTCCTCGAAACAGAGACGGATTTCCACACGCGCTTGGCTACAAATGTCCCACTGGCTCAATATGTCCGCCGGTTCGCCCCACTTGGCAATTTCACCTACACAGCCGCTGTATCTCTTAGTCTCAAACTTGTCGCCTGTAAGGGTGTAGAGAGCGCAACTGCCTCTCATGTCGTACTCGCGCGCGCAGTAGTCAGGCATGTCTTGTGTAACCTCTACCCATTGGCCGTCCTGCTCCTGAAATCTCTTCTGAAGCTGCCATCTGCCCAACAGCTGTGTGTAAGCGGTTTTGGTCGGTTGGTTGACGCGGGTATATACCCACTTGAACTCGCCTTTCAGCACTTCGCCCGTTGCGTGGTCGGTAGCGGTGGTGTCCAAGACAATGAATTCGTTCTCGGTCAGGCCTCCCAATCGTATCCCTTCACCGTTCACCTTCAGTGTGTCAGCGGTTTCGTCGGCACTCCAGGTGCTCTCAAACATGTACGTCTTGCCGTCTTCGCGCCTCACATTGTGGTAGTAGATGCCACGGGACAGAACACTAAGTCATTCACGTACATTTCGGGGATGGGATCCTCTATCCACTTGCCATCTTGCAGCATGTAGTTGTTCGTCTGCTTCCATATACCAAAGAGGTTCTTGGTGAGGGGGCGCAGGAAGAGGGTTTCATCGGTATTGTCATTCATCTCGTCATCGCTACATGCAGTGAAGGTGCAGGCAAAAATTACCATAGCCACCGTCATCAGCAGCAGTGTTGACATTGTTCTGATTGTCTCTTTCATATTCATTCCTTGCCTTTTATTTTACCTTTATTTCTCTCTTATCAGCACATCCTTGTACTCCGTCGAAGTCTGTTCCTCCAACTCCGGATTGAAGTCTTCGGGTAATACATCACCATTGAATTGTCATTGTTTTCCAATGATATGCGGTAATATCTCTCTTTCCGTTCTCCGGGAACATAGTAAGTGACGACACCGGTTGATTCATTGACAGACCACCACATATTATCGTTTTTCCATTCCTCAGCAGGCCAGCGCGTATAGGTAGTGAAAACCCCGCTTTCGGTAAAGTCACTCCAACACTCCAATGGATAAT